>LXNJ01001944.1_pt1 | contig 11746 bp, 13 predicted proteins | sample 809081 | NCBI WGS metagenome assembly LXNJ01 (sample SAMN04870510, study PRJNA318959) | sponge metagenome | biome: sponge; feature: marine sponge reef; material: water | host: Petrosia ficiformis | place: Greece: Milos, Mediterranean Sea | collected 2013-05-29 | depth 5-7 m
GCTTTTCGGCCCGCTCCTGGCGGATCGAACGCCTGGGGGCGACGCAGGCCGTGACCATGGTGAGAAAGGCGGGCTAACGCCCCACCAGGTCGGCGGCGATGCGTTTCGCGCGGTCGGTGAAGCCCGCGACGCTCTCGCCCTCGAAGCGCTGGCGGAAGCGCTCGGCGGCCTCCTCGATGTGCGCCTCGATCTCCGCCGTGGCCGGCTTCCGCCTGGGCGGGACGAGCGCGCGCAGCACCGCCTCGGTGGCGAGCAGGCGGCAGGCCTGATCGACGACCAGCAATTCCAGGGCGAGGATCAGCTCGTCCCTCTTCTCGAGCTCCTCCTGAATGGTGCGCGGAATCGTCATCGTTTCACTCCCCTGACGGCGGCCGCTATCCTGCGCCTGACGAAGGGCGATCTTACGCGAAAGCGACGGAAACATCGTGGGGCGACGCCGCGAAGCCAAGGCGCCATCGAAGCGGCGATGGCTCCGCTACGGCATCATCATCGGAATTCTCCTGCTCTTCGTGGTGGTCTACGAGACCGGGCAGCAGCTTCGCCGCGGCGAGGGCGAGGGCGGGAGCGAGACCACCGCGCCGGACGCCCCCCGCGCCGAGGACAGCGCGCGCCGCATCAAGAGCTACTACCGCAGCCACGACCTGCCGGCGGGCTGGGAGGCGGGCGCCATCGAGCGGCGCGGCGCGGGTCCGGTCGCGGTGGCGCTGCACTTCGCGCCCGGCATCCGCTCGAGCCGCCACGGCGAGGCCGCGCGGCCCGGCGAGATCGGCCCGCACAACGCCTGCCCGACCGCGGAATCGGGCCTCTGGGGCGAACTCGCCGAGGACTCCTTCGAGGTCGCGGTGCACGACAAGACCGGGACGATCGGCCGCTTCGCCTGCAGCGCGGCGCCGCCGCCGCCGGCGGCCGAGTGAAGGGCCGCGCTCAGACCGGGACGGGATCGATCGGCGCGTCCGCCTCGCCGCCCGCCCTGCCGCGCCACTGGCCGACCAGGCGCATGCCCTCGGCCTTCTCGTCCGACGACATCTCCTTGACCACCGCCTCGAGCGCGGTGAGCGCGCTGCCGATGCCGTGGCGCGCAGCGAGCGAGAGCCAGAGGAAGGCCTGGACGCGGTCCTTCTTCACGCCCTCGCCCCTCATGTACATGTGGCCGAGCCGGGCCTGGGACTGGTAGTGCCCCGTCTCCGCCGCCTTGCGATACCACGCGGCGGCGCGGGCGTGGTTCTGCGGCACGCCCTCGCCCTGGCCGTAGAGCACGCCGAGGTTGAAGCGGGCGTTGGCATCGCCGCCCCGGGCCGCGCGGCGCAGCCAGCGCACGGCCTCGGCCATGTCCCTGGGCACGCCGCTGCCCATGGCGTACATCGCGCCGACGTTGCTCTGGGCCGGCACGTTCCTGCCCTCGGCCGACCTGAGATACCAGGCGAAGGCTGCCGCCGCATCGGCCTCGACGCCGTCGCCGTTGGCGTAGAGCGAGCCGACCCAGGCCTGGGCCTCGGCGTTGCCGGCCTCGGCGAGCGGCAGCCAGAGCGCCCGCGCCCGCTCGAAGTCGCGCGCCATGTAGGCGCGGCGCCCCTCCTCGATCGCCTCCCTGTCCTGGGAGGCGTCAGAGCGTTTTCGCCCCGTACGAAAACGCTCTTGCTCTTTGTCGCTCACGGCAGCCGGCCTGCGGCTGGCGCCTGCGCGGGCGCGCCGCATACGCGGCGGGCCGCGGTCGCGGCCTGTCGCGTGTCCGCCAAACGCGGCCACGCTCTAGGGGACGGTCCGCTCGCTCTTCTTGTAGACATAGACGCAGTCCATATCCTCGTCGCCGTCGCGCACCGGCACGCCGTCGGCCTTGAGCCGGCGCAGGAAGTAGTCCTGCACGGTTTGCGCGGCGTAGAAGGTGAGCGCCTGCTTGTAGAGCCAGGGGTCGGCGGCCTCGTCGACCCTGTGCACCTCGCGCAGAGTCTTCTTCGGGTCGGCGGCGATGCCGACGTAGTAGTCGCCGAACTCCCCGCCGAACTCCTTCATGTAGGCGAGGATCTCGTACTTGATCTGCTGAACGCTGAAGACCATCAGGGCATCGCGGCCGCATAGAGCGGCCCCGACCAGTGGACCTCGTGCCGCGCCAGCACCCGCGCGATCACGTAGGACTGGAGCAGGTGGGCGGTGCGGTCGCGCTCGACGGGGAGGTCCTCCAGGCTGGTCTCGGGCCGCGACGGGGTGCCGAAGCGGCCGAGCTCCTCCTGCAGCGCCGCGGCCTCGGCACCGGCCTCGTCGAGGGCCGCGCGCAGGCCTGCGAGCGTCGCGGGCTCGACGGGCCGGGCCGAGGCGATGCGCACCCGGGCGAGGGTCTCCTCCAGCGCAGTCGGCTGCAGCACGATGCTCAGCGCAAGCTCCCCCGTCCGCAGCAGGAGCAGGTTGGGCAGCAGCCAGCAGAGCGTCGCCGGCGCGCCCGCGAATTCGCACGTCGCCCTGAGCAGGAGGGTGTCGCCCTCGCCTCCCTCCTTCGCGGGCCTGGCCCCGGGCGCGAGGCAGCGGACCAGCGCCCGGCCGAGCAGCTTCCAGTTGCCGGCGTACTCGGCCCGGAAGCTCTCCGCCTCGTCCCACGCCGCGGCGGCATCGAGCGAGAGCGCCGGGGCGGCCGCGTCGAGGCGTTGCGCGAGCGGCGCCGCCGCGGGGTCGAGGTTGACGAAGAGGAGCGGCCCGAGGCTCTCCACCTTCACCGGCAGGAGCCGCTCGGGCCGGAAGCCGAGATACTGGCGCATGGCCGGCGTATCGTCGCCGAGCTCGTCGGCGCCGATGACGCCGCGGTCGCGGCTGTAGCCGCAGGAGGTGAAGGAGCACCTCGTCTTCGAGCCGGTCTGGCACTGCGCCGGCACGAAGCGGCAGCCGCCGTGCTGGGCGAGGTTGAAGCGGCCGACCAGCCCCTCCCTCTCCCGCTGCACGTGGACGCCGTGATTGCCGACGGTATAGGGCAGCAGGTCGCCGACGCCGGGAATCTCGCGCTGCGCGCCGATGCAGACCCAGCTTCGGGTCCAGATCTTCTCGTCCTCCAGGTCGGCAAAGACCTTCGAGCGGAAGGCGATGGGGGTGAGCATGCGGGCGCGGCCGAAGCGCCCGCGCGAGGGCCTGTAGAGGGCCGGATCCTGGAGATCGACCCCCTCATCCACGTAGTCGAGGTCGGGCCGCGTCGTCATCGGGCCACCCTCTCGGCCGCGCCGGCACGGGGCGGGTACGGCACCCGCCCCGTGCCTGCCTGCGGCGAAGCGCTACTTCCGCTTCTTGTTGAGCGGCGGATCGTAATCGGCACGGCCGCGATGCTGGACCGCGCCGCGCGGCGCGGGCGGCAGCGGGCCGTCCTTGGCAAAGCGGTCGAGCACGTTCTTCACCAGCCGCGAGATGTTGTTCTTCTTCGGGTCGCCGTTGTTCCAGGGCAGCGAGCCGCAGAAGGCGATCGAGCTGAAGGCGAAGCAGCCGCCGCCGTTGGGCGTCTCGTGATAGGCGATGTCCGAGCGCACGCGCGGGTGCTGGGTGCCGTCCAGGCCCTGCTGGTTGAAGCCGAAGTCCTCCATCACCAGCAGGTAGCCCTCGGTATGGCGGCCCGCCGAGGTCGCGACGATGAGCGTGTGCGGCGGCGAGCCGAGCAGGGTGTCGACGATGTCGAGCTCGGTGCCCGCGGCGCCGCCGCCGACCAGGCCGAAGTTGCCGAGCTTCTCGTCGTAGTCGATGCCCTCGAAGGCCCAGGCGACGCGGGGGTCGTTGCTCTCCGGCGTGCGCGAGTAGTAGCTGGAGATGTCGAAGCCCTCCGACGACATGCCGGTGCCGGCCACCGAGTGCAGGTAGCGCCCGCGATAGCGCCACATGCCGCCGAGCTCGCCGGTCGACTGGTGGTAGTACTCGCCGGGGTCGGCCCGCCAGGTGCGGATGCCGGACTCGCAGCGCCGCATCTCGGTGACGATGCCGCGCCCGAGGTGGTCGTAGGCCGGGTGGTAGGAGTGGATCCAGTAGAAGCCGTCCGCCCCCATGTACATGAAGCGGCCGCCGCGCTGGGTGTAGTCGTGGATCGCGTCGAGCTGCGGGCCGGAGTTGTGCTCCGGGTGCGAGCCCGTGATCACGACGTTGTAGTTCTCGAGCCGCGCGAGGCCGTCGTAGTTCACGTCCTCGTCGGTGATGACGTCGTACTTGTAGCCAAGCTGGTTGAGCCAGTAGATCAGGTGCAGGTCGGCCGGATACTGCCACGGCGCCTGCATCAGGAAGTGGTCGTACTGCGGCCGGATGCTGAGGATCGGCCTGAGCCTGGACGAGAGGCAGAGGCCGCTGCCGTCGGTGTGGGTGTCGTAGATCGAGCCGCCGTACTCGCGGTGCTCGGCCAGGAACATGTTCTGGTGCTGCATGATCGGCACGCGGTAGACCAGCAGCTCCGCGCCGCCCGCGTTGTTGGCGAGATGCTCGTTGGCGTAGGCCATGTAGCTGATCGTCGGCATCATCACCGCGATCTTGGCCTGCTCCTCGCCGGGGCGGGGCACCACGAAGAAGGGGATGTAGTCCTCGTCGCCCTCGCTCGTGGTGAGCTTCACGCAGTAGGAATCGCTCTCGTAGTTGGCCGGCACGGTCCACTCGAAGTCGACCTCCCAGCGCGCGTCGTCCACGTCGTCGTCGTGGAAGTGGATGGCGCCGTACTCCTGCGGCGCGTGCTTCCAGTCGAAGTTGTTGCCCGAGAAGTTGTGGCCGGTCATGGCCCGGGTCGGGCAGTTGACGATCTGCGCATCGAGCAGGTAGGGCCCGTGGTCCCTGGCGACGATGGTGTCGATGCCGTCGGAGAAGTCCCAGGCGGCGACGATGGTCTCGGAGAGCGCGCCGGTGGGGCCGGAGTTGCGCCGCTCGGTCATCCCGCGCTGGGCGCCGAGCTTCATGGTCTCGATCTCTTCCCGGCTGAGCGCGCGGTTGCAGATGCGGGGGCTGTCGATCTTGCCGTTGTAATGGCCGGCGATGACGATGCCGGCCGGCACCGAGGAGCGCGCCGTGGGATCGTCGCTGTGCGCGCCGGTGTAGCCGGCGATCACCGCGGGGCTCGCATCGTGCCGCACGGGGCCCGCGATCTTCTCCTTCGCCGGCCTGACGACCGGGTCGAGCGCGTAGACCACCTGCGGCTCGTGATAGAGGATCGCCTGGCCGGACTCGGCGTCGTAGGTCGCGGCGAGGAAGTGCCAGGCATGGTCGCGCAGCGGCGCGCCGGTGGTCACCTTCTTGCCGTTGATGCGGAGCTCGGCGCAGCCCTCCTCGTTGATGAAGAGGCCGTAGCCCCTGCCCCGGTGCCACTTGGTGACCAGGCCCTGGGCGCCGTGCTTCCAGTACTTGGGATGGGTCTTCGGCGTGGTGGGCCAGACCCAGCACTGCAGCGTGAAGCTCTGCACGCGGAGCTGCGCGTTGTCCTCGACGAAGCCGTAGGAGCCGCTGTGGATGACCTGGCGGCGCCCCTTGTAGCTGCCGTTGAGCGCCGCCCGCCGCTTGCGCTCGATCAGCCCGGGGCCGCGCGGGTTGGTGTCGCCGTTGATCATCTTCACGAGCTGGGCGTCGTAGGACTTCGGCCCGTCGCAGTTCACGTAGAAGCGGATCGTGTCTCCGGGATGGACGCCGAACTTGTCCGCATATCCCGTCAGTCTCATCCAAGCCATCGGGTGTTTCTCCTCATCGCGCGGGCCTCGGGGGCCCTTCGCGCGTCCTGATCGGTTGCCGCGTGGAGTCCCGGACCGCTCGCCCCGGGCCGCGCCCTAGGATGCGGCCCAGTTGTCGTCGCGGCGCTTCCAGCCCTGGTGGAAGTGCTCGGGAAAGCCGTCGGTCTCCGGGAACTCGTCCAGCCGCATCAGGAAGATGTCGTGCTGCGGGTCCTGCTCGTTGTCGTAGACCTTGTCGGAGACGAACTCCGGCGGCACGCCCCGGATGCCGGAGCAGCGCGCGATGCGCCACTCCTTCTCGATCCTGGTGCAGACGACCACGAGCTTGCCCCCGGCCGGCTGCGCCCGCATCCGCAGCAGGACGCGGTTGAGCTGGAAGTCCTCGTGAATGCCGCCGCTGACCTCGGTCGTATCGCCCTGGGTCGCACAGCGCAGGATCGAGCACCCGGCGACGCCCTTCATGGACTCGATGCACGCCTTGTGCTCCTCGATGAGACGGTCTCTCTCGGGACTACCTTTCGGCGGGATGCGGATCATTCTGGGTCTCCCCTCGCGTCTGCTACCACGGCCCTCGTCTGCCTCAGATCGTCAGATACCTGTCGACGACCTCGTCGGTCAACGCGCCGATGGGGCCACCCTCGACGACCAGACCGTTGTCCATGATGACGAACTCGTGCGAGAGCTCGCGCGCGACCTTGATGTGCTGCTCCGTGAGCACGAGCGTGAGCCCGACCTCGGTGTTGAGCCGCATGATCGTGGCCTCGAGCTCCTGCACGATGTTGGGCTGGATGCCTTCGGTCGGCTCGTCCAGCAGCAGGATCTTGGGGTCGGTCGCGAGCGCCCGCGAGATCGCGAGCTGCTGCTGCTGGCCGCCCGAGAGCTGGCCTGCGCGCTTGTCCAGGTTCTCGGCGAGATAGGGGAAGAGATCCAGGCACATGTCCGGGATCTTCCGGCGCCTGTCGTTGCGGGCGAAGGTTCCGAGCAGGATGTTCTCGCGCACCGAGAACTTGGGCAGGATGCCGCGTCCCTGCGGGATGTAGCCGACGCCGATCTCCGAGCGCCGGTGGGTCGGCATGTCGCTCGCGTCCTCGCCGGCGATCCGGAGCGTGCCGGTCATCTGCGTGGTCAGCCCCATGATGGTGCGCATCAGCGTCGTCTTGCCGACGCCGTTGCGGCCCAGCACGGCCAGGCAGTGGCCCTCGGCCACGCCGAGGCTCACGTTCTGGAGGATCGGCGTCTTGCCGTAGAAGGAGGTGACGCCGTCCAGTTCAAGCAGCATCGCTGATGCCCTCGGTGCCGAGGTAGACCTCGCGCACTTTTGGATCGTTCTCCACCCGGTCCATCGGCCCCTCGGCGAGGGTCCTGCCCAGATGCATGAGCGTGATGATGTCGGCGATCTCGCGCACGAAGGCCATGTCGTGCTCGACCACCACCAGCGTGCGCGTGCCCTTGAGCCGGTTGAAGATCTCCGAGGTGCGGTGGGTCTCCTGCTCGGTCATGCCGGCGGTCGGCTCGTCCATGAGCAGGAGCTTGGGATCTTGGGTCAGCACCATGCCGATCTCGAGCCACTGGGTCTCGCCGTGGCTGAGGTTGCCGCCGACCTCGTCCAGCCGGTCCTGGAGCCCGACCAGCTCGACGATCTCGTTCAGGCGCTCGCGCCCGGCGCGCTGGCGGAAGGTGATCATGTTGACGAAGGGATTGGTGTTGTGCGTGTTGGCGACCTGCAGGTTCTCGCGCACCGTCAGGTCCCTGAACACCGCCGGCACCTGGAACTTGCGGCCGATCCCGTGCTTTGCGATGCGGTGCTCCGAGAGGCCCGTGATGTCGCGGCCCCGGAATATGATCTTGCCGCCCGTGACCTTCTGGCGGCCGGTGATCAGGTCCATCGTCGTCGTCTTGCCGGCACCGTTGGGCCCCAGCAGGCAGCGCAGCTCGCCCTCCTCGACCTGGAAGCTGAAGCCGTCGACGACCTTGTACTCGTCGTAGGCCTTGGTCACGTCCGTGACTTCCAGAATCGCGCTCATCGTCGCGCCCTCCTAGTCCGACGCCCGCGGCGGGTCGAGGGTGGGCTGAACGGGCGCACGACCGCGATAGGGGACGAGGCCGATGATCGTCTCGAACAGGCCGGCAATCCCCTTCGGCAGGAAGCGCACCACGACGATGAAGATGGTGCCGAGGATCACGAACCAGGCGGCCTGGAACTCGTCGCCCACGTAGCTCTGGATCGTGTTGATGAAGATGGCGCCGAAGATCGCGCCGAAGAGCGAGAGCCGGCCGCCCACCGCGGCCCAGATCACCATGGTGATGCTGAAGAAGATCTCCAGCGAGGTGGGCGAGACGTACTGGACGATCATCACCCAGACGATGCCCGCGATCGCCGCGATGAGGCCGGAGATCGTGAACACCGTCACCTGATAGAAGGCGACGTTGTAGCCGAGGAAGCGCGCACGCTCCGGGTCGTCGCGTATGGCCTGGATTATGGTGCCGAATTTGCTCGCCAGCAGCGCCTTGGTCCCGAGCGTGAGCGCGGCGAGAACGCCGAGCGCCACCCAGTAGATCATGCTGCTGTAGGGGTCGACGTCGACGCCGAAGGCCTGGAAGGAGCTGGGCGGCGAGATGCCGTTGAAGCCCGCGGTGAAGGGCTGCATGTCGTAGGCCATGTTGTACCAGGCGCCGAGCATGGCCAGCGTCATGATGGCGACGAAGGCGCCGGCAAGGCGCGCCTGGAACATCAGGATGCCGAAGATGATGAAGAAGAGGGTCGGGATTCCGAGCGCCAGGATCAGGCCGACCTCGGTATGCCAGAAGGGCTCCCACACCGTCGGCAGCGCCTCAAGCTCGTTGGTCAGCATGAAGCTCGGGATCGGGTCGTACTCCGGGTCCTGGTACTGCATCTGCATGGTGGCGCCCATGCCGTAGGCCGCCATGCCGAAGGCGATCCCCTGGCCGAGGCTGAGGATGCCGCCGTAGCCCCACACCAGGCTCACCGAGAGCGCGAGCATGCCGAAGACGCCGTAGCGCGCGAACTGGTTGAGCGCGAAGGGGTCGTCGCCCATGAACACCGGAATGGTGGCGAGCGCGCCGAAGGCGACGATATAGACCAGCCACTGGGCGCGCCTGTCGTGATAGAGGTTGTGGCGCTGCCCCGTCTGCACCTGCCTCAGGCGTTCCAGCAGCATGGCGCTCGCCCCGCCCCTAGCGCCGCGCCATGCTCGGCGCGAAGATCCCCTGCGGGCGGAACCGGAGGAAGATCACGATCAGGATGAAGAGCACGAAGCGCGCGAAGGTGTCGTTGGTGAAGTACGAGAAGATCGAGAACATCTCGCCCATGATGCCGGCGGTCGCGAGGCTCCCGAAGAGCTCGCCGCCGCCCGTCACCACCACCAGGAAGGCCTCGACCACGTAGCCGAGCCCCATGTCGGGGAAGATCGTCTTGAGCCCTGCGAACATCGAGCCGGAGATGCCCGCGAGCCCCGCGCCGTAGGCGAAGGTGAGGCCGTAGACCCGGCTCGAGTTGATGCCGAAGGAGGCCGCCATCTGCGGGTTCTGCATCACGGCGCGAACCTGGATGCCGATGTTCGTCTTGAACAGGATCGCCCAGGTCATGGCCACCAGCGCGAGCGCGGCGAAGAAGATGAAGATCCTGATCCACGGCACGTGAACGAAGTCGATGGTCATCACGCTGGTGAGCCAGTCGGGCACCTCGACGTACTGCGGCTCGCCGCCGAAGATCAGCCGGATGCTCTGGATGAAGACCAGGGAGACGCCCCATGTCGCGAGGAGCGTGTCCAATGGTCGGTCGTACAAGTGTCGTATGAGCCCGCGTTCGACCAGCCAGCCGATGAAGCCGACGAGCACGAAAGAAACCGGCAGGCAGAGCAGCCACGGAAACCCCGCGAAATACTGCAGCATCCAGGTGAAATAGGCGCCGAGCATGATGAACTCGCCATGGGCCATGTTGATGACGCCCATGGTGCCGTAGATGATGGTGAGCCCGAGCGCCGCGACCAGCCAGATGCTGGCGAGGCTGAGCCCGATAATCAGCGCGTTGATGAACGGTTCGGCAGCGAAGGGTGTCCAGAAATCGTGGACGCTCATGAACGAGTCCCGCTTCTCTCCCGTTGCGGCTCTTCAGGCTGCGCCCCGCGGATACGTGCCCGAGAGGTCTGCGGCCCGCCGCGCCCCGCCGGCGATCGGCGGGGCGGAGGGGATCCCCTCCGCCCCGACCCTACCAGATCGCGCAGGGCGGTTACAGAACGTCCTTCTGGATCGTGCCGTCGGGCCGGTGCAGGCCGTCGGCCTTGCAGACGCCGCGCTCGGGATAGATCGCGTAGGGATCCGGCCCGACGTGGTCGTCGGCCTGGCGCACGATGGTGAACTGGCCGTCGGCGCCGCACTGGCCGATCTTGGGCTTCAGCCAGATGTTGAAGTTGTCCGGGTCGATCCAGACCTTGCCTTCCGGGCTTTCCTCGTCGGTCAGCCCCACCGGGCCCTGGTCGCGCCAGTTGCCGCTCACGTCGCGGATCATGCGCGGCGTGATGGCCTCCCAGTCGCCGCCCGTCTCCTCGAGGGCCCGCTCGACACCCTTTTTCCACACGTAGATGCCGAGGTAGGTCTCCTCCATGTTGTAGTGGGTGACGCCGCCGCCGCCGTACTGGCTCGACAGATAGCCGTTCACGAACTTCTCGTTGGTCGGGTTCTGCAGCGTCTGGAAGTAGGGCGCCGACAGGAAGTGACCGGCGCCGGCCTCGTTGCCCATGGCGCGGGTCTCGATCTCGCCGGTGGTCAGCGACGCGATCGGGGTCTTGTCGGACTTGAAGCCCTCCTGCAGGAACTGCCGGTGCAGCGCGATGTCGGAGTCGCCCACCACGGTGGACATGATCCAGTCCGGCTGCTGCTGGCGGATCTTGTTGAAGACCGGCGCGAACTCGGAGCCGCCGAGGGGGATGTAGTCCTCGCCCAGCACCTCGCCGCCGGCCCGCTCCAGCCACACCTTCACGTTCTTGTTGGACTCCTTCGGCCAGATGTAGTTGGAGCCCACGAGATAGGTCTTGGGGCCGAAGTTCTCGACCATGAAGGGCACCAGGTCGAAGGAGTGCTGGTTGGCGAGCGGCCCGGTGTTGATGATGTTCTGCATGCACTCCCGGCCCTCGTAGCAGGTCGGGTAGTAGTAGAGGTGGTCCCACTTCATCACGATCGGCATGACCGCGCGGCGGCTGGCCGAGGTGTAGCTGCCGTGCACCGACACCACGCGGTCCCTCAGGATCAGCTGCGTGATCTTCTCGGAGTAGACCTTGATGTCGGACTTGGCGTCCACCACCACGGGCTCGACCTGCTTGCCGGCGATGCCGCCCGCCGCATTGATCTCGTCGATCGCGTAGAGCGAGACCTGGGTGGAATCGTTCTCGACCACCGAGAGGTTGCCGGTCTGCGACCACAGGAGGCCCACCTTGATGGGCTCGTCGCTGTAGATCCAGGGCTTCGCGCCCCAGGCCTGCCCGAAGTCCTTGACGTAGATGTGGGGGAACGCGGCCGCGACGCCGGCCGTCCCCGCCAGTGCACCCTTGAGGATGGTACGCCGATTGACACGCATGTTGAGCCTCCCTTGATTTCTCCCGATGCTCGCACCCCCGGCGAGCGCCACGCGGCGGGTCGCCGACGCGGCGCGCGGATGCGCGAGTGCGTTCGTGCGGGCGATAGTTTCCCCCCTTCAACGGCAATGTCAACAAGATGTCCGACCATTGGCGAGACTGCGAAATTCGTAGCCGGCACCGTGTTTCCGGGCGGTTGCGTTCCGCCGGCCCGCTTGGGATCATGGTGTCGGCCGATGGCGGCGACAGCGGGGGCGACGGCGATGAATCCGAAGATCAAGCGCATCTTTCAGCTCTGCGCCGACAACGTGTTCTGGGTCTTCCTGGCGCTGATGATCATTCTCGGCTCGGCCCTCGAGACGCCGATGATCAACGTCGGCCTGACGGCCCGCTGAGCGCCGCCGCGCCCGGACCCGGGCCGCAGCGGGGCGGGGCCGTGCCGACCGGCGCGCGACCGAGCGCCCGGGCGGCGCGGCGCGCACCATGAACCGGCAGGGG
>LXNJ01001945.1_pt1 | contig 11740 bp, 10 predicted proteins | sample 809081 | NCBI WGS metagenome assembly LXNJ01 (sample SAMN04870510, study PRJNA318959) | sponge metagenome | biome: sponge; feature: marine sponge reef; material: water | host: Petrosia ficiformis | place: Greece: Milos, Mediterranean Sea | collected 2013-05-29 | depth 5-7 m
AATCGGCGAAGAACTGCGCACCAGCATCACCGGCCACGTAATACGGGTTCGCCAACGTCCGACCCGAATACACCAACGACACCTCATCGGCAGCACACTCGCCGGCGGCGCTTGAGCCTCCATTGTCGCCGGAGTCTCCATCGCCGGAGTCTCCACCGCTGGAGTCTCCGTCATCGGAAGACGATTGCTCAGCTCCGCCGTCGGCCGAGTCTCCGTCATCGCCACAGGCTGCGGCGATGAGCGACAAAACTGCGAGTAGCGCCAACAGCAGATGCCATCGGCTGCGACCCGAGGTCCTTGGGTCAGACATGGGGATTCCCCTCCGTGTGTGCTAGCGCGCACCGACATGACGCACGCGATTTGAGATATCGCTTTCTAGCTCGGTACTTCTCAGCTGTCAAGCCCCTATACCGCAATCTATATGGCATATCAGCCAACAAGGGTCGACGGGGATGTCCAGTTCTGGTAATCGATTGCTCACCCAACTATGCTGTCGTTGGCGGTGCGCAGACTTCGGGTTACACTCAGGGCCACGTCAGGCGTCGCGGGCGCCGCTCAAATGGGGCTGGAGTTGTGCGGTGGCGAACCGGAAACCGACAATCTCAGATGTGGCCCGGGTCGCTGAGGTGTCTGAGGCAACGGTTTCTCGTGCCCTTCGTGGAATCCAGTCGGTAGATCTCGCGCTGGTGAAGCGAGTGGAGGCCGCGGCGCAGCGACTCGGCTACACGCCGAATCCGGTCGCGCAGGATCTCCGCTTCGGTTCCTCCCAGGCGATCGGAATCATGGTTCCTGATCTGGCGAACCCCTACTTCGGAGGGCTGGTGCGAGTGATCTCGCGAGCTGCCACAGCAAACGGGTATCGCACCCTCCTCAGCGACACCGACGAGAACCCCGATGAGGAGTTGCTCGCGCTCGGGGCGCTCGCTCGTCACGTCGATGGGGTCGTGATGTGCTCACCGCGTATGTCCGATGCGGAGCTCGCCCAGGCGGCCAGGGCGTTCCAGCCGCTGGTGATGACAGCCCGGGTGAGTGCCGGGGTCGGGGTCACAGCGGTCGCGGTCGATTCCTATCGCGATTGCACGGAACTGATCGGCCAGCTGCACAAGCTGGGGCACCGGCGGCTTGTGTACGTGTCGGGGCCTGATCACAGTTGGCAGAACGCTGAGCGGGCCCGGGCCGTGACTGACTCTCGGGCATTCGGGATGGACTGCGAGGTTGTCGCCGGTGGCACCGAGATCGTCGACGGGTACAAAGCCGTCGACGATGCCCTGGCGTCGCACCCGACCGCGATCGTGGCGTTCAACGACACCCTGGCGGTTGGCGTGTACGAGGCGCTGCGCGAGCGCGCCATCGCGATTCCCGATGAGATGTCGGTGGCGTCGTTCGACGACATCTCTTTGGCTGCGCATCTAGCGCCGGCGCTCACCACCGTAAGGAGTCAGCGCGACGAGATCGGCCACCGTGCGCTTGAGGCGTTGATGGCTCTCATCAAGGAAGAAGAGGTCCCGGCCACCCACTCTCTGACTGCTGAAGTGGTGCTGCGCGAGTCGACCGGCCCTGCTCCAGCGTGACCGGCCGGGCACGCTGTGCCTAAGCGCGAGGCCTCAGCGCTGGTCGAGTGAGCCGTAAGACGACACGACGGCCTCGAATGCTTGCTGCGGTGGCAGGGCCCACAGGTCGTCACTGAGCACTTCGACCTCGACCGGTCCGGTGTAGCCGGTGTCCCCTACGAGTTGGCCGATGTTGCGCAGGTTGATGTGGCCCCGGCCGGGCAGGCCCCGGCTGGACAGACCTCCGTGGATCGGGAGCACCCAGTCTGAAACCTGATAGCAGAGGATCCGGTCCGCAGCGCGCTCGATGAGCGCTGCGAGGTCCGGATCCCAGAAGACGTGATAGGTGTCGAGCGTGATTCCGACCTGGTCGGCGGGGAAGTCCTCGACCAGGGTCAGCGCCTCGGCGAGAGTGACGATGACGGAGCGGTCAGCAACCATCATGGGATGGAGCGGCTCGACGGCGAGGCGCACGCCGCAGGCTGCTGCATGGTCGACGATGGCCTCGATCCCCGCTCGGACCTGTTCGCGGCCGCGTCGGAGATCGCGGTCCTTGACCGGGCCGCACACCAGCACGAGGGCCTGGGCCTCGAGTGCGGCCGCCTCGTCGATGGCGCGGCGGTTGTGGTCGATCGCGGCGAGGGCGTCGGCGTCGGTGGAAGCGGTGAACATGCCGCCGCGACACAGGCTCGACACACCGATCCCCGAGGCCCGCAGGGCTGCTGACACGTTGTCGAACCCGGCGTCGTCGACACGATCGCGCCACAGCGCGACCCACCTGACGTCGTGGAGAGCGCACTCTTCGATCAGGGCTGTCGAACTCCATCCCTGAACGCAGATCTCGTTGAGGCTGAACCGCGCCGCGGTGTGGATCACTTGATCACCGGGAGCCGGGAACGGTCGATGGTGACCGCAACCGACATGATGGCCAGGATGCCGAAGATGATGGGCTGGATGGAGGTCTCGATCCCGGCGACATCGAGGCCAACTCGCAGCACGGCGATCATCAGAGCCCCGATTAGGGTTCGCCCCACTCCGCCGACACCGCCGGTGATGGCAGTGCCGCCCAGGATCACCGCGGCGATCGCCGGGAGCAGAAGGGAGTTGGCGGTGGTCGGAGAGGCGATCTGGAGCCAAGCGATCAACACGAGTCCGGCGACGCCTGAGAAGAAGCCGGAGATGGCGAAGCCGACGACGACGATCCGGTCGGCGTGGACTCCCGACAGCGACGCCGCGCGCTGACCGTTGCCGACCGCGAGGAGCCGGCGACCGAAGGTGCTGTTGGCCAACAGATAGGCGTAGGCCGTCGCGATCAGTACGGCGACGATCGCGGCGTTGGGGATGCCCGCAGTGCGGTCAAAGAGCTTGGTCGCCACGCCCGGATCGACGCTGAGGCTTCGTCCGCCAGAGATGTAGAGGGCGACGCCGGACCAGACGCCGAGGCCGCCCAAGGTGATCATGAACGAGGCCACCTGGGCTCGCATGTGGAGCCAGCCGTGCAGCGCGCCGATCGCGGTGGTGACGATAAGGACCGCTATCACGCCGAGGGCGCCGAGGTCAGGGTTCCACTTCGCCATCAGGATCGCGGCGAAGGACGTGACCGCTGCATTGGAGAGGTCGATCCGGCCCAACAAGATGACTGTCATCTGACCGAGCGCCAGCATGAAGATGAGTGGGAACTGTTCGGCCAGCGCGCGCAGGCTGGCTGCCTTCAAGAAGTTGGGTTCGAGGATGCTGACGCCGGCCACGAGCGCGATGAGCATGGCGACAGGGGCGACCGATGGCAGCCAACGTCGTGGGCTGAGTTGGGGTTCGGCGACGTCGGTGACTGCGGCCACGTCACACCATCCATTCGATCAGGTCCACCGGGACGGGTTTGTTGTCGGAGGGGGCGGCCAGTTCGGCGGTTTGTCGGCCATCGCGCAGAACGATGATGCGGTTGGCGAGCCCGATGGCCTCTTCGAGGGTGTCGGCCAGCAGCATCACGGCGACCCCTCGATCGGCGGCATCGCGGATGACGTCGTGGACATCTGCTCTTGCGCCGACGTCCAGGCCCCGGCTGGGGGTCTCGACGACGAGCACGCGGAGCCGGTCCGACAGCAGCCACTTGGCGAGCACGACCTTTTGCTGGTTACCGCCACTCAGTGAGCGCATGGGTACATCAGTTCCTGGGGTCTTGACCCGAAGCCTCTCGATCCACTCGTTGGTGGCAGTCCGTTCGCGTCGGCGCGAGATCATCGACCGGGTGGCGAACTCGTCGAGGTACGCGAGGGTCAGGTTCTCGCGCACCGAGAGGCTCAACAGCGCCCCGTCGGTCTTGCGTTCCGATGGGATGTAACCGACACCGAGTCCGGCAGAGTCCGACGGACGCCGGATGGCAGCTGGCTTGCCGTCGATCGCGATGGCACCCGAGGAGCGCTCGACGATTCCCACGACGCCGCGGGCGATCGCCTCGATACCCGATCCCTCGGTGCCGACGAACGCCACCACCTCTCCCCCGCGCAACTCGAATGAGAGCGGTTCCTTGAGACCCTCGACCAGGAGATCGTCGACTTGGAGTCGGACCCGTTCGAGCTCGTCGCGTTGGCGTTCGCTGGCGAAGTAGTCGTCGCTGTGCTCGGCCCCGACCATCAGCAGGTGCAGGTCGTGTTCGGTGGTGTCACCAGGGTGTCGTTCGGCGACGACCTCTCCGTCACGAAGGATGTAGACCCGGTCGCTGATGCGGAGGACTTCGTCGAGTCGGTGAGAGATGAAGATGACCGCGGTGTCTTCGCGGAGCTTGTCGATGAGGGCGAAGAGTCGCTCCAGGTCTTCGCCTTCGAGCACGGAGGTAGGCTCGTCGAGCAACAGGACCGGCGCGCGTCCCGAGCTCTGGCCGATGAGCAGGGCCTTGGCGATCTCGACCATCTGGCGTTGCACGAACGAAAGGTCTTCGACCACGGTGTTCGGGTCGAGGTCGATTCCGACCGGTTCGAGAGCCTCGAAGGCGAGGCGTCGCCGCTCGCGGCGACGGATCACTCCTGCAGTGGTGAGTGCGTCCTCGCGGCCGAGGAACAGGTTCTCGGCGATGGTGAGGATGGGGATGAGGGACTGCTCCTGGAACACCATGCCGATGCCTTTGGTGGTCGCATCGCGCACGCCGCGCAGGCGAACCGGTTCGCCGTTGATCAGCACGTCGCCTGATGTCGGTGCTTCGACACCGGTGACGATCTTGAGCAGAGTCGACTTGCCGGCGCCGTTCTCGCCGATGAGGCCGAGCACCTCGCCGGACCGAAGTTCGACGGTCACGCCTTTGAGCGCGACGGTGCCGGGGTATTCCTTCACAAGATCGCGAACGGCCAGCACGGGCGTTGGCGCGCTCATGCGACGACCCGCAGTTTCGCACGTGCCGACCAGTTCATCGCGATCACCGCGGCGATGACGATGGCCCCCTCGACGGCGTCTTGGAGGAACGGGTCGACGCCGGAGAGGATCATGCCGTTGCGCAGCACGATCATGATGATGATCCCCTCGCTGCTCTGGAGCACACCTCCGCGGCCGCCCGACAGCAGCGTGCCGCCGAGCACGACTCCGGCGATGGTGGTGAACAGTCGGCCCTGTGATGCGGTGACGTCGGCAACTCCGACCCGGCCGAGCGCGAAGGCGCCACCAAGGCCCGAGAGCATACCAGCCATAGCGAACACCGTCACCTTCACCCGTCGAACATGCACGCCACTCTGAGCTGCAAGCTCCTCGTTGCCGCCGATCGCGTAGATGTGGCGACCCAGACGTGTGAATCGAAGCAGCAGGGCGCCGAGAGCCACCACGATCAAGGCGATGTAGAACATCTGCTGGATGCCGAAGTGCTGAACGATGACCCAGTTCCGGGCCTCGAGGTCGATCCGTGGTGGTTGGCGGCCGAGCAGCCGTTGGGCGACTCCGATGCCAATGAACCAGGTGCCGAAGGTGACCATGAATGACGGGATCCGCAGATAGGCGTTGACGACTCCGTTGACCACTCCGAACGCTGCACCGATGCCCAGTCCGATGATCACCGCCAAGACACCGAGGTCGAGGTCGTTGACATTGTTGGCTGCCATGAGCGCAACACTGAACATCGTGGCCGCCATCACGCCCTCGATGGAGAGGTCGATGGCGCCGAGCAGGATGACCATGGCGAGGCCGACACCGAGCACCAGCGGGATGGCGCTCTGGTTGGCGATGGTCTTGAGGTTGGCTGCCGTGGCGAACTTGCTGTTGATGATGGTGAGCGCCAACATCAGCGCCCCCAGGGTGAGCACCGGACCCCACGCCGCCAGGAGACGTCGTCGACGTGGGGTCAGTCGCTGGCTCAGCGCCAGTCCTCGCAGTGGCGCCAATGCACTGTCAACGATGTGGTCGGCTTGAGCCACCAACCTCACCTCCCCTCCAACGGTCCTCAACACGTTGAGCAACCGATTTATAGCCCGAGCGGGATCGAGAGTCAACTCTTGAGACCCTTTACCCTTCCTACTATGTGGTATAGAGGACTCGCTACTTGACGGCGCGGCGCCTCGACGGCTAGAAATCGATTTATGACTAGCAGCGTGGCCGTTGTTACGGGTGGGGCGTCAGGAATCGGTGCCGCCACCGCGCGCGTGCTCGCCACCGACGGTTTCGCGGTTGCGATCCTCGACCGCAATCAAGCCGGCGCTGAGGCAACCGCGAACGACGTTGCCGCTTCGACGGGCGCCCGAACTCTCGCCGTAGCAACTGATGTCGCAGACGCGGCCGCGGTTGCAGGAGCAGTCGCCGCGACCGTCGAGGACTTCGGGCGGATCGACGCGCTTGTGAACAACGCCGGATACGGCCTCGCGAAAGGCATCGACGACACAACGGAAGATGAGTGGGACGCGCTGATGGCCACCAACGTCAAGGGGGCCTTCTTGTGTTGCCAGGCCTGTATTCCTCACCTGCGGGCGACGCGAGGAAGGATCGTCAACATCGGATCGGTCGCCGGGCAGGTTGGTCTGGCCAATCGGGTCGCTTACTGCACCTCGAAGGCTGCGATCCACGGGCTCACCAAGGCCCTGGCCGTCGACCTTGCGGCCGACGGCATTCGCGTCAATGCCGTTGCACCGGGGACGGTCATGGGGCCCTACTACGACAAGCTCCGCGGACCCGACGAGACCATCGAGGCATTCCACAAACGCCTCGCCGCCCGTCAACTGATGGGCCGTTGCGGCGAACCCGACGAAATCGCGTCCGCGGTGGCGTTCCTGGTCGGCTCGGGTGCCTCCTTCGCGACGGGCTCGGTCCTAGTAGTCGACGGCGGACTCTCTGCCCAGTGAACCACGAGGAACCTGAGTGAAGTCGACGAGAGTTCTCGAACCAGACGACGCGGTGGCGGAGATCGGCGACCGCGCGACGATCGCGTTCGCCGCATCGGGAGGCGGACTGGTAGAGCCAGATGCCATTTGCCAAGCGATCCGCCGCCGTTTCGAACGCGACGAGCACCCCCGAGGCCTGACCCTGATCCACGCCCTGGGCATCGGCGACGGCGACGCCAGGGGACTAAACGCGTTCGGCGCACCCGGAATGGTCCGCCGCATCGTCGGAGGCCACTGGAGCTGGGCCCCGCCGCTACAGCAGCTCGCCGAAGCGGGCGCGGTGGAGGCCCACGTCTGGCCGGCGGGGGTCATCTCCAGCTGGCTTCGAGAGCTCGGCGCCGGCCGTCCCGGACTCATCACCAGCACCGGACTCGACACGTTCGTCGATCCCAACGAGACACCCGATGGCTTAGTCGAGCGCGTCACCTTGGGCGACGACATCTTCCTGTGGTTCCGCCCCATCGAGGTCGACATCGCCATCGTGCGAGCCAGCCGAGCCGACACCGCCGGTAACCTGGTGTTCGACCGCGAAGCCGCCAAGCTCGACGTGCTCGCAGCGGTCCAGGCCGCCGCCGCGAACGACGGAACCGTGATCGTCCAGGTCGAAGAGGTCGTCGCCACCGGCGTGCTGGACCCCAGGACCGTGCATGTCCCCGGGCTGCTCGTCGACATCATCGTGCCAGTTGCGGATCAGTGGCAGACCTACGCCGGCAAGTACGACCCCACCCTGTCCGGCGAAGCCCGCGCCACCGACCTCGCAATGGCTGAGACCGACCACCTGGCCAAGCGAATCATCGCTCGCCGTGCCGCCCAAGAGATCCGCGACGGCGAGACGATCGCGGTCGGATTCGGCGTATCAGCCGACGTCGTCAACGTGCTCGCCACCCAGGGCCGCCTCGACGACGTCACCATCTGCATCGAACAGGGCCACATCGGCGGCATCCCCGAGGCCGGCGACCTCTTCGGCGCAGCCCGCAACTCCCAGGCCATTCTCTCCTCCACCGACACCTTCGACATGATCTCAGGAGGCGTCCTCGACCTCGCCCTGCTCGGCATGGGTGAAACCGATGCCACCGGTGCCATCAACGTCAGCCACCTCGGCTCGGTCGTCGGCCCCGGCGGATTCATCGACATCGCCCAAAACGCCGCCCGTCTCGTCTTCTGCGGAACCTTCACCACCAAAGGCCTCAGCCTCTCACTCGTCGATGGCCAGTTGAGCGTTGAGAGCGAAGGCCAGATCCACAAGTTCGTAGACGCAGTCCAAGCCGCGACCTTGCGAACCGCCAGCCCCGCGTGCCGTGCAACCTCGGTCAGCTGGATCACCGAGCGGGCCGTCTTCGAGCTCGCCGACGGCCAACTCGAACTCACCGAGGTCGCCCCCGGCATCTCCATCGCCGACGACATCATCGCCCACATGGACTTTGCTCCCCGCGTGAGCAACCCGCGGGCCATGGACCAACGCCTCTTCGAGGCCTGAACCACCCCAGAGGTCGCCACCATGCCAGTCAACGAGTTCCTTGCCGAGACCGTCGAACGGTTCGCTCGCGACAAGGTCAAACCCCGCGCCGAAGAGCTCGACGAAACCGAGGAGTTCCCCGCTGACATCTACTCCGAGATGGGCAAACTCGGCCTCTTCGGCATCACCGTTCCCGAAGCCGACGGCGGCGTCGGCGGGACCGTGCTCGACTACGCCACCGTCATGGAAGAACTCGCCTGCGGCTACGCGTCAGTTGCAGACCAATGCGGCCTCATCGAACTCATCACTTCGCTGCTCGTCAGCTTCGGCACCACCGAGCAGAAGGACCATTACCTGGCAGGACTCCAAGACGCCACCATCCGGCCTGCCTACGCACTCACCGAGGCCGAGTCCGGCTCTGACCTCGCATCCATCAAAACCCGCGCCGTCGCTGACGGCGACTCGTGGGTTCTCAACGGCGAGAAGGTCTACATCCACAACGCCCCCGTCGCCGATATGGCGGTCGTCCTCGCCGTCACCGACCCCGAGGCCCGCTCGAGCCGACGGCTATCGATGTTCCTCGTCGACATCGACGCCACCGACGGCGCAGAACGGGCGTACAAGGAACACAAGATGGGCCAGCGAGCCTCCCAGGTCGGCGGCTTCGTGTTCACCGATGCCCGGCTCGGACCGGACGCCTTCCTCGGTGAGCTCGGCGCCGGCTTCCCGGCGATGATGAACGTGTTGGACAAAGGCCGGGTCGGCATTGCTGCCCTCTCGCTCGGGATCCACCGCGCGGCACTCGACGCCGCAGTGTCCTACGCCAAGGAACGCAAGCAGTTCGGCCAGCCCATCGGGAACCACCAGGGCGTGGCCTTCCAGCTCGCCGATATGGCCACCGACTACCAGGCATCTCGCCAGCTGATCCACCACGCTGCCAATGCGCTCGACACTGGCGACCCAGCTGCCAATCTGTGCTCGATGGCCAAGCTCTTCGCGTCCGAAGCGGCGGTCCGTCACACCTCAACAGCTGTCCAGGTCCATGGCGGTAGTGGCTACATCCGAGGAGTGGAAGTCGAGCGTCTCTACCGCGATGCGCGCATCACGATGATCTACGAGGGAACCAGCGAGATCCAGCGGATGATCATCTCGCGGGCCCTGTTGCGGACTGACCGGAACATCGTCCGGCGGCCCGACAGCAGACCGTCCTGGAGTTCGATCTGAGCGTCGGGGAGAAATGCCGCTAGCCGCTCCCGAAACGCCGCGATCCGTCGGCCTCAACCCGGTGATCGGGTGGCAACTGTTCTAGCAGCTGGCATCGAGCCCGAGCCCATATGCTCCGAGATGCAACTCGGCGCGGTTCTGAGCTAGCTCGGGGTCGGTGAACAGATCGACCTCTGCGGCGAGTCGCCAAAGCTCGCGGAGGTGAAGAGCCGATCGGCCCGACTCGGCCCCGGCCACCATCCTGAAGTGGGCCTGGAAGCCAGCGAGGTAGGCAAGCCATACCACGCCGGTCTTGTAGAACTGGGTCGGAGCTTCGAACAGCCGCCGCGCCAGCGGCACGGTCGGTTCGAGTAGGCGCCGGAACTGAGCCTCAGATCCATCTCGTAGGGCCGCCAGAGCGTGCGCGGCGATCGGTGCCAGCGGGTCGAACACGCCCAACAATGCGTCACTGAAGCCGACTTCGTCGCCAGCGATCAGGTCTACATAGTTGAAGTCGTCTCCAGTGTACATCCGCACCCCTGGGGGAAGCCGACATCGGAACTCGACCTCGAAGTCAGCATCGAGTCGCGAGAGCTTCACCCCATCGACACCACCAGTGCCGCACAGCTCGATGACCACGTCCGCGGCTTCCTCGATCGAATGTGGCGACCAGTAGCCCTCTAGCGCGGGGTCGAACATCTCGCCCAGCCAATGCAGGATGACCGGCCGGCGGGCCCCGTCGAGAACCTCGCGATACACCGCCAGGTAGTCATCGGCGCTCGACGCCGTTGCCGCGAGGTGGCGACTGCCCATGACCACTCCGATCCCGCCGCGAGACTCGACGTAGTCGAGCTGCTCGAGATAGGCGTCGGCCAACTCGGCCAGAGTGACCTCCGCATCGGGTGGTAGCTGATCCGTGACGACGCCACAGGCAACCGGAGTCTGTTCGGCCACCTCCCCCAAGGTGGCGTTGATCAACTCCTGAGCAGTGGCCCAGTCGACGCCCATCCCCCGTTGAGCGGTGTCCATCGCCTCGGCAATGCCCATCCCCAGCGACGCGAGATGCCGACGAAATGCCAGCGTGGCCTCGAAGTCGATCGTTGCACCGGCTTCGGCCTGGCTCGACCGGGCCGGGTCGGCAACGACATGAGCCGCCGCGAATGCCGTGCGCGCGCCCAACGGTCCCCCTGACACGTTATTGCCTTTGAGTAATCGCTTTCTCACAGTGTCTCGCCGGCAGCCCTCCGCTGTCAAGGCAGCGTCAGGACCACAGCAGCCACAGGTCGCCGACATCGATGCCGGTGGGGCCGGATCGGACGAGATCGCCGGCCGCATCGAGTGCCTGATGACTGGCGTCATCGTCGAGCAGGGCGCGCGGATCGAGTCCTTCGGCGGCTATCCGGCGCACCGAATGATGATCCACGAGGGCCCTCGCTGCGCCGGTAGGGCCGTTGCGGCCATCGGTTCCGGGCATCAATCCCACCTGATCGCACCCCGGCCCGGTTGCCGAAGGCTCGGCCAGGTGGAGGGCGTAGGTCAGGGCGGCGTGTTGATTGCGCCCACCGAGCCCCGAACCTGCCACCTGCACGGTCGTCTCGCCAGCAAGGATCCGCAGGCCGCTCGCCGTCGACGAGGCGAGGGCGAGAACGGCCGTGGCCCCGTCCCTGGCGAGGGTCGTGGACTCGACCCGGGCCTCGAGCGAAGGCCGCAGAGCCGCATCGGGAATGGCCGTGGCCACGAGCGCGCCGTCGGCGACGATCTCGACCGCGCCACGGTCGACTCCACCCGGTGAAGCGCTCCTCAAGAGCACGGCCACCTCCAGCCGAAGTTGCGGTCGCAGCTCGTCGGGCAGCAGGTCTCATGGGTCCCCTGCCCGCCACGTTGGAGCTGTCAGGGGGCTGGATGCAATCGCCTCGAGTCGACTGCCCACCACATCGGAGACGACCAACGCCCGGTGGTCACGGTCCTCCAGCATCGCGGCGAGTCCGCCGCCTCACACAGCGCTCAGACCAGGGCTTTTGGTGGTGTCGGAGGGGGGACTTGAACCCCCACGCCCTATTAGGGCACTAGCCCCTCAAGCTAGCGCGTCTGCCAATTCCGCCACTCCGACGTGGGCGCCCGATGCTATCGGCGGGCCTGCCCTCCACCACGGGCCACGCCCTTAGCCGCAGCAGGTGTCTTCG
>LXNJ01001946.1_pt1 | contig 11735 bp, 14 predicted proteins | sample 809081 | NCBI WGS metagenome assembly LXNJ01 (sample SAMN04870510, study PRJNA318959) | sponge metagenome | biome: sponge; feature: marine sponge reef; material: water | host: Petrosia ficiformis | place: Greece: Milos, Mediterranean Sea | collected 2013-05-29 | depth 5-7 m
GCGCCTGCTTATCGGCAACAGGAATATTTGTCAACAACATTTTGTGGTGCGACAAATAATTTATCAAGATTTTGTAACATTTGCGCGCTGGCGCCCTGAAGAAGCCTTACCGCCCGGCCGGTCGGAGCGCCGGCGGCAGGCGCCGCCGGAGCCCTGCAGCACGGCCGGGCGGTGAGCCCCGAACTGCGTTCCGGACGCTACGGCCGGATGTAGGTCCAGCCCTGCTCCTGCAGCTCCATCAGGCGCACGACGCCCGACGGCACCTTCTTCGCTTCGGCGACCAGCGTCACCGGCTTGCCGGCCTTCTTGCTCATCTTGCGGTGCGTGTTGCCGCAGGCCGAGAAGCGCAGGTCCGGATCGGCCAGGCTCATGGCCGCGACCCGGCTCTTCACCGGCGAGGTGTCGGCGCGCAGCATGTGCAGGCCGGGGCCGTAGGCGACGATCTCGATCATTACCTTCTCGCCCTTCGCCTTATAGTATTTGCGGATGTTCTGCGCATTGTTCAGCGCCATGTTCATCCGCTTGGAATCCCGATCATCGACGTGGATCGCGACCTTGTGGACCTTGGCCTGGGCATGGGCCGGCACCTGGGACAGGGGCGTCAATGCCAGCATCAGGCAAAGCGCAATCGTAGAAGCGAGCAGTTTCATCGTTCGGTCTCCGGTTGGATCGAGTTTGAAGAAGCGGCACCGGCCGCCGGCCAGCTAGAATTCGAGCATGTCCTGGATAGCCTCGATGCCCTCGACGGCGCAATCGTGATCGAGCTTGCCGCCTGGCGCGCCGGACACGCCGACGCCGCCGACGATCGAGCCTGCCGCCGTAACCCGGACGCCGCCGCCGACGAACAGCGCCTGGCCGATCTGGCGCACGCCCGGATTGACCGTGCCGTCCTTGATCAGACCGTACATTTCCCAGGTGTCGGTGCGGAAAGAGACCGCCGACCAGGCCTTGCGCCGCGCGGTCTCGACGGTATGGGCGCCGGCCAGCCGGTCGCGCAGCGCCACCTGCACGCCGCCGAACCGGTCGGTGACCACGACTGCGACCTGGTAGCCCTGCTTGCGGCAGGCTTCGAGCGTCGCCTGCGCCAGCGTGAGCGCCGTCTTCGGCGTCATTACCTTGAACGTCGCCAGCGGCTTCTCCTCCGCACCGCCGGAGCTTGCAACGGCACCCGACAGGGCCAGCACTGCGGCCGCCGCCGCCATCCTCGCGACTCCCGTTCGCATCCTGAACATGGTCATCCTTTCGTCTCGCGCGCCGGATCGGCCTGCGCCGCCGGCAGCTTGTCCAACAGCCGCTCCAGCAGCGGCCAGAAGAAATCCTCACCCGGATAGCCGACCAGCCGGCCGACTTCCCGGCCCCGGTGCCACAGGACGAACGTCGGCGTGTAGGCGATGCCGCGGACCGCGCGGTAGGCCGCCGGGACCGTGCGGTCGATATCGATCCGGCGCAGCGGCGCGATGCGGCCGAATCGGGTCTTGCCATAGGCCGGGCCGATCTCTTCGTGCCAGCGCTCGCACCACTCGCAGGTCTCCGACTCGAACATCAGCAGTTCGGCCGCGCGCGCCGGCGCCGGCGCGCCGGCAAAAAGCCCGGCGTTGACCGCAACGACAAGGAGGAGGAAGCGGAATTCCGGCATCGGAGCCCTTTGAATTTCGCCGCGTTCGCGGACCGGCACGGCCTGCGAACCGGCGGTTTCGATTCGCGCTTGTTAAATTAGAAAGTTTGAATATGATACCGCAACCCCGGCGAAGCCAACACCCGGATTACGCCGATTTTCGGCACAATCGGGCCCGCCTTTGGACCATCGGCTTGCCGGTGAATGCCGGTGGCCAATCCCGGTCAGGAGGATAGAGTTTTGAAGTTCGGTCGACTTGTCTTGACAGCCTTTTTCGCGGCCGCGATTGCGGCAGCCCCGTTCGCCGCGCAGCAGGCCGTTGGCCAGGGCAAGGCGCCGATCATCAAATACAAGATCGTCGATGAAGACAGCATTCCCGAATCGCTGACCGGCAAACCGGGCGATCCCAAAAAGGGCAAGAAATGGGCGATCGCCGGCCGGCTCGGCCATTGCATCGCCTGCCACGTCATGCCGGTCGACGAGCCGTATATGGGCGAGGTCGGGCCGTCCCTGGTCGGCGTTGCGTCGCGCTACACAGCCGGGCAGATCCGGATGCTGATCGTCAATCCCAAGGTGGTGAACGAAGACACGATGATGCCGGCCTTCTACAAGGCCGACGGATTCCACCGGGTGCGCAAGGCCTTCGTCGGCACGACGATGCTGAACGCCCAGCAGGTGGAAGACATCGTCGCCTACCTCCTGACGCTCAAGGAAGAGGAAAAGGACTAGCCATCTGCGCCGGCCGCCCGTGGCAGGCCGGCCCGACGAGGTAACAGGACAGGAACCATGTCACAGACAGACGTATCCGGCGGCGTCCATCGCCGCAGTTTCCTGATCGCCGCCGGCGCCGGCGGTGCGGCCTTCGCCGCCGCCCAGTTCACGCCGGGCATCGCGCTGGCCGACAAGGCGCTGACCGCGGAAGCGATCAAGAAGGCGATCGGCGACAGGAAACCGATCGAGGGCAGGGTGACCATCGACGGCCCCGAAATCGCCGAGAACGGCAACACGGTCCCGGTCGGTTTCGAGGTCGAGAGCAAGATGTCGGGCGGCGACCTGGTCAAGGCCGTGCACGTTTTCGCCGAAGGCAATCCGCGTCCGGAAGTGGCGAACTTCTGGTTCTCGGAGCAAAGCGGCGCGGCCCGCGGCGCGTTCCGCATGCGCATGGCCAAGACCCAGAACATCATCGCCCTCGCCGAAATGGCCGACGGCAAGGTCTATATGGGCCAACGCCTGGTGAAGGTGACGATCGGCGGCTGCGGCGGCTGACCGCCCTTCGCACCGGCAGGACCGACACCAGGACTTGAGAGGAATCGAACCATGTCACGACCCCGCGTACGCGTCCCGCGCAAGATCAAAAAGGGCGACACGGTGACCGTCAAGACGCTGATCGCGCACAATATGGAAACCGGCGTGCGCCGCAACAAGAAGACCGGCAAGCTGATCCCGCGCAAGATCATCAACAGCTTCGAAGCGAAGATCGACGGCAAGACCGTGTTCAAGGCCGCCCTGCATCCGGCGGTCTCTTCCAACCCGTATATTTCGTTCGCGATCAGCCCGGAGAAGAGCGGGAAGATCGACTTCGTCTGGACGGAAGACGGCGGCAAGACTTTCACCAAATCGGCGAAATTCACGGTAGCCTGACGGCGCTTCCGGAATCCCGTCCGACAACGACAACAGGCAGGAAACGTACATGTTGCGAAAATCGATCGCGGCAGCCGCCCTCGCGGCGTTCGCTGCCGGCGCCGTATCCGGCGCTGCGGCCGACGACAAACCGGTAAAGCCCTGGGAGCGGAAAGAGGTCCAGGTCAAGCCGCCGGAGGACAGTCCGCTGGACTACCTGGTGTCCGGTTACTGGTTCCGGACGCCGAAGACCCGGGCGTTGCAGGACGACGATTTCGAGAACCCGGCCTTCCTGTGGGTCGAGCAGGCGATGGAGGAGTGGACGAAGGTCGACGGCAAGGCCGGCAAATCCTGCGCCAGCTGCCACGAGACGGCCGAGAAGAGCATGAAGGGCGTTTCGGCCCGCTATCCGGTCTATTCCGCCAAAAACAAGAAGATGATGGCGGTCCAGCACCAGGTGAACTACTGCCGCAAGAACTACATGAAGGCCAAGACGTGGAAGTGGGAATCGGACCAGATGCTCGGCATGGCCGCCTATATCGGGCTGCAATCGCGCGGCATGCCGGTCAAGGTCTCGATCGACGGGCCGGCGAAGAAATTCTTCGAGGCGGGCGACGCGTTCTACCATGAGCGCCGCGGCCAGTTTGACCTGGCCTGCATGCATTGCCACCAGGCGAATTTCGGCCAGTATATCCGCGCCGACCTGCTCAGCCAGGGCCACTCCAACGGCTTCCCGACCTACCGGCTGAAATGGCAGAAGCTGGGCTCGCTGCACCGCCGTTTCCGCGGCTGCAACAACAATATCCGCGCCATTCCCTACAAGCGCGGCTCGCCGGAATACACCAATCTGGAACTGTATCTGGCGTGGCGCGGCATGGGCCTCAAAGTCGAGTCGCCGTCGGTCCGCCAATAGGCGCCAGGGATACGCCGTTGAGGGGCGGTCGGGCCGGTTGGCCGGCCGCCCTTTTCGTTAGGAGGTCGGAAATGGCCGTTCGGAGCGAGGCAACCCCATGATCAGCCGCCGCGATTTCGCCACGGCCGGGGCCGCGGCCGCCCTACTGGCAGGTTCGGGCGCCCTCGGCCGCCTGGCCGCGCAACAGAAGCTGACCCAGGATGCGCTGCTGACCTTCGCGCCGGTCGGGCAGGTCTCGCTGCTCCATTTCACCGATATCCACGCCCAGCTCTCGCCGCTCTATTTCCGCGAACCGTCGGTCAATCTCGGCGTCGGCGCGGTCAGGGGCCTGCCGCCGCACATCACGGGCGCGGCGCTGCTGAAGAAATACGGGCTGAAGCCGGGCAGCGCCGAAGCCTATGCCCTGTCGAACGTCGATTTCGCCCGGCTGGCGGCCTCCTACGGGCGGCTCGGCGGGCTCGACCGCATGGCAACCGCCGTCAACGCCGTCCGCGCCGAGCGGCCGGGCCGGACGCTGCTGCTCGACGGCGGCGATACCTGGCAGGGCGACTACATCGCGCTGAAGTCCCGCGGCGGCAGCATGGTCGCGGCCATGAACGCGCTGGGCGTCGACGTCATGACGGCGCACTGGGAATTCACCTACGGGTCCGACCGGGTGACCGAGATCGTCGAGGACGAACTCAAGTTTCCGTTTCTTGCCGGCAATGTCCGCGACACGGAATGGAACGAGGGCGTCTTCGAAAGCACGCACTATTTCGAGCGCGGCGGGCTCAACATTGCCGTCATCGGCCAGGCCTTCCCCTTCACGCCGATCGCCAATCCGCGCCACCTGATGGAAACCTGGTCGTTCGGCATCCGCGAAAAGGAAATCCGCAAGGCGGTCGCGGCGGCGCGACGGAAGGCCGATCTCGTCGTGCTGCTGAGCCACAACGGCTTCGACGTCGACCGCAAGCTGGCCGCGCGGGTCGACGGCATCGACGTCATCCTGACCGGCCATACCCACGATGCGCTGCCCGAGGCGGTTCGGGTCCAGGATACCCTGCTCATTGCCTCCGGTTCCCACGGCAAGTTCCTGTCGCGCCTGGATCTGGAGGTGAAGAACCGCAGGGTCGCGGATTTCCGCTACCGGCTGATCCCGCTGTTCAGCGACGCCATCGCACCGGACCCGAAGATGAAGGCGCTGCTCGACGGATTGCGCGCGCCGCATCGGGCGGTGACCGAAAAGGTGATCGGCCGGACCGACACGCTGCTCTACCGCCGGGGCAACTTCAACGGCACCTTCGACGACCTGATCTGCAACGCCCTGCTGGAAGAGCGGGACGCCGAGATTTCCCTGTCGCCGGGCTTCCGCTGGGGTGCGTCGCTGCTGCCCGGGCAGGACATCTCCATGAACGATGTCTACAACCAGACGGCGATCACCTATCCGGCGGCCTACCGGATCAAATTCACCGGCGCGTTCCTCAAGACCGTCCTGGAAGACGTGGCAGACAACATCTTCAACCCGGACCCTTATTACCAGCAGGGCGGGGACATGGTGCGCGTCGGCGGGCTGAACTACGACATCGACGTCGGCAGGAAGATCGGCCACCGCATTTCCAACATGACGCTGATGCGCAACGGCGCTGCGATCGATCCGGCGAAGGAATACACGGTGGCCGGCTGGGCCTCGGTCAATCCGGATACCGAGGGCCCGGCGATCTGGGATGTCGTCGCCGGCTATATCGGCCGCAAGAAGGTCATCACGCAGCCCGCACGCGGAAAGATCCGCGTCAGCGGCGCCTGAGCCGGCCGTGCTGGAGGACATCAGCTATCCGGGCGTCCTGCTGGCCGGCATTCTGACCTTCCTGTCGCCCTGCATCCTGCCCATCGTGCCGCCCTATCTCGCCTATCTCGGCGGCATCACCCTCGACCAGGTCGAGGTGGAAGGGCGGACCGACCGGGCCAAGGCGCTACAGGTGTTCCGCGCCGCATTCTTCTTCGTCCTCGGCTTCACGACCGTCTTTGTCGCCATGGGCCTGGCGGCCTCGGCCATCGGGCGCTTCGTCGGCGACAATATCGACGTGCTGGCAACCGTCGCCGGCATCCTGATCATCGTTCTGGGCCTGCATTTCATCGGCGTTTTCCGGATCGGCTTCCTGTTCCGCGAGGCGCGGTTCCAGGTCGATCGCAAGCCGGCGGGTGCAGCCGGCGGCTATGTCGTCGGGCTCGCCTTCGCCTTCGGCTGGACGCCCTGCGTCGGCCCGGTGCTGACCGGCATCCTGATGATGGCGGCGGCAAAGGAGACCGCCCTGGAAGGCGGTTTCCTGCTCGGCGTCTTTTCGCTCGGCATCGGCGTGCCGTTCCTGGTCGCCGCCCTGTTCGCCGGGGCCTTCCTGCGTTTCATGAAGCGGTTCCGGCGCTTCATCCCGTGGGTCGAACGCATGCTGGGCGCCTTTCTCGTCCTCACCGGCATCCTGTTCATCACCGGCTCGCTGAACGAGATCGGATTCTGGATCCAGGAAGCCTTCCCCGGCCTGGCGAAGCTGGCGGGGTAGGGGACCGTCCCTCGATACGGCGCATCGCGCCCACTCGGGATGAGGGCCTATTTGAAAATCTCTCAGCCCAAATCCCATACTCCCTCAGCCCGAGTAGCCGCCGCAGGCGGCGTATCGAAGGGCGGGGCATCCGCTCGGCATCGTAGGGGAAGGTTTCAAACCTTCCCCTACGGCGTCGACGCACGGATCGAATGCCTGCTCCTTCGACCGGCTCGCAGCAGGCGCTGGACGAAGTCGAAGGAGCCGCCCGCATCTATCCGAGATACAGCCAGATCAGCCGGTCGAAGGAGCGCAACTCACGCAGATTGTTGATGACCCGGATCGCGCTCTTGTCCTTCGCCGCCCGGATCAGGCGCTCGATGCTTTCCAGGCTGCCGGGGAACAACCGTTCGAACGCGGGATCGGCGCGTTGGCGCGGGCCGGCCTCCCGGAAGCAGCGCTTGTACCAATGCGCCAGCACGGCGAAACGCTTGTCCAATTCCGCGACCTGGGCCGCATCGGCGAAGTCCGGCGGCTTCCGGCGATAGACGAACGCGGCATCCATCGCGCCGTTCATGGCTGCGATGCAGTCGCTGAAGATCCACAGGCCGTTGCGCTTGCGCAGGGCGGCGAGGCGTCCGGCAACGGGTTTCAGTTGCGCGGCCGCGGCATCGCGCTCGTCCCGGTCCACCGCGTCCAGCGCCGCAGCCAGCGCGCCGGCCACGGCCTCGATATCGGCTCTGAAGGCGCTGTCTTCTGCCAGTTTGCCGGGCGGTTTCGCGGCAAAGGCCGCGGTTACCGCCGCCCATTTTTCCGTCGCCTCGTCCAGTTCGGCTCCGGCGACCGCCAGATTGCCGGTGCGCAGGTAGAATTGCGCGAGCCGCACATGCTTCATCGCCGCGCCGGCCCTGTCGTGAAAGTCCTGCAGGGCGTCCGCCGCCGCCGGTCCGGCCGGGAATATCAGAATCAGGCACAGAAGCAGGATGCGCATCAGAATTTGTCCTCGAGGAAATCCGCCATCCGGTCGGCGACGTCTTCGGCAAAGAAGTCCAGGAACATGTGGTCGGCATCGTCGATGACCGCGAAGGCGACGCGCGGGTTCTTCACCGCCGCCATCTTCGCGATCAGGTCGGGCACCACCTTGTCCTCCCGCCCGGCCAGCACCAGCAGCGGCGCGCCGCGATAGGCGCCGAGCAGGGCCGGCGTGTCGCGGCCGGGATCGTTGCGGTGATAGTCGACGAAGCTGCTGGCGGCCACCGTCGCGCTTGGGCAGGACAGGAAGGGATGGTCCTTCAGCAGCGTATCGCCTTTCGCGGCGGCCGCTTTCACGTCGGCGAGGCGGTCGCGCTTGTGGCGTCGGCGATAGGCCGCGTCGGCGCGTTCGGCGCCCCAGGTCGCCGGCGCCAGGGCGACCGCCGCCGCCAGGGCGCCCGGCGGTGCAGCCCGCGCAAAGGCGACGATCTGGTTGCCGCCCCGCGAATGTCCGAACAGTGCAATTTCCCCTGCACCCTGCCGGCTCAGCCAGCCGCGCCACAGGCCGATCTCCCGGACTGCGTTACTGTGCTTGTGCCGGTGCACCGCATCGCAGGGAAACATGCCGGTGCGGGCCGATTCGCCAAGCGACAGGGTGATGGCGAGCGACGGGATCTGCCGTTCGGCAAGCGCGTTTTGAACGCCCACGACGGTTTCCTGCCCCAGATGGGCCATGCTGCCGTGAACCATCAGCACGGCGCCCTTTGCCAGCGCCGCGCCGTCCGGGATCAGCAGCCTGCCGAGCAGGACCCGCCCGCCATCGTCGAGCCGCACGGTCTTCGCGGCGGCGTCGCCGGCCGCTGCGGCAGTGAGCCAGAGCGCGAGAAGCGGCGCGAAAATTCTTTGCATGGCGCACATCGGGACTATGTGAGTCGGGGTGAGTCGGGGTGAGTCGGACAGCGGGCGATTATCTTACATTCACGCCTGCGAATATGATAGTCTGCGGCGAATCGGGCACAGCGTGGAGGTCGAGCAATGATCGAGCGGCGACGGTTCCTGATCGGCAGCGGCGCGACCGCAATGGCGCTGGGGGCGGGCGGATTGGCTGGCCCGACGCGGGCGAGCAACCCGGACTGGGTGCCGGGCTACCGCGCGGCCGTGGACGAAAACGGCCTGCACTCCCAGCCCTGGTTCCACCAGGGTTTCCTCGACATGAGGGAGGATCTGGAGGAAGCCGCCGCAAGCGGCAGGCGCCTCATGGTGATCTGGGAGCAGAAGGGCTGCCCCTATTGCCTGGAGATGCACAAGCGGAACCTCGCGCTCCGGGAGATCAACGAGTATATCCGCAAGCATTTCCTGGTCGTGCAGCTCAACATGTGGGGCTCGCGCAGGGCGACGGATTTCGACGGCCGGGAAATGGAGGAGAAGGCGCTGGCCCGGCGCTGGCGGGTGAACTTCACACCGACGGTCAATTTCTTCCCGGCCACGGTCGCCGAGGTCGAGGGCAACTCGGGCCTGGAAGCGGAGGTGGCGCGCATGCCGGGCTACCTGAAACCCGCGCATTTCCTCACCTACATGGAATTCGTCAGGGACGAGGGCTACAAGAAAGAGAGTTTCCAGCGCTATCTGCTGGCCAAGTTCCGCGCCATCCACGACAAGGGCGGCGACCCGTTCCGCCTCGACAAACTGACCCGGCCGCAATCGTAGGAGCGAGCACGATGCGCAGGTTGATTTTCGCTTTTGCCGCGCTGTTCGCGCTGACCGCCGTCGCGAAGGCCGACGAGGTCAAGGTCGGCGGCGACGGCCTCTACCACCAGGACTGGTTCCTCCAGAGCTTTCTCGAACTGAAGGAAGACCTCCAGGAATCCGCCGATGCCGGCAAGCGCCTGGTCATCCTGTGGGAGCAGAAGGGCTGCCCCTATTGCAAGGAGTTGCACCAGGTCAATTTCGTCGATCCGGCGATCCGCAAGTATCTCCAGGCGAATTTCGTCGTCCTGCAGCTCGATATCTGGGGCGCGCGGCCGGTGACGGATTTCGACGGCACGGAGATGTCGGAGAAGAAACTGGCCCGCCGCTACGGCGTCCGCTTCACGCCGACGATCCAGTTCCTGCCGGCGAGCGTTGCGGCGACCGAGGGCAAGACCGGCAAGGCGGTCGAAATCGCCCGGATGCCGGGCTATCTGAAGCCGGCGCCCTTCCTCATCATGTTCCGCTACGTCCGCGAAAAGGCCTACGAGAAGACGAATTTCCGGAAATACCTGCGCGCGGCGTTGAAGCGATCAGGGTAGATATTTCTCCGGTATCCACAGCCGACCGCCGGCTGTTCAACGACCTTCCAGGGGAGGGTTTTGAAACCCTCCCTTACGGCTGGGCGTCCGCACAACTCTTCGACGATAACGCCTGTGTCGCCCCGGAACTCCTGCGCTTGTGGCTCTGGTCCCCGGATCGCTGCTGCGCAGCGTCCGGGGTGACAAGGGAGGGTGTCTCGGACAAAACCAAAACGCATAATTTCTAATCTAAAGTTCGAAGACAATTGAACAAGTATTTGTTTTTAATCTATTTCAAACATTCTTAATCACGAACCGATAGACCCCGCCGTCCTCGCCCGCTTCCAGCAGTTCGCAGCCGGTCTGGCGGCAGAAGGCTTCGAAATCCGCCGTCGCGCCGGGATCGGTGGCATGGACTTCCAGCAGGCCGCCGGACGCCATTTTCTTGAGCGCCTTTTTCGCTTTCAGGATCGGCAGGGGGCAGTTCAGGCCCTTGGTGTCGAGGAACTGGTCGGCCATCGGCGGGGGCTTCCTTCTTGTCCGGTTCGGGCGGTGCGGGCCATGACCTAGGTCGCGGGCGCCGGACCGGCAAATTGTCCGGGGGCGCGGCGGCGATTGCCATTCATTCAAATTATTGAATACAATATCCGGCAGCCCGTCAACTGCACGGGCGGACGGCCGGAGAACGGGGCACCGATGCAAGGCAGGATCAGGATCGCAGCGGCGTCGCGGCCGGCGCGGCACCGCCCGGCAGGGGCCGCGCGATGACCGGCCCGCCCATGCCGGCAGCCCGTTGCCCGCCGGTCTTTGTCGGCCACGACGTCTATCGCCGCGCTGCCTATGGCGGCAATCATCCGCTGGCGATTCCGCGGGTCGAGACGGCGGTCGACCTGTGCCGGGATCTCGGCTGGATTGCGCCGGAAGCCTGGATCGAAAGCCCGGTCGCCGATGCGGCGACCCTCGGCCGGTTCCACGATCCCGCCTACATCGAGGCCCTGCGCCGGGCCGACGAGGACGGCGAGGTCGGGCGGGAAACGCGCGAGCGCTACAATCTCGGCACCCTGGAAAATCCCCTGTTTCCCGGCGTGTTCCGGCGCGCCTCGACCTCGGTCGGCGGTTCGATCGCCGCGGCGGAGCAGGCGCTTGCCGGCCGCATCGCCTACCATCCGGCGGGCGGCACCCATCACGGCCGCCCCGGCCGGGCGAGCGGATTCTGCTATTTCAACGACCCGGTCTTCGCCATCCTCACCGCGCTGGACGCCGGCGTCGGCCGGCTGGTCCATGTCGATCTCGACGCCCATCACGGCGACGGCGTGCAGGACGCCTTCGCCGGCGACCCCCGAGTCTACACGATCTCGATCCACGAGCGCGAGCGCTGGCCCCATACCGGCGCACTGGACGACACCGGCGGCGGGCGGAGCTGCAATCTGCCGGTGGCAGCGGGATTCGCCGACGCCGACCTGGAATCGCTGATGGCGGATGTCGTCCTGCCGCTGGTCCGGCGGGCGGCGCCGGAGTTGCTGGTCGTTACCTGCGGCGCCGACGGGCTGGCCGGCGATCCGTTGTCCCGGATGAATTTGTCCAACCGGGCGCTGTGGTCCGCCGTTTCGGCGCTGGCCGCCGAAGCGCCGGGCGCTGTCGTATTGGGCGGCGGCGGCTATAATCCGTGGACCGTCGCGCGCTGCTGGGCCGGTCTGTGGGGCGTGCTGAACGGCTTTGCGCTGCCGGAACGGCTGGCGCCGGTTTCGGTCCGGCGGCTCGAAGGGCTGGAGTGCGATCTGGTCGACGAGGAAGACCGCGACCCGCGCTGGTTGACGACGCTGGCCGACGTACCG
>LXNJ01001949.1_pt1 | contig 11726 bp, 10 predicted proteins | sample 809081 | NCBI WGS metagenome assembly LXNJ01 (sample SAMN04870510, study PRJNA318959) | sponge metagenome | biome: sponge; feature: marine sponge reef; material: water | host: Petrosia ficiformis | place: Greece: Milos, Mediterranean Sea | collected 2013-05-29 | depth 5-7 m
TCGATCTCGGCGATCATGGCCTCGGGATCCCGCGCCAGGCAGTCCTCGAGAACCGTGGTCTTCGCCAGGTCCAGGGGATGGCCGTCACCGACCCGGTCAAACACTGCGCGGGTTTGACGGCCTAGATACTCGATGTGATCGACGGCGCCTAGGCAGTTGGCATGGCCCTCGCGTTGCCCGATGATCGCGTGAACATCGCCCGCGGCGACGTTGGCGAAGGCGAGGCGCGTTCCCGAATCGTCCAGTTCCACCAGCGGCTCGGCCCAGCACATCCCGCGCGAACCGTTGCGCACGACCTCGATGCCGGCTGCGGCCAGTGCGGACGCGATCTCGTCGGCGCCGGCCGCGACGGCCGACGTGTCGAGAGGCACGTACGCGGTCATACCGGCAGCTCTTCCGCGAGGTCGCACAGGTCGGCCCGGGCGACCGGACGTCCGTTGACCATCATGGAAGGCGCCTGGGCGCAAAGACCGAGGCAATAGACCGGATCGAGCGACACCGTCTCGTCGGCCTCGCCGAGCTTGACACCGAGATGTGTCTCGACACGCGCCGTCAGTTCCCTGGCGCCGACCGACTGACAGGCTTCCGCTTGGCAGACCCGGACCTGCACGCCCGGCTGGGGTCTCGTCTTGAGATCGTGGTAGAACGAGACGATGCCGCGCACCTCCGCGCGGCTCAAGTTGAACTCGTCGGCGACGACATGCTCGTCGGCGCGGTCGATGTGGCCGTGCTCGACGACGATCTCGCGCAACGCGCGCAGCACGCCACCCACCCGATCACGGTTTCGTCGTGCCATCTCCCGGGCGCGAACCTCTGCTTCACGGTCGGTTTCGGCCATTGGTCGATGTTAGCAGCGTTTGGCGAGTTGCCCGATCTCGTCCGGCGGCAGAAAACGGGTGAACTGCGACGCTCGCGCGCGTGGCCGGTGTTGATTCGGTTCATGTTTTCCCCAGCGAGAACGGCGATTCGATCTCGAGCTGCTGCATGACGCCGTTGAACCACTCGATGACTTCCGGATGGTAGGGGATGCCGTTGGCGCGTCGGTCGATCTGGGCTTCGTGTTCCGGGATGCCGGGGTAGACCACGCGGGACTCGCCGGGTGCCGGTTTGCAGTCGAGGATCGATCGCAGGTAGGCGTCCATGTCCGTCTTGAAACTGTCGACGTCGGTGAACGCCCCGATGTTGTAGGCCATGAAGTAGTGCGCCGAGCCGTAGCGCCGGTGGGGGCCGGCGCCGGTTCCGGTCAAGGCGCTGCAGAGGATCTCGACGAGCATCGCCATGCCGAAGCCCTTGTGCGAGCCGATCTCGCGGGTGCCGCCCAACGGCAGCATCAGGAAGCGGTCGGGCACGTCGGCTTCCTCCATGATGGGCGCTCCGTCGGCGTCGGTGATCCAGCCGGGCAGGACCTTGCCGCCGACCCGCCGGAGGAGATGGATCTTGTTGCCCGCGACGGAACTCATGGACGCGTCGAAGATGAACGGCGGCTCGTTCCTCGAGGGTGCGGCGATGCCGATGGGGTTCAGTCCGAGCAGCGGCTCGGCCCCGTGGGTGGGCGCCACCTGGACACCGCCGGCGGTCATCGAGACGCCGATCATGTCGTGTTCGAGGGCGAGGTGGGCGAAGTAGGCGGAGGGTCCGTAGTGGCCGCTGTTGGCCGCGGTGACCACGGCGACGCCGTTGGTCTTGGCGCGCTCGATGGCCAGCTCCATGAGTTCCTTGCCTTGTCCTAGGCCGAGTCCGCGGTCCCCGTCGACGGCGACGGCGGCGGGAAAGTCGCGCTCGCGCTTCATGACCGGCGCGGGGTTGATGTGGCCGCCCTTCAAGCCGGCGACGTAGGCCCGCATCATGTTGCTGACACCGTGGGAGTCGATGCCCCGGACGTCGGCGTAGATCAGCACGTCGGCGCACTTGGCGGCGTACGAGTCGGTCATGCCGAGGGCGGTGAAGATGTTCTCCACCGCGCCGCGCATGGTCGCCTCGGGGACGCGTACCGCGATGTCTTCCGGAACCTTGAACCTGTCGAGCATCTGTCGTCTTACCTGTCTGGGCTTGTGGCAAAGCGCGTAAGCATAGGACAAATCAGGGCGCGGACGCAGTCATCGGCGTACGTCATTTGGGGGATGTTCGTGGGGGGCGAGCTACCGGCATCCCGGCCTTCGTGCTAGTTTGCCGCGTCCTTCGAACGGACCCGAAAGTCGTGACCGACGACGAAATCGCACAGATCAAGCACGACTACGACCGCGACGGTTTCGTGATTCTGCGCGGCTTCATGCAAGGGCGGGAGTTCGACGAGTTGCGCGATCGGGCAACGAGGCTCTCGACCGGGCTGTTCGAGAGGCAGCGCAACGGCGAGGACATCGATGCCAAGAGGCGCGAACGAGCTGGTACCTACGAGAGGTGGAAGGATCGGAAGCGGGGCGCAGGAGACGTTCTGAAGGGCCTCCAGGACCACGACGCCTGGTTCGAGCGCCAACTCAACGCGGGCAGACATGTGCCCCTGGTCAAGGCTCTCGTCGAAGACGAACTCGTTCCCGCGACGGCGGCTTGGTTCGAGAAGAAGATCGGATCCGAGTACGAGATCGCACCGCATCGGGATGCCATCGGGCGTCCCCAGGGTCCGCATGCGGGTGCCACGATCTGGATCGCACTCGACCCGGCCGATCCCGAGAACGGTTGTCTCCACTACGGCCGGGGTTCCCACCGGATGGACTTCGCGCCGGGTATTTTCGTCGACGGCTTCGACGCCGATTCCGATGCGGCTGTTCCGGCAACGGTGCAACCCGGCGACGCCGTCATCCACAACGCCCTGACCGTGCATTGGTCCCACGGCAATCCGACCGACCGACCGCGGCGGGCGGTTTCCTACTTCTACCGCGGCGTGACGAACGAGAAAACCTACGAGAAGTATCGCCTGTACGCCGGCGTGAAGATGGGCAAGGCAACCGAGTAACGAGGAGAGATCAATGGGAGTAAACGTTGCGGAGCTTGAGCCCGTCGGAGAATTCGGTTCCAAGGCCTGGTGCGAGGCCTGTGGAAAGTACGGGATGCAGCTTCTGGATGAGGGCAACCTGCCCGCCGACACGGCGTGGGGTTTCAGCGAGATCTACGCCCATCCGCCGGCGCGCCTGCTCGAGGGCGGCCGGGAAATGGCGGCCTACTACCTGATGGTCAAGGACGGCAAGATCACCGGCGGCGACGGCGCCCCGGAAGAATGCCGGGCCCTGCCGGGCTTCCACGTCAAGATCCAGTGGGCGGCCATCTGCAATCAATCCGCGGCGAAATACGGGCGCGAGGGTCAGCGGCAACGTACCGCGGAGGAGCAGGTGCTGACCCGGGACATCGAGGAATACATCGGTCGGCCCGACCCGTTCGGCCGCGGCGAACGCCCCAAGTTCGTCTGGCCGCCGGCGGTGGCGGCGGCCCTCGGCGCCGGCTCGGAGCAGGGCGGCGGCCTGCACAACGTCGCGGCGAGCCTGCAGGCGCCGTCACCCGAGTTCGCCGACCTGCCGACCACCGAGTTGGGCGTTCCGGTGTTCTCGAAGATGACCGAGGAGCAGAAACGGTTCTTCCTCGGCCTGTGCGCCGTCGAGTTTTAGTCCCGATTCGACCCCCGCCCCGGCGCCGAACCGGGCGACCACATCGCGCCAGCAGGGCGCGCGGTCGCCCCGACGGTCGTCACATGGCGGGACTTGGATAGCGCTTGGCACAGAACGTCCTCTTCATTACCGCCGACCAATGGCGGGGCGAGTGCCTGTCGTGCCTCGGACACTTCGTGCAGACGCCCAACCTCGACGCGTTGGCCGGGGAGGGCGTCCTGTTCACCAATCACTTCGCCAATGCCGCACCTTGCGGACCCTCCCGGGCGAGCATTCACACCGGCCTCTATCAATACAGACATGGCGTGACCTTCAACGGCGTGCCCCTCGATGGCCGACACACCAATTGGGCCCTTGAAGCGCGCCAGGCGGGATGGGACCCCGTGCTCTTCGGCTACACCGACACGGCGACCGACCCGCGCCAGGCCACCGCGTGGCACGAGGGCGTCCTGCCGGGCCTCGAGCCCATCGTGCAACTCGGCAAGTCGATCAGTGCGCCCGATACCTGGGTCGACTGGCTTCGCGGCAAGGGCTACGCGATTCCGGACTCCCCGGGGGATCTCTATATGCAGACACGCGAGTCCGGGCACGGTGACGGTCCGGCCCCGCTCATGGTGCCCGCGGAACTGCACGACACCTGGTTCATGGTCGACCAGGTGATCGACTACGTCGCCGACCGTTCCGGCTGGTGCGTGCACCTGTCGCTGTTGCGGCCTCACCCGCCGTGGCGTGCCCCGGCGCCCTACAACGGGTTGTATCCCCCCGGTGATCTGCCGAGTCCCAACCGCGCCGCCGATCCCGAGCAGGAGGCGGCACAGCACCCCTTCGTCGCCGCTGCGCTGGATCGCGTCTACCAGCGCATGTCGAGGGACGACAGGCGGCTCGGCGAATGGCGGGCCAGCTACTTCGGCCTGATGACCGAGGTGGACCACAACCTGGGCCGTCTATTCGACGCCTTGAAGCAGTCCGGCGCCTGGGACGAGACGTTTATCGTGTTCACGTCCGACCACGGCGAGCAGGCCGGCGACCACTGGATGATGGACAAGCTCGGCTACTTCGACGAGTCGTTCCACGTCCCGCTGATCGTCCACAATCCGTCGCCGGAGGCCCACGCGTACGGCGGTGTTCGCGTCGACGAGTTCACCGAGGGTGTCGACATCATGCCGACGCTACTGGACTTTCTGGGTGTGGACGTCCCGGAGCAATGCGATGGCCGGTCATTGTTAGCGGCGACGACCGCGGGCCGCCTCGGGTCACCATGGCGGACGGAGGCGTACTGGGAATTCAACTTCGGCGCGAGTCACTTCCGGGCATCAGAGGTCTTCGGTCTCGGCGCGGAGGAGTGCTCCTTGACGGTGCTCCGGGACGAATCCAGCAAGTACGTCGAGTTTCAGGGATTGCCGAACGTGTTCTTCGATCTGGCGAACGATCCTCGGGAGTCGAGAAACGTCTTCTCGGACCCCGCTCACCGGTCGGCCGTGGAGGAGGCTGAGCAAAGGCTGCGGTCGCGGCGAATGGCTCGTTGACGGCCGGCCTTGGGATTTCGCCTGAGGACCCTCTCAGCCTTGACGAACGTACGGAATTGCGTACTATTGTTCGGCATTGTCCTGGAGGTATGAAGTGGCACCGATCACTGCAACCGAAGCACGTGCCAAGCTCTACCGTCTCATCGACGAGGCGGCAGCGACCCACCAGCCCTTGCTTATTTCCGGCAAGAGAAACTCCGCCGTGCTGGTCTCCCAGGAGGACTGGACGGCCATTCAGGAGACCCTGTTTCTGTTGTCCGTTCCAGGAATGCGCGAGTCCATTCGCCAAGGCATGGCCACCGACATCGAGGACTGCAGCGAGTCGCTGGATTGGTGAACTGGCGGGTCGTCTACACGAGGCAGGCTCAGCGTGATGCGAGGAAACTGAGTTCGAGCGGGCTGAAATCGAAGGCCGAGGAACTGTTGACGATCATCGCCGAGGATCCCTATCGCCGTCCGCCGCCGTTCGAGAAGCTTGTCGGTGACCTCGCCGGCGCGTACTCGCGACGAATCAACATCCAACATCGTCTTGTGTATGAAGTCCTGGACAATGAGCGGACGGTCAAGGTGCTCCGAATGTGGAGTCACTACGAGTAGCAGCGCTTTTCCGTTCGATCCTGTCGCTTCACGTGTCTATGGGACGTCGTTCGCTTCGATGTTCTCGTGGAGCACTGCGTAATCCTCCTTGTCCTGGCCCGCATCGGCGAAGGTCAACAGGCGCAGCTCCCGGTCGACACCCTCCTGTCTGACGATCCGCGTGTAGAGGGTGTCCCCCCACCAGGACGCCGGGATGCCGCCGTTTGCTTCGATGGCCGTGTCCGTGGCGAGAACCTGCGGGCCTCTCACGAACACCACAGCGTTTCCGGCCTTGTCGCGGTCGGGGATCTGGCGGATCTCGAGGGGAATCTTCACGCGCACCTTGTCGCCCGCAGACCAGACGCGCTCGATGTCGATCAGACGGCCGGCCGACGGGATATGGGTCACGCCGCCAATGGTCGCCTCGAACGCCGGTGCCCAGGCGGGCGCTCGCAGGACGAGCGAAAACCGGGTCGCCTGTTCCACGTCCACTTGAACTTCGAGGTCGCCTGATCGGGGATAGTCGCCGCGGACATGCAGCGTGACCTTCCTACGGTCGACGCCGCTGTCGCAATGCAGCACATGCGTGCCCGGGATGTATTGCAGCAGCGCGGGATTGCCGTTCAGGATGCCCGATGCGAAGGTCGGAATCATCGCGATGCCGCGGGGGATACTGCTCGAGCAGCAGGAGATCGCGGGGTCGAGCTTGACGTCGTGGCCGTTGTAGTACTTGCGCCCGAGCAGTGGCACGAAGTAGGTCACTTCGCCGGTTCGGGGCGATTGCGCGGCGAGGAGCGCATTGTAGGTGGTGCGCTCGAGTTCGTCGGCGTAGCGCACCTCGCCCGTCAGTTCGAGCAGGTGGCGTGTCAGTTGCAGCCAGGTCACCGTCACGCAGCCTTCTCCCGCGGCCTGGCCGGGCGGCAGTCGGTGGTCCGGCGTGAAGTGCTCGTGGTAGCTGGCGGTGCCGACGATGTAGAGGCGCTTCGTCGCGATGTCGTTCCAGGCGTTCGTGCAGGCGGCGAGATAACGCGGGTCTGGGTCGAGGCGGTACAACTCCAGTAGCCCGACCAGATTCGAGAGCATCTCGTAGGCTTTCCGGCCGGCGGTGCGGTAGACGTTGCCGTGCTCGAGCAGACTCGTGAGAAGCCGACAGCCTTCCTCGTTCATCCAGGTCTCCGGATCGTTCTCGTCCTCCCAGGCATCGACGATCCAATGACAGAACGCCAGGTAGCGCGGCTCGCCGGTCAGCCCATAGAGCATGGCGATGGGCTCGAGCACGCTGGTGGCGGCCATGCCCTGGTGGGCACTGGCGAGTCTCATGCCTCTCTTGCCGACGACGAACACCTCGTACAGCAGGTCCGCCGCACGCCGGCTCGCTTCGAGCGCTGGATCGTGGCCGGTGGCGCGGTAGTAGGTGAGCAGTCCAATGAGCACGTACTTGTGCGTCCAGACATCCCAGACCGGCGCGTCCCATCCGGTCCCGTCCCCTTGGCCGAACCGATCCGCCTCCTTGTACGTGCCTAGATAGCCATTGGCGAGTTGGGTGTCGATCAGTGTGTCGACGACAGAGTCGATGCGCGTCTTGAGTCGATCATCCCCCGTGAATTGCCACGCGTAGGTTGCCGCGTGCAGAAACTTGCCGACATGCTCCCCGGCCCACCATTGCTTGCCCGGCCGGTTGACGAACGGGTCGAGGATCATGTCGAGGTCCAACGTCAGCAGACGCTTCTCGACATTGATCGCCATGCGATCCGCAATCCACCCGTCGTACCGGGTGCCCGACAAGTCGGCTCGCTCGAACGCGATCCCGACCCGTGCTTCCACAGCAGGTTTCACTCGACACTTCCCCTCGGACTGGTCTACCCCGCCAACGGGTGCCGTATGGCAACTCTCTGATCCACGGAGAGCCCCTCCGTCCGGCTCGAGTGGGCACCGGGTCCGGGCCAGACGACGTCTACGGCTGTGATGGCGTCGTCGCGGCCTAGCCCGAAATGGAGTGTTGCGGGGCCGTGCGAAAGATAGCCGTTGCCGAGCTGAACTTCCTGGAACTGGGTTCCGGACGCCGATGTCACGCGGACCTTGGCGCCGATCGCCTCCGGATTGCCGTCGACACCCTCAAGATCGATGGCGATGTAGTGGTTGGCGTTGTCATGGTCGTTGCGGAACACCGTAGGCGACTTGCCGTTGTTCGCGACGAAGATGTCGACCCGGCCATCGTCGTTGTAGTCCGTGCAAACCACCCCCCGACCCTGGTCCGTGTGAACGATGCCCAGCTCGGCAGACCGCTCGGTGAAAGTGCGGTCGCCATTCGACATGAAGAGCACCGATGGATCTGTCCTGAATTTCGGGCGCCCCGGCTCTCGATAGCCGTTGGTGTGGAAGATGTCCATGTGCCCGTCGTTGTCGAAGTCCGCGAAGCACGCCCCCCATCCCCAGTGGCCTTCGCGCACGCCCGTCTCGTCGGTCACGTCCACGAAACTGCCGAAACCGTCGGCGTTCTCGTAGAGGCGATTGCCCGAGCCGTTGTTGGCGACATCCGGATCCCAGATGCTGGTCACAAACCAGTCCAGGTCGCCGTCGCGGTCGTAGTCCGTGACGGCACTGCCCATGCCGTTCTCGTCGGAGATCTCTTCGGACGTGAGATCGAGAAAAAGGTCGCCGCCAAAGGCGTTCATCAGCACCTGGCTCGACTCGAAATCGTTGGCCATCAGGAGGTCGGCGTCCCCGTCGTCGTCGAAGTCTGCGAATATCGGCGTGAACGAGTACTCCGACGCGCGATGGTTGGCCGAGACCGACGACGCCACTGGCACCCGGTAGCTGACGTCGGCGAATGTGCCGCCACCCCTGTTTTCCCATAGATACTCCTGCTGACCACCGACGTAGCCCGTCCCCCAGTGGGCGAAGAAGAGGTCCAGGTCGCCGTCGACGTCGTAGTCGGCCGCAGCCATTGAGAACGTCGCACGATCATGGTCGATGTTGGTGACGCCGTTCCCGACGACGAAGCCACCGTCCCCGTCGTTGATGAACACCTCAACGCCCTCGACCTGCGCCGAGATGAAGTCCTTCATGCCGTCGCCGTCGACATCGACGAAATACCCCGCGATGTCCATGGCCGACGGTTCAATGCCGCTCGCGCCTCGATTGGCGAACCGCGTGCCGTCGAAACTGAACAGTTCGCCATGTTGCTGCTGCCCGTAGGCGACGTAGAGATCGAGTTGGCCGTCGCGGTTGAAGTCGGCGATCGCGATCCCGCCGCCGAGTTCTTCGATCTCGGTCGCGTCCGCGTCGCCGGGCACTTCGTAGCACAGGCCGAGTTCGCTCGTAGCGTTGCTGAATGTTCCGTCGCTCGCCGCGCAGTGTGCGAGGGTGGGGGTCGATACGACGGCTACGCCCCCGGTTCCGCCGGTTCCGGTCCCTCCTGTCACCGGTGCCGACGTGTCACCGCCACCGCCACCGCCACCGCACGAAACCGTCAGAAGCGCCAAGACTCCGATTCCTGCGCGTCGGCGGACCATCATGGATGTTCGATGGCGATGCGCTGGTCGACGCCCACGTTGCTAAGCTGGCTTCGCGGCAGGCCCGGTCCCGGCCACCGAATCTCGATGCTAGAGACCGCGTCATCGGTGCCGAGGCCGAAGTGCAGCGTCGTGGGCCCTTGGGACAGGTACCATGTGCCTAGCTGGACCTCCTGGAGTTGCCTGCCCGAGTCCGATTCGACGGTTACTCTCGCGCCGACCGCATCCTGGTTCGCGCCGATGCCGACGAGGTCGATGAGCAGATAGTGGTGGTCGTTTTCGGTGACGTTTTCGTAGACCGTCGGCGACTTGCCATTGTTGGCGACCAGGATGTCTACCCTGCCGTCGTCGTTGAAGTCCGCGCACACCGCGCCTCGGCCTTGGCTACTGTGGGTGATCCCGGACGAGAACGCGCGTTCCGAGAAGCTGCCGTCGCCGTTTGCCATGAACAGGCGCGATGGGTCGTTCGCGTAGCGTTCGTCGACATCGGGATAGCCATTGGTGTGGAACAGGTCGACGTGTCCGTCGTTGTCGAAGTCGGCGAAACAGCTGCCCCAGCCCCAGTCGCCGTTGCGTACATTGGCCTCGTCGGTGACATCCTCGAAGTTTCCAAGGCCGTCCATGTTGCGGTAGAGGCGATTGCCCGTATCGGAGCCGACGTCGTTGTCGTTGGCCTCCAAGTTATGGATGCTCGACACGAACCAGTCGAGATCGCCGTCCCGGTCGTAGTCCGCAACCGTGCCGCCCATGCCGTTCCTGTCGTCGATCACGTCGGACGTCACGTCGACGAACGCGAAACCGGCCTCGTTGCGGAGTACCTGGCTGGTCTGGTTGTCGCTTGCGAGCAGCATGTCGGGGTAGCCATCGTCGTCGATGTCGGAAAACGTCGGCGTGAACGAATACTCGCCGAAGAACCGGGGGTTCTGTTCGAACGGCTCGGCCCGGATCGCCACGCTGTCGCTGACGTCCACGAACACGCCGCTGCCATTGTTCAGCCACAGGTATTCGGTCAACACGTCGCCGACGGGGGACACACCGTCCCAATGGGAGAAGAACAGATCGAGGTCGCCGTCGAGGTCGATGTCGGCGGCGGCCATGGAGAACGTGGATCGATAGTGGTGGAGATTGGACTCATCCGTGGCATTGACGAAGTGACCGCCACCATCGTTGCGGAACACTTCTATGGTCCGTTGCTGAATCGAGACGAAGTCCTTGTATCCGTCCGCGTCGAGATCCACGAAGTAACCGGCCCGTTCGATCTCCTTCGGCGCGATGCCCCGGTTGTCCTCGATCCGGACGAAACCACCGTCGACATAGTCGAAGAGCCGGCCCATCGCGTTGCGCCCGTGGGCGACATAGAGCTCGAGTCCCTCGTCGTTGTCGATGTCGACCAACGTCAGACCACCACCCTCCCGGATGCCGTCCTTGTCGGTCGAGTCGTGGTCGGTGGCAACGTCCTCGATGAAGTAATCGAGTCCAAGGTCTCGAGTCCGATCCCGAAACGTCGCCGTGCCGATGACCGGGGATGGCGGCGGCGCAACGGGTTGTTCAGGCCCTGGCGGTGGCGCACTTCCGCCTCCACCCCCTCCGCCGCAAGCAACGAGACTCGTTGACGCAGTCGCTAACAGCACCCCCGACAGTGCGGCCCGGCGTGCTCGCCCCTCACCGGCCATACCAGGTCGAAAACGGGCCGCGGGTCGGTCCCGCGGCGCGTTTGCTCAAGCGTTGAAACCCGATGGTTCCGTGCACTACTCGTTGTTCCCCCAGGAAACGATGATGCCGAATTCCCGAGGCTCCACGATCGTTCCCCATGGGCTACCCACCCCTTCTCTAGGCGACCACATGTGCAGCGCGGCTTGGTCCAGCAGGTTCTGAACGTAGCCCGTAACCTCCAGCTTGCCGTTCGGCGCCCTCCAGGTCGCGCGGGCATCCCAACGGGTGTACGCACCCACGGCATACGCATCGAAGTTCGCCGGCTCGACGTATTTCTTGCTGCGGTAGTTGGCGATCGTCAACAGTTCGAGATCGCCGTATTGCGCTGGCAGATCGAGGTCGTAGGCCACGGTCAGCGACGTCTTGTGCTTCGGCTGGTTCGGCAATTGGTTGCCGCCGAGTTGAGTGGGCTCGTCCGTTCCGAAGAGCCACGAAGTCCGCGTGTTGCCTTCGCTGTCGACCCAGGGAATCTGTACCCAGGTTGCGTTTTCCAGCGTGGGATCCGCAAACGGCAGCAGCGCGGGATAGTCGCCAACGGCCGTATCCAGATAGTTGTAGAAGCCGCGCACGGTAAGTTGGTCGGTCAAGCGCCACGCACCCTCGACCTCGATCCCCTGGATGACGGAACCCTCGACGCCCGTAGTCTCGCTGGTGAACGGGCCGCCATCCGGGTCTATCTGCCGCTCGGCCTCCGTCCTGATCCGTTGCGCGAACACCCAATGCGCGTCGAAGTCCTGGTAGAAGTAGGATGTGGACAGCTGCAGGCTGCCGTCGAGGTAGATCCCCTTGACCCCGACCTC
>LXNJ01001950.1_pt1 | contig 11722 bp, 9 predicted proteins | sample 809081 | NCBI WGS metagenome assembly LXNJ01 (sample SAMN04870510, study PRJNA318959) | sponge metagenome | biome: sponge; feature: marine sponge reef; material: water | host: Petrosia ficiformis | place: Greece: Milos, Mediterranean Sea | collected 2013-05-29 | depth 5-7 m
CCCAATTCCGAACGCCTCGACGATGCCTTGCCCCTGCTGGAGGCGATGATCTCGGTAGACAATGCGCTGAACGAGACATCTCGCCACGCCCATGTGGTACTGCCGGGGCTGGCAGCGCTGGAGCAGCACTTTTATTCCGAGATGCTGTGGGGCTGGGCCAAGCGCTCGGCCGCAAAGTACGCGCCGCCGCTGTTCCCGCCAGCCGACGGTCGGCCCGACGAATGGGAGATTCTGACCCGGCTCGGAGCGATGTGCGCCGGAATGGGAGACGTGAACGCGGCCGAGTTCGACGATCTGTACTTCTCGGCCCTCGCTGAGCTTGCCGGTGTGGATCCTGCGATGGCGCTGGAGACATCGCCCGAGCCCGGCCCCGAGCGATTGAATGATCTCGCCATCCGCACCGGTCCGTGGGGAGACCGTTACGGCGACAATCCCGATGGTCTGAATCTCGACAAGCTCGCCGAGCTTCCCGACGGCCTGGACATGGGGCCGATGGTCCCGCAGGTCGACGACATCGTGACTCATCCCGACGGCAAGATCGACGTGGCTCCCGAGCGCATCACCGCCGACGTCGAGCGCATAGTCGAGAGCCTTGATCGACCCGCGGGTTCGCTGGTGCTGACGAGCCGTCGCCATGTTCGATCCAACAACTCTTGGATGCACAACGTGGAGGTGCTCGTGCGGGGCAAGGATCGCTGCACGCTGCTGATGCATCCCGAAGATGCCGTCAGCGCCGGCGTCTCCGACGGCGAGTTGGCACGAGTCGCGTCGTCCAGCGGCGCTGTTGAGGTTCAGGTGGAAGTCAGCGACGAGATGTATCCGGGCGTGGTGTCGCTGCCTCACGGCTGGGGACACGACAAGCCGGGAACCCGCCAGTCGGTGGCCAGCCGGTACGCCGGGGTCAACTACAACGTGCTCGTCCCGCCCGATTTCGTGGACGTCCCGTCTGGCAACGCCGCCGTCAACGGCGTCCCGGTGACGGTCGCCCCGGCATCTGGCCTACCGGCTTGACCGAACGACGGAGTCCCTTCTCGGCCAAGGGTTTTCTGCCTCTCTGGCTGAGCGGTCTGTGCTGGCACTGGAGCCGCTGGGCCATTGCCTTCCTGGCCGGTTACCACGTCAACGTGATGACCGACTCACCCCGGCTGGTGCAGCTCACCGGCACCGTCATGTGGGCACCGCTGCTGCTCGGCGGGGCCATCGGAGGCGTCATCTCGGACCGTTTCGACCGGCGTCGCACGGTGCGTTGGCAGACCGCGCTGTTGGTGCCGTGCTTGCTGGCAATCGGTCTGAGCGAACGGACCGGGCAGCTGAGGCTCTGGTTGCTGTACCCGTTTCTCCTGATTGCCGGCGTCGGCTGGGTCGTGGACATGACGAGCCGCCGTGCGCTGGTGCTGGACATCGTCGGACCGCATCGGATCGGCGGGGCAATGGCGTGGGAGACGATGGCCTTGTCGTCAGGTTTGGCAGCAGGCCAGCTGCTGGGCGGCGTCATCACAGGCCGAGCAGGCGTCGGAACCGCCTTCCTGGGCATCAGCGGGGTGCTCTGCATTGCACTGGTTTTGCTCATGTGGGTGCCGGCAGTGCCCCGATCGGTATCCGCTCGGGTGTCAACGCCTGCGGGGTCCACGCGTCCGGTCCGCCCGGCGAAATGGGCATCGGTGCTGAACGATCGCGTTTTCGATGTCGTCCCGGTGGGCACGTCGAATTCGCTTGGTGCTGCGGAGCCAGTTGCCGGTTCGCAGAGTTCAGTGATGAGCGAGTTGCGGGAGGGTCTGCGCCTGGCCCGGACTAATCACGGCCTGCTCAGCATCCTCGGCGTCACGGTCATGGCGAACTTCTTCATGTTCGCCTACTTCCCGGCGGTGCAGCTCATCGGCAAGGAAGTCGAGGCCACGGCGTCACAGATCGGGCTGATCGGCTCGATGACGGGTTTCGGCATGATCACCAGCTCGTTCATTACCTCGGTCGCCAGTGCCCGCCGCTGGGGAATCCTCTATGTCGGCGGCGTGTTCATCACCATGGCGATGCTGATCGTGTGGGCTCTGTCGCCCAGTGTGCTCATCGCCGTCATCACGCTCCATTTGGCCAGCTGCGGAAGCGGCCTCTTCGCCGCCACCCAGTCGACGCTGGTGCTCACCGTTGTGCCTGAAGAGATGCGTGGGCGGGCCATGGGCCTGTTGAGCATGGCAATCGGGGCATTGCCCGTCGGCACGTATCTCCTCGGCGAGGTCGCCCAGGCGCTCGGACCCCGCACGGCGGTCGTATCCATGGCTTCGCTGGGCTTTGTCGCCCTCACGCTCTGGTTGACCTATCGCCCCGAGGTCATCCGGCGCACCGGCCCCACGTCCTGAGTTTCATGCGTTTGTCCGCAGGTGAGTACGCTGCGGCGTGGTCAAGTTGCGTCGCCGACGTGGGTGACGGGAGGGGGAGCCGATCATGAAAGCTGCAGTGCTCAACGCGATTCCGGGCGAACTCGAGATCGAGGACATCTCAGTCGATGCGCCCGGTCCCAACGAGGTCCTGTTGCGGGTCGTGCACGCGGGCCTGTGCCACAGCGATCTGCACTTCATGGATGCCCACTGGCCATACCAGCTGCCGGCGGTCATGGGTCACGAGAGCGCTGGTGTGGTCGAAGCAGTCGGCGACAACGTGTCCTACGTGCAGCCCGGCGACCATGTCATCAGCTGCCTGTCGGTCTTCTGCGGCCACTGCGAGCGCTGTCTGACGGGACGCCCCAACATCTGCCAGAACCATGCTGCGGTAGCTCGCCCCGACGGCGCTGCACCCCGGCTGGCCAAGCCCGACGGAACCGAAGTCGGGCAGTTCGCCCGGCTTGGCGGGTTCGCCGAGGAGATGCTGGTGCACCAGAACGCCGTGGTGAAGATCCGCGACGACATGCCGCTCGACCGTGCCGCGCTCATCGGCTGTGGAGTCACCACCGGCCTCGGTGCGGTATTCAAGACGGCCCGCATCGAACCCGGTGCCACCGTGGCCGTGTACGGAGCCGGCGGCATCGGTCTGTCCGCGGTGCAGGGTGCTCGCATCGCAGGGGCTGGTCGCGTGATCTCGGTCGACGTAGAGAACTCCAAGCTCGAGACTGCCCGTCAGGTAGGCGCGACAGACACGGTCAACGGCGCCGAGGTTGACGCTGTCGAAGCCATCAAGGAGTTGACCGGCGGTGGCGTGGATTACGCCTTCGAGTGCATCGGGCTGAAGCAGACCTGCGAGCAGGCCTGGTCGTCCTCCCGCCCTGGCGGCACCACTGTCATCGTCGGCATGATGCCGTTCGGCGAGAAGATCGAGATCACCGGGTACGAAGTGTTCATGCTCGAGAAGCGGCTGCAGGGCTCGATGATGGGCTCGAACGCGTTTCGGGTGGACATGCCGCGCTACGTCGACATGTACCTCGATGGCCGGTTGATGCTCGACGAGATGATCTCGGCGCACATGCCGCTCGAAGACATCAACGCCGGCTACGAGCAGATGCGTCAGCGCGTCGGCACGCGCACCGTCATCGACTTCGACTAGCGGCGCACACGCCGGGGCGAAGTCGCAGCACCACACATCACACATCAAAGAGAAGCGAGTGAGGAGCGATGGACGTCGAAGGCAAGGTCGCCGTCGTGACCGGGGCGGCAAGCGGGATGGGCCGGGCCATGGCGGACACGTTCGCCGCAGCGGGCATGAAGGTTGTGCTGGCTGATATCGAAGAGGCGCCCCTCCACGACGCAGTCGCCGAGGTGTGCGGAACCGGTGCTGAAGCCATCGGAGTTCGCACCGATGTGTCCAAGCTTGCTGAGATCGAGGCGCTCGCTGAGTCGACCGTGTCCCAATTCGGCACCGCGCACGTCCTGTGCAACAACGCAGGCGTCGGCATACCGGGCCCTGTGGGGGATATGTCACTCGAAGACTGGCGCTGGACCCTCGACATCGACTTGTGGGGCCCGATCTACGGATGCCACGTGTTCCTGCCGATCATCGAGGAAGCCGGTGAGGGCCATATCAACTCGACCGCTTCGGTAGCAGGCCTGTACGCAGGCGCATCGCTGGGTGCATACAACGTGGCCAAGCACGGCGTCGTCGCGCTCATGGCCACCCTCGAGCGCGATCTGCGGCTGCGGAACTCACCCGTCCGTGCTTCGGTGCTGTGCCCGGGACCGATCAACACCAACATCGTCTACAGCCAGCGCAACCGCGACCCCGAAGATGCCTCTCACCACGTCCGCACCGAACAGGGCGAGAAGTTCTGGGACATGATGAAGGGCTTCTTGGCCGAGGGCATGGACCCGGCCGAGGTCGGCCCGATGGTGCTCGATGCCGTTCGCACCGAGCGCTTCTGGGTGCTGACTCACCCGGACATGGGCAAGATCGCTCGATACCAGGCCGATGCGATGCTCGACGACGGGCACCTCACTCGTTGACCCGTCTATGTGCGCGATACCTCGCTGACCTGCCCCTAACGCCCCGATGAAGCCTGCAGGACCGATCGAGCGCGCCTCAACGCAAGCGCAGTCGGCACGGCCGTCGGTCTTCACGGTCGTCCCGCAAGTGCTCGATGTTGCGGGACACGCGCTGCCCCCATCGGTTGCTCCGCCCAGAGCACGTGTGCCTCAACTGGAACCGCCCGAGCCTTCGGCTTCGCCGCGGTACCGGTGGGTCCTGCTTGGGGTGATCGGAATGGCGGTACTCGGATTCGGCTCGCTGATGACGCTGGTGACTGCCGCACTGGGACCCATCGCTGAGGATCTCGACACCACCGTGGCGACCGCCGGCTGGGTGATGACCGGGCTCATGCTGGCGATGGCCGTCTCAACGCCTATGGGGGGCAAGCTGGCCGACCGTTTCGGTCATCGCCGGATCTTCTTGTTCGGCATCATCGGCATGACCGCCACGATGATCGCCAACTACTGGGTGTGGGACATCGGCACGTTCATCACGGTCAGGGTGCTGTTCGGCCTGTGCGGCGGGATGCTCATGCCATCGGGGATGGCCCTGCTTATGCACGCATTCGGACCCGCCGAGCGGGCCCGTGCAGTGGGATGGTTTCAATTCGCCATGACGGGTGCACCCACCATCGGCGTCGTCGTCGGCGGGCCAATGCTGAATGTGTTCGGCTGGAGGGGCATCTTCTTGCTGTTCGGCGCTGTCAGCCTGACTGCGACTGCGATGGCCGCCGTGATCGTCAAGCCCATTCCACGCGGAGCGCGGGTCCCGATCGACGGTGTGGGAGCGATGCTGCTGGGGGGCGGCACGCTGCTGGTGCTGTGGGCAATCACACTCGTGCCGTCACTGACCCGGCGGGGCGTCTCGCCGCTTTCCGATCAGACGCTCATGCTGATGCTGGCGGGCGCCCTTGTGTGTTTGACGCTCTTCGTGCTGTGGGAGCGCCGTGCCACGGCTCCGTTGCTCGATCTCCGACTGTTCCGACGCCCGAGTTTCACGCTGCCGCTGATCTCTGCAGCGTGCAATCAGTTCGCTTACATGGGCGCTTTCGTCATTGTGCCGCTGGTGCTCCAGGACCGGTTTGGCTACTCGGTGGGAGTTGCAGCGTTGCTGATGGTGCCGCGGCCAGGAGCGTTTGCGGTCGCATCGCCATTGGGCGGGACACTCGTGACCAAGATCGGCGCTCGTGCACCGATGTTCTTCGGCACCTCGGCGATGATCGGCTCGATGCTGGCGTTTGCGGTCGGCAGCGATCCGGTGGGCTGGGGTCTCGCCGCGATCATGGTCGGGCTGGTGCTCTCGGGCGTGTCGGCGGGAATCGGCTCACCCGCTTACCAGGTGCTGGTCGCCAACTCGGTCGATGACAAAGACCTCGGCATCGCCAACGGCATGAACCAGACCGTGATGTGGATGGGCATCATCCTGGGCATCCAGACGATGCTGGCCTTCTCCGGGGAAGATCCGTCGCTCGGACGGCTGCGGGCCACGTTCGTCTTTGGGGCCGTCGTCGCCGCAATCGGACTCTTGGCTCCGCTCTTTGCCACTCGCCGCGCCACTCGAATGGCCTAGCGCGCGAAGTACACGCCGCCGGGGCGACAGTCAGATTCGGGGACTAGAGCGCAGTGAGGAAGTCGAGCAGCTCGGCGTTGAGCTCGTCGGCGGCCTCTTGCTGCACCCAATGGCCGATGCCGTCGAGGATCACCGATTTGTGCAGGTTGGGCATGGTCTCGCCGAACTTTGCGATGGAGCCGGCACCCCACACGGTCGGCCCGTCCACCTCGCCGCCGACGAACAGGCTCGGCTGGGTTATGGGCGCACCGTCGAAAGCAGCCATGTCCTCCCAGTCGCGGTCGACATTGCGGTACCGGTTCAGCCCGCCGGACATGCCGGTGCGGGTGAACTCCGAGGCGTAGTAGCCGAAGTCGGACTCGGTCATCCAGTGCGGCCAGGTGCCGGGTTCGGGCCAGATGAAGCGGTCCGACAGCTTGCCGCCATGGGCCACCGTGAAGCGTCCGCCTGATGAGTCGCTTGAGGCCACGCGTGCCCGCACTCCATCGCCCGAGGCGGCGTAGTACATGCCCAACAGCCAGTGGGGCAGGTCGACTTCCATCTCGGCCTCGGCACGGCCTGGCTCCTGGAAGTATTCGATGTAGAACTCCTCGTCGCCGCCCATCATGCGGAACGCTTCGCTCGGCTTGAAGTCGCTGCGGGCGTTGTAGGGCACGCTCACCAGCCCGAGGGCCGTGAAGATGTCTGGCCGCAGCAGCGCCGAGCTCCACGCGATGGGCGCACCCCAGTCGTGCCCGACGATCACCGCCGAATCTTCCCCAAGTGCTCGCACGACACCGACATTGTCGGCGACGTGGCGCACCATGCGGTAGTCGTCCACTGCGGTGGGCGTGGAGGAGCGGCCGTAGCCCCGCACGTCGATGGCCACTGCCCGGTACCCGGCGGCAGCCACCGCGGGGAGCTGGTTGCGCCACGAGTACCACGACTCGGGGAAACCGTGGACGAACAGCACCATCGGCCCTTCGCCCACCTCAGCCACATGGATGCGGGTTCCCAGCGCATCCACGTCGTGGTGCTTGACACCCGACAGGTCCCCGGTGGTAGTGCCGTTCGATTCGCTCATGGCCGACATTCTGGCCGCCATGACGCATGTTCGCGTTGCCACTCCAAAATCCCGGTCCATAAAGCAATGAAAGTTACTAACATTTTATGTTGTGACGAATGGACCATTGAAGACGGCTCTTCACTTTTCTGGTCAGATTTCTGACCTAAGATCTCCGGCCATGCCTGAAGTTCTTCCGTTCTCCCAGGCAAAGGCCCGATTGTCAGAGTTGGCAGACCGGATCGAGAAGCAGCACGAGCGCATTGTCGTGACCCGCCATGGTCGCCCGTCGTTCGTGCTCATGAGCCCGGACGAACTGGAATCGCTCGAGGAGACGCTGGACATACTCGGGGATGAGGAACTCATGGCGTCATTGCGGTTGTCTCAGCAAGAAGCTGCTGAGGGCAAGCTGATCCCGCTGGAAGAAGTCATCTAGGTCGACCCGATTCGAATCGGTGTATGCCGTCAAGTTCACTGCTGCCAGCAGACGGCACCTCGACCGCCTGCCCGAAGGTGTGCGCGCTGCCGCATTGGCAACCATTCGCGGACCCGTCAGTGAGAATCCGTTCCGGGCTGGAAAGCCTCTCGGTGGGATTCTGAGTGGCTACCAATCCGCTCGTCGCGGGGACCACCGCATCGTCTACGAAGTGGATGAAGACGCCGAGATCGTCGTCATCCACCGGGTCCAACACCGCCGCCACGTATATCGCCCGGCCTAGTAATCCGCGCTGCGAGTCGGTCAGGTGACATCCGAGGCCATACACCGCAGGGCAGAAGCGGCAAGGATGGGTGGCATGAGTCTGTTGTCGTTTGAGCTGCCGTCGTTGGAAACCGTCGAGTTGGAGCCTGATGGGGAGACGCTGCGGGTCTGGCTGAATCGGCCGGAGTTTCGCAATGCGCACAACCAGTTGATGATCCGCGAGGTCGGGGACCTGTTCGGGGCTCTGAACGGGCAGACCCAGTACCGGGTGGTGGTGCTGGCGGGGCGGGGGAGATCGTTCTGTGCTGGTGCTGACCGCAAGGAGCAGCCGCCGGCTGCCGCGAACGACCGTGAGGCCCGCTACGTCAACCAGCTGGGTAGGCGAGCGGCCCGGGCCATCGAGGACTGCGAGGCGGTCACGATCGCACGAGTGCATGGCCACGCCATCGGCGGTGGGTGCTGCTTCGCCACCAGCTGCGACTTTCGTATCAGCGATGCGGATGCGATGTGGTACGTGCCCGAGGTGGAGCTAGGCGTACCGCTTCCGTGGGGTGCCACGCCTCGACTGATTGCTGAGCTCGGCATGTCCCGGGCCCGACAATTCGTCATGACCAGCGAGCGCATTGACGGTCGCAAGGCTGCCGAGTGGGGTCTTGCCCACGAGGTGTGCGACGGCGAGGACGAATTGGACGCGGCAGTTGAACGCTGGGTGGCTCGACTGCTGGACCTCCCCTCGCTGTCAGTGCAGATGGCCAAGCACCAACTGCGGGGCTATGCCCAGGTCACGAGACTCGGCGACCTGTCGGAATTCGACGGCGACGCATCGGTCAGGTCGATCACCAGCGAGGATGCTCAAGCCCGCTTCGGCACGTTCCCAGCGTGACTTCTCCGGTCGGGACAGCCGCTCCGACGCAATCGACCAAGAGATTCGATCTCACTCAGTCGAAGGCCGGCATCACCTGGTCGTGGATGAGCTGGAGTTGGCCCGTGACATCGGGAACCTCGATGTCTCGTTCGGTGAAGGCGTTCAGCAGGAACGAGTCCGTGATGCAGGCGACGAAGTGGTTGACCCCGCTCGGCTCGATCTCCGACTTGATCTTGTCGACGACTTCCTCTGGCGTGCCCGCCACAGAGAGCTTCTCGGCGATATCGGGCGTCATGGCATCGATCGCTCCCTGGACGTCTCCGTCTCCGAAGGCGTCGAGAATGGGTTGAACGTCCGCCTGCGAGACGCCGTGCCGCTCCATCTGTTCCACGGCCATGGCCGGGATGTAGAACGCCCCAATGGTCTGGGCAGCGGCCTTGGCCTTTTCCGAGTCGGGCCCGATGGCGAACACGTTCCAGACCGCAATGTCCAGATCCCGCCAGTCGCGTCCAGCCCGCTCCGCGCCAATTCTCAGGTGCTCCACCATGTAGGCACACGCCGCCCTGGAGTATTGGGCGAAAGCATGGGTGCCGTGGGAGAGCTCGCCCGCCGCCTCGAAGGACTTTGGACCGCGCAAGGCACCGATCAGCAGGGGGAGTTTCTCCTGCGCCGGGCGGGCGAATGTGAAAAGCCCGTCGTAGTTGTAGAACTCGCCCTCAAAGGTCAGCGCCCCCGTGTCGAGGAAGGTGCGCATGACCTCGTGCGCCTCCTTGACCCGAGACAGCGTCTTGATGCCCGTCCAGTCCAACCCGTACTGGGCGAGCAGGCTGAAGTTCCCAATGGAGATGACGCATTCGGCACGACCGCCGGTTAGCTCGTCGAGCGTGGCGACCGCCTGGGCAACTTGAGTCGGCTCGCGCAGGGCGATCGGGGCGAGACTCGGACCCAGACGGATTTGCTCGGTCGTAGACGCAGCTGCTGCGAACAGCACATACAAGTCCTTGTGCCAGGTCTCGTCTGCTGCGTAGCACCCGTAGAAGCCGAGTTCGTCAGCCAACTTGATGTGTTCGAGAGACTCCTGTAGCGGGTAGTCGGGCAGTGTCACGAAACTGAACTTCATCGTTGCTCCTTAGCCCAGATGCACCGGCAGTGGCTTCCACCCACGACGTGGAGGTCGGCCAGCCGGTGTTGACTACTTCGTAGTCGGTCGAACCGATGATGTCGAGAGTGTTGTGTAGCCGGCGAGCATCGATCTCGCCGGAGCGTCAGCGGCGGGCGTCGATCTCGTCGAAGGCCTTCTTCATGGCTTGATAGCCCTCCACGGCACGGGGGATGCCGCCGTAGATGGTCATCTGCACCATGATCTCTTCGATCTCGGCGCGCGTCAGCCCGTGGTTGAGCCCAGCCGGGACATGGAAGGCCAACTCGTCGGTGCGGCTCAGCACCGTCAAGATCGAGATGACGACGATGCTGCGGTCACGTCGAGACAGCTCGTCTCGCGACCAGAGGTCCCCGAAGGCCCAGTGATAGGCGATGCGGCCGACCTCGCCGAGATGGGAGACCAAGCGCCCCATGTCCTCGGTGGGGTCGCTTGAGGCTCGGCCTGCAGTGAGTGTTCCGCGCACTTCAGCCGCACGTCGCTCCCGCTCGTCGTCATCCAACTCGGCGGCGCCCGCACGCGCCGGCAGCCGTTCGACACCGTCGAGCGTGCGGAACCGGTCGTCGACCACTCGAGACGCCGCCATCGCCATCGGAAAGCCCGCGTAGGCGGCCACCTGAATCAGGATCTCCTCGATCTCGCTACGCGTCAGGCCGTGATTCAGACCGACTTCGGTGTGCAGCGACAGCTCCTCGCTCGAACCGATCGTGGCGAGGATCGTGATCACGATGAGGCTGCGGTCCCGGCGCGACAGCTGCGGGCGTGACCACACATCGCCCATCACCACGTCGAAAGCGAACGTGCCCAGTGCCCCATGGCGCTTGACCATTGCCCGCCGTGCCCGCTCAGCGTCAAACTCGCCGTTAGTGAAGCGCTCGAACACCTCGAGTGCGGCAGCCCGCCGTTCCGCGTGCGTGCGTGATCCCGTTTCAGCCATGTCGCCCCCTGCGTGAGGTCGTCGGTGTGACAGCGCCTGACATCTTCGCCGCGATCGCCTCGGTCATGCCACGCTCGTACGGCGGGCCGCTGACTACAGCTCGCCGGGCTCCCTGCCGGGCAGGTACGTGACCGGCAGGCGTGTGAGGCGGCGTACCCGTGACGGCAGGTCAGCCCCCACCAGCCGGGACGCCCCAGCGGGCAAAGTCGACAGGATGATGCCGTCGAAGCTGGAACGCGACAGCACCGCCTGGACCGCTCGCAGCGGATCAGGGTCGCCCAGCTCGCCTGTCGCGGCGTACGACGCTGCTGCGATCTTCGCGAGCTGGGCGTCGAGCCGCTTCTGTGCCTGCTCCATGCCCAGCGTGTCGGGCCCCAGGTAGTCCGCAGCCGGCACATGCTCGGACGGGATGCCCGTCACCGGGTCGGCCGCGAGCATCGAGAGCCGGCGCGCCCGGGCGTAGCTCTTCGAATGGGTCATCGGCACCAGCAGGTGGAATTCGCACGGGCCATGGGAGTTCAGCCGGTCGATCTCGGCGACGACCTCACCGGTGCCCAACGTCTGGTTCGCGACGATGAGCCACCGCGTCACCTCCACGTCGGGTGCACCCGGTGTCAGCCCAGGCCGCATCCGGTCGACGCGGAACGCCACCCGCAGCTTGATGCGGTAGAGGGCGATCTCGCCCTCCACGATCATCACGTCGCGCTCTTCGACGTGCGCCACCGACAGATCCCGGATCGTCTTGGTGGCTTCCGCAACACCTCGACGTGCCGCGTCCTCCCAAGAAATCCGGCTTGCCGCGACCAGCACGATGACTTTCTCGACAGCGTTGCGGTTGCGCTGAGGTGATTCGTTCAAGATCTGGACCTGTTCGGTGTGCGGCTCGTTCCTGCGAGCGGGAAGCGGTGTGCTCCGGTGGGGCAGACTGTAGGGCACACCGCGTTCGTGCGGCACACTGCCCGCCGGCGGGCGAGCAGAATTGGCAGTGGCGCCCTGCGGCGCCG
>LXNJ01001951.1_pt1 | contig 11719 bp, 10 predicted proteins | sample 809081 | NCBI WGS metagenome assembly LXNJ01 (sample SAMN04870510, study PRJNA318959) | sponge metagenome | biome: sponge; feature: marine sponge reef; material: water | host: Petrosia ficiformis | place: Greece: Milos, Mediterranean Sea | collected 2013-05-29 | depth 5-7 m
GAAATACTGCGTTGCACCCCCTCGCCGAATCGCTCGATTCGACTCGGTTGCGCGCCTCGTCTTCGGCCACAATGGCTCGGCCTCGCCTGCAGAGCGACTTTATCAACGGACTGTCAATCTCATGCCAACGGCAAATCCGGGAGATGCGCAAATGGCGGACGTCTCGCAGTCTGGCAACCGTGTGGAACTGAAGGGGTTCTTCCCCGGAGAACTTGAGGGATTCGTGACTTCCCTCGGGTTGGAGCCCTATCGGGCCAGGCAGATCGCGGCGTGGATCTACAATCGTGGTTCAATCGACTTCGCCGAGATGACCGACCTTGCGAAGGGAGTCCGCACGAAGCTCGCGCGGCGAGCGTCGATATTGAGTCTGAAGGTGGCGGCGCGATCCGGCGCAGATGACGGCGAAACCGTGAAGTATCTGTTCGAACTTCCGGACGGCCGGCGCGTCGAAAGCGTCCTGATGCGCGACGGCAGGCGGCGGACGCTGTGCGTATCGTCGCAGGTGGGATGTCCGCTGGATTGTACGTTCTGTGCAACCGGAAGGATGGGGCTGCTCCGCAACTTGTCCGCCGGTGAAATCCTGGATCAGCTGATTTATGTCCGGCGGGAATTGAGGGCACGGGGAGACGATCTGACCAATGTGGTCATGATGGGTATGGGAGAGCCACTGTTGAATTACGGGAACGTTGTTCGCGCGATCCGGCTGATGAACCTGGATTACGGGCTGGCAATAGGAATTCGCAGGATTACCCTGTCCACGGTCGGCTATGTGCCCGGAATACTGAGATTGGCGCGAGAGGGGCTGAAGGTTGGCCTGGCAGTGTCGCTCAATGCGGCTGACGATGCACTGCGGTCGCGAATAATGTCAATCAACCGGCGTTGGCCGATTCACGAGCTTCTCGAGGCCGTCAGGGCCTATCGGCAGCGTATCGACAGGCGGGTGACGTTCGAATACGTGCTGCTGCACGGGTTGAACGATTCGATGGAGGACGCCCGGCGCCTGGCCGCGCTGGTGCGGGGCATCCCGTGCAAGGTCAACGTCATTCCCTGGAATCCCGTCGAGGACGTGGCTTTTGTACGGCCGCCCCGGGAAGCTGTCGACCGGTTTGTGGACGTCCTCAGGAACGCGCATTTGACAACGACCGTGCGGTACAGCCGAGGCGTGGATATCGCGGCGGGGTGCGGACAGTTGTATATCCGTCCCGATGCGGCCGCGACCGCTTCGGTTGTCTGAATGCACGCCGCGGCCCGGGCCCGCACGTCCGGCCGCACGGGATCCGGGGCGCCACCGCGTACAAATCTCTTGATTGTTGTATAAGGATGTGTTATATTGTAACTTACCGCGAAAGACGCAGGACCTGATTTTACCAGACCGGGGCGCATCGGAACGTGGGTCGTTATGGAACAGTTCGTGATCGAAGGCGGATTTCAGCTTTCCGGGACCATCAGGCCGCTCGGCAATAAGAATGCCGCGCTTACGCTCCTCGCCGCGACGTTGCTGACAGACGATACGGTGGCGTTGAAGAATGCGCCGCCAATAGGAGACGTACTCACCCAGATCGCGATCCTGCGCGATCTGGGCGTCTCGGTTCAGCATTCCGGCGGGGCCGAACTGACGGCATGCGCGGCTTCCCTCAGCAAGACCGCCCTGAATCCCGATTTCTGCAAAAGGGTCCGCGGCAGCATCCTTCTCGCGGGACCGCTTCTCGCGCGCCATGGCCGCGCCACGATGCCCCGGCCGGGCGGTGACAGAATAGGACGCCGGCGCCTCGATACCCACCTTCGTGCGCTGGAAGCGCTGGGCGCACGCATAGAAACCAGCCACGTCTATGAAATGTGGGCGCCGGACGGATTGACCGGCGCGGATATTTTTCTGGATGAGCGGAGCGTGACCGGAACGGAAAACGTCATCATGGCGTCCACCCTTGCCGAAGGTACAACCGTCATTCGCAACGCGGCCTCTGAGCCGCACGTGCAGGAGTTGTGCCATCTGCTCAACGCCATGGGCGCCCGGATTTCGGGCGTCGGCACGAATGAACTGACCGTCGAAGGCGTAAACGCGCTATGCGGCGGCGAACATACCATCGGACCTGATTATATGGAGGTGGGGAGCTTCATCGGTCTCGCCGCGGTAACCCACGGTGAGATACGGATCACAGACGCGGCGCCGCATCATATGCGACGGAGTCTGATGGTCTTTGAACGGCTCGGGGTGGAGGTGATGGTCGACGGAGATGACATTCTGGTTCCCGACGATCAGAGGCTGCAGATCGTCCGGGACGTCGGAGACGCGATTCCGAAGATCTTCGACGACCCGTGGCCGGGGTTTCCCGCGGATCTGATGAGCATTGCGATTGTTGTCGCCACACAGGCCCGGGGAACCGTCCTGTTTTTCGAAAAAATGTACGAGAGCCGGCTGTTCTGGCTGGACCGGCTGATCGAAATGGGGGCCGAGATCATCATCTGCGACCCGCACCGGGCCGTTGTCGTGGGCCCGTCGAAGCTGTACGGGGAGCGGATCACAAGCCCCGACATCCGGGCCGGGATGGCATTGTTGATCGCCGGCCTGTGCGCCGAGGGCCGGAGTGTGATCCGGAACATCGAACAGATCGATCGCGGGTATGACCGCATCGACGAACGGCTTCGCACGCTGGGCGCCCGGATCGAGCGGGTTCCCGTTCCTCCGGATTGAACCCGATGGTTTCTGCACTCGATACGGCCGTTGAGGTGGTTCGACGCCTCAACGCACGCGGATTCCGGGCGTTGCTGGCCGGCGGCTGCGTGAGGGACCTGCAACTCGGGCTGGCGCCGCGGGACTACGACGTCGCCACCGACGCCGATCCTCAGCAGGTGATCGACATATTCCAAAACACCCGGCCCGTCGGTGCGCATTTCGGGGTGGTCGAGGTGCGCCTGGCGGGGCATAGCTTCGAGGTCGCCCGTTTTCGGCGCGACCTGGGTTACAGCGACGGGCGGCATCCGGATGCGGTCGAATTTGCCGGCGAAGCCGAGGATGCCCGGCGTCGTGATTTCACGGTGAACGGGATGTTCTGGGACCCCCTGACGGATCGGGTACTGGACTACGTGGGCGGCCTGGCGGACATTGAGCGGAAGACAATCCGGACCATTGGAACCGCCGAGGACCGGTTTACGGAAGATCGTCTGCGAATGATGAGAGCGGTTCGGCTCGGATGCCGATTGCACTGGCGGATCGATGCGGCCACGTTCGGGGCGATACGGCGTTCGAGCGCTGACCTCGCGGAGGTCAGCGTAGAGCGTGTCCGGGACGAATTCGTCAGAATCCTGACTGAAGGGGGCGCGCCGCTCGGGGTACGATGGCTTATCGATTCCGGGCTGATGAACGGGGTGGCGCCAGAGGTACTCGAACTGGATGGTGTCCCGCAGCCGCCTGAGTATCATCCCGAAGGCGACGTGCTGACCCACACGTTGATCATGCTGGGGCTGATGCGCAACCCGTCGCCCGGACTGGCCATGGCGGTGCTGTTGCATGACGTGGGGAAGCCCCGCACGTTCAGACGGGCCGACCGTATCCGGTTTGACAATCACGCCGCCGTGGGTGCGCAGATGACGGATGAGATTTGCCGCAGGCTGCGGTTCTCCGGCGAGGCGACCCGTCACATCGTTCGGTTGGTGGCGGACCATCACCGGTTCATGCACGTTCGCCAGATGCGCGCGAGCAGGTTGAAGCGGTTCCTGCGCCTGGAGCGATTCGACGAACACCTGGAACTGCACAGGGTGGACTGTATGTCCAGCCACCGGAATCTCGAGAATTACCATTTCTGTCGACAGGCTCTGGAAACACTGGAACCCGAAGAGATACGTCCGGAACCGTTGATTACCGGCCGGGATCTGATCAAGCTCGGGTATACGCCGGGGCCGTCGTTCAAGGCCGTCTTGAGGGCAGTGGAAGACGGGCAGCTCGACGGCCGCGTCAGGGATCGGGAGAGTGCGCTGCTCGTCGCTCGAGGCGTGTTTGAAAGGGGCGCGGAGTCCGGGTGTAACGTGCTGGCCGAAAACGGGTCCACTTAGCCCCCCGTCAACCTGCGTTCGGCGGCGGAACACCGAAACCGTCAGCATGGCGGCGGACACTCATGATTGCCCGACCCCGGCGTCGGCGCACGACTTTGGAACCTTGACCGGGCAGGGACGTTTTCAGGTAGAGACGACCGCTCACCCTATCCAGTCCATCCATGTTTCCCCACGGGTGTCCGATGTCAGATTTGATTCGATCCGCTTTTGCGATTGCCGTTCTGGCCATCTGTGTGCCGAAGACCGAGGCGACAACGGTCGAACGATTCGGGTTCGATTCGCTTTGCGACAGGGCGGAGACGATCGCCCACGTCCAGTGTGTGTCCCGCACCAGCTTTAAGGATGACGGGCGCGGGGAAATCGTAACGCGGCACCGGTTCAGGGTAATCGTACCGGTCAAGGGCAATCCGGGCGACGAGATCGTCCTCACGTTGCCCGGAGGAACCGCCGACGGCCGGCGGCTGTATATCCCCGGCATTCCCGAGTTCGGCGTCGATGAAGAGGTCGTGCTGTTTCTTACAGCACCGGACAAGCACGGATCGCCGTGGCCGATGGGGCTCGGACAGGGTTGTTACCGCGTAATCGAAGCGCAGGATGGCCACGCCCAGGTCAGGTTGCAGCAGGGCGCCACGCCCCTGCCTGCCGGTGCGCTTTTCAAGCCGGCGCTGAACCGACCCTCCCGGCCCTTCAACGTGCCGCTCCAGCTTTTTATCCATCAGATCCGCCTGACGATTCCCGAACCATCCGACGAACGGTAAAACCCGCCTGCCGGCCACAGTGGGTACGTGGACGGCACAACAGCCCCGTTCAGGAGACCGAAAACCGGATAATCAGGAAGCCGCTTACACGACTCGACGGCCGAATTCAGGCAACCTGTTTCCGGGACAGACCACTAAATCCTTTTTTATTTCTCTTGACTTTGGTCCGGCATTGTTGCATCATAGCGGCGCGGTTTATGTGCCCGCTTTTACGCGTGTAAGGTTATGTATTTAAGTGACTTTGGCATTTTCGGCATACTTCGGGGGCGGCGTTGTGCCCTTTTTTTGTTGGCTTCGAACCGCAGGAAGCTGTTTTAGAATTCGCAGTGAGGTTCCCGGCGGAGCGAAAATGTAGCTGTTATGAGTCACGAAGGGCGCACAGCGCCGAGGGGCGGCTCGACGGCCGAATTCAGGCAACTTATTTCTGGGACAGAACACTAAGGAGGGTGTGTAATGTTCAAGTTGCATTTTGATATCCGGGACATCTTTCGGGTGGTTCGGCTCGGATGGTCCGGCAAGAAGATCTGGGTGGGGTTGTCCGGCACGCTGATCGCCTATGCCGGATATTCCATCCTGGCCATCGCCGACCACCTTCTGGCCGGGGCCACGATGGGAGAGATCTGGCACCGGTACGGGCTCTTCCCAGGGCTGGCGCCGTTTCCGGTCACGCTGGCGGGCGCCGCAATGGACGTGCTTGCAATGCTCTATGTCTGGTTTGTGGTTCTATTGACGATTTGCATGATCTGCAAGATTACATACCAGCAATTGAAAGGAGACGACTTTTATTCCTCGGGCGATGCCTGGGGATTCATCAGACAGAACTGGGGCGGCGTTGTATGGGGACCGGTGGCCACGCTGGCACTGCTGGTCTTTTTTGTCGTCGCGGGCATCGTGATCGGATGGCTTGCGGGTTTGATTCCCTGGGCGGGCGAATTGGCGTTCGGGGTATTGTTCATTCCGATCTTTTTTGCCGCGCTGGTTGCCGTTTTTATATCGATCGCGTTTGTCGTGTCCCTGACGATGTCGCCTGCGGTCGTGGGGACGGTCGGCGAAGACGCGCTCGAGGTGGCCATCCAGTCCTTTTCATTGGCCTGGAGCCAACCCTGGCGGCTCGTGTTGTATATGATCTGGATGAAGATCTCGGTGTCTGTCGGTTCCGTCCTGCTGGGAATCTTCATGGCCGCCTCGCTCGGTCTGGTGAGCTGGGCCTGCGGCCTGTTCATGAAAGAAAAGCTGGCCAACATGGTCTATGTGGCGGGGCAGTATGTCCCGTTTGACTTCACGCGTTCCGAATGGCTGTCTCTGGACATTACGGCGTTTCTGCCGCCCGCCGGCACCCCTTCCGGTTCCGAATTGCTGGCTGGGGGAATTCTCGCCGTTATGTTGATTCTGCTCACGGTTATCTACAGTTCATACGTGCTGTCCGCCTATGCTTCCGGCCTCAGTCTGATTTACGTGATTCTTCGGAAGCGCAAGGATGATGAGAATCTGCTCGAATGGGAGGACGACGAGGCGGAGGAAGACGAGGAACCACCTGAGGAAGCGGAAACCGGGGACGACGGAGTCGAGGAGGCGGGTAGCGACACCTCCGCGGAATCGGAGAACGGAGACGGTGAGGCGCCGGACACGGAAACCGAAGAGAAGTGACATCAGGCATTCGGGAGACGTACTGGCGGATGTGGCGGCCGATGCGCGGCTCGCCGAGGGTCCCGAAGGCGTCCGTCGTGTCTTGAGGGCCATTTATCGCGCGGGCACGCTGACGTTACGGGACCTGTCGCGGGAGACGGGTCTGCCGGTGCCGGTTGTGGCTGCGGTCCGGGGCGAGTTGGAAACAAGGGGTTGGCTGGAGCGGCGAGGCGGCGTAAACCTGTCGTCGGCCGGCCGGAATGCGCTCGAAAAACAGCTGGGTCTGAGTTGCCGCCGCCGGTTTCAAAGGCCGGTCTTTCCCGTGCTGGACGACGAGATGCGTTCGTTGCGCGCACGGATGGAGGCACTCGGGGAGCGAAGGCCGCCTGTCGACGTGCGGCTGGATCAGTCTCATGCAACGGCGGAGACCGCGTTGCGGCGCGCCGTCCTTCTGTACGAATACGACGGGCTGGAAGGGCGTGATGTCCTGATACTGGGAGACGACGACCTCACCTCTCTGGCCATCGGCCTTCTGGCTGACTTTCTCGGGATTTCGGTGCGCAGGGTGGTGGTGCTGGAGTGCGACCCGCGACTTGTGGCCTTTCTGAACGCCGCGTCACGTGAAACACGACAGGCGATCGAGGCCGTCGAACACGACTTGAGGGCGGATCTGCCGGGCGACCTCCTCGCCGGTTTCGACCTGTTCTTCACCGATCCGCCATACACGCTTTCCGGCCTGTCGTTGTTCGTTTCCCGCGGCGCCGCGGGGCTTCGGCCGGAGGTGGGCAAGCAGGGCATTATCTGTTTCGGAAGCCGCAGACCCGACGAGACGGCAACCGCAGTGGGAACGATCACCGAAACCGGACTGGCGCCGGTTGAGATCATACCGGATTTCAATCGGTACGTCGGCGCCCAGATGCTGGCCGGTGTCAGTCATCTCATTCGAACGGTTGCGACAGCCCGTTTGACACCCCGTGTCAATGGCTTCTATGGGGGTTCGCTCTACACGGCCGACAGGTCACGGAAGAAGGGATGAATCTGCCGTTTGAAGCGGAACCCATTCACCCCCGCCATACGCGCCGTCTGCAGGGAATTTTTGCGTCCGCCGGGAAGAACGCGTGGTGTTATTACGCGCCTTTTCTCTGTTGTTTCAGCCTGGCTCCGGCGAGGGAAGTGTTCGTTGCCGAACACGATGGCGCACTGTGGCTTCCCGTGCGTCGCGTTGACAGAAGCGGCCGCGTCCGGTTCGATCTGGTCGTACCGCCGATTCCACTGTCGACTGAACCGCTCGTCGCGGTCCTGAACCGGATGCGTTCAATCAACGAAGGCCGTTACCCGCGCATTTTGTGGGTGGACGAGGCCGACAGACGGCATCTGCCGCCGGACCGGCTGGAAGTTCGGTTCAAGTCGCGGGAGTACCTTTACGATCCGTCGAGGGTCGCGGCGGCAGCCGGGCGGCCGTACCGGGATCTGCGAAAGAAACTGAGACGCTTCCGTAGAGGGGCGGATCCGATTTTCCGTGTAATGACGCCCGCAGATATCACGCCCTGCCAGGCGCTGTTGCGGCACTGGCGGAAGCGGCAGGGGCGCAAGCGGGATTTCCTGCTCGACTGGGGATATACCCGGTCGGCGTTGTCGATGTTCGGACAATGGACGTCCGAGGAACTCCAGGGTTGGTGCGTGGAGCTCGAGGGCCGGATCGCGGCCTTCGCGATAGCCGGCAGAATGCACGCCCGGCTGGCCAACTTCTTTATCGCGAAAACGGACCCCGACGTACGGGGACTGTCGGAATATCTGCGAATGGAGGTTTACCGGGTGCTGACGGATTTCGATCTCGTCAACGACGCTGGTGACCTGGGGCTGCGGGGATTGCGACAGCATAAGCGAAAATTCCGTCCTGTCGAGCTGATTCCGGTCTACAGCGCGTCGTTTTCGGATTGACGAACAACTCGCTTTCCGGCATGTCCCTTCGGCTGTGCGCCACGGTTGAAAGGATCGAATTCCGGCAGGGCTTAAACGCAGAAGATGACGTTTCCGAAACAGGGAGGTTGTTCTTGGCCGCGGCGAAAGCAACAAATATCGTATGGCACGAAGGCCACGTGAGTCGTGCGAAACGGGAGAAGCTGTTGACGCAGGCGGGTTGCCTGGTGTGGCTTACCGGTCTGCCCTCCTCCGGAAAAAGCACCATTGCGTTTACCGTGGAACACGCGCTGGTTGCGCGGGGACGCGTGGCCTACGTCCTGGATGGAGACAATGTCCGGCACGGATTGAACAAAAATTTGGGTTTTTCGGCCGAGGACAGGGCTGAGAATATTCGTCGTATCGGTGAGGTGGGAAAACTGTTTGTGGATGCGGGAATCCTTGCCATAAGCAGCTTTGTGAGTCCGTACAGGCTTGACAGGGACGGGGTCCGCGGGATGCTGGATCGAGGAGATTTTCTGGAGGTTTTCGTCGACACACCACTTGAGGTCTGTGAGGAAAGGGACCCAAAGGGACTCTACAGGAAGGCGCGTGCGGGAGAAATACCGGATTTTACGGGTATATCGGATCCTTACGAGCCGCCGGAGAATCCGGAACTGGTCATCAAGGCAGCCGAATGTTCACCCGGGGACGCGGCGCAACGGATCCTCGATATGCTGGAGTCGCAGGGAAAGATTCTGAAAACGGCCGCGCGATAGCGCTCAATTCTGGGAGCCTGCCGGACATGATCTTGCATGCCGAACTGTCGGCAGCTATGCTGGAAGGACGTGAACCGTGATGCCGCTGGACGGGCGGCGGGTGCTCGTAATGGGCCTGGGCCTGTTTGGCGGGGGCGTGGGTGCGGTGCGGTTTCTGTGCAGGGAGGGCGCGCGGGTGACCGTTACCGATCTCAGGCCGGCGGAGGCGCTTCGGGAGTCGTTGCGTGCACTGGAGACTTTGCCGGTCGTTTACAGGCTGGGCGGACACGAGGCGGCGGATTTCCGGGCGGCGGATCTTGTCGTGGCGAACCCCGGGGTGCCCCGGTCTTCCCCGTTCCTCAAGGTTGCCGGGAAACGGGGAATCCCCGTGACCACGGAGATTTGCCTGTTTGCGGAACGTTGTAAAGCGCCGGTTGTGGGGATTACGGGCAGCAGTGGAAAGACGACCACCACGGCTCTGGTCGGGGAGATGATGCGGCGTAAGGCGCCACGGACGATGGTGGGCGGAAATATCGGTGGGTCTTTGCTGGATCGGCTGGAGGAAACAACGGCGGACACTCACGTCGTCCTCGAACTGTCCAGCTTTCAACTGGATCGGCTGGGCGATCAGAAATGGAGCCCGCAGACTGCCGCGATTACGAATTTTGCCCCCAATCACCTGGATATACACGGATCGCTGGAGGCCTACAAGAGGGCGAAACGCCAGATCATCGCCCATCAGGGCGATGGCGACGTCGAGGTATTGAACGGAGACGATCCTGAAGTCAGGCAATGGTCCGGAAACGGGCGCCGTGTTGTTTTCGGCATGCAACCCGCGCCGGGCTGCGACGTGTACCTCGACGGTTGCCACATCCGACACCGGATCGGCGAATCCGAAAAAACCATCTGTCAGGCCAACGCTTTGGCGCTTCCGGGAAGGCATAACCTGTCAAACGCGCTGGCTGCCTGCGCAGCGGCGCTTACCTGCGGCGTGAACGAAGCGGATATTGCGGCCGTCTTGGCTTCGTTCAAGGGCGTGCCCCATCGATTGGAACGGGTTGCCGAAATCCGGGGCGTCACGTACTTTAACGATTCCATTGCGACAAGCCCGGACCGGACGCAGGTGGCGCTTTCGGCCCTTCCGCCGGGCGTGGTGTTGATCGCGGGAGGATACGACAAGGGTCTGGCGTACGGCGCACTGGGCCGACAGATCGGGCGAAGGGTGTCGCATCTGGTCCTCACGGGTCAGACGGCGGACGCGATCGCGGAATCGGTACCGGCCGGGTCCCCGACGCGCGTCCTGAGGGCGGGTTCACTGGACGATGCGGTGTCCGAGGCGGCGAGACGTGCGGCGCCGGGCGGTACGGTGTTGTTTTCTCCGGCCTCGGCCAGCTACGATTGCTTTCGCAATTTCACCGAGCGCGGTGAGCGGTTCAGGCAACTGGTTCTGAATAAAAGGAGCTGTGATGGCTGAACCTGTCGACTTGCGGGCAATCGCGCCAACAATATCCCGTGTACTCGACGTACCCGCGCCCAACGGCTCCGAGGCGGCGCCGATCGATGAAGTCGTCGACACCCTGCAGGCCGCCGACCGTCTTGCGCTGGTGGTGGTTGACGGTTTCGGCTCGTCGTTGTGGGCGCACGTTCGCCGCGACGTGCCGGTTTTCAACCGGGTCGCGGCGCTTCGGCATCGTGAGATTCAGTCCGTGCTTCCCTCGATGACCTACATATGCATTTCAACGATGTTGACCGGCGTGTCGCCGTCCTCGCACGGCGTCACGGATTTGCAGACGATGATCCGGGCGGTCCGGTCACCCCATATGGATTCCGTTTTCAACAGGGTGAGGGACACGGGGGGGCAGACGTTGATGGCCGTCCACAAGAGGGACGTGGCGGGATTGGACATCGAGCGATTCGCCGACAGAACGGTACTGGCTGAGGAACGAAACGATCTGGAGATCTACGCCCGAGTACCCGGTTTAATCCTCGAACATTCCCCGGCGTTTGCATTTGTTCATCTGCTCGACGTGGATGAAGCGGGTCACAGGTACGGTCCCTACGCGCCGGAGGTTCAGCAGACCGCCTCCGAGATGGACCGGAATCTTGAAGGGCTGCTGGCCTGCCTTGCGACTTCCGGTTACGCGGTAATACTGGTAGCGGACCATGGCATGCATGAGTCTCCGGGGCGCGCTGCGGACGAAGGCAGGAATCGGGGCACCCACGATGGCTCGGTTCAGGAGGATCTGGTTGTTCCCCTGCTGTGGGCGACGCCGGAAGAACTTCGTAAAATCACGCAAGGAAGATAGTACGAAAACGAGGCCGGACGTTTCTGTCGTCCGGCCTCGTTTTCGTTGCACACGCTCTGTTCAGGCACCGTCCGAATAGGGCATGAGTTTGCGGCCCCGTGTGGGGTGGCGGAGCTTTCTGAGCGCTTTTTCCTTGATCTGCCTCACGCGTTCGCGGGTGAGTCTGAACCGGATGCCGATTTCCTCAAGGGTCATTTCGGCGTCGCCGCCCAGGCCGAAATAGAGGCGAATGACCTCCCGCTCCCTTTCTTCCAGTGTATCCAGCGCCGCGAAGATCTCGTGTTCCAGTGAATTCTGCAGGAGTAGATGGTCGGGCGGTTCC
>LXNJ01001954.1_pt1 | contig 11711 bp, 12 predicted proteins | sample 809081 | NCBI WGS metagenome assembly LXNJ01 (sample SAMN04870510, study PRJNA318959) | sponge metagenome | biome: sponge; feature: marine sponge reef; material: water | host: Petrosia ficiformis | place: Greece: Milos, Mediterranean Sea | collected 2013-05-29 | depth 5-7 m
CCCAGTGCTCGCAGTATTCTATGTACTCTTTCCCCGCCTCTTCATCCGCGGAGGAGAAGTACACCTTGGGAACTTTCTTCGTGAGGCAGTCGCTCACGTCCTCGTAGGACTGCGCCCAGGTGGCGCCGATCCGCCTTGATTTCTCCCAGATCTTGATACGGGCATCGTTTCGGAGCCACTCTTGCTGGTAGGAGAGAAATCCTTTTTCCGCGTTATGGGACATCAGCTTTCATCGTTGCTGAAGAGGTTATCGTTCAGGGCCTTGACAAGGTCTTTGAGCGACACGTCTTTTTTCTTCTTTATTTTCCGGGCGACTTTTTCCTCGTACCTGTGCGTCTTGTCGACAATGTCCATTATCCGGCCCAGCGCGTAGAGCCTGGCGGGCGAAACTTTCCGCCCGTCCTTGAAGTCTTTTCGGATTTCCGCGGAGAGCTCGCGGCCGAGTTCGTAGAGTTCCTGGTGAAAACCATCTCTGGCGAGCTTCAGTTCTTTTTTCTTGATTTCCCAGTTTTCGGACTGCTTCCACTTGCGCAGGGTTGCGTAGCTAACAGGCACGCGCTCGGCGATCTCCGCGAGCGTGAGTTCACGTTCTACGTAGAGTTTCTCAGCGGGTTCCAGGTACTTCTGTTTTTTGGTCATGCGAGAAGATGTCCTTCCCCGCCCTTAAATTTCAATCGACTGAGTCGACGACTGAGTCGATTGCTTTGCTCTTTTCCATCTTTAGGATTGACACCATGGAAGAGAAATGGATTGAAGTTTTCAAGACCGGGACGCATACCGACAGTTCTGGAAACACGAAAAAGTGGACGACGAAGGACCTTGACAGAATTGTCAGCAACTACGCCGCCCGCAAGACCGACTCCCCCGCGGTGATCGGTCACCCCAAGAGCAACTCGCCCGCTTACGGATGGGTAATGGAGCTCAAGCGCGACGGCGACCTGCTGCTCGCGAAGGTAAAACCCACCGTTAAGGAATTCGTCGAGTGGGTGAGAAAGAAACTTTACAAGCATGTCTCCATCTCGCTTCGCCCGGACTTGAGCCTGCGCCACGTGGGATTTCTCGGCGCAGCCGCGCCCGCGGTGAAGGGCCTCAAGGAGGCCGAATTCGCGGAGGAAGAGTTTGTGGAGATAGAAGTCCCTGCAACGGATATGTCCGAAACCCAAACAAAGGAGGACCAGACAATGTCTACCCCAAGTGAAAAGGAATTCACGGAGCTCAAGAAAAACAACGAAGAGCTCACCAAAGCCAAGGAGAAAATGGAAAAGGAGTTCGAGGAACTGAAGGAGAAGAACAAGAAGCTCGAGAGCGACTTCCAGGCAAGCGAAGAGGAAAGGGCCGAAGCCCGCAAAAACCTCAAAAAGCTGCGGATGAACATAAGGAAAAACGAGTTCGAGCAGTTTCTCAACCAGGAGGTAGCCTGGGGCGCTATCGGCGAGGATCAGAAAAACACCGCGTTAAAAATTCTGGAGTTCCTGGATGGAGAGCAGTTTGCGGAAGAGGGAGAGGATGAATCCGAGGAAGTGAAGCTTTTCAAGGAGTTCCTGAAAAAGCTCCCGGCAAAAACGGTTCCGGGAGAGGTTGCGACGCGAACCGATGCGGCGGAACCCACGGAGAAATCCAAGGAGTTTGAGGAAAAAATCGCCGAGTACATGAAAGGGAATGACGGCGTGGATTACAAGGAAGCGGTTATAGCGGTTGCGAAGAAAAACCCCGAGCTTTACAAAGCCGCGCAGGGCTGAAAAGAAAACCTAGTCTATTAAGGAGGACTAAGAAAAATGATCGGAGAAACTTCAATAGTTGAAAAACCCGCGGTAGCCGAGGAAGCGTTTGATACCGAGTACTTAATCGCCAAGTTCGGTTCTACCGACGACAAGATTAAGAAGGCGGTATCGGCGACGGCCGACGCATTAATTGGAGTGGTTCAGGGGAAGGCAAAGAAAGATGCCCAGGTGAACGTGATGATTCTAGGCGTCTCGCTGGTAAAAGCAGGCGGAGCCATAACCCGCGGAAACACTCTAACGTCCGATGCGAATGGAAAGGCGATAGCGACGACAACGGCTAAAAATTATCTTATCGGCATAGCGATGGCTTCGGGAGCGGACGGGGACTTGATTCCGGTTCTTCTCAGCCAGACCGTCCTTTAAGAAAAAACAAGAATCTGAAACAAGGAGGTTTTAGGAGAAAATGCCACCAGCAAACCAATTGCATAAAGACGCGGTGCTGACAAATCTCAGCATCCAGTACAGAAACGAGGACCATATAGCGGACATGGTTCTGCCGGTAGTCAAAGTAGTGAAGCGCTCGGACCTATTTGTTGTGTACAACAAGGCCAACTCCTATCGCATAGTAGACAGCTCGGTTGGTCCAAAGGCTCAGCCGAACGAGGTGGACTGGGAAACCGGGCATGATAACTATTCGGTGAAGGACTATGCGCTCGCCGACTACCTTCCGTTAGAAGACATAGACAACGCCGACACTCCGCTTGAGCCCCGTGCCGACACTAATCAGTTTTTAAACAACCTGCTTAGCCTCGGCCGTGAGAAGAGGGTGGCGGATGTCGTGTTCAAGGAAGGAAACTACGGGGCCGACAACAAGAAAGATCTTGCCGCCGCGAAGTGGGGAAGCGACGCCGATGATCCCATCGCAAACGTCCAGGAGGCCGTGAACGGCTGTTTCGTCAGGGCCAACACCTTAGTGTTCGGGCACGAGGCCTGGGAGAAGTTCAGAATGCTCCCCGAGGTGCTTGACTCAGTGAAGTCTTCATCGAGGCTTCAAGACACTCCGGGCGGTCTGGCAACCCGAAAAGAGGTCGCGGAGCTCTTTGAAGTCGAGAACGTGCTTGTCGGCCGCGCGCGGTATATCTCCTCAAAGAGAGGGCAGGCAAACGTTTACGCCAGAATCTGGGGGAAGAAGATGGCAGCGCTCTATGTCGAGAAGAATCCTGGGATCAAGTCGATAACTTTCGGTGTTAGTTTCCAGGAGATGATGAAGCAGACGCAGACAATGATCGACGTGAAGCGCGGAACGAAAGGAGCCGAGTATGTCAAAGTTTCCTATAATTGTGACGAGAAGCTTGTAGCGAAAGACCTCGGGTTTTTGCTCTACAACCTGCTTTAAAACAAAAGCGCGAGAAACCGCGTTTTAAGGGCACGTGACCCGAGAGAGGCCGGTAACTACGCGGATGAGCTTTTAGGCGTTTTTAAACGGTGATTAAAAAGATTTAAAAGGTGTTTGAAAAGGGTCCGGGGGAGTTTCCCGGGCCCCGAAGAAAAACAGGGCGGCAGCCGGAAAAAGGAAAGAAACATGGAACCCTGGTCGATAGCAAAAATCGTGCTGATGATAGTAGGAGCGATGGTGGCTCTGGATCACACGCCCGGGGTAACCATCTTCAAGGACTCGAATGAGGATTACAAGGCCTTGGTGAAATGCGAGGCGAAGCGTGAAGGACTGGAAAGAAAACACGGGGATACCCTAGCTAAGCTGAAACAGTCCAAAAAGGACCTGAAGAATGAAAGGAAAAAGAGCAGGAAGTTGGAGAAAATGCTTGAGCAGGAGGTTAAGGGTTCTTTCTCTGGCCGCCGTGGCGATAATCATCGTCGCGCCGGGCTGCGTGGGAGGGAAGGTAGTGGAGCCTGGGAAAACCTCTCAAGAAAAATCTTTCCATGGAGGTGGCAAAGAGAATGAGAGCTCCAAAAAAACCAAGTGCGGTATCTGCCGAGCAATTCAAAAGATTGCAGGGCAAGGTAACCCGTCTCGAGAAGTGGAAAAAGGAAATCGAGGAATGGAAAAAGAACCTTTCGGTTCCCCCCGCTCCCGACAGAACTGATGTGACTGATCAGGATGAAATGGAGAAGCGGCTTCAGGAGAGGAAGGGCCAGGGCTGGCTTTCAAAATACCGGAGATTCGTCAAGCGCAATCCGCTTTTCTGGACCGCAGGATGCCTGATACTGGGCTACCTGATCGGATGCTTTATCTGCGATCTCAGCACTTTCGGGAGGTATTGATATGGACAGAATGCTCTTGCTTCCCTATGCCATAGCCGCCGCGGTAGCCGTGGTTGGCTTCCTTTGCTGGGAACCTTACACCGCGAGAATACGAGCTAGGCGTAGCGTAAAGCTCGCGGACTCTATCCGTTTTGTGGATCCAGGCGCCTGCTTTCTTTTCATAAACTGGACCGAGTCGGGTGAACGCACTATCGGGCCCTGCTACATTGAACGAATTGCTACGGGCTGGGTCACGTTCCGAAGTTTTGAGGACGGCTCCAGGATGGTTCTTACTGGTGACCAGGTGCAGAAATGCATCAGGCGCACCTTTCCCCACCCTGAGAATATAGACGAGACCCTCTACTGGGTCACCCACAAAGAAGCCGCTTCTATTGGTGTTTTATACTGGCCCGGAAAGGAAAAAGTGCAGGAGTACCTGGCGGAGAAGCTCGGAATAACAAAGACCATCTTCGGCGAATATACGGGGGCCAAGCCGCCGGAATTATCATCGCAAAAGTAACCATGTACAGCTCTCTTGACGACATTCAGAAATTCGTTCCGGAAAGGTCGCTCGCGCAGCTTACCGACGACGAGGCTGGAGCGGCGGTAAACGAGGCAGTCGTGAACGAGGCGATAGTGGCGGCGGACGAAGTTATAGACGCACACCTGCGCGGACGATACACGATTCCTTTTGAGGAAACCCCGCCCATTCTCAAGCGCATCTCGGCCGACATCGCGGTTTTCCATATCTACGGCCGCCGTGAAAGTGACATTCCAAAAACCATAGAGACGAAATACAAGGACGCTGTGAGAATGCTCGAGGCGATCCGCGACGGAAAACTCACGATTGGAGACGCCGAGGGAGAGAAGACTCCAGAGCCCGGCACGTATAGGACTAACAAAACTCGGAAGCAGAGGATGTTCGGATGGTAAGCACGGAGGAAATCGAAAGCAAGATCGTAGAGAAGCTCGAGCAGGACATACAGGATTCAGAAGTGCTGCCCTTCCCCGACGACCCGCGAACCTATCTTACAAGACACCCAGTCGGTTCGGTGCTCGTTCAGTACGCCTCTTCGACTTTTACTGAACCCCGGGCGATTAACTCAATTACGCAGGAAAGGGGTTTAAGGTTCTCGGTGTTTGTGCAGCGGCGCAACCTGCGGGACCACTCGGGCATCTACCCTGCGCTTGACGGCGTGCGGGACAGCCTTACCGGGTTTTCCCTCCCGGGGACCTCGAAGATCTATCAGGTCTCGGAGAGGTTTCTCGCTGAGAAAGACGGAGTATGGATATACGAAATGGTGTTCGCAACGCGGACAGTCTACGAAGAGACACAAGAATAAGAAGGAGGTAACCAGAAATGGCCAAGCAATTTTCAGGATCAAACGCAAAGATCTCATACAAGCCGGAGAAGGATAACGGGGTGCTGGTGACGACCCTTGCCAACAAAGGGCAGACGACGCTTGACGGAGCGGTCGACCCAGGGGGCTCAACCATGGTGGTCGCAGACATGGCCAACCTTGCCGCGGGCAACATTATCGCGGTCGGTGCTAAAAACAACCAAGAAATAGTGAAGATCAAGTCAGTGAAGGCTGCGCAGAAAGAGCTCACCCTGGAGGCAACCACAAAGCTTAACTTCCGCCACGGCGAGGGAGAGGCAGTCAAGAAGCTTGACAAGGCGGACGGGTTCTTCAATCCCGGAAGCGTCGTAACCATCACGCCCCGGAGCGACAGGCCGCTTGATAACTCGCAGGCGCTTGGCGGCGGAGTCAGGGGGCTCTCAAACGCACTCCCCGGGCGCTACGAGTTCGGGGCGGACATGACCCTTGAGCTCGATATCAGGGTCGCTCCCTTCTGGCTTCTTCACGCTCTTAACGACAACTACATATCTGTCGGCACAGCGGTTAATCCCGAGGTTGCGACGACGCTTGGAGCTGCTGCAGCGGCGGGAGCGGAAGAGCTGACGCTTGCTTCGATAGCCAACCTCGCGGCCGACGATTTCATAGAGATCGGCGGGAAGGAAGTCGTCAAGCTCAAGGCGGCAGTCAATGCGGGGAGAAAGATAACGTTTTCGGACAGTGCGCCAATGGGGTTGCGCTACGCGCACGCGAACGGCGCCGCGGTCAAGAAAGTCGTGGCCCCCTTCACCCATACGATCAAAAAAGGATCGAGACTGCCCGCGGGCATAAGCCTGCTGCTGGCGCTTGAGGAATCAGACCAGGAGTCTCTCGTGCTCTTGACGGGCTGCAGGGTTAACACCCTCTCCTTAACTGTGGAGGGAGGGACCACAATACCGACTCTGACTGTGAATATGGTGGCTGCGCGGGGCCAGGTGCTTGCGGAAAACCTGTTCGGGGACCCGACGAAAGTGCCTCACACCCCATACGCGCAGTGGGAGCTGGAGGTGTCTGCGGGAGATGCAGACAACCGCCTCAACTCCTTTACCTTTGAGATCCAGAACAATATCTCCGCTGCTGCTCCGCTGGGTACGCCGCTTCCGGGAGCCATCACCGCGGGAGAAGGTTCCATCACGGGGTCTTTTGAATACGAGTACAGGACCCAGGCGTTTTCATTCGCGACAGCGGTTGGTGAGGTAAGAGAGCTCGTGTTGACGTGGAATAAAATAGGTGATGCCAATCACGCCCTCAAAATCAAGCTTCCCGCAGCGAAATTCGGAGGGCCCGCGCATCCCGGGGTGGAGAGCAAAGACCCGATTGACGATACCAAGAGCTTCTCGGCAATAATAGACTCGGTGACTAATACTGACATAGAGGTAGTCGCCAAGACCGAGAACCCGAGCGTCGAATATTTGACTGAGTAGATAGGGGCTTTTCTTAAGTTCGGGGAAGGGTAGAGACAACAGGAAATTCAAAAAAACAGGAGGTCTTAATCAATGTCAGAAACAGAACAAAAGGAATTTAACTTGCAGGACTTGAGCCTGGATAACGCGGACTCGATAGTCCTTTTCCCATACAAAGAGGTCAAGGAAGACGACTGGCCTACTTACGTCAACTCTGACGGCAAGCGCGTACCGATACCTAGGGGGTGGAGGCATATAGGCTACAGGTATCCGTATCCGACCCCCAGGCGGGTTCACAATGTCAGGGAACTCTCTTCGGGGCTTTCAATGAGCGGCAAGGGAGAAGAGGTGAATATAAAGACCGGGGACCCGGACAAGCTCGCCAAGCACCTCGCGCACAGCCTGATAAAGAGCGTCGTGCGCCTGGACCCCTCGACCGGCAAGACGAAGGAGCAGACGCTTGACAGTTCGCTGCGGGAGTGGCTCTGCGGGGAGTTCCAGAAGTCAAACTTTCTGCTCTCAGGCGCCTATGTCGATTACCTCCGTGAAGGCGAAAAGTCGGTGGAGGCTGAAAACCAGGAAGAGGAAAATTTTTCCTGACCCTCAGGAACCACTGGCTGAGGCTTTCTGAGGGTGTCGACGTGGTAGTAGATGGTGAGACGCGGGGCTATTCTCCAGAATCTCTCTCGCGGAGAATCCAGACGCTTTCAGCCCGCGAGACGCTAAGCTCAAGAGAAGATCAGGAACTGGACGTTCTGCGCTCCGCGCAGCTGGCCCTCTACAGACCCCTCACGTTGCTTCCGCCCAGACAGCGGGAGTGGCTGTCGCTCTGGGAACTCTGCCGCTCGCAGCGTTACGGCCAGGGAATGACGCTTGGAACTCTCGTGCACTCCGAGATCTGGAACAATCTGGAGAAGCTCGGCTACGCAGGCCGGGAGAAAGAAAGGGCTTTTCACATAATCCTCGGCACAGACGAGATATACAGGGAGTACGCCGAAAAGAGGGAGGAAGAGTGAACCATGCCTGACGGCGACATAAGAGATCTGACTCTCCGTGTCCGTGTCGACGGAAACCAGCTCAAGGTGCTCGGTGCCGACTTCAAGAAGGTCGGGGGCGACGCAAGGGGCGCCGGCAAGGAAGCCGAAACGGCAGGGCAGAGGGCCAGGCGCTTTTTCAAAGAGCTTCCCGCGGCGGCGAAAGCCGCGGCGGGGGTCTTCCTTCTCTACAAGGCATTCCAGACCGTAAAGCAGGTATTGGTATCAAGCGTCCGGGACGCGGCGAACTACCAGCAGTCGCTCTCGAAGATCGTGGGCCTCGTGGGAGTGGGCCGTGAGCAGGTTGCGATATGGGGAGACCAGCTTAAAACCCTTGGGCCCCGGGTGGGCAAGGGGCTGGGGGAACTCTCTGACGCCCTGTTTTTTGTTACGTCCGCAGGATTCCGGGGAGCGGAGGCAATGGATGTCCTTGAGGTGTCCGCCAAGGCGGCAGCAGCCGGGCTCGGAGAAACGAAGGATATCGCGGACCTCGTAACGAGCGCGGTCGGGGTCTATGGTCCCGAGGTGCTCTCCGCCGCGGGGGCTACGGACATCCTGGTTGCGGGAGTGCGGGAGGGGAAGGCCGAGGCGTCCGAGTTCGCCGGTGCGCTGGGCCGGGTCATAGGCGACGCGAAGGAACTCGGCGTGAGCTTCGACCAGGTAACCGGCACCGTGGCGTCGCTGACTAAAACTGGCATAAACGCAGCGGAATCCACGACGCAGCTGCGGGCCGTCCTGAAAGGACTCGCACGCCCGACCAAAGAAGCTGCGGACACCCTGAAAGAAGTCGACCTCTCGTTCTCTGATATTCGCAAGACGGTACGGGAGCAGGGGCTGCTGGCCGGGCTTTCGCAGCTGAGAGATGTGGCGGATGAGCTCGGCCAGGAGAAGTTTGTAAGGCTGTTTGAGAGTTCAGAGGCCTATTCCGCCATTGTTAAATTGACGGGTGAGAACGTGGAGAAGACCCGGGCCACGATGGACGCCCTCGCGGACTCCACAGGGGCAACCGACGCCGCTTTTGCCGAGGCGAAGAAAAACGCTAACTTCCTGTTCGACGTGCTCAAGAGCCAGCTGGGAGTCATTCTTGTTGATTTCGGGAACTTCATACTTCCGCCAGTTATAGCAGGGGTGAAGGCCCTGATCGGTCTGTTCCAGCTCCTCACCGACGCTGTGAAAGGGGTCGGCAATGCTCTGCGAAATGCGTTCTCCGGCATAAAAGAGTCGATTTCCGGCACGGCGGAAAGGCTCGACAGTCTCCTCACAAGGCTCCCCCGCAACGCTGCTCCGGGGGCGCTTACGAATATTTCACTGCTGGTTCCCGAAGGGGTGGACGCGGGAGTCGGTGGTTTTACCGGTATAGCGAAAGCTCGTGCGGAAGCCGCCGCCGCAGCCAAGGAACAAGCCAAGGCGGAGAAAGAGCTTCTGAAGACGGCCAAGGAAACCTTGGAAACGGAGAAGGAGGCCCTCGCAACCAAGGAAGAGATTACGGAAGCGACAAGGCGGCTGAATGAAATCAACCTGGATCTTCTTCCGGACTCCACTCGCATAGCCAGGGCCCGGGACGAAGCGTTGGAGGAACTCGACGAGATTGCGGAGGCGATCCCCGAGAGGGCCGAGGAAGTGGAGCGGGCACGTGCGGCCATAACGGCGAAATACGCAAGCAAGATCACGCAGGCCGAGCAGAAGGAGCTCATAGTTCGACTTAAAAACAGCGGCTCCTTCACCGACAGCCTCAAGGCCCAGCTCATAGAATTCCGCCAGGAAGTGTCGGACAACGGAGCGCTCATATCAAACTACTGGGCCGATACCCTGTCGGAAATGAGAAACGGTTTTTCAGACCTTTTTTATAACGCGATCACGGGCAAGTTCGACAGCCTGGTCGACGTCGCCCGCAATACTTGGGACGCGATCCTAAGAAGCTTCACGCAGCTGCTGGCGCAGATGGCCACGCAGCGCCTGGTCCTTAACATCGTTCCGAACCTCGCTGGCAGCGCCGCCGCGGGCGGAGTCCAGGGAGCGTCAAGTCGGCTGCTAAGCGGCGGATCGCTGCTCGGCGGCGCAGGGGGGCTTATATCCCGTATTCCGGGATTCGGGGCCGGGCAGGTATTCGGTGGCCCGGCTCTACCGCTCGGCGGAGTGGGTACGCTACAGCCGGCACCGTTTCTCGCGAGCGGAGCTGCGAACTTCCTGGGCGGCGCATTCGGGGCGTACAACATTTTTAGCAGCCTCTTCTCCGGAGATATAGCCGGGGGGATCGGGGGCGGTATCGGCGGGGGAATAGGCGCTGCGGCCGCGAGCTTCATTCCCGGAATCGGCCCGCTCGTGGGCTTCGGAATCGGATCGCTTATCGGAAAGATCTTCGGGGGGTTTTTCCGCAAGAAGCCTCGCCTTGACATCGACATTGAACCTTCCGACCAGGCGATCGTGGAGGATCTCCTCAAGGACACCTTCGAGCGCGGGATCAAGATCAGTTCCAGAAAAACCGGAGCTGATAAAACGCAGATCAGGGCAGCCGTCGCGGCCGCACTCCAGGGACAGATACAGCAGGTGCAGGCGATCATAAACACGCTGCCCGAAGAGGTGGCGGCATCCCTCAACGAGGCGTTTCTCCGGACGGCCATAGATACCCAGGAGCATTTCGGCCGCGACCGGCTGCTTGAGTTCGATAAGAAGGGGAAAAGCATAAAGGAGAATCTCGAACAGTTTCTCGGAGGAGAGCTCCAGGCGCGCTTTCTTTTCTCGGTCCGGGATTTCTTTGAAGGCGCCTTCGCGACCCTCGGGGTTCTTCCCGGGAGGGCAAAGGAACTGGTCGATGACGTGTTCAAGCGTTTCAAGTCTACAGGTTCCCGGGAAGAGCGAGCGAAAATAGGCCAGGAGTTCCTGTTGCTTTTCGGTGCCGTCGCCGATGCGTATAACATAGTCAACGCCGAAGTGCTGGACCCGCTTGAGCGCCAGGTTCGCGCGGCCGAGGAGGCCGCAAAAGCATTCGGCTTCGAAGGGATCCCCTCGCTTGAGTTGATCGATGAAAAGCTGCGGGAGCTGCTGCGGGATTTTGACGATCCCCAGGCCATTCGGGCGCTGGCCGAGTTTCGCCAGGGTCTTCTGGCGCTGCCGGTCGAAATCGCCGCTGCGTTCGATGTCGTGTTCAGCTCGGTTACCAGCGGTCTGGGGCAGGTCAGGACCAGGTCCCGGCAAATCTACGAGCTCGGGCGTTTCATCGGGCGGGATTTCTCCGGCCAGCTGCGAGGGGATCTCCGGGCTAACATCGAGAGTATTGATGGATTGCTGGCAAGCGAAACCCTGTCCATTGAGCAGCGTTCGGCCGCGCTTGATGAACAGCAGACATCCATACAGGAACTTATCTCGCTTGAGAGAGAGCGCTTTGAGGAAGCAAAGCGCTCTCAGCTCGACGCGCTGCAAGTGCAACTCCAGGCAATTCAGAAACTCCAGACGGATTTCACCGGGGTTCTTGATGCCGCCGGCAACGCGCTTCTGCAACTGCGCGCCGGGGGAGACAGTCCGCTTTCTCCGGCCGAGCGCCTACAGACAATCCGGGACGAGATATCGGGACTTCAGGCCCGGATACCCACGGCCCAGGGATCAGAGCTAGTCGATATTCAGCAGCGCCTCACGCAGCTGTTTCCAGAAGCGGTGAGAATAGCGCGGGAAGCATTCGGGGAAGGGAGCTCCGTGGCGTTCGCGCAGTTCGCCGCGGCCGAGGAAGGACTTAAGCTTATGCAGGACCAGACCCGCCAGGAAATCATAACTCAACAGGGCCTTGTGGCGAGGCAGAACGAAATCGCGGCGCGCATCGAGGCGGTGAATAATCGCCAGTTTACCGTATCGCTTGAGACCAAAAGGATTATCGACGCCCACCTGAGCAACCAGGTGTCT
>LXNJ01001955.1_pt1 | contig 11706 bp, 10 predicted proteins | sample 809081 | NCBI WGS metagenome assembly LXNJ01 (sample SAMN04870510, study PRJNA318959) | sponge metagenome | biome: sponge; feature: marine sponge reef; material: water | host: Petrosia ficiformis | place: Greece: Milos, Mediterranean Sea | collected 2013-05-29 | depth 5-7 m
GCGAGCCGCATCCAGCCCGGTCTCGGGATCGAGAACCCGGCCGCCGGTAATCACGAGATCGAGGTCCCGCTCCTGAGCCGGCAGCGCCGCGGGGAGCAGCAGAACGAGGAACAGGGCGCGGGAACCGAACCCGAAACGCGAGGACAAGGGCCGGGCCATCCTTGTCGAAACCATCTCGAGGGTTATCTGGGGATCACCGGAAGCACCACCCTCGAGGGGTGGTCCGCATCGTGGTAGATGGTGTTCGTGGCCACGAGACCGGGACGGTCCTCCATCATTTCCCTGCCGGTGTTCCCGTTCGGGTACCACTTCGGGAAACTGGAACTCGTGACCGCCAACCGGATCCGCTGTCCCGGAAGGAAGACGTTGGACATCGGGTAGAGCTCGATGGTGTAGGGCACGATCTCGCCGGGAGTCAGCAGCACCGGGGCCTCGTCCCCCTCCCGGTAGCGGGCGCGCTGGATCATCTGGCGGAGCAGTTGCGCGTAGCCGGACTCGTGGACCGCGGTCATGGTGACCACCCAGTCGGTGTCCACCGCGGTCGAAGAGGCGAAGAACTCGACCCGCACGAAGCCGGTCACCTCGAGCGGGGCAGCGAGCGGTTCCGAGGTGTAGGTGAGGCTGACGCGGTCGGCGGGCCGGTGGTCCTGCGCCCCGCGCGGTTCCACGAAGAGATCGCCGCCGATGCTCGGCGCCGGGTTCCGCGGGTCGTACTCGTAGGAGTCCGGGACCTCGTCGCCGGACGGCGGCTCGCGCGAGAGCCGGCCGTCATTCAGGGAGTCGGCGCTCCCCGCGGGACCGGCGCGCAGGTACCAGGCCTCCTCCTGTTGCCGAGCCAGCGGAAACTCGTTCTCCTCGCGCCAGACGTTGTCCCCCATCACGTAGATGAGTACCGGGGGCTCGTCCATGATGCCGTTGTCGTGGCCCTTCAGGTGGTGGTCGAACCAGCGCAGCCGCAGCGCCAGGTCATCGATGCTGGAGCCGGGGAAGTTCATGTCGCCGACGCGGTCGTCGGCCGGCGGCCAGCCGTGGATCCAGGGCCCCACGATGAGCTTCTGCTGCCCGCGGCCCTTCGGTCCGCCGATCTCGTTCACCTCCTTGAAGTGGCGGACGGTGCCGTGAATGTGCCGGTCGTACCAGCCGCCGAGGTGATAGACGGGGACGTCGAACTTGTCGTACTGCTCGTCCACCGCGAGCCGCCTCCAGTAGTCGTTGTAGTACGGGTTGCCGACGAGGTCGTTGTACATGTCCGAGAACATGCTTTCGGTGAACGAATCCCCCACCTCGCGGTGTTCGTCGTACCAGGCGGTCCACGCATCCCCGGAGCCCAGGTAACCCCGGTGACCCGGGACGTTCATCCGTAGCGGTTTCACCATTTCCCGCTGGGTGAGCAGCCAGGTCGGCAGGACCATGTGGAGCGCGCCGCCCTGCCAGAAGATGTCCCGGTAGCTGTTCGACGCGTACTGCGAACAGAACATCGCCTCGAGATGGGGCGGTTGGGTGGGGGCGGTCAGGAGCTGGTTCGCACAGGTGAACGACAGCCCGTGGGTGCCCACCTTCCCGCTGGACAGCGGGTGCCGCGCCGCCCACTCGATGGTGTCGTAGCCGTCCTGCCGCTCCCCCCAGCCCTCGTCCATGAGCCAGTAGTACTCCCCCTCGGACTCGTAGCGGCCACGCTCGTCCTGGGCCATGGCGATATACCCGCGGGCCGCAAAGTACTCGGCGGAGGAACGGGCGCAGGCCCCCTTGTTGTAGGGAGTGCGCTCGAGAATCACCGGGAACGGGCCCGGTCCCTGGCCGCGCGGGAGGTAGACGTCGGTCGCGAGGCGCGTTCCGTCCCGCATCGGCACCATCACCTGTTCGCAGGTCCAGTTCTGGGCGGCGCCGAGTGCCGGGAAGAGCAGGATACAGGCGGTCGCGGCTACCAGCCGGTGCGGAAGACGGGGCATTGCAACCTCCCTCGTTGGAAGAGCGTGGGCGGCTTCAATCTTCCCACGGCGCTCGCCGCCGTACCAAACGGAGCGGGCGGGCTTCCGGCCGCCCCGGAAGAGCCGGGGCCCCGGGCGGTGCGCCCGGCCGTCAGCGGTCCGCGGTTTCCAACTGGACGAAGTGATCCACGTAGGCGCGGTAGCGGCTCCGGATTTCGCTCACGTAGCGCGTGACCTCGGAGCCCCGGACGTAGCCGTGCGCGGCCCGGCTGGCGTACTCGGGATCGCTCAGCTTGAGCATCGCCTCCTCGACGTTCCCGAACCACAGCGAGCCGTCCATCCCGAGCTGCCGCGCCAGGCGGCGGCCGTCCCGAACGTGGCCGTACCCCGCGTTGTAGGCGGCCAGCGCAAACCAGATCTGCTCGCCCGGCGGGAGATCGGGGAACCGCTCGCGGCTCCACGCCAGATAGCGCACCCCGGCGTCGATACCCACTTCCGGCTCGGGGAGCCGGACCGGATCCACGCCGAGTTCCTCCGCCGTGCGCGGCATCACCTGCATCAGGCCGCGGGCGCCGGCGAAGCTGACCGTGTTCGGGTCGAAGCCGCTCTCCTGATACATCTGCGCGACGATCAGACGCCAGTCGAAGTCTTCGGCCTCGGCGGCGGGCTTGACCAGGGCGTCGAACCGCGAGAGTTCGTCTCCGGTAACACGGTGCTCCCGCTGGCGCGCCTGCCGGCGCCGGTTCACGAAGTACTTGTTGTAGAGGGCGTTGAATTCGAGGCCGCGATAGCCGGCGTTGAGGAAGACGTTCAGTTCCCGCTTCAGGTCGTCACGACCCGGGCCCACCGCCCAGACAAGCTGCATCGCGGGTTCGACGGCGAGTCCCAGGCTGAGCCGCGGCTCGAAGGTCGCCGCCAGTTCGGCGCGGTGACTATCCACCAGGGTGACGTCGATCTCACCCTCTGCCACCCCTTGCAGGATGGCGTGGCTCGAAAGCCCCGATGCCTCGACCTCGAAGTCCCCTTGGAGGCGGTCGAGCGTCGCCAGGTAGCTCGTCGCCTCCGGAACGGTCACCGTCCGGCCGGACAGGTCCGCCACCTGGGTCACCGGTTCACCGCCGGTAACGAAGGTCTCCTGGATTTCGAGGTAGTGGCGCGTGAACAGGAGGCCCTCCCCGGCGCGCGCCGGGGTCTCCACCCAGCCGGCCGCTACCAGATCGCCGCGCCCGGTGAGCAGGCCTTCCACGAGTTCCGCGTGATCCCGGGCCACGATCACCGCGAGGTCGAGGCCCTGGTGCTCCGCAAACTGCCGGACCAACTCGTATTCGAACCCGAGCCGCTCGCCCCGCCAGAGGTAGTGGGTCACCGGCGAGCTGATGGTGAGGAGCCGGAGCTGGCCCGCCGCCCGGATCGCCGCCCAGTCGCGGACTTCGGAGGGCTCGTCGGCGACCGTGTGGTGCTCGGTCAGGAAATCGTCGAGAGCGCTCCGGAGCCCCGGGTTTTGTTTCCGCACCGCCCAGGCGATGCGCCTCGCCTCCGGAAGCTCCCTGAGCTTGTTGACCTCGGGACTGGAGCGGACGACGACCCGGGCGGCGGCCTCGTCGAGGATCGTCGCGTCGATGACGCCTTCCTCGATGAGCGCCTGGACGGTCAGCGGATCCGCTTCCGGCGCCACGGGCGCCCGGGGTGCATCCGGATAGTGGGTCTCGAGACTCTCTTCGTACGAAGTTCCGGGAGGAACGCCGAAGACGCCCTCGGACGCCCCCACCACCCACTCCCGGGACACGGTGAGCGGGACCGTGAACGCGACCCGCTGCAGGCGGGATTCGGTGACCGTGAGGGTCGCGACCGCGACGTCGGCGCGGCCTTCCTCGAGCGCGAGCATGAGCCGTGGCGGGGTGGGCTCCGTGATCCACTCCGCGCGAAGGCCGTAGCGCTCCGCAAACTGGTGAGCGAGGAAGCGGTAGCGCTCCTTGGACAGGCCCTGCGACGGCAGCGTCTCGAACTCGTCAAACCCGCGGCGGGCAAAGCGGATCACTCCGCGCTCCAGGATCGCCGGCCAGTCGTCGACGATCCCCGCCGGAATGACGGAGGGAGGCTCCTCCTCGGGTGCGGACGCACCACACCCGGGGAGAGCGATGACAAGCATCAAGAGCCCCGGCATCAGGGCTCCGGCGTCCGTGAACTGACGCCAGCGCATCGTGTTCAGCATGACAACACTCCGCAGTATGACACCAACTACCAAGCCGTTCAGCTCTGTTGGCCAGCCCGAAGACTAGCGTCCTTGGGTGGCGCGCCCTGAGGGATTCGAACCCCCGACCTACAGGTTCGTAGCCTGTTGCTCTATCCACTGAGCTAAGGGCGCTCGCGACCCGGGGAGCGGGCAATCTAGCAGGTTTGTGCGAGGGAACGCCGGTGGGGGCGCCGTTGGGAGCGCCGGCCATCCGGCCGGCATCGCGGCCCGGCAGGGAACGCAAAACCGGGAACGCCGAGTGAGCACGAGGGCGGGTCCCGCGAGGAGCGCCGCACTCCGGCCCGCTCAGGCGGCCGCTACCGGACCCTCCAGGCCGCCGTGCGCCCAGCCCCTCGCCATCCGCGGCGTACTCCAGGCGGTCACGAGGCGGGAGTCGGGCGTGACGATCAGGAGGCCGGCGGTGCCGCCGAGCCGCTCCCAGCAGGCGGCAAGGAGCTCGCGAGCCGCCTCCGCCGGGTCCCGGCCGCCCTCGATCCGGGCAAGCACGGCGCGGGCCATGGACAGCCGAGCGATCCCCTCTCCCCACCCGGTGCAGGCCACCCCGCCGACTCGGGAATCCGCGTAGAGGCCGGCGCCGGGCAGGGGAGTGTCCCCCACCCGTCCCGGATGCTTGCCCAAGGTGCCGCCGGTGGACCCGGCGGCCGCAATCCTGCCCTCGCCGTCGATGGCGACCGCGCCCACCGTATCTCCCGGCGCGGCGGCCCGCCGGCGCGCCCGGCGCGCCTGGTGGTCGCGGAGCCGCTCCACCTCGCGGGCCACGACGAGGTCTTCGGGGCGGATTGCCTCGAAGCCCTGTTGCCGGGCGAACTCCTCGGCGCCCGGCCCCGCGAGCAGCACCTGCCGCGTGGCATCGATCACCCGGCGGGCCACCCGGACGGGATTGCGAACGGTGCGCACCGCGGCCACGCCGCCCACCCGGAGATCCTCGCCGTCCATGATCGAGGCATCGAGAACTGCCTCTCCCCGGCGGTTCAGGACCGAACCGGTGCCCGCGTTGAGCGCCGGATCGTCCTCGAGCAGGGTGACCACCGCCTCCACGGTGTCGAGCGCCGAAGCGCCACGCTTCAGCGAGTCGAAACCGAGCCGGGCGGCGGCGAGCGCGCCGGTCTCGTGCGCCTCCCGCTCTTCGGGAGGAATGTCCCAGGCGCCCCCGTGCACGAGGAGGGCGGGTCCGGATCCCCGGACGACTTCGCAATGGATCCGGGGCTCTTTGCTGCTCACCGGAAAAACCGAACCACGCCTGGTACCGCTACGGGGATTCGAACCCCGGTTTGATGGCTGAGAACCACCCGTCCTAACCCCTAGACGATAGCGGCACCCGCAGGCGTGGGACCGGTGATTATACGGCCTCCCGCCTGCCCGCGCATCCCCCGGTGGCGGTGGGCGTGGTGAGGTGCCAATCGGCGGTGGAGGGTGCGGAAAGATCCCGATCCCCATGCTGGCGCACGAGCACCCGCGCCCGGGAGCGGCGCGGGAGGAACCGGGCCAGCAGGAGTCCCCGGGCCAGCAACCGGTGCGGCGTTTCGAACCAGACGGACGAGGCGGGGCCGGCGGCCGTGAGCACGCTCGCGGCGAGCAGCGCGGTCAGGTCGGGCTCCCGGGGCGGCGCGATCCAGAACGGCACGGTGAGCGCGCCCCCGTCCGCCGGTTCGAACCGGCAACTCGCAACGGGCTCGCCGCCGCGGACGAGATGGACGCCTGCGGCGGGGAGCGGGAGGCCGTCCGCGAGGCCGGTAACCGCGCCGAACTCCGGTGCGAGGCGCTCCCGGAGACTGCTCTCTTCGGCGGCGGACAGCGCTTCGGGAACCACCGTTACCTCCCCGGGGATGCGGGCGCGCGGCAGAAGAAGGGCGGGCAAGCTTCGGCGCAGCCAACCGGGCCGCACCGGGCTGGAGTAGCGCGGCAAGGGACCCGCATCGTCGAAACCGAGCGCCCGGAGATCCGGAATGAGGAAGCTGGCGTCCTCCTCGAGAACCACCGCCGAGACCCCGGCGTCTCGCGACCACGCCGAGAGCCGGGCCAGTCCTTCGCGCCGCGACTCCGGCGATGGAAGGCGCAGGCGGCTGAGGAACGCTCCCGCCGTCACGCGGCCTGCCTGCCGGGTGAGGAGCGGCGCGGCAACGATTCCCCGAGAAGGGACTTCCGGAGAGCGTTCCACCGGGGGTTCTGGCGGCGTCCGCTACGGCGTTCCCGGCCGACGGGAAATGTGGGGTTCCGGACTCACTCCTCGGGGGGCATCAGGATCCCGAGGACGATGTAACACAGGATGCCGGGAAAGGCGGCGGAGCACACGCTCGCCAGCACGTAGAGAACGCGCAGGAGCGTCCGGTCCATGTTCCACCAGTCCGCGAGCCCGGCGCAGACCCCCAGCAGCATCCTGCCTTCGGACGGGCGAACCAGTTTGGCCATTCTTATCTCCTACGAATTCTCGGGAATCACGGTTCAGCCGATGGAGCCGCCCACCACGGACAACAGGATCGAGAGGGCGCTGGCGGCGAGCAGGACAAGCGCCCAGAGGCCGTGCTTTCCCCTCTCGGGCGAGAAGACCCCGAAGCGCGACGCAACGAGATACCCCCCCAGGAACCCCCCGAGATGGGCGGCATTGTCGATGCCCGGCACGAACGCGCCGAAGATCGCGATGAAGATCACGTAGCGCCAGATGGTCCGGGCGAAGTCCGAACTCGTCCGCCGGCCGTAATAGAGGAGCGCGCCCAGCAGGCCGCAGAGCGAGGCCGAGGCGCCGACGGTGATTCCCGGCGCCCCGCCGAGGAAGGGGACTGCGATGGCGGAGGCCCCCATGAAGGAGGACAGCAGGAATCCCGTAGCCGCCGAGACCTGGAAGATCACGAGCGCCCGGCTGGTTCCGAACAGCTCCCCGACCAGCGGGAAGAGATTCCAGAGCCAGTACATGTTGAAGAAGATGTGCAGCAGCCCGCCGTGGAGCCAGCCGGCGCTCAGGACGGCGTACCACTTCCCGACCGCAAAGACCGGAATCCCTCCCGCGGCCCCCAGCCGATAGAGAACGCGGCCGTCCGGACTCAGAAACCCCAGAATCCCCCGCATCTCGATGGCGCCGACGCTCAGCACCAGCGCCAGCAGGAAGAGCCCGATGTTGGCGGCGAGCAGGATTTTCAGGACGTTGTCGGTGTCGAAGCGGAGGATGCTCGCGAAGCCGAACATCCCGGGGTTCCGGCGGCCGCAGGAGAGACACTCGCGGTCGTTCACCCCCACCAGCTTTCCGCAGCCGGGGCAAAGCACCGCGCCCTGCCGTTTCACACCGAACGCCACGGGCCTATTCTGCCACTCCGCCGTTGCGCCGCGGCCCCACGAAGAACGCCCGGACCGCCGCCGCGACTCGTTCGAGTTCCTTTTCCGAGAGGCCGGGATGGAGCGGCAGGCTCAGCACCTCCCGGGCTGCCGCCTCTGCCTCCGGACAGGTTCCAGCGGTCCCCGAAGCGCCCGAAAAGGCGGGTTGCTCCGTGAGCGCGGCCGGGTAGTGAACGAGAGCGTCGATACCCGCTCCTGCGAGATGCTCGCGGAGCGCGTCCCGGCGCCCCGTCCGAATCACGAAGAGATGCGAGGATCCCTCCACCCCCGGGCCCGGAGTCACGAAGCGCAGCCGGAGGCCGTCGAGCAACTCCCGGTAGCGGCGCCCCAGCGCGGCGCGCCTTCGGTTTCCTTCCACGAGCCCGGGGAGGCGCTCGTTCAGCACCGCGGCCTGGATCTCGTCGAGGCGGCTGTTCCAGCCCGGTGCGACGTGGTGGTGGCGCTGACCCTGTCCCCCCGAGCGGAGGTGCTTCACGCGCGCCGCGAGCCGCTCGTCCGCCGTCGCCACCAGGCCGGCGTCGCCGAGGGCGCCCAGGTTCTTGGTGGGGTAGAAGCTGAAGGCAGCGGCCCTTCCGAAGGAGCCGAGCGCCCGGCCTCGAAAGCGCGCCCCGTGCGCCTGGCAGGCGTCTTCGATGACGGGAACGCCGTGGCGGGCCGCGGTCTCGAGCAGTTTCTCCCAGCCGGCGCCGGCGTTCCCGAAGATGTGCACCGGGACGACCGCCCGGATGTCCTGCGTCTCGAGCGCCGAGGCCGCCGCATCGGCGTCGAGACAGAGACTCTCCGGCTCCACGTCGGCGAAGACCGGGATCGCCCCGGTGTGCCGGATACCGAGCGCCGTGTAGCCGGTGGAGAACGCGGCGGTCAGGACCCGGTCGCCGGAGCCGATTCCCGCCGCCGCCAGGGCGAGGGTGATGGCGTCCGTGCCGGAGGCCACCCCGACTGCGTAACAGACCCCGATCGCTCCCGCGAAGGCCTGTTCGAACGCCTCCACCTCCGGGCCGAGGACATAGCGGCCCGAGGCCAGCACCCGCTCGACCGCCCGGCGGACGGCGGGGTCGGCAGCGGCCGCGAGGCGCTGGAACGGAATCTTCATGTCGCCCGGGTGCGCATGGTGCGCACGGTCTCGGCCAGGCCGGATTCGAGGGGCCACTCGGGTTTCCACCCGAGCTCCCGCCGGATCGCCGACCAGTCCGAATGAAAATCGCCGATCGCGATGGACTCAAGGCCCGGAGGCAGCGGCGCGAACCGAACCCGCGGCTCCTCGCCGAGAGCCCGGAAAACCGCCTCCGCGAACTCCCCGAGGCGCACCGGCGCGGCTCCCAGGTTCCAGACCCCCGAAGGGGCCTCCGGCTGTCCCGCACACCGGAGAGCGTCAACCACGTCGTCCACGTAGTTGAAATCCCGCAGCAGTCCGGGGTCTCCCAGAATCGTGATCGCCCGGCCGGCGAGCGCGTCGCCAAGGAAGCGGCCGGTGAGCCCCGCTCCCGGGCCGCCGGTCGCCTGCCCCGGCCCATAGGTGTTGGTGAGCCGGAGTACGGCGAACGGGGCGTCCCGGCCCTCGGCTCGGCGGCGCACCAGATGCTCGGCCGCTTCCTTGTGGACGGCGTGGACATCGGGCGGGGCGATCCGGTGGTCCTCGCCTGCGGGAAGGGTTTCGGCGGGGCCGTAGAGCTGCCGCGTGCTCGCAAACACCACGCGCGCTTCGGGCGCCCGGCCCGTCACCGCGGCCAGTAGCGACACGGTCCCCATGACGTTGTCCTCGAAGTCGGCCCGCGGATCGTCCATGCTGGCCTGGTGCCCGTTCGCCGCGGCCAGGTGGAAGACCACCTCGGCCCCCGTGACCGCGGCCGCGAGGACTCCGGGGTCCCCGAGGTCTCCTTGCTGGAAGCGGACGTTTGCCGGGTGACGGGCCGGCCGGATGCGGTCGAACCCGGTAACCCGGGCGCCGGCGGACGCGAGACGCGCGGCGAGGCGGCGACCGATGAAGCCCGCGGCGCCCGTTACGAGAACCCGGCGTTCATTCCAGGCGGCGGGGTGGTCCACGTCGGTTCTCCGGCGGCCATTGTCCGGCAAAACCCGCCGCACCGGTCTTCCGAACCGCTCGGGACGGAGGAGTGCGGGGTACGGTTCGCGGCATGAAAGCGGCGGCCGGGCGGGGAGCGTGCGGCACCCTCTTCGTCGTCGCCACCCCTATCGGGAACCTCGAGGACCTCTCGCCGCGGGCGCTCGCGGTGCTGCGCGCCGTTCCCTGGATCGCCTGCGAGGACACCCGCGTCGCCCGGCGGCTTCGCACCCACTTCGGCCTCACCGCGCGTCTCGTCTCGTGCCACGACCACAACGAGGCGCAGCAGGTCGAGTTCCTCCTCGGCCGGCTCCGGTCGGGGGAGGATCTGGCGCTCATCTGCGACGCGGGAACCCCTCTCATCTCGGACCCCGGCTACCGGGTGGTGCGAGCCGCCCGGATCGAGGACCTGCCGGTGCGCACCGTACCCGGGCCGTCCGCGGTCGCCTCGGCGCTTTCCGTCTCCGGCCTCCCGACCGACATGTTCACGTTCTTCGGCTTCCCGCCGGGGCGGCGCAGCGCGAAGCGTCGGGCCTTCCTGCAGCGGTCGGCGGAGGCGCCCGGATCGCTGGTCTTCTTCGAATCGGCCCGCCGCGCGTCGGACCTGCTCGATGAATTGGCGGGAATCCTGGGCTCCCGGGAAGCCTCCGTCTCCCGGGAGATGACCAAGATCTACGAAGAACACTGGTTCGGCTCGCTGCCGGAGCTCGCCCGCCGGGCAAGGCAGGAGCCCCCCCGAGGCGAGGTGACCATCGTCGTCGCTCCCGAGGGCCGCCGTAAACCGCGGCCCACGTAGAATTCCCGGCAGGGGATGGTCATACCGACGGCGGGCTCGCCTGCCCGCCGGCTATCCGGCTTTCGCCCTGTCCAACCGGGGAGGAGCCCGTCGAACATGGACTTTCTGCTCGTTTATCCCGATCCCCCGGAGACCGGACTGTTTCCGTTCTTTGCCACGACCGTCGCGGAAGCCGCCGCCGGGGCCGCCGCCTCATTGCAGCCGGGTGAGCTCGTGGGCCTGGCTGGGGTCCTGGACGATTCCTCTGCCCTGGAACGCCGTGGGGGCCGGGGCGCCATCCTCGCTCCGGGAGTGGTCGACCCGCCGGTCGGCGCGATCCGGGCGCTGGTGGCGGCCGCGGGGAACCGGCCGCTGCGTCTCGGGAACAACGCCGGCCAGGTCCTCGCCGTCGCCGGGACCGCCGAAACTCTCGCCCCGGCCGTCTGCGCGAGCTTCGGGGAGACCGTGGAATCCCTGAACGCGCCTCCGGCTCCGGCGGGAAGCGTCGCGGGGCACACCCGGGTGGAAGACGCCGCAACCTGGTCGGCGGCGGTCCGCGAATCCCGCCGTCGCACCGTCAGGCGATTCATCGCGAGCGGGGCGCTCGTCGAGGATCCGGAGACGGTGTGGGCCGATCCCACCTGTCACGCCGGGCCCGGCGCCCGGATCGGGGCCTCGGTGCGCCTCACCGGCGACACGACCATCGCCGCCGGCGCCGAGGTCCAGAGCTTCTGCCGGCTCGAGAACACCGAGGTGGAAACGGGCGCGCGCATCCTCAGCCACTCGGTTCTGCTCGACAGCTCCATCGGGCGCGACGCGAAGGTGGGTCCGTTCGCCCACATCCGCCCGAATACGCGGCTCGAGCCCGAGTCCTTTGCCGGGAGCTTCGTCGAGACCAAGAACGCCGTGCTGGCGCGGCGCGCGGCGCTTCCTCACCTGTCCTACGTGGGAGACGCGGACGTCGGCGTTCGCGCCAACCTCGGGGCCGGCACGATCACCTGCAACTACGACGGGCGCGGAAAGCACCGGACCGTGGTGGAGGCCGGAGCGTTCGTGGGCAGCAACGCCATTCTGGTGGCGCCGGTGACCATCGGCCGCCGCGCTTTCGTCGCCGCGGGGTCGGTGATCGTCGAGGACGTCCCGGAAGGTGCGCTCGCCATCGCCCGGGGGCGCCAGGCGGTGAAGCCGGGCCGGGCGGTGGGCCGCTTCGAAGGAGCCGACGAGGTCTGAGCGTTTCCCGAGCAGCCTGTGATGAAACTTGCGCGGCATTCCCGAGCCACGAGGGATGGAGGCCGGCTAGCGCCGTCTTCCATCCCTCGTGCTCAAGGGGTCTACGCGCGGCTCGCGCCCCGCTCCGAAG
>LXNJ01001956.1_pt1 | contig 11705 bp, 10 predicted proteins | sample 809081 | NCBI WGS metagenome assembly LXNJ01 (sample SAMN04870510, study PRJNA318959) | sponge metagenome | biome: sponge; feature: marine sponge reef; material: water | host: Petrosia ficiformis | place: Greece: Milos, Mediterranean Sea | collected 2013-05-29 | depth 5-7 m
GCGTACCAACGCTCGCCGAGTTCGGCGCCGGTGGGAAGATCGGCCGGATTCGCGCTCGCGCCGCCGATCCAGATCGCCCGCTCGCCGGCGCGGACCATGTCGCGGAAACGGTTCGGTTCCTCCACGGCGATGGTGGCGACCAGGTCGGTGGTGTGCAGGTGGGCGACGACGTCGTTGACGGTCCAGTTCTTGAACGGCGTGTGGCGCTCCCAGTCGCCCGGTTCCAGGTTCCGGACCAGCCGGTAGAGTTCGTCGCCTTCCTCGCGCAAGTCGAGCGCCTGCTGCATCCCATGTCCTCCCAATCCACGACATCGTCAGATGTCGGCTCCACCACAGCCAGCGGAGTTTACGCGAATTGCCGACCGGGACGCGGTGCGTATACTGGTCTGTGTGGACCGCTACCTTCCCGCCTGGGGCAAGATTGATACGAATACGGCGGGATCGTTTCATTGCCTCGAACATCACTGTGCCGACGTCGCAGCGTGCTTCGAGATTCTCGTTGCTGATCGGATCCTCGCTAGGAGGTTTGCCCGGGCGGCGGAGCGCAAGACGGAGCGTCTCGATCCGGTGACGCTGAGTCGACTTGCCGTGGTGGCTTTCCTGCACGACTTCGGCAAGCTGAACACGGGGTTCCAGTTCAAGGTCCGCGACCGCGATGAGATTCCACCCGCCCCACCTCCGAAGTCGGGACACATCACGGAGGCCTTTTACTGCGTTGCGCAGCAGGACATTTGTGATCGGCTCCAATTCGCGGAAATGCTTGAGCAATGGGGGGACGGCGTGGACGCGTTGCTGCTCGGCGCGCTATCTCACCATGGGCGTCCGCCCAGGCAGGCGAATCTTGGTGGCGGCCCAAGGAGCATCTGGGAGCCGTTCGCCGGATACGACCCCCTTGCCGCCGCAGAGATCCTTGGTCAACGAGCTCGGGACTGGTTTCCAGACGCCTTCGCGTCGGGGCCCTGCTTGCCGGCCACGCCGGCGCTGGCGCATCTGTTCGCGGGGACGGTTGCTCTCGCAGATCAGATTGGGTCGGACAGAGACAACCACTTTCCGTTCGAGCCCAATCCGGACCCTGGCTACATCTATCGTGCGCGCGAGAGGGCGGCTAGAGCCATCCACGCGCGCGGACTGAAGCGCTCGGAGTGGATCTCCGGTGTCGTCTTGCCGGACTTCCGCGAGATGTTTGGTCATGCGGCCCCGAGACCTCTTCAGGCTGCAGTTCAGGAAGCGCCGCTCGACCAGCCTCTCGTGATCCTCGAGAGCGAGACCGGATCCGGAAAGACCGAGGCGGCGCTATTGCGGTTCGCCGCATTGTGGAAGGCCGGGCTGGTGGATGGCCTTTACTTCGCCTTGCCTACTCGCGCAGCTGCCAAACAGCTTCACCGCCGCGTGTACGACGCCATGAAACCCCTGCTGCCGCCGGGGGTGGCCGAGAGAACGGTGCTCGCGGTGCCGGGGTATTGCGTGGCAGGGGAAGCGACCGGACGGCCTGCCGGGGGCTTTGAGGTCATCTGGGAAGATCAACCCGACGAAGCTGAACGGGTGGCACGATGGTCTGCGGAGAGCACGCGACACTTCCTGGGCTCGCCAGTCGCGGTAGGAACCGTCGATCAGGCGCTTCTCGGCGCACTCAAGGTCAAGTGGGCGCATCTGCGTGGTGCGTCCATGGCGCGAAGCCTGCTTGTGGTGGACGAGGTCCACGCGAGCGACACCTACATGACCGAGTTGCTAGCCACGCTGCTCGACGGGCACATCGCGGTGGGCGGGCACGCGCTGCTCATGTCGGCGACGTTGGGATCCTCGGCGCGCGTTTTGCTCGCCGGGCGTGAGCCAGGAGGAGAGACTCTCGATCCTGTAGCTGCTGCACAAGTACCGTATCCGTGCTTGACGTTCGCGGGGAACGGATCGGTGCGAACGGAATCCATCACCGCAACTGGCGTGACCAAGAAAGTCGCGATGGAGGTCCGGCCTTGGCTGGGCGATGCCGATGGCATCGCTGGAGCGGCACTGACGGCGGCGCGGCATGGCGCGAAGGTTCTCGTGATACTCAACACGGTGGTCGCCGCCCAGGCTGTCCTCGAGGCACTTACCCGGCAGGGCGGCGAACGGCTTGCGCTTGCCGTCAACGGAGTACCGACGGTCCACCACAGCCGGTTCGCCGTCGAGGATCGAAACCTTCTCGACGTCACAGTGGAAGCGGCGCTTGGAAAGGGCCGAGCCGTGGCAGGGGGTCTCGTCGTCATCGGAACGCAGACCCTCGAACAGTCGCTGGACATCGACGCTGATCTCCTGATCAGTGACATCTGTCCCGTCGATGTGCTCCTGCAGCGCATCGGCCGGTTGCACCGGCACTCGCGAAAGCGCCCGGAAGGTTACGACCAGCCCCGTTGCCTAGTGCTGGTACCCCCGGACGGTCTAGAGTCCGGCCTCGACGGTGCCCTGACGCGACACGGACTCGGCATGCGGTCGGGGGCGACTGGAGGTGGCATCTACCGCGATCTACTCGCCCTCGAACAAACTCGGCGGCTCGCCGTTGCACACGATGTCTGGTGCATACCGGAAATGAACAGGATGCTCGTCGAACGCGCCACCAATCCCAATGCGCTGCAGGAATTGCGGGATATGTTGGGCGGTGCGTGGCTCTCGCACGAACAGCAGGGGTTCGGTATTCGGGCTGCGGAGAGGCAGGTTGCGCGCAACCATCGCCTAGACCGCAGCGAACCGTTCGACGAGAAACTGGCTTTTCCCGACAGCGACGAGAACGTTCGCACCCGACTTGGCGAGGACGGCCCCCGGTTCGAACTGGTTGAGGGGCAAGTTGGTCCGTTCGGCACTCCGGTTCGGACTTTCAATCTGCCGGCGCACCTTTTTGGTGGTGTCGAATCCATGCCGTCCCGTGACGAGTTGGGGCTCGCTCGTTTGGACTGCGGAGATGATGGTGCGACGCTACACGTTGGTTCTCATGCGTTCCGATACAACCATGCCGGAATCTCAAGGGGCGGTAGGGGTTGAAAAGGACAGAACAAGGCTCTGTTGTTGTAACCGTTGCGGCGTAGCTATTAGCGAATGATGATGTTTACCAACGAGGCGCTGGCTGCGGAGAACAAGAGAATGAGCAGACAACAAGACTTTCGTCCCCTAGGCAAGCGACGGTACTTCATAGAGACATCGGTGACTTGCACGGTCTGCGAGGCCTGGGAGGTTGTAGAAGCCGACGCTCCCGTACGCGCATCCTCCGTGGACGGAGATAGACCGCGTTACGGCGTTGCCGGCTTCCTTCCCCGCCCAAGCGGCTTCCCCTCGAACGAAGCCCAAGTGCCCATCGCGTGAATAACCTCCTGTCGGACCGTTTGGTTCGCGCGCGTGTGCTGGAAGGCGGGGACGAATGGTTCTCGTTGCCGGGGCTCTTGGTGTCCCTGAACGAGGATCGGATTTTGGACTTCCCCGCGCTCCGGCCCCACCAACGCCACGCGTGGCATGCCTTTCTAGCCCAACTTGCGACGATCACGCTCGACCGTCTCGGCTTGCCGTCGATTCCGGACACCGCAGAGGAGTGGGAGCACGCTCTACGTTCATTGACCGCAGAGTTTGCTGGCGACGAACCGTGGTGTCTCGTGGTCGAGGATCCCGCACTTCCTGCGTTCATGCAGTGCGCAGCACCCAAGGGTCTCGCCGAGTACGGCAGGCAGATTGCCACTCCCGACGACCTGGATCTCTTGGTCACGGCCAAGAACCACGACGTGAAACAGACCGTCGCATCGAACAGCACGCCGGAGGACTGGCTGTTCGCCCTGGTCGATCTTCAGACCATGGCCGGCTTCCTCGGTGCTGGCAACTATGGCATCGCCCGCATGAACGGGGGATTCTCATCTCGCCCGTGTGTAGGACTAGCCCCTGCCGACGGGGGTCTCGGGGCCCATGTGTTCCACGATGTGTCTCGCATGCGGGAGGGACGTGAACGACTTCTGCAACGCTTCCCGTCGTATTTTCGGCCCCAAGGGGGCACGGCACTCCTCTGGTTGGAGCCTTGGGATGGGACGGACTCGCTTGATCTCAGATCTCTCGACCCGTATTTCATCGAAATATGTCGCCGTATCAGGTTGCGTGGGGAGAACGCGATCCTGACGGCACTTGCTGCAGGATCCAGCAAGCCGCGTATCGAAGCCAAGGCGGCGAAGGGGAACCTAGGCGACTTCTGGACGCCCGTGGACGTGAAGGACAGCAAGGCGTTGTCCGTGTCCGCCAACGGATTCACCTACAAGCGACTTACGGAACTGCTCTTCGACACGGCAAACTACCAGCAGCCACCCGCTATGGAGGTAGACGACCCTTCGACCAACCGTCGCTGGGCGCTCGTTGCGCGGGGAGTTGCGGGGGGTCAGGGCAAGACGGAGGGCTATCACGAACGCTCGGACATCGCTTTCTCCGCTCGCGTTGCACGCTCTTTTTTCGATCGGGGTGAGCGGGATCGGCTGGCTGAAATGGCCCGGCTTCAGATGGAGGAGATTGCTGCCGTGACGGGCGCACTCCGACTGGCGGTGGCGACGGCGGCGAGCGGGGGCGAGGCACCGAGCGAGCTCACAAAGGCGGATCGAGCCCACGCCGCGCCGTTTGCAAGGCGGTTCGACGGCGCTGCGGACGTGCGTTTTTTCGGCGCGCTTGAGGCACGGTTCCTCGCTCCCGACGAGGACGCGGTGAGAACTCGTCGAGCGGAGTTCGTCTCCTACCTCCTAACAGTGGCGAGATCGGTGCTTGCTCAGGCAGTCGAGGCCGTGCCGTGTCCGACGATTCGCCGCCATCGTGCACGCGCCAGAGCGTTTAGCACGTTCGAGCGCGACATTCGCAAGACGTCGAACGTCTTTGGCGGTGAACTGGAGGAGATCCTTTGCATCACAGGAGAAGGAGATGACACCTCAGACAGGTCCTGACCGGGCACCGCCGAGACCCGAACGGCGGGGACCGAGCGAGATCGTGGTCAGCTTGGCACGGCAGATCTCCACGCTGGACGCGGGATCGGCGGCCGCACTTCGACGCGGGCCTCTCACGGGCCCGGGCGTTGCGGCGTTCTGGAAACTGCTCGCGGACCATGAGATCCCGGAGAGCCAGACCGATGCTTGGGCATCCGTTGTCCAAGCCGTGGCCGTATTGACTCCGGTCGGCCAAGCGGTTGCCGACGGGACGGTGACGTCGCCGCACGAGCCCCCACGGTCCATGGGGGCCGCACTTCATGGCGCTGGCATCTCAGAGCTGCGCCTGGCGCGGCTGCTCGGTGCGAAGGGTGCCATGCGACGCGAAATGCTGATTCGGATCTGCCGACGTCTGTCTCGCGATACCGAACACCGCCGCTTCGACCTGCGCACGCTTGCGTTGTTCGTCGTGGGCAGCAACGAGAAAACGGATCGCCGAATTGCGAGCGAATACTACCGTGCGGATGCCTCAGCGCACCCGAGACAATCACAAACCAAGGAGGAATAGATCAATGCCGGAGTTCAACTTCGTTCAGATCCACACGCTGCACGGGTACACGGCGGTCCTGCTCAATCGGGACGACTCGGGGCTTGCGAAGCGCATGTCGTACGGCGGCAGCATCCGTACCCGCATTTCGTCCCAGTGCCTGAAACGACACTGGCGAACGGCAGCGGGGAGTTTCGCGCTCGACGGAATCGACGGAGCCACGGCGGCGACGCGTTCGCGGGAGATCGTGACCCGCAAGGTCGTGGAACCACTGAAGGAGGCGGGCCATGACGAATCCGTCGTCAAGGTGATCGACGATGCGCTACAGAAGGCCGTCTATGGTGACAAGGGGACCGAGCGGAGTTCGCGCCAGCCCCTGTTGTTGGGACAGCCGGAGATCGAATATCTCGCCTCCGTTGCCCGCGATCTTGCGGAACAGTTTCCGAATGACGCGCAGGAAGCCGCTCGTGCCGCCGACGCCTGGCGCAAAGGAGCATCGGCCAACCTGAAGGCGCTTCGGGCGGCGACGACGCTCCCCGGCGGTCTGGTCGCCGCACTGTTCGGCCGCATGGTCACGGCGGACGTCGAAGCCAACATCGACGCGGCGATACACGTTGCGCACGCGTTCACCGTGCACGAGGAAGAGAGCGAGAGCGACTACTTCACGGTCGTGGACGACCTTCGCCGTGTCGACGATGATGCGGGTGCGGATCACATCGGTGAAACGGAACTCACGAGCGGCTTGTTCTACGGCTACGTTGTCGTCGACCGCCGCACGCTGCTCAAGAACTTGGGCGGCGACACAGACATGGCGGAGGAGGTCGTCCGTCGGCTCGTGCATCTGATCGCGACGATATCGCCCGGCGCTAAACTTGGCTCCACGGCCCCCTACGACTTCGCTTCGTGGATACTTGTCGAAGCAGGCGACTGTCAGCCCCGTAGCTTGGCGGAAGCCTTCCGAAACCCGTGCAAGCCGTTGGTCGAGGCGGCGGAAGCGGCGGTCACGACGCACATCGAACGCCTCGACGGCGCGTATGGAAGGGACCAGGAAAGACGTGCGATGACTCTCACCGGCACGGAGGTGCCTGGGACCGAACTCCTACCGCTGGCAGACCTTGCGAGGTGGGCGGGCTCGACGATGCGCAACGGCGGTGCCTGATGCGTTGGCTCTTTTTCCGGCTTGAGGCACCGCTGGCGTCCTTCGGCTCCGAGTCAATTGACGCCCGAGGCGGTACGAGCGACTTTCCCACCCAATCCATGTTGACGGGGCTGTTCGCCAACGCGCTTGGCTGGAGTCGAGCCATGCGTCGGGAACATCAGGATCTGCAGGATCGGCTCGTGTTCGGCGCACTGCGGGAGTACGAGCCTGTGCTTGGTCCTATGACCGACTACCAGACCGTTCAGATTGGCAAGAACGACAGGGCTTGGACTACGCGAGGACAGCCCTTAGGGAGAGCAGGTGGTGCAGGAACGTACGCCGGTGCCCACCAGCGTTGGCGCGACTACCACGCTGACGTGCGCATATCCGGAGTAGCCCGCATGCTAGAAGAGGATGTCTCGCCGACTGTCGAGGATCTGGCATACGCGCTCGAACGACCCGCCCGACCCTTGTTCATCGGTCGCAAGGCGTGTTTCCCGACGGCTCGCATCTTCGCCGGTTGGGTTGACGATGCTCCCGATGCCTTGACGGCGCTGCGAACGATCGCGCCTCGAGATGCGACCGGCCTGCGAGCCCAATGGCCTGCATCCGAGGGAACCGAGGATGCTATCAGGACGACGACCGTCACCGACGAACGAAACTGGATCAGCGGCCTGCATGGCGGTGCCCGCCAGATCTGTGAGGGCGAACTCTCGTGGTTGGAGACAACGACGTGACGACCCAGCTGATTTCTGCGACGGTGGACATGCGTGCCTTCAACAGATGGGCGGCGGATCGTGGTTTCGTTAGGCGAGGCGCTTTCGACGAAGGATTCGCACTACATGTATTGCTTTGTTCGACGTTCGGTAAGGGAGTCCTGCAGCCGTTTCGCCTATTCGCGTCTGCACGAGCGCGCACGGGATCCCTTTACGCCTATGCCGACGCCGACGAGACCGCACTGCGGCAGATGGCCGACGCGTTCGCCACGCCGGACTGTCTCGCCGTTCTCGATCCGCAGCGGCTCCGTTCCAAATCGATGCGCACTCAATTCTCCGAGGGCCAACAATTGGGGTTCGACGTGCGCGTTCGACCCGTACGACGCCTACATAGCGACTTGAGTCATGGGGGCGGTCGCGTTTTGGCCAAGGGGTCTGAAGTCGACGTGTTCGTTGTCGAAGTCGCTCGGGATTCGGCTGGGGATGCGAATCGGGACGTTCGGTCCGCGGTGCGCCGGGAGGCCGCCTACGTTGGTTGGCTTGGGGAACGCCTCGGGTCCACTGCGTTAATACGTGTGGAGTCGTGTCGGCTCGCAGCATTCAGACGAACGAGGGCAGTTCGAGGCGACGGTCTCGGGCCGGAAGGACCGGACGCGACCGTTCATGGGGAATTGACGGTCAAGAACCCCGACCAGTTCGCGCTACGGGTCAGGCGCGGCATTGGACGACACAAGGCCTACGGCTACGGAATGGTGCTGCTCCGTCCCCCAGTTGCTCGCCCGCAGTCAACCCAACCAGGATGATCGTAGGATGCTGAGGGGTCGTCTAGGTCTTGAAACGGCACGGGTTCCCCATGCAGATCGAGACGGCCTCCTTTGGCTCGCCCGTGGGGCGTTGACGGCGCGCGATGGCACGCTGTCCTTCGAGCGGGGTGGCGACGCGGCACCCAACGATCCGCTGTCACCAGGCCACTACACGATACCGTTTCAGGGCGTATCGATGATTCTCATCGGGCCGGGTTCCACTGTTAGCCACGACGCCCTGAGACTGCTGGCCCGTCACGGGACTGCGCTCGCGGCAGTGGGCGTTGACGGCGTTCGCCATTACACGGCGCCACCCCTCATCGCTGACCGCTCGGGGCTCGCCCGCCAACAGGCAAGGGCATGGGCTGACGAGGAACGCCGTCTCGACGTTGCCCGGCGCATGTACGCGTGGCGATTGGGTAAGGTACTGCCCCACCGCGACATCGCGGTGCTGCGGGGCATTGAGGGGGCAAGAATGAAGGAGACATATCGTCTGACGGCGGCCCAAGTGGGCGTACGGTGGCGTGGACGGCGGTACGACAGAACACGACCGTCTTCAGGCGATCTGCCCAATCAAGCTCTCAATCACTGTGCCAGTGCCGTAGAGGCTGCGGCCGCGATAGCGGTCTCTGCGACCGCAACGATTCCACAGTTGGGGTTCATTCACGAGGATCCGGGGCAATCCTTCGTCCTAGACATCGCCGACCTTTTCCGCGACTCGATCATCATTCCCGTGGCCTTTCGATCGGCCAAACGGGCAGACTCGCCGCCGTTCGAGAACATTGAGCGGGTTGCACGGCGCGAGGTGGGCAGAACACTCGCCCGTGAGAAGACGATCCCCAAGATGATCGACCGCATCAAGAACCTCTTTGAAGAGGACGACGTTGAGGAAGCTTGATGCCGATGACTGTTGTCGTCACGCGGGACGTTGAAGCGCGTTACAGAGGATTCCTAGCTTCGGCAATGCTGGAAGTGGCACCAGGAGTGTACGTCTCACCGGACTTGTCAGCTGGAGTTCGCGAACGTGTCTGGACCATCGTAAGGAACTGGCACAACTCACTTAACCGTGGTGCCTTGGCGATGATCTGGCGTGACCCGAGAGCTTCGGGAGGTGTGTCACTGCGGCACCTGGGTGACCCGCCCAAGGAGATACTCGATGCAGACGGTGTGCTGCTGGTGAAGCGGCTGTAGCTGACCCGCTCTTTAACAGATTAGTTTAATATCAAGGGGTTGTTGCCTAGAGGCTTCCCCGCGCTCGCGGGGATGGACCCACGCGGATGTCGCCGGGACCGCCTCCGGACCAGGCTTCCCCGCGCTCGCGGGGATGGACCCGCCTGGCGCGCGTAGTTGCCCCCCGTCACCTCGGCTTCCCCGCGCTCGCGGGGATGGACCTCTGCGCTAGGATAACCGCCGCAACGGCCCCACGGCTTCCCCGCGCTCGCGGGGATGGACCCTGGATACAAACCGCGATCAAGGATGGATATGGGGCTTCCCCGCGCTCGCGGGGATGGACCTCTTCGGCACGCGCATTGGCTGCTTACAGGCCGGGCTTCCCCGCGCTCGCGGGGATGGACCCTGAAAACGGGTGCGTGGATGCCACACGGCGCGGGCTTCCCCGCGCTCGCGGGGATGGACCCCTCGGTGCCGCCACCAAGGCTCGCCACCAGCCGGGCTTCCCCGCGCTCGCGGGGATGGACCCACCATCCGGTCGCCGTTGACCAGGCCGTGGTTGGCTTCCCCGCGCTCGCGGGGATGGACCCGGCTGGCGCGCGTAGTTCCCCCCGGTCACCTCGGCTTCCCCGCGCTCGCGGGGATGGACCCTGGCGCGATCCCGATTCGGGTAGGCGTATCGTGGCTTCCCCGCGCTCGCGGGGATGGACCCCATGCATGAGGCGCTTGACGCGTTCGCCATTGGGCTTCCCCGCGCTCGCGGGATGGACCCGACCGGTGAATCACCGCCGCAAGTTGGGCTGCGGCTTCCCCGCGCTCGCGGGGATGGACCCGGCCCTATATATATAAATATCCATTAAAGATAGGCTTCCCCGCGCTCGCGGGGATGGACCCTCGGTGCGCACGGTGAGCAGTTGGGTGTCCTGGGCTTCCCCGCGCTCGCGGGGATGGACCCCCGCCAGTCCCCGCCTGGTTCCCGCCTACCTAGGCTTCCCCGCGCTCGCGGGGATGGACCCCTGTCGCAATATCGATTGAGTTTGCCGGCCACCACCGGTTCTCGACGAATGGCACCGCTTTCGATCTGGCGGATGAGTCCTGACGCGCGCACTATTGGGGATCCATGGTCGATCCGCAGAGTGGGTGATCAACCGTCGGCAGATAGTGGTAGGCGCCGCACTCGCGCCATGGGCGGCTTGGGTGAAACCGGCGGTTGCCCTCGGTAGCGACGGCGACCTCGTGCGCCTGCTCATCGATACTCCCCGGGAGACCCTTCTCGATACCTTGGCGTCGCGCATTCATGCCGGACTCCAACCTCGGCAGCTGCTTGGCGCGCTGGCCGTTGCCACCTGCCGGGAGGTGAGCCCGTTTCCGAACGTCGGGTTCAAGTATCACGCCGTCATGATGCTGAGGTCCGTCGAGCAGTCGGTGGCGGCGATGTCCGGCGACCGCGCCTGGCTACCGCTGCTATGGACGGCGGACTACTTCAAGGCGGCAGCGGCGCAACAAGAACGGATTCGGCCTTGGTCGTTGCCCTCGCAGGAAGCCCGTTCTGTCGACGTTGTGGAACTCGGCGATTCGCTGACGTCCTGGGACGGCGAACGAACCGACCGCGCCACCGCCGCCCTGGTCGCCGCGGGTCGGACGCCCGTGGTGCTGCAGACGCTGATGCTTCACGCCGCCCGCGACTTTCGCGCCATCGGTCACAAGACCATCGCCGCCGCCAACGCGCACCGCCTGCACACGGCATTGGGCGAGAGCGTGGCCGCGCCGCTTGCGCGTTCACTCGCACTCGCCGTCCAGAACGCGGAGGGGGACGACCCGGCGCGGCACGCGTATCCGGCGGATGGCGATTGGCAGGCCAATCAGGAATTGGCCGCGATCCTTCCACCTGATTGGCGAGTTGGACGCGACGACATCGCCGCGGGACGGACGCTCGTGCAGGAACTGCGGACGGCAAGCAGCGATCAGGCGGCGAAGGTGGCGGTCGACATGCTCAACGACAACGTTGGCGCACACACGGTATGGGAGGCGGTGATGATGTTCGCGGCCGAACTCATCCTGCGCCGCAACGGTATTGTCGCCCTGCACGCCACCACCACGGCGAACGCCATGCACTACTGCTACCTGATGGCCGTCGAAGACCGCGCGCGCCGTTTGCAGTTGTTGCAGGCGGTCGCCTTCATGGCGCGGTTTCGATCCCTGGTGGATAGCGACCGGAGGACCCGAAATCGGCTCATCGGCGACATCGATCCGTTGCCGGCCGCCGACTTGGACGAGATCTTCCGTACGCTTGGCCGGAGTCGCCACGAGTCCGTGCGGCAAGCGCTTGGATGGCTCGACGCGGGCGGAGACGCGGCGGCCCTGGCGACCCGTGCGCGGTGGTACGCCACGCTCAAGAACACGGGCACCCACGACATCAAGTTC
>LXNJ01001957.1_pt1 | contig 11705 bp, 10 predicted proteins | sample 809081 | NCBI WGS metagenome assembly LXNJ01 (sample SAMN04870510, study PRJNA318959) | sponge metagenome | biome: sponge; feature: marine sponge reef; material: water | host: Petrosia ficiformis | place: Greece: Milos, Mediterranean Sea | collected 2013-05-29 | depth 5-7 m
GCCGGCACGGCACGCGGCGCCTCCGCCTCGTCGGCCGCCGGCTATCGCTCGGGGGAGACATGCCGGCCGGACCGCTTCAAGCGCTCTCCCCGCTCGGCGCCTTGCTCCTGCGCCACTTCCTGCCCAGCCCGTCGAGGTAGATCAGCAGCGGCGGGAGGAAGAGGAAGTCCGCCAGCAGGGCGATGACGACCGTCGTTCCTGCCAGCAGGCCGAGCGCCTGGTTGCTGGTCATGCCCGAGGCGCCGAACACCATGAAGCCCAGCGCGAAGACGACGGTCGTCGCCAGCAGGGCCTTGCCCGTGGTGCCGAAGGCGGATTGGACAGACTCCGGCGGCGACTCCCCGCTCTTTCGCGCTCTCAGGTACTTGGTCATGAAGTGGATCGTGTCGTCCACGATGATGCCGAAGGCGATGGCGGTGACGACCGAGGCCGAGACTCCGAGCTCTCCGACCGCGTAGCCCCAGAGCCCCATCGCCATGGCGGCGGGCACGAAGTTCGGGATCAGGCTGATCAGGCCGAAGCGCAGGCTTCTGAAGACGAAGATCAGCAGCAACGAGACGATGGCCATCGCGATGATGGTGCCGATCAGCATCTTCTCGATGTTTCTCTGAATCGAATGGGAGCCGACGATGGTCGTGCCGCTGGCCGAGGTTTCCAGGCGCGGCGCATTCTGCCGGAGCCAGTCGCTCGCGCGCTCGTCGAGCGCCAGCTTCTCGCGGGTGGACAGGGCCTTCAGCACCACCGTCAGGCGCGTTGCCGAGCGTTCGACATCGATGAGGTTGTTCAGGTCGAGGCCCACCGGCAGCGAGAATTCGTAGAGCAGCAGGTACTGCGCTGCCAGATCGGAGTCGTCCGGAATGCTGTAGAACGCGGGGTCGTCGCCGTTCAGGTTCTTGTTCAGGCGCTTCATGATGTCGGCGATGCCGAAGACGTGGGCAACCTCCGGCTGCGCCCGGTACCACTCCGCAAACGCGTCCACCTGCTTCAGATAGGTCACATCCGTGATGCTGTTCTCCTGCCCGGTGCCGAGCGAGTACTCGAAGGGCTCCAGGCCGGTGAAATTGTCGCTGATAAAATCGGTCGAGCGCCGGAACTCGTAGCTTTCGTCGAGAAGTTCGAGGTGATTGGCGTTGAGCTCTATGCGCGAGATGCCGGCCATGAGCGCGACAACGACGACGGCGAACGAGCAGAGGACGACCAGGCGCCGGGACACGACAAAGCGCCCGAAACGCTGGAAGAAGCGGTCGAAAATATCCGTCTTTCCTGCGCGCTCGGGCCGCACACGCATCGGCATGAGCGAGAGAAACGCGGGCAGGAGCGTCACCGCGTAGACGAAGGCGATCAGCGAGCCGAAGGCCACGATGTTGCCCATGACCCGGAAGGGCGGCATGTCGGAGAAATTCAGGCTGAGGAAGCCGATCGCGGTGGTGATCGAGGTGAGAAAGACGGGCCACACGTTGAGGCGCAGGGCATGAATCGCAGCTTCCCTGCGGTCCATCCCCTGGCGCATGCCCGCGAGCATCGCCTCGATGATGTGCACGCAATGGGCGACCGTGATCGCCATCAGGACGAAGAGTGCCGCGCCGCTCTCGCCATAGAGCTTGAAGCCGGCCCAGCCGGCAAAGCCCAGCGCCGACAGGAGAACGGCGACGATCATCAGGACGATCGTGATCGTTGCCCAGATCGAGCGGAGCATGAGAAAGGCGACGAGCAGCATGACGCCGAGCGCGATGGGGCCGAGGATTCCCATGTCCTCGTCCAGCGCGTCGCGCACGGCACGGTTGAGGAAGAGCTCGCCGGTCAGGTAATAGCCGGTGGGCGCATAGGCCGCGCGCGCCGCGGCGGCGGTTTCGTTGAGATAGTCGACGACGTCGACCTTGGCCTGTTGTCGGTCCTCGTCGGGAAGCGACACGCTGATATGCAGCCCAGCAACGCCGCCGTCCCGGGCGACCAGCCGCCCGGCGACTTCCTCGGTGCCGAGCGCGATCGCCTGGATCCGTTCTATGTCGGCATCGCTCAGGGACGCGGCGTCGTCGATGAGCGGCTCGACGATCAGCTCGTCTTCGAGGCCTTCGCTGTGCGAGTAGTTGGTGATCGAATCGACGCGGGTGACATAGGGGGTTAGCCAGAGCTGCTCGGTCATCTCTTCCAGGGCAGCCAGCGTTTCCCGCGTGAAAATGGTGCCGCCCTGCGGCGCTACGGCAAGCAGCACGGTGTCGGAGAACGCGTAGGTGTCCTCCATCTCTTCGAGCGCGACGAGGTTGGGGTCGTCCTTGCTGAAATGATTGCGAGAGTCGACGTCGACATTGACGATGTGCTGGGCGCCCGCGACGAGAGCCAGTATGACGAGTGCGGAGAGTAAAATGGTCAGCCATCGCCGACCCATAATGCGCGCTATGCAGGCTTCCAGATTCATCGCGGCATGGCGTCTTGTGGGCAGGGTTCGGGTGGCGAATCGCGACAACAGGACCGAATCCCCATTCAGTATCCCAGCCTGCGGCCGCCGCGTCCATCACTCATTTGGCGCCGCGCCCGCCTGCGGCCGTCCGGCAGGCGCTCGGGACGGCAACGGGCCACATGGGCTATAATGGGAACGAGGAGCGTCGTTTGCCCTCACCCGCAGCGTGCTTCGCACGCTCCACGGTCCCGGACGAGGTCGAGGGGGACTGATGTCCCAGGAACGAATGCCGCCGCGTGCGCCTGGCCGAGCGTTCCCGCCATGCTGAAGCCCCTGCGCGACCACAGCCTGCCGCAGGAGGCGGAGGACGACCGCGGCGCCGCTGTGGACGACCTCTCTCTCTTCCCCTTCCCGGAGGGCTGGTACTTCGTCGCCGCGCGCCGCGCGGTGGAGCGGAGCAGGCTGATCCAGAAGCAGTGGCTGGGGCAGGACATCGTCGTCTGGTGCGACGACGGCGGGACGATCTGCGTGGCCCGGTCGGTGTGCCCGCACCTCGGCTCCTCGCTCGGCCCTGCCGCCGGCGGCCGCGTGCGCGAGGGCAGGCTCGTCTGTCCCTTTCACGGCTTCACCTACGACGCGAGCGGCGCCTGCGTCGCCACCCCCTTCGCGCCGCCGCCCAGGGCGACGAGGCTCGACGTCTTCGCCACGCGCGAGATCTGCGGCCTCGTCTTCGCCTGGCGGGGCCTCGACGGACGCCCGCCGCGCTGGGACCTTCCCGAAGAGCCGGAGGCCGGAGGCGCGTGGAGCGGCGTGGCGCTCAGGACCCTGCGCTTCCCCGGCCATCCCCAGGAGACGGCGGAGAACGCGGTGGACCTGGCCCACCTGCGCTACGTCCACGGCTACGACAACGTGAAGGCCGTCGGCGCGACGCGGGTGGAGGGCTCGCTGCTCGTCAGCAGCTTCGACTTCACGCGGCGCCAGCGCATCGCCGGCGCGGCCGGCATCACCTTCGACGTGTCGGCCACCGCCTATGTCCACGGCCTCGGGTACTCCTTCGTCGAGGTCCGCGAGCACACCATCGGCATGGACACGCGCCTGTGGGTGCTGGCCACGCCCGTCGACGGCACCGACATCGAGCTGGTCCTGGCCTCGCAGGTCCGCGAGATACGCAAGCCCGGGCGCCCGATCGTCGGCCTCGCCTTCCTGCCCCCGACGCTGCGCACCGGGCTCATGAACAGGATCCTTCTCGCCATCCAGGTGCGGGACGTTCTCCAGGACGTCACCATCTGGGGACGAAAGAGCTACAAGCCCTATCCGAGCCTGGCCCGCTCCGACGGTGCCATCGGCAAGTTTCGGCGCTACTGCCGGCAGTTCTACCGCTAGCCCGCGTTTCTCACCATGGCCATGGTGAGAAATGCGGGCTAGATCATCGCCATGCCGCCGTTGACGTGGAGCGTCTGCCCGGTGACGTAGCGCGCCTCCTCGCTCGCGAGGTAGACGCAGGCCGCGGCCACGTCGCCGCCCTCGCCGAAGCGGCCCGCGGGGATGGCGCCGAGCAGCGCCTCGCGCCGGGCCTCGGGCAGCGCCTCGGTCATCGCCGTCTCGATGAAGCCGGGCGCGACGCAGTTGGCGGTGACGCCGCGCGCGGCGGCCTCCGCGGCGAGCGCCTTCACCATGCCGGCGAGCCCGGCCTTGGAGGCGGCATAGTTCGCCTGCCCGGGATTGCCGGTGGTGCCCACCACCGAGGTGATGAAGACGAGCCGCCCCCAGCGCTGCCTGATCATGCCGCGCAGGCAGGCGCGCGCGAGCACGAAGCCCGCGCTGAGGTTGACCTCCAGCACCTCCTGCCAGTCCTCGTCCTTCATGCGGAGCGCGAGGCCGTCGCGGGTGATGCCGCCGCAGTGGACCAGGATCGAGGGCTGCCCCAGCGCCTCGGCCGCCCGCTCCGGCAGGGCGGCGAGCCGGGCGCGGTCGGCGAGGTCGCAGGGCAGCGCGCAGGCGCCGCTCCCGAGCCGCTCCGCGAGCGCCTCCAGCGCATCCGCCCGCCGGGCGGAGAGCGCCACCTGCGCGCCCTGGCCGTGCAGGGCCTCGGCGATGGCGCCGCCGATGCCGCCGGACGCGCCCGTGACCAGCGCCACCTTGCCTGAAAGATCGAACATGCTTCGCCGCTCCCCCTGCCTATGCCGCCTCTTCCAGAAGCGCCTCGACCTCGGCCGCCGTGCCGACGGCGCTGGCGCCGAGCGAGCGGTCGATGCGGCGCGCGAGCCCGGTGAGCACCGTGCCGGCGCCGGCCTCGATCAGCTCCTCGACGCCCGCGCCCGCCATGTGCTGCACGCTCTCGCGCCAGCGCACCATCGCCGTCACCTGGCGCACCAGAAGGCCCGGCACCTCGGCGGCCTCGCGGACCGGCCGCGCGGTCACGTTGGCCACCACCGGGACGGCGAGCGGCCCGAAGCGGACATCCTCGAAGGCCGCCGCCATCGTCTCCGCCGCCGGCGCCAGCAGCGGCGAGTGGAAGGGGGCGCTCACGGGCAGCATCACGGCGCGCCTGATGCCCTGCTCCGGCGCCAGCGCGACCGCGCGCTCCACCGCCGGGGCGGCGCCGCTGATCACCGCCTGGCCCGGCGCGTTGTCGTTGCCGACCACGCAGACCTCGCCTTCGGCCGCGGCCTGGGCGATGGCCTCCGCCCGCTCGATGTCCGCGCCGATGAGCGCGGCCATGGCGCCGGCGCCGACCGGCACCGCGGCCTGCATCGCCTCGCCGCGCAGGCGCAGCAGGCGCGCCGAATCGGCCAGCGCGAGGCAGCCGGCGGCGGTGAGCGCGGTGTACTCGCCGAGCGAATGCCCGGCGACGAAGGCCGCCCGCTCGGCAAGGCGCCAGCCGCCCTCGGCCTCCAGCGCGCGGATCACCGCGACGGAGACGGCCATGAGCGCCGGCTGCGCGTTCCGGGTCAGCGTGAGCGTGCCCTCGTCGCCCTCGAAGATCAGCCGCGAGAGCGGCTCGCCGAGGGCGTCGTCGACCTCCTCGAACACGGCGCGGGCGGCGGGGAAGGCGTCGTGCAGGTCGCGCCCCATGCCGACCGCCTGGGAGCCCTGTCCGGGAAAGATGATGGCTGTCGTCATCCGGGAGCCTCGCGAACGCCGCGCTACTCACCACGCGGCCCGGCACCTGTCAAGCGAGCCGCGCGAGGGCCCGGTTTGGGGGTCCGCGCCGCTTGCGCGCGCGCGGCGATGCTGTATAGTCCGCCGCCTGTGATTTCCGCCCTGCCGCGGGGCGGGGCGCGTCAGTGCTCGCGCGCCGCGAGGGGAATTCAGGAGAACACCGCCGCATGCCGCTCTACGAGAGCACGTTCATCGCACGTCCCGACATCTCGTCCCAGCAGGTGGACGGCCTCGCCGAGCAGTTCCGCGAGATCCTCAAGGACTCCGGCGGCGAGGTTGCCAAGACCGAGTACTGGGGCCTGCGCAGCCTGGCCTACCGGATCAAGAAGAACCGCAAGGGCCACTACTACTTCATGAACATCGACGCGCCGCCGGAAGCGATCGCCCAGATGGAGCGCACCATGCGCATCAACGAGGACGTGATCCGCTACCTGACGGTGCGGGTGGACGAGCACGACCCCAATCCGGCGCCGCTCACCCAGTCGCGCGGGCGCGGACGCGGCGATGGCCGCGGCGGGCGCGGCGGGCGCTGGGAAAGCCGCGGCGAGGGCCGGCGCCGGGACGGCGAGGGCGCACCGGCCGGACGCCGCGAGGGCGAGGGCCAGCACGGCGAGAAGCGGGAGGAGCGGCGCGAGGCCGCACCGGCGGGCGAGGGCGCCCCCCCGGCGGGCGAGGGCGCCGCCCAGGCCAGCGAGTCCGGCGGCGGCGCGGCGGAGGAGAAGAGCGATGGCTGAAGGCGAAGGGAGCGAGGGCGCCCCGCAGCCCGCAGGCGAGGGCAGGCCCGCAGGCGAGGGCAGGCCGGCGCCGGCAGGCGGCCCGCGCAGGGAGGGCCCCTTCGGCGGCCCCCGCCACGGCGGGCACGACCGGGGCCGGGGCGGCGGCGGCGTGCCCGTGGTCTCCTTCCCCAGGCGCCCCTTCTTCCGCCGCAAGAAGTCCTGCCCCTTCAGCGGGGCCAACGCGCCGAAGATCGACTATCGCGACGTCAAGCTGCTGCAGCGCTTCCTCTCCGAGCGCGGCAAGATCGTGCCGAGCCGGATTACCGCCGTCTCGGCCAAGAAGCAGCGGGAGCTCGCCCGCGCGATCAAGCGCGCGCGCCATCTGGCGCTGCTGCCTTACGTCATCAAGTAGCGTCATCGAGGTAGCATCGGATCGCCGGCCGTCGCCGGGCGATCCGCCAAGCGGGGAACGGGGGCATGGACGTCATCTTGCTCGAGAGGATCGAGAGGCTCGGCGGGATGGGCGACGTCGTCGGGGTGAAGGACGGCTACGCCCGCAACTTCCTGCTGCCCCGCAGGAAGGCGCTGCGCGCCACGCCCGAGAACATGGAGCGCTTCGAGCGCGAGCGCGAGGGGCTGGAGAAGCTCAACAGCGACCGCCGCGACGCGGCGCACTCGGCGGCGACGCGGCTGGAGGGCGAGAGCATCGTCCTGATCCGCCAGGCGAGCGACACGCTGCAGCTCTACGGCTCGGTCAACGCCCGCGACGTGGCCGAGGCGATGAGCGAGCGCGGCGCCGACATCAGGCGCCAGCAGGTGCGCCTCGACCGCCCGATCAAGTCCCTCGGCGTGCACGACGTGCGCATCGCGCTGCACCCGGAGGTGACGGTGACGGTGACGGTCAACGTCGCCCGCTCGCCGGAGGAGGCGGAGATCCAGGCGCGCGGCGGCTCCATCCTCGGCGAGGCCGAGGACGCCGACGAGATCGCCGCCGAGATCGCCGACGACGACGCCGAGAAGGCGGCCGCCGACGCCGCGAGCGCCGCCGCGCCGTGGCCGCAGCCCGCGCTCGCGGACGAAGACGCCGCAGCGGCCGAGGGTGCGGCGCCCTCCGAAGACGCCGCAGCGGCCGAAGGCGACGCGCCGGCTGCAGCGGAAGCGGCGGAGGACGAAGCCGAAGCCGGCGCCGGCGCAGACGAAGGCGCCGCCCGCAACTAGGCCGCAGGCTCGAGGCTCTCCGCCATGCTGGTCGCGCCCCTGCTCAGGATACTGATGAGGCGGGGCACGCTTGGCGTGATCGACGCGCGGGGCAAGCTCCACACCTTCGCCGGCGAGCCGGGGCCTGCCGTCACCATCCGCCTGCACGAGCGGGCGCTCCACTGGAAGCTGCTGTGGAACCCGCGTCTCGCGGTCGGCGAGGCCTACATGGACGGCACGCTGACGCTGGAGGACGACGCCACCATCCGCGACTTCCTCCACCTGGTGGGGGCCAACATCCACCTGCTCGACGAGAACGCGGTGGTCAAGGCGCGCAACTGGCTGGCGCAGTGGGTGCGCCCGCTGCAGCAGCACAACCCCGTCGGCCGCGCCCAGAAGAACGTCGCCCACCACTACGACCTCTCCGACGACCTCTACGAGCTCTTCCTCGATGCGGACCGGCAGTACTCCTGCGCCTACTTCGACACCCCCAACCACACGCTGGAGCAGGCCCAGCACGCGAAGAAGCGCCACCTCGCCTCCAAGCTGCTGCTGGACCAGCCCGGCCTCTCGGTGCTCGACATCGGCTCGGGCTGGGGCGGGCTCGGCATCTACCTGCACCAGGAGACCGGCGCCCGCGTGACCGGGCTCACGCTCTCCAGGGAGCAGCAGGCCTACGCGACGGAGCGGGCGCGAAAGCTCGGCATCCAGGAGCAGGTCTCCTTCCACCTGCGCGACTACCGCGAGCAGGCGGGCACCTACGACCGCATCGTCTCGGTCGGCATGTTCGAGCACGTGGGCGTCAAGCACTACCCCGAGTTCTTCGGCAGGCTGGAGCGGCTGCTCAAGGAGGACGGCGTCGCCCTGCTGCACACCATCGCCCGCTGGGACGGGCCGAGCGTCACCAACCCGTGGCTGCGCAAGTACATCTTCCCCGGCGGCTACTGCCCCTCGCTCTCGGAGGTGTTCGCCGCCATCGAGCAGACCGGGCTCAAGTCCCTCGACGTGGAGATGCTCCGCCTCCACTACGCCGATACGCTCAAGAACTGGTCGCGCAACTTCCAGGCGAACCGCAAGCGGGTGAAGGAGATCTACGACGAGCGCTTCTGCCGCATGTGGGAATTCTACCTCGCCGGCGCCGAGGCGGCCTTCCGCCACCAGGACCACATGGTGGCCCAGATCCAGCTCGCGCGGCGCCAGGACGCGGCCCCGCTGACGCGCGACTACATGGTGGACTGGGAGCGCGCCCACCCCGCCTGAGCCCGGCGTTTCCCGCCTTTCCCGCGATTCTCCCCAATCTCGCGCAGGCCCTCGATGGCCATGTTCCGGGGGCGAGGGCGGCTTTCCCCCGATAGTCACAGCCTGTGGAAAGGTTCTTTCCGCCTCCGGGGTGATGTTCTCCCCTGAATCCACGCTTTCCCCGGATTTCTGCGCCTAGAGCCGCCCGCCCCCAGCGTGTATAGGGTATGGATGGCCACCCGTGTGCTGCTCGAGGAAGCATCGTCCGAGACACCGGGTTACCGCTCGCCGCCGCACAACCTCGAGGCCGAGCAGGCGCTGCTCGGCGCGCTGCTGGTCAACAACGAGGCCGCGAGCCTGGTCTCGGGCTTCCTGCTGGCGGAGCACTTCTTCCTGCCGGTGCACGGCCGCATCTACGGCGCCGTGCTGAACATGATCGAGCGCGGCCAGATCGCCAATCCCGTCACCCTGAAGCACTTCTTCGAGAACGACGAGGCGCTGGCCGAGGCCGGCGGCGGGCAGTATCTCGCGCGCCTCGCGGGCTCGGCCGTGACCGTGATCAACGCCGAGAACTACGGCCGCGCCATCCAGGACCTGGCGCTGCGCCGCGCGCTCGTCGGCATCGGCGAGGGGGTGGTGAACGACGCCTACGACGGCCCCCTCGAGCAGCCGGCGACGGAACAGATCGAGGGGGCCGAACACAAGCTCTACGAGCTCGCCGAGGAGGGCCGCATCGACCCCGGCGGCCAGCAGTTCGCGGCGCCGCTGACCAGCGCCGTCGAGATCATCGAGCGGGCCTACAAGCGCGACACGCCGCTCACCGGCGCGCCCACCGGCTTCAACGACCTCGACCGCCAGCTCGGCGGGCTGCATCCCTCCGACCTGGTGATCCTCGCCGGCCGCCCCGGCATGGGCAAGACCGCGCTCGCCACCAACATCGCCTTCAGCGCCGCCTCGCGCTTCCGCGAGGAAGGAGAGGGGCCGGAGGGCAAGCGGACGGCCGACGGCGCCCGGGTCGCCTTCTTCTCCCTCGAGATGTCGGCCGAGCAGCTCGCGACGCGGATTCTCGCCGAGCAGACCGAGATCTCCTCGGACCGGCTCAGGCGCGGCGAGGTGCGCGACGTCGACTTCCGCCGCATCGTCCAGGCCAGCCAGGAGATCGAGGGGCTGCCGCTCTACATCGACGATTCGCCCGCGCTCAGCGTGGCCGGCCTGCGCGCCCGCGCGCGGCGGCTGAAGCGCCGCCACGGCATCTCGCTGATCGTGGTCGACTACCTGCAGCTCATGCGCCCGACCACCAGCATGCGCCTCAACAACCGCGTGCAGGAGGTCTCGGAGATCACCCAGGGGCTGAAGGCGCTGGCCAAGGACCTGGACCTGCCGGTGCTGGCGCTCTCGCAGCTCAGCCGCGCCGTCGAGCAGCGCGACGACAAGCGGCCGCAACTCGCCGACCTGCGCGAATCGGGCTCGATCGAGCAGGACGCGGACGTGGTGATGTTCATCTTCCGCGAGCAGTACTACCTCGGGCGCAAGGAGCCGGAGGAGGGCACCGCCGAGCACGCCGAATGGCAGGAGAAGATGGCCAAGGTCCACAACAAGGCCGAGATCATCATCGCCAAGCAGCGCCACGGCCCCACCGGCAAGATCGACCTCTACTTCAACGACCTGCTCACCAAGTTCGACAACCTCGACACGGTCCATGCGCCGGCGGACGTTCCCCCATTATAGGGGGCTCGGCAACGCCATCCGGGCCCGGCGCGTTTACCGTGACCGCAGCATTGACTAGAGTTCCCGCCGTCTCGGGCCGAGTCGGCGCCGGGGCAGGCAGGCCCGGAGGCGTCAGCGACGGGAACGCTGCGTGAAAGCCAATCCAGTGCAGGGAATCGGCCATGGCGTCCTGGCCCTCTTCGGGGCCATCGGGCGCCTGACGCTCTTCGCGCTCGAGGCGACCTCGCACTGCGCCCGGCCGCCCTTCTACCCGCGCCTGCTGCTGCGCCAGATGGTGGAGATCGGCTTCTACTCGCTCCCCGTCGTGGGGCTCACGGGCCTCTTCGCCGGCATGGTGCTGGCGCTGCAGAGCCATACCGGGTTCTCGCGCTTCTCCGCCGAGAGCACGATCCCGACGGTGGTGGTGCTCTCGATCACGCGGGAGCTCGGGCCGGTGCTGGCGGGCCTGATGGTGGCCGGCCGGGTGGGTGCCGCCATGGCGGCCGAGATCGGCACCATGCGCGTCACCGAGCAAATCGACGCGCTGACGACGCTGTCGACCAACCCGCACAAGTACCTGATCGTGCCGCGCCTGCTCGGCGGGTTCCTGATGCTGCCCTTCCTGGTGCTCGTCGCCGACATCATCGGCGTCTTCGGCGGCTATCTCGTGAGCATCTACAAGCTGGGCTTCAACCCGGAGGCCTACATCGCCAACACCTTCGAGTTCCTGGAGACGATGGACGTGGTCTCCGGCCTCGTGAAGGCCGCGGTGTTCGGCTACCTGATCGCGCTGATGGGCTGCTACCACGGCTTCCACTCCAGGGGCGGCGCCCAGGGCGTGGGCAAGGCCACCACCAACGCGGTCGTGACCGGCGCCATCCTGGTGCTGGTCTTCAACTACATCATCACCGAGGCCTTCTTCGCCCAATGAGCGCGCCCGCGAAGAGCCGCGCCGGCGGCGGCGCCAACGAGCCCAAGATCGCCCTGCGCGGCGTGTGCAAGGCCTTCGACGGCGCGGCGGTGCTGGAGGGGCTCGACCTCGAGATCGGAAGCGGCGAATCGGTGGCGGTGATCGGCTGCTCGGGCGTCGGCAAGTCGGTCATGCTCAAGTGCCTGCTGGGCCTGCTGCGCCCCGACGCGGGCAGCGTGACCGTCGACGGCGAGGAGCTCACGGCCAGCCGCGCCGCGCGCGAGGCCGCGATGCGCAGGATCGGCATGCTCTTCCAGAACGCGGCCCTCTTCGACAGCCTGCCGGTGTGGGAGAACGTGGCCTTCGGCCTGATCCA
>LXNJ01001958.1_pt1 | contig 11705 bp, 12 predicted proteins | sample 809081 | NCBI WGS metagenome assembly LXNJ01 (sample SAMN04870510, study PRJNA318959) | sponge metagenome | biome: sponge; feature: marine sponge reef; material: water | host: Petrosia ficiformis | place: Greece: Milos, Mediterranean Sea | collected 2013-05-29 | depth 5-7 m
GCGGGGATCCTGGCCCGGAGCGGGCACCGCGACGACGACGACGCCCTCGCGGCACGGGGCTACGCGCCCGTGGGCCTGGTGGCGGTCAACCTCTACCCCTTCCGGGAGACCGTGGCGAAGGGCGGCGTGTCGGTGGGCGACGCGATGGAGCAGGTGGACATCGGCGGACCCACCATGATCCGGGCGGCGGCCAAGAACCATGCCGACGTGTGGGCCGTCGTGGATCCCGGCGACTACACGCGCGTACTCGCGGCCCTCGACCGGGAAGGAGACGGCCGCGCGCTTCGCCGGGAGTTGGCGGTGAAGGTGTTTGCACACACGAGCGCGTACGATGACGCCGTCGCGGAGTGGCTGGGGAACGCCGCTCGGGAGGGCAGCGGAACCTGCGTGGACGCGGAAGAGCCGGCCGCTGCAACGGGCGCAGCCGGAATGTTCCCGGTCGACCTCGCCTTGACCGCCGAACTGGAGGATGTCCTGCGCTACGGCGAGAACCCGGACCAGGAGGCGGCGTTCTACCGCTGGCGCGGATACGCGGGCGTGGGACTGGCCGGCCTCCAGCAGCTGCACGGCAAGGCGCTTTCGTACAACAACTACCTCGACCTCGACGGCGCCCTCCAGTGTCTCGCTCCCTTCGCTTTCTCGGCGCGGCCGGCCGTGTGTATCGTCAAGCACACCACGCCCGCGGGGATGGCGCTCGCGGAGACACTCGAAGAAGCCTACCTGCGCGCCCTGCGAACCGACCCTGTGAGCGCCTTCGGGTCCGTGATCGCGGTGAACCGGCGCGTCGATGCCGCCACCGCCGCGCGGATGTCGGAGCTCTTTGTCGAGTGCCTGGTTGCGCCGGCCTTCGACGACGGGGCGATGAGGATCCTGACCCGCAAGCCCGGCCTGCGCCTGCTCGCCATGCCCGGCGAACCGGTCGCTCGCGACGCCCTGCCGCTCGACCCGGACCACATCGACTGGTGGCGGGAAGCTTCACCCGGGCACCGCGCCTCGGCCGCGTTCCTCGCGGCGCACGCCCGCCTCCCCGAACCCAGAACGCTGCGCACCGTGTCCGGCGGCCTGCTGGCGCAATCGGCGCCTCCGCCGCCCTTCTACGGGCTGGGAAGCGCAAAGTGGCGGGTCGTCACCCGGCGCGCCCCGTCCGCGCGCGAACTCGACGACCTCGACTTCGCCTGGTCGGCGGTCGCGGGGGTGAAATCCAACGCCATCCTGCTCGCGCGCGGCGGCGCCACGCTGGGCATCGGCATGGGGCAGGTGAGCCGGGTGGACGCGTCCGAGCTCGCGGTCCGAAAGGCCGCCGCCGCCGGCCTCGATCTGTCCGGCTGCGCGCTGGCCTCGGATGCCTTCTTCCCGTTCCGCGACGGCGTCGACGCGGCGGCCGCGGCCGGGGTGCGCGCGATCGTGCAGCCGGGCGGTTCGGTTCGCGACGAAGAGGTCATTGCCGCTTCCGACGAGCACGGGATCGCGATGGTCTTTACGGGAAGACGGCTCTTCCGGCACTGACCGGAGGCGGTTTGCCGGCCGGCCGGCCGACTCTGACGGCAACAGGAGCTGCCGCGCCGGTCGTGGTCGGGGGGACCGCCGCCCGCGCCTCAAGTCCCGAATACGTCCAGTTTCAGGTAGGTTATCCGCCCCGCGATCCCGTAGGGCGACTCGGGTGCGTAGTTCAGGGATCAGAGCTGTGCCACATGGTCGCCCGGGAGCCGCGCCGGCAGCTTGTCGAACAGGTTGTTCGCGCCCAGCCCCACCCGGATCCGGTCATCGATCGTGAAGGTGATCGGAGTCCCCCTGCCAGCGAAGCATCCGTGAGGTCGGATTCCTCGGTCGGAAAGAAGCCGTCGGGATACAGGTAGGAGACGTTGCGCGGCACCCAGTCCGCCTTCCGGTACAGCTCGTCCGACACCGCGCTGCGGCGCGAAAAACCCCCGAAGGCGAAGAGCTCCATCGTCTCGCCGACCGGCAGGGCCGCGTTCGCCATCACCGCGCCGCCCTCAAAATCGGGTTCGCCGTTGCGCGACAAGTACATCACCTTGCCCCCGTCCGCACACGGCGCGTAGCCCGGATTCGGGCCGAAACAGGTGGGCGCTCGATGGCGTGAATCGGGATGGCGCGCAGATCCGTTCCGGTCGTGCCCATGCCCAGCATGCTGAGAACCTTGGCAAACGCGATCCCGTGGCGGCGCTTGCCGTTGATCAGCACCAGCACCTGGTCCGGATTCATCCCGCGCAGCGTCGCCACATGGAAACGAGCGTGCATCGCGGCAAGGCTCCGCCCGGCGCCGGGCCGCAGCGCGTCTGGTCGTCAGCTACGCGGCTCTTGAGTGCCGGGGCGTGCCGCGACGGTCACGGATGGTGCCGGTCTCGCGATGTTGTGCAATCAGCCGGGTCAGTTGGGCACGCGAGAAACCTGTGACTCGGGCCAGGAATGTCTTCAGCAGGCTCTTATCGCGTTTCCTGAGATCGTGGTATTCGAATCGGTCCAGTGTCCTGCGGATGAAATCGTATATGGATTCACGGCTGTCCGCCTGCAACTTCGGGGCGTCGGCAACTTTCAGGAAACGACGGACCTGGTCGAGAGTGCGAATACGTGTAATGCGGCGCATCACCGGTTCACTCCTCGTGGTTCAGGGATGTCGGGGAGCCGTATTTCAGGCTTGCTATTCTCAAAACCGGGCACATTCTCTTCATCTGCCGGCTTGATCGGCTCCGGAATGCCACCCTGCCAATGTGGGTTCATGGCCCAGTTTCGGGCTCATATTCCCGGCAGAGGGTTTCGAGATGCCGAAAATGATACCCGCACAGTCTGGTTCAGTGCCCGAAGCCGGTTCAGTGCCTCGGGGACTGAGCCCTGTCACAGGCTGTTCCCGCAAATGCCGTGCCGAATCATGGATCCTGCCATGCCGCCGAAACCCCGGGCGTTCTCCGCCACGCACCCCCTTGCCGCACACCGCCTCCCGGGACTCCGGCATAGTCGGGATCAGCCGGGTTCGAAGACGACGCCGCCAGCGGTCTCCCGCGTCAAGCGATCTCCCTTCAGGGCAGGGTTCGCGAGCCGCGTCGGGAAGGTGTTGCCGGCCTGTCACGCACCAGCGAAAATCGGCTTGCGGGGATGCTTCGCGGCGGGTTGACCGGGTCGGGGCGCATCGGTAGCTTTCTGCCACCCGGACTCCCTGCGACACCCCCTGCACACGCGGGCGACTCGATGTCGGACGCCTACCTCCCGATCCTGCTCATCTTCGGGGTCTCCGCCCTCAACGCGGTCTTCATGGTAGTGCTGTCGCACATCCTCAGTCCTCGCAGGCCAACTCCGCAGAAGGCAATGCCTTACGAGTCCGGAATGATCCCGCTGGGCGACACGCGGACTCGCTTTTCGGTCAAGTTCTATCTCGTCGCCATCAGCTTCATCGTCTTCGATCTGGAAGCGGTCTTCCTCATCCCCTGGGCGGTGGAAATGCGCGCGTTGGGATGGAGCGGATTCGTGGCCGCTTCCATCTTCGTGGCGGTGCTCACCGCGGGGCTTGTGTACGAGTGGAAGAAAGGAGGCCTGGATTGGGATTGAGCGAACAACCCGCTGAACGCCTTCCCGTCGCTTCCTCGCCGCCGGGCGGGGTCCTCGGCGCGGGAACGCCGACCTTTCTGACCACGCGGCTCGACTTCGTCGTCAACTGGGCCCGCCGCAACTCGCTCTGGCCCATGCCTTTCGGCACCGCGTGCTGCGCCATCGAAATGATGGCGGCGGCGGCCAGCAACTTCGACCTGGCGCGCTTCGGGATGGAGCGCATGTCGTTCAGTCCCCGCCAGGCCGACGTGCTCATCTGTGCGGGGCGGGTACCCTACAAGCTGGCGCCCGTCCTGCGCCGCATCTGGGACCAGATGCCGCAGCCCAAGTGGGCCGTCTCGATGGGCGCGTGCGCCTCGTCGGGGGGCGTGTTCGACGTCTATTCGATGGTGCAGGGAATCGACACCATCATCCCCGTGGACGTCTACGTGCCAGGTTGTCCGCCGAGACCGGAGGGTCTCATTTACGGGCTCATGATGATTCAGGAGAAGATCCGCGAGGAGCGCCTGAGCGAGCACGGCACTCTGCGCGCCGAGGACCCGGCGGCGGTGGCCCGCGCGCGTGCCGACGCCGAAGAGGTGCTGGCGCTCTCGGGACCCTTCGGCAATTCGACCCGGCAGAACCGGGTGAGCGGGCCCACCGGGTCAGACGCCTCCGACCGGCCCGACGACCGCATTCCGTGACCCGACCGGACCGCGACGGAATGCCCGCGTCCCCGACCGTCGAGGCTCTGCGCGCTGCGTTCCCCGACGCCGTTGTCCGCGACCTGGTGCAGTCGGGGGACCAGCAGGTGGTCTACATCGATCCTTCGCGCAACGCGGAAGTGCTGGACTGGTTGCGCACGGACCCCGGCGAGCGCTTCAACCTGCTGGTCGACGTAACCGCGGTCGACTACGGCGACGGACGCCCGCTCGAGGTCGTCTACCAGCTCTGGTCCATACCGCACCGCAGGGCGTTGCGGGTAAAGTGCGAACTCCCGCTTTCCCGCCTCGCGATCGCCTCGGTGACCGCGCTCTGGAGTGCGGCCAACTGGCTCGAGCGCGAAGTCTACGATCTGTTCGGGATCGAGTTCAGGGGGCACCCGGACCTGCGCCGCATTCTCATGCCCGAGAATTACGCCGAAGGCCATCCCCTGCGTAAGGACTTCCCGCTGCGCGGCCGTTTCTCCCGCGCCGAGCAGACCCGGCGCGCCCTCTCCCAGGACATGGAGCAGTACTACATGCCTGACGAACTGGAGGGACGCGGCGCTCCCCAGCTGGTCCCGGCGGACGAGTCCGCAACCTCCGGCTCGGGAAGCCAGAGCCGATGACGCGTCGGACGGTGGAGATCCCGGTCGGCCGGGGGGCGGAGATGGGGATGGACGCCCGGCCCGCGATGGGACCGCTGGCGCCCGTCGATGTCGCGGAGCCCGACATCGGCTCCGAGCAGATGCTCATCAACATCGGGCCGCAGCACCCCGCCACGCACGGCGTGCTCAGGCTCATCTGCGAGCTGGACGGGGAGACCGTGGTGTCGGTCACGCCGCACATCGGTTACCTGCATTCCTCCTTCGAGAAGCTGGGCGAGTACCGCACATACAACCAGATCGTGCCGCTGACCGACCGGATGGACTATCTGGCGCCGCTGATCTACAACTGCGCCTACGCCATGGCGGTCGAGAAGCTGATGGGCATCGAGGTAACGGAGCGCTGCAAGGTGGTGCGGGTGATCTGCCTCGAGCTGGACCGTATCTTCTCGCACCTGCTCTGGCTGGGGACCACCGCCATCGACGTCGGCGCCTTCACTCCCTTCCTGTACGCCTTCCAGGAACGGGAGCGCATCTACCAGCTGCACGAGGAGCTCACCGGCGCCCGCATCACGACCTCCGCCACCCGCGTCGGGGGCATGATGTCGGACCTGCCGGCGGGCTGGGCGCAGGGGGTGCGGGACTTCATCGACACCTTCCCCCGCACGCTGAACGAGATCGACTCGCTGCTCACCACCAACGCGATCCATCAGGGCCGCACCATCGACATCGGCGCAATCGGCCCGGAAGACGCGATCGACTGCGGTCTGACCGGTCCCAACCTGCGCGCCAGCGGGGTCGACTACGACGTGCGCAAGGACCGGCCCTACTACGACTACGAGACCTACGACTTCGAGGTCCCGGTGGGTGAGAACGGCGACTGCTACGATCGCTACCTGGTGCGCATGGAGGAGATGCGCCAGAGCGTGGCCATCCTGCATCAGGCCCTGGACCGCCTCCCCGACGGTCCCATCAACATCGAGGACCCGCGCGTCAGCCTGCCGAGCAAGACAGACTGCATGAACGACATGGAGTCGATGATCCACCACTTCAAGCTGATCATGGACGGCATCAGCGCGCCCGCCGAGGACTGCTACTTCGCCGTCGAAGGTTCCAAGGGCGAGCTGGGCATGTACCTGGTGGGCGACGGCGGACCCAAGCCGGTGCGCTGGCGCATCCGGCCGCCCTCCTTCGTCAACCTGTCGGCCATCGCCAGGCTGGCCGAAGGGCACCTGGTCGCCGACCTCATCATGATCAACGCGAGCCTGGACATCGTGCTCGGCGAGATCGACCGATGAGCGGTCCCGCCCGCGCGCCGTTCCGCAACCCCGGGTGGGCCGGCAACGTGGGAGAGTTCGACCTCTCCGAAGCGGACGTGCGCGGCACCGACTTCGTGGGCGAGCGACCCCTCGACGGCGGGCATCCCTCGGTTGCTCCCTCGTACCCCTACGTGCTTCCCGGCAAGGATCCGGACGCGGTCCTCTTCGAGGGCCCGTACCGGGAGAGGTTCGAGAAGATTCGCTCACGCTATCCCACCGCGCGCGGCGCCCTGCTCCCGACGCTGAACCTGGCCCAGGAGTTGCGCGGCCACATCTCCCCGGAGACGATGGACGAGGTGGCGGCGCTGCTCGGCCTGCCGATGGCCGAGGTTCGCGGGACGGTCACCTTCTACACGATGTACAACAAGCGGCCGGTGGGGCGATTCCTCATCCAGGTCTGCACCAACATCAGCTGCAGCCTGTGCAAGGGCGAGGAGGTGCTCGACGCCTTCCTCCGACACACCGGCACCGAGCTGGGAGAGACCTCCAGGGACGGCGACTTCACCGTCATCGAGGTGGAGTGCCTGGCCGCGTGCGGCTTCCCGGTCGCGGTGCAGATCAACTCCCGCTACTACGAGAACGTGCTGCCGGACGACGTGCCCGCGCTCCTGAAGCATCTCAGGCAGCACGGCGAGTAGATGGCCTACCCTTACGTGCATGCCAGCGAGGTGCGCGTCATCTCCCGCAATTTCGGGGATCCTGCCGCGCGCACGCTGGAGGGCTACCGCGAGCGGGGCGGATACAGGGGCCTGACGCGTGCCCTCGAGATCGGGCCTGCCACGGTCATCGACGAAGTGAAGGCGTCCGGACTGCGGGGCAGGGGAGGCGCGGGTTTCCCAACCGGGCTCAAGTGGAGCTTCATGCCCAGGGCCGCGGTCAAGCCGCACTATCTGCTGTGCAACGCGGACGAATCCGAGCCCGGAACCTTCAAGGACCGCGAGCTGATCCGCTGGGATCCCCATCAGCTCATCGAGGGATGCCTGATCGCCGCCTACGCGATGGGCTCGCGGCACGCCTACATCTACCTGCGGGGCGAGTTCTTCGAGGCCAGCCAGGTCATCGCGCGCGCGGTCGAGGAGGCGTACGGAGCAGGATTCGCGGGCGCCGACATCCTCGGCTCCGGAACCCACATCGACGTGACCGCCCACGTGGGCGCGGGCGCCTACATCTGCGGGGAAGAGACGGGGCTCATGAACTCGCTGGAGGGCCGGCGGGGAGAGCCGCGCGTGAAGCCGCCCTTCCCGGCCGCGGTGGGCGTGTACTCCATGCCCACCACCATCAACAATGTCGAGACGCTGGCAGCCGTGCCCCATATCGTCGAGCACGGCGGCGAGTGGTATCGGCAGTGGGGCACCGACAAGTCGCCCGGCACCAAGCTCTTCTGCGTGAGCGGCCATGTGGAGAAGCCCGGCAACTACGAGCTTCCGCTGGGCTTCCCGATGATGGAACTGATCGAGGACGTGTGCGGCGGCGTCGCCGAAGGGCGGACGCTGAAGTCCGTGATTCCGGGCGGCAGTTCCGTCCCGTTGATGGATGCGGAGGATTGCCGGGAATGCACGCTGTGCTACGAGGGGGTGGAGGCCGCCGGCTCGATGCTCGGCTGCGCTTCCGTGATCGTGATGGACGACCGCACCGACATCGTGCGTGAAGTCCGGCGCATGGTGCAGTTCTACGCGCACGAGTCCTGCGGCCAGTGCACGCCCTGCCGCGAGGGCACCTCCTGGATGACGCAGGTCCTTCGTCGCATCGAAGCGGGGCGCGGCTCCGAATCCGACCTGGACACGCTGCTCGACATGAGCGCCCAGATGACCGGCACCACCATCTGCGTCCTCTCCGATTCGGCGGCGGCGCCGGTGGTGTCCTCCATCGAGAAGTTCCGGGACGAATACCTGGCCCTGATCCACCGGGGCGAGAGCGCGGAGGTCGCGTGAGCACCGTCACCCTCACCATCGACGGCCGCCAGGTCACGGTCCCCGAGGGCACAAGCCTGCTTCACGCCGCCCAGGAGATCGGAGTGGAGGTGCCGCACTACTGCTATCACCCCGCCTTGTCCGCGCCCGCCCAATGCCGCCTCTGCCTGGTGGACGTTGAAGGCGCCCCCAAGCCCATGCCCTCCTGCGTCACCCAGGCCCAGGACGGTCAGGTGGTGCGCACCGACGAGGGGCTGGCGCGCGAGATGCGCAAGGGCGTGCTCGAGTTCTACCTCATCAACCACCCGCTGGATTGCCCGATCTGCGACCAGTCCGGGGAGTGCAAGCTGCAGGACTATGTCCACTCCGAAGGCCGGGCGCACGGGCGCGGGATCGAACCCAAGCGCGTCTTCGGCCGCGACGACTTCGGAGGCGACGTCCTCTTCTACGGCGACCGCTGCGTCATGTGCACGCGTTGCGTGCGCTTCATGGAGGAGATGGCGCAGGATCCCGTGCTGACGGTGGTGGAGCGGGGCGACCGGGCGGTCATCGACACGTTCTTCGAACAGGGGCTGAGGGACTCTCCCTACGCGGGCAACATCGTCGACATCTGTCCGGTGGGGGCGCTGGTCTCCAAGGACTTTCTGCACAAGGCGCGCGCCTGGGACCTCGACCACACCCCGTCCGTGTGTCCCAACTGCTCGCAGGGATGCAATATCGACATCCACACCCGCGACAACGTGGTGAATCGGCTCAAGCCCCGCGAAAACCCGGAGGTCAACGGCCACTGGATGTGCGACTATGGCCGCGGCCGTTACGAGTGGTTGAACCGCGGCGACCGCATCGAGGAGCCGTTCGTGCGCGGGGACGGCGGCTGGTCGGCGCCCGGATGGCACGCAGCTCTCGCTTCGCTGCGGGAACGGCTCGAGGCATGCCGCGGACCCGTTCGGGCCGTCGCTTCGGCCCACGCGTCCAACGAGGATCTGGCGGCCCTCCGGGAGCTCATGGACCGTCTCGGCGGCGGCGACATCGTGTACCGCTCGCCGAGAGCCCCGGACGAGGTCCCTTTGCCCGGCTTCCCGGTGCTGACCCGCCGGCGCGACCTGGCGCCCAACACCCGCGGCGCCGAACTGCTGGGGCTGCGCCGGGTGGGGAGGGACGATGCCACCGGAGGGCTGGAAGAAGTGGCCGCGGGCGCCGGCGCGTTGATCGTGCTGGCCGACGAACTTGCCGATCAGCCGGAGGACTTCGGCTCGCGGGCGGAACTATTCGTCTACCTCGGAGCCCACCCGGCGCCGGCGGCCCGCGGCGCGCACTTCGTGCTCCCGGTCACCACCTTCGCGGAGCAGGCGGGGACGTTCACCAGCGTGCAGACACGGGTTCAGCGCTTCGAGCCCGCGCTCAGGGCCGCCGGGCACGCCCAGCCGGCATGGCAGGTGCTCGGGTCGCTGGCCGCTTCCCTCGCGGGAAAACCGGCGCCGGCGAGCGCGTCGGAGGTGTTCGACCGGCTCGCGGCGGGCGTACCGGAGTATGAAGGGCTCAGCTACGACAGGATCGGCGCGCGGGGTACGGCCGCGGACCGTCCCGCGGCCCTCGCGGGAGAACGATGAACGAGCTCTCGCCCGCGGCTTTCCTGATCGCGGCAGCCGTCAAGGTGCTGGCCGTCTTCACGGCGCTGATGGTTGCGATCATGTACGCCACCTGGGCCGAACGGCGCCTCTCCGCCTTCATTCAGGATCGCCTGGGGCCGAACCGGGTGGGCCCGTTCGGGCTCCTGCAGCCCATCGCCGACGGGCTCAAGAACATCATCAAGGAAGAGACCAACCCGGCCACCGCATCGCGCTTCTTCTTCGTTCTGGGCCCGATGCTGTCGATCATGCCGGCGCTCGTCACCTTCGCCGTGATTCCCTTCGCCGCCCCGCTGCCCACCCCGTGGGGAACCGTGGACATGATCGTCGCCGACCTGCCGGTGGGGGTGCTCTACATCCTCGCCATCGGCTCGCTCGGGGTGTACGGCATCTTCCTGGGCGGATGGTCGTCCAACAACAAGTACGCGTTGCTGGGCGGGTTGCGCGCCTCCGCCCAGATGGTGAGCTATGAGGTCGGCCTGGGGCTCTCCCTGATCCCGGTCATGATGCTGGCGGGCAACGTCACGCTCACGCGGATGGTGGCCGATCAGCAGCTCGGCCTCTGGTACGTGCTGCCGCTGTCGCTCGGCTTCCTGCTCTTCCTGATCTCGGCGTTCGCGGAAACCAACCGGCTGCCCTTCGACATGCCCGAAGCCGAGTCCGAGCTCGTAACCGGATACCACACCGAGTACTCGTCCATGAAGTTCAGCATGTTCTTCATCGCCGAGTACGCGCACGTGATCACCGCCTCGGCGCTCATGGCCACGCTGTTCCTGGGGGGGTGGGACATCCCCTTCTGGACGGGAGACAATTTCATCCCGTACGAGGGCGGGCTCATCTCCGGCTTCACCGCCGCGGGCGAGCCCATCACGGCACAGCTGTCCATCTGGACCACGCTGCTCACCCTGGGCGCCTTCATGCTCAAGACCACTTTTTTCGTGGTCCTCTACATCTGGGTGCGCTGGACGCTTCCGCGCTTCCGCTACGACCAGGTCATGCACCTGGGGTGGAAGGTGATGTTGCCCACGGCGCTCGCCTACGTCATGCTCGTGGGCGGCACCATCCTGGTGCTGGATCAGCTGGGCGTGTCCGCCGGACCGGGCTTCGGCCTGGCGCTGACCGCAGTGAGCTTCGTCGCCACCGGCATGTTCGCCCTGTATCTCGACCGCGGCCGGATCATCACCGGAGCCGCGCCCGCCGGACGGGCCGCCCGCGCGGCGCCGGCGGCCCACCAATGATTCCCGGGGAGTCGCCATGGCCATTTCGGTGAAGCTGGTGCGCAGGCCGGAAGCGGCCCGGAGTTCGTACCTGAGAGCTGCCCTCAAGGGGATGTCGCTGACCTTCCGGCACATGGTGAATCCCCGCAAGGTGACCCGCAGCTATCCGGAGGAGCCTACCGAACTCCACCCCCGCTGGCGCGGCACCCACCGCATGGAGGTGCACGCCGACGGGCGCCCCAAGTGCGTGGCCTGCGGCCTCTGCCCCACGGTCTGCCCGGCCAACTGCATCCGCCTGGTCGGCGGCGAGGACGATCAGGGCAACCGCTACCCCATCGTCTACGAGATCGACGAGTTCCGCTGCATCTTCTGCGGCATGTGCCAGGAGGTGTGCCCGGTGGAGGCGATCCACGTGGGCCAGCACTTCGAGAACGCCGAATATACGCGCGAGCGCTTCGTCTACGACCTGGACCGCCTGATGGAGCAGGAGCATCCGGTCACGGCGCTCTGGGATCCCTCCGACCCCGCATCGGAGTGAGGGGATGGAGCTGATCCTCTTCTACGTCTTCGCCGTGACCGTGGTCGGCGGGGGCATCGGGGTCGTGGCGAGCCGGAATCCGGTGGCCAGCCTCATGTTCATGGTGGTGTCGCTGGCGAGCGTAGCCGGCATATTCGTGCTGCTGGAGGCTCATTTCCTGGCCGCCATCCAGGTGATGGTCTACGCCGGCGCCATCATGGTGCTCTTCCTGTTCGTGATCATGCTCCTGAACCTGGGGCACGACTAC
>LXNJ01001959.1_pt1 | contig 11698 bp, 13 predicted proteins | sample 809081 | NCBI WGS metagenome assembly LXNJ01 (sample SAMN04870510, study PRJNA318959) | sponge metagenome | biome: sponge; feature: marine sponge reef; material: water | host: Petrosia ficiformis | place: Greece: Milos, Mediterranean Sea | collected 2013-05-29 | depth 5-7 m
ATATAAATCGGGCTTATAAAGCCCTCCCACAAGAGGCAATCTGGTAATTGTGTGCTTAAATTGACGCCTATGGGCGGGGTCTCTGTGCCCCGCCACTGCGCAGGACGTGCCATGCAACGGGCAGGCACCAAATCAACGGTCCGAATGCCTTTTGGTATTCCCCGGAGACCCGCTCCTACAATAGGAGTTGTGCGGATTTCTACAAAAACTTTACACACCCATATTTCAGATGTTTGGCTATTGGAGCAGCAGAGGTCTTATCAATTTGTGTCCGCAAAGGGAATGACAACCGAATTACACAACACGACTTCAATCACGCGGTTGCCAATCTGAATCTTGAAGTTATCGCTATAACATCAGATTTTAAAACATTTTCAACACCAAATTCACTCATTTGGTCATCACTGAACTTGATAGATGAGCATTCAATCAACAGTGTTGATGCGATGGTGTTACGTTCAGCGTTAGATGTCGCAATAGAACTGCGTAACGACGCTAATGATAAGTTAGTTCTTGTCGCATCGGACCAACGCCTATTGAAAGCCGCACGCGATGAAGGTTTATTGGTTTTCAATCCAGAGACTGATCCCGAACAAGTATTGAGGGCGTGGGTTGAATCGTGATTACGCCAAACATATCTTGTTGAGAAACTTGCAAGTTACATCAAAAGTGATATATATTAACCCAAGTTGCTACTTACAAAGTTTCAAGTAAGCAGACACTGTTTCAATTGGAAAATTCAAGTATTTTCCTCTGATTCTGCCGTTTTCCACTGAAAATCGGGGTTAGAAACCCGTCCTACAAGAGGATTCGGGAAAAGGTGGCAACTTGGGTTATATTAAACTGCAACAGTTTTTGTGCCTGCCGCCAAATCAGATGCAAACTGCTTTACATCAGCAAGCAGTCTTGCTTCGTCATCCACATTCTCCTCAGCGACATTGATAATAGCACTCGCGACAATCACACCATCGGCAAGTTGGGCGACTTGTATTGCTTGCTCAGGGGTTGATATACCGAAACCGACACAAATCGGTTTGTCAGTGTGCTTGCGTAGTTCTGCAATCATCGGTGCAACCTCATCCGACAAAGTTGCCCTTGCGCCAGTTACACCTGTTACCGCAACGCAGTAGATAAATCCTGTGCTGACCGATGCAATCAATTGCATTCGTTCCGGTGGACTTGTCGGCGCAACGAGAAAAATAGTTGCAAGATTATATTGTGGCGCCACTTTAAGAAGCGATTCCGCCTGTTCAGGTGGCAGATCCGGAATGATGACACCATCAATACCAGCAGCTTGCGCAGCCTTGCAAAATGACTCCTCGCCCATCCGAAAGATCGGGTTATAGTAACTCATCAAAGCGATGGGGATATCTGTCTTTTGTCGGAGTGTTTTCACAATCTCAAGAATCTGTTGGAGTGAAATTCGGTGTTTGAGTGCCCGTTCGCTGGCACGTTGGATAGTCGGTCCATCTGCTATCGGGTCAGAGAAGGGGACGCCAAGTTCAATGAGGTCGGCGCCTGCTTCCTCAAGGGTAAGAAAGAGTTTAGGGGTAAGTTCTGGGTTTGGATCTCCTGCACAGACATACGGCATAAATGCGCTTGCACCTTGCTGCCGGAGTTCCTGAAATTTTTTGTCAATTCGATTCATAAATATAATTGCGTTTCGGCTTTCTGTTAACTTAGTTTTCTCAATTATACTCTTTATGAATTGAATTGTCAAGAGAGTTGACAAATTAAGATGTGTGAGGTTTTAGCATTAACATCTCTTTTGTAAGAGGGTAAGCAACCCTGATCTTGTTCAAATTCAATTAACGATAAATCAGTTTGTAATCGCGCAATTCATTGCCAAATTCGAGATTTCAACCAAGACACATTCCACTTATTCTGCAAAGCACTTATAGTAAATTTTACAATTAACGAAACTCTGTTGCTCTGCAGGGCTACAGGCAAATGTTCACATATTCTATTTATCGTAGTTCGTTATATCCCATTCTCAATCAATAGACTGTCAGGTAGTTGTCGTTCTCCCACTGACTGATGCTAAGGTGGTAGTTGCGCCATTCCTCACGTTTGACCTGAATATAATAGTCGGCATACTCATTTCCGAGTGCGTTTTTGATGATTTCGTCTTCCTCAAGCGCATCTGCGGCTTCGCTGAGCGTTGTAGGTAGAGAATCGATACTTCGCCGCTGTAGTTCATCTTCCGATACTTTGTAAAGGTTATCCACGTTTTGTTCCCCAGGATCAATCTGATTTTCGATGCCATCCATACCAGCAGCAAGCAGAACAGTCGCTGCAAGATAAGGGTTTGCTGCGCCATCCCCTAAGCGGTTTTCAATCCGTCCTGGAGCAGGTGTCCGAATCATCTGTGTCCGATTATTCCCACCAAAAGTGACAAAAACGGGTGCCCATGATGCCCCCGAACGCGGTGCCCTCCGAACCAAACGTTTGTAACTGTTCACAAGCGGATTCGTGACCGCTGTGACCGCTTTCGCATGTTTGAGAATGCCGCCCGTAAACCAGTATGCGAGTTGAGATAAGCTATTTACATCATTTGCATCAAGGAACAGATTGGTCTCATTATTCTCATCCCAGAGACTCATGTGGAAATGCGCGCCGTTGCCCGTCAGATTCGTGAACGGTTTCGGCATAAACGTTGCCAACAACCCGCTTTCTTCAGCAAGCGTTTTTACCATCCACTTGAAGAAGGTGTGTCGGTCTGCTGTGGTAAGCGCATCTGAGTATGTCCAGTTAACCTCAAACTGGCAGGTGCCATCTTCATGATCATTCGCGTAGGGTTGCCATTCTAATTCCTGCATGTATTTTATCAAGGTTGTCATCATATCAAGGTTACGATACAACGCTTTTAGGTCATAGCACGGCTTATCTAACGTATCAAGTTTATCCCATGGGGCGTATTGACCTTCCTCATCCTGCTCCAATAGCATGAATTCTGCTTCAATGCCGACGTTGAAAACGTAACCTTTCTGTCTCGTTTTTTCTAATTGCTGCCGTAGAATGGTTCGTGGACAATAGTGCCAAGATTTTCCCTCAACATACATATCCCCCGCAACCCACGCTAAATCTTTCCGCCACGGCACGATTGTGAGTGAATTAAAGTCAGGAATGCTTGCCATCTCTGGATCATGAGGATATTGCCCTATTTCACCTGCGGCAAAACCTCCGAAACCAGCCCCCTCTTTTGCCATACCCTCAAGGTGTGTCGCTGGAATTATTTTCGCTTTTGGCGCGCCACTCATCTCTACAAAAGAGCAGAGAAAAAACTCAATACCACGCGCTTCAACTAAAGATTTGACCTGATCTAATGTCATAAAACCGCTCCCCTTGTTTGACCGAAAAAATCCAGATTTAGACTTGTAATGCAAAGTAGAGTCGCTCACTCCTTCCTACTTCCCTGCTATGTTAGCACAGATGGTTGATTTTGGCAAGATTCAAGAACGAACAACCAGAGGCATCCAATTGTCAGCTTATTACCCGTTTTAGGTGAAAGGTCGCGACCAGGAGGTCGCTCCTACAGGAAGAAACCTTTGAAAAAAGTTAGAAATTACTGGAGAATTGAATGGTTCTGAACGAACAACGCATATACAAAAAGTTATCACAAAAGGCAGAAACATGATAGTATTAAAGAAGAATCTTTCTAAATCAAATTGAAGTTATGAAATGGAAGACAAATTGATGACGTACTTCTCTCGTTTCTATACAATATCATCATTGTTGATTGGCGTCTTAATAGTTGTTTATCTTCTACCGATATGGTTGTTCGACTATTTTCCAACACAAGATGGCGTAAGTCACGTCTACAACTCACAGATTATTACGAAATATAAGAATCCAACATACCAGTTCCAAGACTATTACGACATCAATTGGTTTCCGTTTCCGAACTGGTTATCGCATTTCTCTTTAGCGGTGTTAATGTTCATCTTCAAGCCATTGACAGCAGAAAAGGTATTTCTAAGTTTATACGTTATCCTATTCCCATTGGCAATCTGCTATTTTCTAAATGCTGTTCAGCCTGGAAGAGATTCGCTTGTCATACTTAGTTTTACGTTTATCTTTAACTATCTACTGTTGATGGGTTTCTACAACTTTGCTGTCAGTGTCCCACTGTTTTTCTTAGCACTGGGTTTCTGGTGGAAACATAGGGATGCGCTGACCATAAAACGTATTGTTCTGCTGAACCTGCTTATAATCATCATTTATTTTGCACACCTCATCTCTTATGCATTCATTCTGTTCTCTATTGCACTGCTCTCCGTGGTTTATTTTCGACAGAATCTGAAGCAGATTCTTATCACAGGGTGCGCTGTTTTGCCCGCTGCTTTACTACTACTGATTTATCTTCCGACATCTGATCTATTGGCAGGGGAACCACCTGAAATTGAGTTGGGTCGGATTGGCGGATTGTTAAAAAACATAGTCGGCATGCGTGTGTTGGTGGCATACAGTGAACATCAAGCGTGGATTGCTTATACAGTTTTTGCTTTTTTGCTTTTTCTCAGTATCTGGACGTTTTGGCAAAATAGAAAAACATCAATCACACCTCAAATAGGACAAGATGCTTTTCTAATCCTGTTTGCGGTGTTTTTTGGACTCTATTTAATCTTACCAAATTCCATTGGGCCCGGCGGTTGGGTAAATGACCGATTGGCGATTTTAGCCATGCTTTTGATATTCGCTTGCTTTAAATTGAGCGATAATCTGCGATGGAGACAAGTGTTTACAGGTGTAGTAACGGTTCTCGTCCTTGTCAATATCGTTTATGTTGGTATTCTTTGTAAAAATCTCAATAGAGAATTGGATGCGTTTAATGCTTTTGTAGACAAGGTTGAAAAGAACAGTGTGATTTTGCCGCTCCAATTTGAACCAAGCGGTGAATCGCTCAGAGTCGGTATTTTTGTCAATGCGGCGAATTACTACTGTCTTGATAACGGATGTATTAATCTCGGCAACTACGAGGTACAGTTTGACTATTTTCCGATTCGCTTCAAACCCGATTTTGAGACACCGATAGATGAAAAGGAGTGGGTGCAAACTGTCCATTGGAGAGCCGAAAAAATTGACCTCTGCGATTATGCTGACAACGTTGATTATCTTTTGCTGTGGGGAACACCGAATAAAGAAAAAGTTGCTGAGGAAATTGATAGATGCTATACGTTGATTTCAAGCGAGGGAAGATTGAAACTTTTTAGAGGAACGCGTTAGTTGTAATGTGCTCACTCTTATCGGTAGTGAAATGGACAACGATTTTTGAGGTTAGGTCTAATAATTTCCGCGCAGTGTTAAACTCACGATACTATGATTATAGTTGAGAAAAGCAAGTATCGGGTCCAACTCATTAGTGCTGTTTTGAGTAAACTGATAATCGGCATTCAGTGTCAGATAGGAAGTCAATTTCCAATTCACTTGTGCGTTGAATCCCAATTGTGTATCACTTCGGTTTTCTTCCCCTTCTATAATATCTCCTAACTCATCCCGAATCTCTCTACCCCGAAACCGAACCCAGACACGGGAAAACCGTAGCCGAATCCAACGCCCTGTGCCAAACGTATAAAAAGTGCTTAATGCTGCTTCAGTACTGATAAAGTTGAAGAAATCAACGTTGGAACGGTTAAGAAAAAAGTTAACCTCCTCTTGGAAAACAAAGTGATCTGCTGCTGTTTGCAACAATTTCACAGTCCCGAAATGTCGCCAATCGATACGACGTTCGCCTTCTTCAAGACCTGTAACCCCTAAAATGAGATTATTCAAATTGGTTTGGTAGCGCCCATGCTCAATTGCATATTCCACCTTGCCCAACATCTGTTTAAGCAATCCAATTTGAAGACCTGTAGTTGCTTTATGATTGGTAGAGCCAATCAGCAAAAAATCCTCTCTAAGTTGTGATTCATCGTCAAATCGGTGAATTCGGAGATTGTATTCTAAAACGCGTCCAAAGCGGATGCCGAGCTGTCGTTCGGTGTTATTATATACATTTAGTGTTCGCGCCAAACGTTGAAACTGATGAGAGGCAACAAATTCAGGTAAACTTGAAAACGGACGAAAACTTAGTTCAGTTGAGGAAACATCAGTGAACGCATCAAATTCGTTAAGTTTTCCATCTGCACCGGTATAGTTTTCAAGTTGTGGAGCGTATTGTAGCCTGAGGCGGAGTTTATTATTTACAATTGGAAGTTCACCTCGCAAGTTTACACCTAACCGATTAATAATACCTTCAAGCTGTGGACTTTCCTGACCAGCAAGGCTGCTGGTATAGGGATCAACGCTCAATCCAAGTTCAATGTGATTGTTAAAGGTATTGGAGAGGTGTGCATCAATCGTAAGTTTGGCGGGATCGGCTTCGGGCAGTTCGGGTTCAAGTTGGAACAGATTTTGCCCGAATTCGTTCTGAAATTGGGCAAAAGCGGGTTGAAATCCTCCTGCTATTAGTAAGACACAGATGAATATACCTGTCCAAAGAAAGAGCGTTATTTTTTTCACACACCAACTCCAATTTCTATTGTGGTTGAAACAGTTTTGTTCTCTTAGCCCCAGGGGCGTGATGTTAATAGATTGAAGGCACTTATTTCCCTCTTTACTCAATCGTGCCGTCTTGTGGACTTGAGGCTGTGGCATAGAGTTTCCGAGGGATACGTCCTGCTAAGTAAGCTGCTCTGCCAGCTTCGACTGCTTTTTTCATCGCTTCTGCCATCAGCACAGGACGGTGTGCCTTCGCAACTGCCGTGTTGAGTAGAACACCATCACACCCCAATTCCATAGCAATCGCTGCATCTGATGCTGTTCCGACCCCAGCATCAACAATAAGCGGCACCTGCACCAGATCGCGGATAATTTGAATATTATACGGATTACGGATTCCCATTCCTGAACCGATTGGCGCACCTAACGGCATCACGGCAGCACAACCAATATCTTCTAATTTCTTACAAGTGATCGGGTCGTCGTTACAGTACGGTAGCACAGTAAACCCATCTTTTACAAGTGTTTCCGCAGCACTAAGCAGCTGCTCTACATCAGGAAATAGTGTCTGTTCATCTCCGATTACTTCAAGTTTTATCAATGATGTTTTAAGTGCCTCACGTGCCAGCTGCGCTGTCAGAATAGCATCCTGTGCTGTAAAACAACCTGCGGTATTCGGAAGAATCGTTATGTTGCGTTCACGTAGCAATGCGAACAGATTCTCACCGTTTGTATCCGTAAATTTCACACGACGCATTGATACAGTTGCCATTTCTGCCCCGCTTGCCGCAATAGCCTCCGTCATGATATGAAAATTCGGATATCCCGCTGTTCCGATAATTAGTCTTGATTTATACGTCTGATCCGCTATTTTAAATTCTTGCATTATTGTTTTTGTCCAAGTCTATTTTTTGTAAAATACCACGCCAACCCGTTCAATCTGCTCAACCATATCTGGATTTCTGATATTCTTAAAAATAGACAGATCAATGGTATAGGGCAGTAACTGATCATCAAGGTCATTTGCGATCTTGGAAAGGATGGTATGTGTCAACGCATCTCCGCCGCGCAGTGTCAGGTCAATATCAGAACCGTTCTTGTAATCTCCTCTGGCGCGAGAACCGTACAGCACCACCTCTTCTACTTGCGAGTATTGATTGAAGACATCGCGTATTTTTGCAGCGTCTGCTCAGATAAACCGTATTTCATTTTTTCAACCCAGTTCCGTTTTTAGCTGCTGCAGCTTCACTAACAATCTTTCAAAAGCGTGGAAATAAGTAGAGCGGATAGTAGTAACAACCTGGGCTGCAATTTCTTCATCATAGGTATGTGAAGTTAAGTTGCGTTTATCAACCATGTCCATCCAGACTTCGCCGTTTTCAATCAACTCGTTCCGAAAAGCTGCCCGTGTTGTATCACGAGAACCATATAAATTCAACATGCCTTGAGTTTCAAGAAAGTCCTTGAGAGTTTTCTAAGCAAGTTCATGCGTGTATTCAAAACCCTGTATCAACCCTTGTGCTTCCAGGTATGAGAGTTCGCGCTGTTCCGCGAGGTTGACAGCTGCCTTTAATCGTGAAAATGCTCTCTCAAAACTATTTGCGCGTTGAACCCAGCGAATCTCTTGGTTTTCCATAGTGTTTTACCAACAGTTTGTTCCCGCGTATTTCCAAATTAGTATAACACCTCAAACCCTCTTTATCAAGAGTTAAACCTGCTGCCTCATCCTTCAATCGCTTGTCTCATAGGATTACCGCCAACCGTCAACCACCTTGAACAGCACGGATAATTTCAACCTCACTATTCTCGTGAAGTACTGTCCTTTTCCACACCGATTTAGGGATTACCTCTCTGTTCACAGCAACCGCTATACCAGATTGGTCAGGACTCAGTTCTAAGTCAATGAGCAAGTCATATATATTCAAATTGAGGCGTACTTCTCTGTATTCGCCATTAACGCGTATTTTCATTTCTTTTCAAGTATGGTTACGGCACACGGTGTGTGCCTACTACTTTAAAAACCGATCTAACTGAAACGGAATGATTGTTTCCGATGTCTCACCGGTTAAAATCAGTTTCGCTATTTCGTAAGCCGTGATTGGCGTAAGTAGGATGCCGTTGCGATAATGCCCTGTGGCGTATATGAGATTCTTGACGGGGGTTTTGCCAAGTATAGGCGCATTATCCCTACTGCCGGGGCGTAATCCTGCCCATGTTTCCAGAATCGGCAATTCATAAACCCCTGGCACTGCTTCCCATGCACCGCGAAGCAATTCAAACATACCACCAACGGTTAAACGGGTATCAAAACCCATCTCCTCACTCGTAGCACCAATGATGAGTCTCCCATCTGATCGCGGCACCAGATATACTGATGTCGGATATCTCGCACGTAAGGTGCGGATAACTGTTTTTATTGCAATACCTTCTTCCATCTGTAATGCCATCATCTGTCCTTTTACAGGACGGACAGGTGGTTGGATAGCATCCGGTACCCCCTTAATCTGCGCCGACCAACATCCTGCAGCGAGGACAACCACGTCAGTTTCTCGCAAACCGTCTTGCGTCTGCACACCAGATACAACACCGTTTTCTATGACAATTTTTTCAATAGCACTATTCTCATGCAATATGCCACCAGATGCTTGATAAGCATATTGGAGCGCCTTAACCATTAACCGGTTGTCAACCTGATAGTCGGTTACACAGTGAATCGCAGCGGTAACACGAGGTGAGAGCGCAGGTTCAATCTCGCGTGCCTCTCGTCCGTTCAACCAATGCACATCTAATCCTAAGTGCTGTTGTGCCTCATAAAGATGGCGAAGTTGATCTGTATCGTCCGCCTCCAACCCGACAATAAGCGTGCCTTCTACCCGATACCCGATAGACATCTCAGCATCCGCTTCTAATTCTTGAACCCATTGCGGATAAAGTGCTAAACTTTCACTCTCTAACTCCAGCAGTTCCGGTTCTTCAGTATGTGCTTCAGCAAGAGGGGCAAGCATGCCAGCGGCAGCCCAAGAAGCAGCGCGACCTGCCCGATCGCGCTCATAAATGGTGACGGAAGCACCCGTTTTGGCAAGCTGCCACCCGATACCGAGTCCAATCACACCGCCGCCGATAATGATTATGCTTTTATTTTTCATTCACGTTTGGGGAAGAAGGTTTTTCTTCTAATAAATTGACAAAAAGGTCTTCTGCTTTGACTGATTTAGAGATTAACCCATTTTCAAGTGCAAATTTCGTGAAGGCTTCCCACTTTTCTTTGGACTGCACTTGTGTTGTTGCAAATAAATCCAATGTATCCCGAAAAGCAAGTTTTTCTAATTCTTTGGGCGCCTTAGGGTTTGCCTTAAAAAAGAGTTGTAGGGCTTTGTCAGGATTCTTTTTTGTGAATTGAATTGCCTCCTGAATCGCCATCATTAGTTTTTTTGCAGTTTCTGGATGTTTTTCCAAATACGTGTCATTAGTAATAATTACTAACTCGTAATAGTCCGGGATACCGTGTTTCTCAAGTGCGAAAAAATCGGCTTCTGCACCTTCGAGTTTCAACATATTAATTTCGTAGTTTCGGAAGGGTCCGATCACTGCATCAATCTGGCCGCTCATGAGAGGTGCCACAATATTCGTCCCAACGCTTATCAATTCATAGTCATCTTTGGTTAATCCAGCGTTCGCAGCGATCGCATTAAACAGAAGTACATCCAACGGTGCCACTGTATATCCGATCTTCTTCCCTTTGAAATCCGCTGGTGTTTTTATGCCAGACTTTTTCAGAAAACTGATTGTGTTGAGCGGATGCTCCACGAGTAGTCCAATTGATTTGACCGGTAATTCTTCTTCGCTTGCGCGAGCAATCGTCACACTCTGTTGATAGCTAACTGCAAACGGATATTTTCCTGCTGCTACAAGTTTAAGCGGAGCATCCGGATCGGTCCCCCAAAGTAATTCTACTTTCAAGCCATGTTTAGCAAAAATTTTGCTCTCTTGTGCAACATAAAGTGGAACATGATCTACATTCTGCTCCCAATCAAGGAGCAATGTGACTTCTTGCATTTCAGATTTCTGATGGCTATCTGAGTAGCTGTTGATTTGCCCTATTAAAATTATACCACAACTAATGAGAAACATTAAACGAATTACAGTTTTCATGAGATTTCCTCTCCTTTGTCCGATTTGTTTCCAATACATTTATCGGACATTTGATATATTCTGTTAACGTCGCCACGGCATTGCCAATCGTTCCAGCAACGTCATCAGTGCAAAAAGACCTAAACCCAAAAACGCAAGGCAGAAAATAGCAGAGAATACGAGGGAAATCTGCAATTTCCCATTCGCATACAACATGAGATAACCAAGTCCAGCACTTGATCCAACCCATTCACCGATCACTGCCCCAATTGTGGAAATTGATATGCCGATCTTCGCTCCTGAGAAGATAAACGGCAATGCTGTCGGAAGGCGCACTTTCCAAAGTATCTGCCACCGATTTGCACGAAGAATACGAAAAAGGTTAACCGTATCCGGATCGGTGGATTTCAAGCCATCTAATGTATTGAGCACAATTGCAAAAAATACGATTATCGCTGCCATGATGACTTTTGATGCGATCCCAAAACCGAACCAAAGCACTAAAAGCGGTGCAATTGCAAACACAGGTACCGTTTGTGAACCAATGACGTATGGATAGAATGCTCTCTCAAGCACTGGGAATTCAAACATCAGCACAGCTAATGGAATGCCAATGCTAATGGCAAGTGTAAATCCGAAAAGCATTTCCTGCAGTGTTACGAGTGAATGCTTCAGCAATTGCTCATGTTCTGTAAAAAGTGTCACCACAATTTTTGAAGGTGGTGGTAGAATATAGTGCGGCGTGTCTTTAAAAAAAACGATTGCTTCCCATATCCCTAATACCACCAATAAGATAACCATTGGTAACACAAGTCTTTTGAACATCCACATCTGTCATTAGCAGCAAAAAAGCCGTCTTCCATTATCGGTATAGGGACATGCCAGTGGTTCTATCCACAAGCTTGGCAGCACCAAAAGGAAGCGGCTGAGTACATCATTACAGGACGCGCAATTCGCTTATGAATTCCCTACGCTGGCATGACCCAGATCAGGTTCAAAGGGTGTTTTCTCAGCTCTTAAATAGATAAGAGCACCCCATAACATCATTTTATTATTATACCATATTCTCCATCTTTAAAAAAGCAAA
>LXNJ01001960.1_pt1 | contig 11696 bp, 11 predicted proteins | sample 809081 | NCBI WGS metagenome assembly LXNJ01 (sample SAMN04870510, study PRJNA318959) | sponge metagenome | biome: sponge; feature: marine sponge reef; material: water | host: Petrosia ficiformis | place: Greece: Milos, Mediterranean Sea | collected 2013-05-29 | depth 5-7 m
CGCAAAGCCCGCCCGCGGCGGATCCACATCTACGTGCTGCCAGTCGCTTTCAACCGACCCGATCCGCGCGTCATTGTTTCGCATCAGCGTCGAAAGCTGCGAATGCAGCGCTTTGCTGACCAGGCCCGATTCCATTGCTTGCGCGAAGTACGTGAGGCGCTTGTTGCGTCGGGCTTTGGCCGCTGCCTCACGTACCAGCGCAGCGCCGCTCAAAAGCGCCACGCGCACTTCGTTTTCTGACGCGCCGTGCTCCACCCGTCGGCGAAACTCGTCCTGCCATGTGGCAAAGCGGTCCACCCATGCACGCACTTTGTACGCGTAGCGACCCAGCACAGTGCACGCGAAAACCCCGGCATACTCATCGTTCCAGCGGAGTTTCAGGCGCGAAACACTTCGCTTGCCGTTTGGGTGCCGAACGGTAAGCTCCGCCGCAAGCAAGTCGTGGCCATCGGCAATGACGCCGGCCGTAACCTCTACGGACTCTCCTATCAGGCGACGTACGGGCCAGCGCCCGGCATCTACGGACGGCTCAAGAGACGTGATGAGGACACGCTGGTGGCGCATGTGCTTCATATCGGAGTGGCTAATTTGTCCATTTGAAGCTGACTGCCAAGCTAACGATCACTTTAGTGCCATCATGCGAGTCCGCGGCTAATTGATGTCAAATTCTCGTCCGTTTTCTTCGGCAATCGGGGCTTTATTCCCTTGAAGTGTACTCCCAAAAACTGGACAGTGGAGCAAGATGGAGTCCTGCCTTCAGAAACGAGATGCATTGACCTAATGAGAAGGAAGTCGTACACCGCTGCTACTCAGTGCTTGCAAAAAAAAGGGTTTTCGGAGGCCAAGTTCAAGCTGATATAGCGCGCCCCGCTCCCCGTTACAAAGAGTAGGAAGGCCTCGCTCTTCTGGTGACGCCTAGAAGGTCTTATGGATCCTTCGTGCGGGCCTAATGCCACTGGCGCCGACGTACTTCCTGCTGCTTCAGAATCTGACCCAGGCGGTGCACGTTTGTGGCCACCACGACCCGTCCTACGGTGCAATCAAACCCCTCCTTGCCATGCGCACCAGGGACAGGCGACCACGCGTCTTGCGCTGTGGCGGTTATAAGACTCCTTGCCATGCGCACCAGGGACAGGCCCCGGTGATTCAAGTGGTTGATCGCCGATTCCACCGCTGGATGCTGGCGCCGCGCTGCCACGCAGTCCGGAGGGGTCTCCCGCAAGCGGTCGGCCGCACGGAGTCGGCCCTTTTTGGGCATCACATTCAGATCCAGCCGCGCGGACCCGCATTGGCGCGCTCATGCTGCGCTGCCTCCTCACAGCCGACCAACTCCATGATCTCGCTGAACGGCCTGATCAGGTAGAGACGCCAGTCCCCAGAGGCGCGCAAATCCGCGCCAGAGACGCTGTCAAGATGGGTGGGATGTGTGTGTAAGCCCGCGCATAGAAAGCAGAATAGACATATGTGGATAATGGCTCCATCATCTAACTGTATCTGCCTTTTAACAACTAAGAATGGTGCACCGCCGACCATTCAGCCTAGCACTGATTGTTTCTTGCACGGGGCCTGCAGTAGCTTGCGGAGCAAGAATCTTGATGGATAAGTGCATCGAAAAAACCTGGGCGCTATACAGGCCCGCAAGCGTACGTGTTTTGCTATTGGCCGGGGAGTTCAGGTGACAATAAAGGGACAATAGTTGAATCCTCCGGCGGCTACAAGCCTCTGAAGTATTATTGCGGTGGTAGCATCACGGCAACTCCGAAGCCACAAATACCATGGAGGCAGCAGATAGTGCAAGCAGAAACCGAGCTTCAGCTTCCGAAGCCCCTGCTACCCGTTCTTGACCATGGGCGTCCCCAACAATGGACCTGCGTTCGTATGCATGCCTGGGATGTACTTCACCGCACGCATACCGTCCCCACGCGGCAGTGCACGGACAGAGACGGCCGCCACGAGTCTACCGAGTTCGTGGAGAAACTCGGGCCCATGGATGTGGCGCTGGCCGCGGTGTCAAGATGGCCTGCGGTGAAGATCCCGGTTTTATGGCACCCGCGAACTACCTGTCACACGCTGGAAAGGGACCGTCTCCGATTCCCACCTCACTTTCGTCCCATGCATCTCCAGCCAGGTCAAAGCGGTATGCATTGTTGGTGTAGCCAGCGAATATACCCAGCCCGCCTTCCACGTTCGAATACACGTCAATGGGCCTGGTGAAAAGGACATTTTCCGCAAACAGGTAATTATCCTGAAGGATCAGGGTACGGTCGTACTGTACCTGCTCTTCACTCATGCCCGACACCACCAGCATGAAGCGCGACTCTATCTCGGTTTCGAACGTGATCGGCTCGAAGAAAATCTCGAATTCGCGCGTGGCGTTTTCAAACAGCCGGTCAGAAAAGTAAGCGGTGAAGAAGGGAATGTCGGCTTCATCCAGTGCATTTGGAGGTTCGTCCAGTAACGCTGCATTGTCATAGAAGGACGGATCTGAACTCTCGAATGTAAGCATCGTGTAATCTAGCACACCCTCGGGGTCATCATGCACGCCAATATATCCGGAGCTGTCGCGACAAGAAGGCGCAACCTGATGGAGTTCCAAGCGGAAGTAGGATTTGCCTGGAAGGTCCGTCACTTTGAATCGCACGCGTTGGCGAGGATCGTCTGCCAGTTCGTTGCTTTCGGGCACGATGCTCACGAAGCCCGTTTTTAGCTTGGGAGAGTGGGAAACAGCGCGAACGCTACCTAGACCGGAAGACGATGCATCAAGCACGTAGGTTGCACCCTCTAGGGGGCGATAGCCCCCTTGCGACCGGTAAGTACCATCCCCGGCATGCCTGAGCGTTTCACTGTAGCCCCCTTCTCCCGTCACCGTAACGGTTGCATCTAAAGCAAATAGTTCCCGCACAGACGCCGGCTCATCAATAGCGGCGCTTCTGCTGACACGGACAGTCCAAACACTGTCCGGAGTGAAGAAGCTGTTTACTACCAGTACTGGCGTGTAACCACCGGGTGGGCTCAATTCCAGCGGCGTCTCGCAGGCACTGAGCACTCCCAGAACCAGCAGGCAACAACGAACGTTCATGGCTCAGAATTGCAGTTGATAAGACAGAGAAGGGATCCACCGGAACAAGGTCAAATGCCTGATTTCTACTGGGATAGGCTCTGACAATGTCGTGGGCGAATCCTGGCCGTATCCAAGCTTGGTGTAAATGTAGAACGTGTTGCTTCGTCCATACGCATTGTACACACCCAACGAAATTGTTTGGACAGCCCATGACCGTGTCTTCCTGAAATGTATGCCCAGGTCCAGCCGGTGGTAATCTGGCGCACGAGCGCTGTTGAGCGGCCCAAAGTCCACCAACACGATTGGATAATGGTACTCGAAATCAGAATCGTCTGCGAGGAATCGCCCGACCGGCAGCCAAACCGGATAGCCGCTCCCATACACCCACGTTCCGGCTACTTCAATTCCGTTCGTCACCCGATACTGGCCCACTACCGAAATATCATGCCGACGGTCATATCCATCCGGGAAAGTATTCCCGCCATTCAGATTCTCAAACCGCCGTGTTGACTTTCCCAAGGTATAGCCAAGCCATCCTGTCCATCTACCGGTCTTTTTCTGGGCGAATATCTCCAGCCCGCGCGCGTGGCCATCTCCTTCTTCGACCAGCTCCGCCCAATTGAGAACGGCCGAAGCGGCGGCGTTGGCATCCGTTTCATACTCCAGTAGGCGTTGCATGCGCCGCCAGTACGCTTCGAGCGATAACTCGTATCTGCCGCTAAGCGAGCTCCACACCAATCCCACGACCGCCTGCTCACCGCGCTGCGGTCTTATTCGGTCCGTGCTCGGGATCCACAAGTCATTCGGAAGGCTGGCCCCGCCATTCGTCAGCAAATGAATGTACTGCTGCATGGTGGAAACAGATGCCTTGGCAGCCATGCGCTTTGACAGCCTTGCGCTGACGTTTAGTCGAGGCTCTACGGACCCGTATGGACCGCCATCCACCAAATAGCCGGAGGCGCGGAGACCCACATTGGCTCGAATCAGCCGGTGCAGGAACAGCTCATCTTCCACGTACGCGGCAATGGTCCCCGATTTCAGCCTGCCTGTCGGAAATTGCGTGAAGGTAACCTGCTGCTCCTCTCCGTCCTCTACTATTCGGAAATGGGTGCGGCCCGGCTGAATGCGATGCCAGATTCCCTCCGCCCCGAAGCGCAGGTAGTGCCGCGAGCCCGCATTGTATTCGACATCCACCTTGACCGTACCATCTACAATCCCCGACCTCCAGGAGTCCTCTGACGTCACGCTCCTCTTGTTTCTGTCACCGACGTCGAAAGTAGTACTCTCCAGGGCATACCGGTAGGTGGTCAGGCCTACGAGGACGTTGGCGAACGTTCGGTCATTAACGATACGGTTCCACCGAAGCGCTGCCAGACGGTTGCCCCAGCCTATGTCTGTGTTCACTTCCTCTCTGGCAGTGCGGCGCGTTGTGGGCTTCTGGATATATGTAAGCAGGTCCCTGCCTGCATAGGCGCTCAGGTACAGGCGGTCACGATTGGAGACGATATAGTTCGCCTTGAAATGAAGGTCGTAAAAGTAACCGCTGGTCCACTCCTCTGGGCTGCGGAAGGGACGCAAGAGATAGTCAATGAAGGTCCGGCGCCCAGACAGCAGAAAAGAGGCCCGGTCCTTCTTTAGCGGTCCTTCAACCAGGCCACGTACGGACACGATGCCGACGGCTGTCTGGCCCCCGAACTTCTTCAGGTTCCCCTCCTTCATCGTATAGTCCACGACAGAAGAGAGCCGTCCTCCATACCGGGCTGGAAAGGCACCCTTGAGCAGCTTCACGCTCTTCAGGGCCTGCGCAGGAAAGACGCTGAAAAAGCCGAAAACATGGCTGGGATTATACACGGGTAAGCCGTCCAGCAGTATGAGATTCTGGTCAGCTCGTCCTCCCCTAACATACAGCCCGCTGCTACCTTCCTGACCCGACTGCACCCCCGGAAGCAGTTGCAGTATTTTCTGGATATCCGGCTCTCCGAGCAGCACCGGCAGGCGTTCTACTTGAGCAATCGGGATATCGTGCTCGCTCATCTGAATGTTGTCAACAGCTCTGTCGGGATCCGCAACAACCTCCACTTCATCCAGACTTATCACGCGCGGCACGAGGGCCACATTCAGCGTAGTGTCTTGCCGCAGGACCAGATGGAATTCCTGCGACTCGTAGCCCACATGCCTGACGACAAGCCTTACCTGCCCGGCGGTCGTGGCAAGGCTGTAGAAACCGTACTGGTTGGTCGTGGTCCCCCGCTGAATCTCCGGGAAGTACAGCTCCACTTCGGGAATGCGCTCGCCACTGGAATTGTCCTCAACATACCCACTGATCGTGAGCTGTTGGGCGTAGGTCCAGCTACCTGGGAGCAGTCCAAAAAGCAACAATACCCAGCCGCTCACTATTGACGCGGGAGACGGTGATGTGATCATTGCGGTATTGTGTGCTAATCCAGAAGGCACTGCCTCAGCCTTCTGCCACAGCCAAGAAAAGTGCTTAGACTGAAACTCGTGTAAGAACAGCTCCATTCGGGCGCTATTCTGTCATTCAACCTCATAGCTCTGATCTGTGTTGCATGATGCTGAGGCAGCCGACTCGGTATGTGCCAACAGTTATACCCATCCTTTGCACTGCAAAGGAGCAAAATGGTCATACGGAAGCACTTCGTTTCGCGGATCTGGGACGGTTGCATAAGTGGTCGGAACGTTCGATGGCGACCCTATGTCCTCGAACGCAAGGTTGCTGCTGCTACGGGAGGTAGACCAGACGTTCGGCGTCTTGGGCCGCTTGGCCGCCTGCTTCACGGGCCACCGTGATCCCGGCAGGGTCGAGCACACCTTGGAGGCGATGCTTAAGCAACGAATCTACGCGATAGGCTTGGGCTACGAAGACGTGAAGGGCCATCACCGCCTGCGGGACGATCCCGCGTTGGCCATGGGCGTGGGCTGCGAAGAGGTAACCGGTGTGCACGGGGCGCCCTCGCAAGAGCCGTGTGGAGGGCTTCACGAAACAGTTCTTCGGGGATGTCGTGACGAAACACTTCGGGTAACGGGGTCGTGGACACGAACGGCTCGGACATCGGCCGTTCCCAACACATCAAATTCCGGTCCAAGGTCCGCGTGTGTGTGATCGCCTGCCGGAGCGCGGACCTCGGAGGGATCGAAGGGGCTTGGAACGTCAAGCCGCCAGCATCATACTTGGACGCCACTGGTTGCGGCCATCGCGCAGGATCGGGCGAAAACTGCTAATATCGAATACGATTCCCTATCCTTCTCCGCTTGCGAGGCGTAATACAGCGCGCTCAGCCCGTGCAATGACTCGCTGAGACGAAATCGATCAGCCTCCAGGAAAAGCAGCATCTGCAATGGTCAAGAACGCCGTGTCCGAAGGCCAGCCTTCGCCGCTTGGCGCGACATGGGACGGGGCGGGCGTCAATTTTGCGCTCTACAGCAGCAACGCGATAGCGGTAACGCTGTGCCTTTTCGACAGCGCCGACAGCGCTGCCCCCGCACGCGACATCGTCATAGAAGCTCGGCATGGCCCAATCTGGCATGTATACGTTCCGGATGTCGGGCCCGGGCAGCTCTACGGATACCGCGTCAGCGGGCCGTTCGCGCCCAAGGAGGGTCACCGCTTCAATGACAGCAAGGTCCTGCTGGACCCCTATGCCCGCGCCATCGGACGCATGCCTATCTGGGACGAGAGCCTGTACGGCTATGCAAAACACGACCTCACTCGGTGCACACGGGACAGCGCCGCATTTGCGCCGTTGGGCGCTGTCGTCGCGGCGGTCCCGCAAGTATTCTCGCGTCCCAACACATGCTGGGAGGATACGATAATCTATGAGGCACATGTCAAGGGTATTACACAGCTGCATCCCGATGTGCCGCCTGAGCTGCGAGGCACATATCTGGGCCTCGCCAGTGCGCCGATGGTGGCGCACCTGCAAAGCCTGGGCATTACTGCGATAGAATTACTGCCAGTTCATGCCGCCGTTCAGGACGAACGGTTGATGCGGCAGGGACTGTGCCAGTACTGGGGGTACAACCCGTTGTTGTTCTTTGCGCCGGACCCGCGCCTGGCCTTTGGCGATGGGCTCGCTGCTGTTGAAGAGTTCAGAACGATGGTGCGCGCGCTGCATTCCGCCGGTATTGAGGTGATCCTGGATGTCGTATACAATCACACGGGCGAAGGCGGCCACCGGGGGCCCACGCTATCATTTAGGGGACTGGACAACTATGCCTACTACAAACAGCGTCCTGACAACAGCCGATATCTGATGGACTACACCGGGTGTGGCAACACCTTGGATACGGGCACATCCGCTATGCGGCAACTGGTCATGGATAGCCTGCGATACTGGGTAGCCGTGATGGGGGTGGATGGTTTCAGGTTTGATTTGGCCTCGGTGCTGGCACGGGAGCGTTACGACATCAACATGCGGGCGGCTCTGTTCGACATGATCCAGCAAGACCCCGTGCTGCGCACGGTCAAGCTAATAGCCGAGCCTTGGGATATCGGCAAAGGCGGCTACCAACTCGGGGCATTTCCGTGGCAATGGAGTGAATGGAACGACCGGTTCCGTGACACGCTGCGCCGCTACTGGCGCGGCGACCAAGGCATGGCAGGAGACTGCGCAACGCGCCTGGCGGGATCCAGCGACCGCTTCGCCCAAGGCCGCCGGAGGCCCCGCGCGTCCATCAATTTCGTCACCTCGCACGATGGATTTACGTTGGAAGATCTCGTCAGCTACACGGACAAGCGCAATGAAGCCAACAAGGAAGGTGGCCGCGACGGGAGCGATCAGAATTATAGTTCCAACAGCGGCATCGAGGGCCCGACGAGCAACGCCGATACTCTGGCGCGCCGGTATCGCCTGAAGCGAAGCTTGATGGCCAGTCTCCTGGTGTCTCAAGGCGTTCCGATGATCCTGGGCGGCGACGAGCTTTCCCGCACCCAGCAGGGCAACAACAACGCCTACTGCCAGGACAACGCCATAAGCTGGTATGACTGGAGCCTGAATGTGCGGCAAGAAGGGTTTCTGGCATGGGTCAAAAAGATGATCGCATTTCGCAAAGCGTATCCATCGCTTCGCAGGTCCGCTTTCCTGACCGGCAAAGAGAATGCTTCAGGCCAGCGCGATGCCATCTGGCTTTACCCCAGCGGGCGCGAGATGCAAAGCGAAGACTGGGCGCACGCGACCGGCTTTGCCATGCTCATCGCCGCGAACAAAGACACAGGCGATGCAGCGCTTATACTGATATTCAACGCATCCCCACAGCCCACGCGCTTTGCGCTGCCTGAAGGGTCCTGGCAAGTGGTCGTGCACGAGTCGCACCCTGTGCCCTTCGAAGCTGAGGGGCAGCTCACGGTTCCCGGACAGGCATTTGCCGCCCTGTGCGGGTAGAGGCCCGCCCACCACGGGCGGCTACGCAGGCCTTGTGGGTAGATCAACCCCAGCCGGGGCACGTCCGTGGCGCTTGGTGTAATGCGCAAGCCGCTCCCCGACCGCGCCCTGCAATGCGTCGAAATCATGCACCTGCATGCGCCACTGCCAGTTGTTGCCGATGGTGCCAGGCGTGTTCATGCGTGCATGCGTGTCCAGCCCCAATACATCCTGAACGGGCGTCATCACCAGACCGGCGCGCGAACGCATCAGCGCCCGAATGGCGTTCCAGTGCTCTTGCCCAGGCACAAGGTTCAAGCGCTGCGCAGCAAAACGCCGTTGTTGCGGCGGCGCACTGCTGAGCCACCCCATAAACGTATCATTGTCGTGGGTGCCCGTGTACGCGACCTGGTACTCGCGGCAATTGTGCGGCAGGTACGGGTTGGCATCGCCAGAATCGAACGCAAACTGCAGCACCGACATGCCCGGAATGGCGAACGCGTCCATAAGGGCGCGTACCTCATCGGTGATCACGCCCAGATCCTCTGCAATGACCGGAAGCGCTTCGTGCACTGAAGCCAGGCTGTTGAACAGTGCCTTGCCAGGCCCGCGGACCCACCGCCCCTTGATGGCTGTCGTGCTGGATGCGGGGATGGACCAATAGCTTTCGAAGCCGCGAAAGTGGTCCAACCGAATCGCGTCGAAGAGGGCGCATGTGCGCCTGAAGCGATCACGCCACCAGGCAAAGTCATCCTGCGCCATGTCGTCCCAGCGGTAGAGCGGATTACCCCAACGTTGACCCGTCTCGCTGAAGAAGTCTGGCGGCACGCCGCCGACCCGCGTCGGGTAACCCGCACCATCCAGAAAAAACTGGTGCTGCGTTCCCCAAACATCAGCACTGTCGTGTGCCACATAGATTGGCATGTCGCCCAGGATCCTAATGCCGTGCTGATGGCAATACGCGCGGAGACGTTGCCACTGTTTTTCGAACGCGTACTGCTCGAACCGTACGGCTTCCCAACGTGCGGAAAGCTTGTTCCTGGCAAATTTCAGCGCGCGGGTCATATCTGAGCGATGCTTGGATGGCCAATTGGGCCATGCGTCACCGTAGTGCTGCCGCAGTGCGCTGAAAGACGCATAGTGATCCAGCCAGTATGACTGCGCTTTGCAGTAGTCGTCGTAGTCCGCGGGACGTGTCCTGGACTTGAAACGGGTGAAGGCCCGTGCCAAGAGCCGGGACTTCCATGCGACCGCGCGGGAGTAGTCCACCAGATCGTCCGGAAACGCGGGAGCGTCCTGCAGATCCGATCGCGAAAGAAGCCCGTCGCTTGCCAACAGCTCAGGGCTTATTATGAGCGACGCGCCGGCAAAGGTGGAGCGCCCGGAATACGGCGAGTACCCGAAGCCGGTGGGTCCAATGGGAAGGACCTGCCACCAGCGCTGACGGGCCTTCGCAAGCGCATCAGCGAACCGGTAAGCCGATGGGCCCAGGTCTCCGATGCCGAAGGGCGTGGGAAGCGACGTTATGTGCAGGAGCAATCCGCTGCTGCGGCCTAGTTCCATTGCGTAAGATCTGCGCCGTACATTGAAAACACGAAAGGTAAGATGTGGGCATGGAAGTGCATATCAAACAATGTCGACTGCGGCACCTTGCAGCTGCAACAGACCTCTTTGAGCAGTACCGCCGCTTTTACCGAATGCCCGCGGACCATGAGCGCGCCCGCGAATTCCTGGCGGCAAGGCTGAAGCACCAGGACTCCGTGTTCCTTATGGCCGCAGACGCGAACGGTCAGCCCGTGGGGTTCACGCAGCTCTATCCGATGTTTTCATCCACGCGCATGGTCGTGCTGTGGGTACTCAACGACCTTTTCGTTGTGCCCTCGGCGCGCGGAAAAGGCGTGGGACGCCGCCTCATGGAGGCTGCCCGCGAACGGGCGGTGCAGCAGGGGGTCGGCGTGCTGGCTCTGGCAACCGAGAAGGACAATGCCACTGCCAAGCGGTTGTACCAATCTCTTGGCTACGTGCTTGACAAGACATTCGATCACTACGAGCTGACCCTGCACCGCCCACGCAGGGCGCGGTTTGACTAGCCTGGAGTGATGGAGACAGAAACGAACCTGCACGCAGGCCGGTCGCGCACGGCAAAGGCGGAGCGTTTGCGTAGCGGCCAAGCGAGCGCCCGACGCTTTACGCTGTAACCTGACAGCCGGTCAATACGTTGTAGAGACCATGCGCGCATTACTTCTTCCGCTGAATGCGGCGGATTACCGCTTCCTTGTCGGGGTCATTCGCGGATCCCGATATCGCACCCTTGAAGCCCTGGTGGAAGATCTCGAGGCGACAGGAGATGAAGATGCGCGCGAAGAGTTGGTTGCCCACCTGGAGCACGAAATCCGCTATCTGGGTAGCAGCGGCCTGTCGTATCAGCTCCGCAAAGCAGTCAGTGGCGCGCCCGGTGCTTCGCTGCGCAGCATCATCCGTGATGTGGCGCAAGTGTTGAAGGTGCCGCTGCGTCGCGGCGTCTCAGACCGCGCCCTGCTGAAGGGGCTTGCCGAAGACTACGCGACGGCGGAATTTGCCCGACTGGATCCAACGGAACAGCAGTCCATGCTGGAAAACCTCGGTGTAGGAAGGCAGGAAGCCGCGGCGTTTTTGAAGCGGGGCGCTGCGGTCTTTGCGGTCCCTGTGATGATTGAAGCATTCGGGCTGCTGGTGGTGCAGGGACTGATAAAGACCGTGATCTTCGGCATCATAGCCCGGATTGTGGGACAGCAGCTGGCGAGCAGGCTGCTGGCGTTTCTGTTTTCTAAGGCGCCGTGGTGGGTTGGCTGGATCTCGCCCACAGCCTGGGCCCTGTCTATCGGCTGGACTGCCATCACGCTGCAAGGTCCGACTCGCCGCAAGACCGTTCCTGTGATGCTCTACCTGGGCCTCTGCTGCATTCGCGAGGATCTGGAGCCTGTGCAAACACCGGAAGAGGCCCGCCGTACGGCGGATTCCAAAGGTGATTATATAGAGAACTGAAGCATTCTTCCCGATCGGCCGTGTGAAGGGATACACCAGATCGGGGAATTCATGGCGGTTAAATCGGGGCCTGAGCGCAGGTATCGCAAGGGAATCAGCATGGTCAAACTGGCCGAAATGTTTCCGGATGAGCAGGCTGCCGTTGAAGAAGTGGGTGTGGGCCATTTATCTTGAAATGACCTCCCTGAAGGGCGTCTCCAGCATGAAGCTCCACCGCGACCTCGATGGGACGC
>LXNJ01001961.1_pt1 | contig 11695 bp, 5 predicted proteins | sample 809081 | NCBI WGS metagenome assembly LXNJ01 (sample SAMN04870510, study PRJNA318959) | sponge metagenome | biome: sponge; feature: marine sponge reef; material: water | host: Petrosia ficiformis | place: Greece: Milos, Mediterranean Sea | collected 2013-05-29 | depth 5-7 m
GTCTATGCGTTCGACGAGAGTGGCGCATTGATGTGGCGTTCCGCCTGCCAGTGGGGTCCGCCCACGTGCCTCACGGTAGCACGGCTGCGTGACGGGGAGTGCCGGCAGGTCCTGGCGGGGATGGCGGATCCGTCGATTCACGGCTGCGTCCGGGTGTTCGATTCGCACGGGGCGTGCGTGGAGACGCTGTCGCGGCCGGATATCATGAGCTGGTCGATCCCCTCGTGGTCGAAATGCCTTCGCGCAGCCGACCTGAACGGGGATGGTCTGGACGAGGTGCTCAGCGGCGTGGACACGAACCACAGGCAGTTGATTGTCTATGGCAGTGATGGCAACGTGCTGTGGGATGCGGACCTGGGCGGCGCGGTGCTGTCCGTGGCGTTCGCTGACGGGCGCGTCCACGCGGGCGCATCGAACGGTTACGTACAGTGTTTCCAGGCGGATGGTCGCCGGATATGGCATCGTTTTCTGGCTGCGCCGGTGATCGGCCTATCGCCAGGGGAGGCAGGTGGTTGCCTGGTAGCCCTGGGAGATGGCAGGGTGGTGGCGTTGGAAGACAATGGCGAGATCAGGTGGTCTGGCGGAGGCGCCGCGGCCACCGCGGCTGCTGCTGATCCGGAGCACGGGATATTCGTGGGCAGGCAGGACGGAACGGTCGAGTGCTTCGCATAGCGCGAGACAGAACCTGGAGGAGGGATCGGCAATGCAAATCGAACGTCCGCGTCCGCTTGAACCGGAAACGCATTTGCACACTGCGACCCGGGTGCTGGTTGCGGCGCCCAGATCGGGGCATGGCCGGACGGCGGCGGGACGCATCCACCGGGCGTTGCGGGAGAGGAACGCACGCGCCGAACTTCTGGAGGACCCGCCCGCCGACGTGCTGACGGGGGCTGACGGCCCGGTGATCGTCGTCGGCAACCTGGCGGACAGCCGTTGCGTGCGCGAACTCTACTTCCGCTTCCTGTGTGTGACGGATCTGTGGTACCCGGGCCCGGGCGGTTATGAACTCCGCACGCTGTGCGACCCGTTCGGGACGGGCAACAATATCATCCATGTGGGATACAGCGACGCCGACGGCGCAAACGCGGTGGCCGATCGGTTCCGTTCGCGCCTGGACGATCCGATCCCACACCTGACGGACCTTGAAGTCACGCGGCTGCCGATGTCCGCGCACGAGGTGGCGCAGGTCCGGGAGGAGCCGCTTCTACCCACGGCGTGGCAGATCGCGAATACGATGCAGGGAGACCTGAAAGGGTATCTCTACTATCTGACGGGAGACCCTGAACTCGGGGAGGAATACCGTCGCGCGTGGGATGCGGTTGTCGAGAGCGGGTACGAGAAGTCCGAAAAAATCGTCCAGGCCCATCTCTATAGCCTGAGCCGCCTTCAGCCCTGGCGGCTGGTTGAACATATGGATCTCTTCAGCCAGGCGGAACGTCTCGCCATCACCCGCTTCATCTACGGCTGGGCCGAGAGCGCGGAGGGTTGGCATCACGTTGCGCATTGTCCCCGCGTGGTGAGCATGCACGTTCCCAGGCAGAACCACGAACTCATCCCGGCCCTGGCGTTGACCTGTGCGGCGGCCTATTTCCGGACGTATTTCCCCGAACTTCCCGGTCCGGAGCAGTGGGAGCATGCCGCCCGGAGGGCGTATGCTCCCTACGGCACGTCCTGGAAACCGCTGTGCGACGGGCTCTGCCATGGATGGTGGATGTCGCAACCGGTGATGGTGGAATACGGACTCAACGACCCGGAACACGCATACTTCGAGGAGGGCGGCGCCAGACAGGCCGCGGATGCGGCAATGGCCGTGGTGAATAACGAGGGATGGCTTCCGTCGGCGGGAGACAGCGACCTGAACCGCCAGTTCCCCGGGCCGAGCCTGCGGGCGGCGGCGGCCTATTACAATGACGGCCGGTACGGATTCGTTCATGACCTCGCGCCGCCGGAGCGCCGCCTGGTCAGCCTGACGTCGCTGCCGCGGGCATTCGACGCGGGCGTGGCCCCCAACGTGCCGGACGACCGCACGGGTGTGACCGTTGTACCTGTTGACCCGCTTCTCTACCATTCCTGGGAGCGGGACCCCCGGGGTGCGCCGGGCGTGGTGACCACGCCCCCATCGGCGCCGATTGACCATTGTTTCGACAAACTGTCCGTCCGTACGGGCTGGGAGCCCAATGACGACTTTCTCCTGATTGACGGTCTTGGCGGCGGCAGCCATTCTTACGACGACGCCGGCGGCATTCTGGACTATGCCCGGCTGGGTCTCTCTCTGATCGTGCAGGAGGACAGCTTCGTGCACTCCGCGCCCGAGCACATGTCGGCCGTGACGGTTGCAAGGGACGGTGAATTCGGTGAGATTCCAGGATTCGCGGTTCTGGAGGCGAACGAGACCGACGGGGAGGGAAACGTGTACCTGCGGATCCGGTTGAAGGATTACGCGGGTGCGGACTGGGTGCGCGAGATCCACCTGTTTCCGGGAACCTGCGTGGTCTTCAACGATACCGTTATCGCGAAACAGGCGGGCGATTATGCGGTGGAAGCCCGCTTCCGGACCCCTGCACACCTTTATCTGGACGGGCGCGAGGCGAGGTGCACGAGGCGGAGCCCGTCCGCCGGAGATGTCACGTTCCGGATCGAGAGCCTTTGCGAGTCCGGATCCCTGTCGGTCGTGGAAGATCCCGTCCATCTGCGTTATAAGAATCCGTTGGATCAGGACCTATGGAGAGAACGGTACCATGCCGACGACGTCGTCCTATCGACGCTTGTGGCGCGGCGCGCCGTCTACCTGGAAGCCGGTGAGGGCGTGCGTCTGACACACGTCGCGCAGGTGTGCGGCCCGGGAGAATCCCAGGTCCACATTCATGAGTCGGAAGACGAGATCCGCCTTTTGGCTGACGAAACGTCGCGGCGCATTGACGCGCTGCCGGTGCGGCCGCCCGCGGCGACGCAACTCTCCGGTGAAGGCCGTTCGGGCCATTCGGATGCCGCCCGGGTGTTTGACGCCGGGGACCGAATTCGCGCGATGCGCCTGCTTGGCGATGGATCTTTGGTCTTGGGCTCCGAGAGAGGCGTGGTAACCTTCCTCGATCCGGCACGTCGGCCGGTCTGGTCCGCGGATCTGGACGGTCCCGTGTACGATATTGGCGCTGCGGAGGGACAGGCGACGTTTCTGGCGGTCGGTCACGGTGAGAGCAGGCTGACTGGACTGGATGCGGGGGGCCGCCGGATATGGCAGACGGACATCGAGCGGGAGCCGTGTCCGTGGCCATGGTGGGAACTGCCCACACCGGCCCCAGTACAGGTGGAGGGTGGGATCTTCGAGGGGGAGGCCTTCTTTGCCGTGGGTTGCGGCGACATCCAGATCCGGGGTTTCGACGGTTCGGGCCGGGAACAATGGCGCCGGCGGTACAACGAGGGGGTGCCCGGCCGCATTCGGGTGGCCGACGTGAACGGGTGCGGCGAACCGGAAATCATCGCCGGGGGCGAGGTGCTCAGCGATACGTCGAAATGCCGCATTCTGGACCCTAACGGAAAATTTCAGGCGCACCTCGACGTGGAGGGGTGGACGAGCATCCTCACGGCGCTGGCGTTTGACAAAACCGGCGGGCGGCATTTCATCGGCTGCGGCGCGAACCGGGGCCGGAACCTGCACGTGTTCGAACTGGATGCGGAAGGGGAGTGGGAGAGGCGCTGGGTGAAGCGGCTGGGCGGGCGTGTCACGGGTATCCGGTTCCCCGGAACCGATCGCCGTGTGATCGCCGGCACGAGCCAGGGATTCCTGTTGTGTTACGGACCGGACGGGAATCCAGTCTGGCACCGTCTCTTCGAGCAGGGCATCCGCCACCTGGCGCCGTTTGGAGACGAAACGCTCGTCATCGACGACGCGGGCAAGCTCAGTGCGGTGGGCGCGTCCGGGAGCGGCCGGACAATCGGCAGGTTGCCGGGACCGTGCGCCATCGCGGACACTGACGGCGCAGGGGTGCTCCTGACCTGCGGAAGCGAAGTCCGGCGCATCGAACCGTAGGCGCTTGTTGAAATGTGCATCCTCAGCTTTTAGAAGTGGCCTGCCGAAGCTACCCGCTCGACGTTTGCTCGCCAATCTCTTTCGGGTCGCAGGATCGTGACGGATTTGGGGATTAACCAGGGGTACATCGAACTGCTGCAGAACTTTCACGGAGGGACGTATGGACGCCTATGAGCGATATCATTTCGACGTGAACGGGTACATTGTGGTCGAGGACATATTGACGCCGGACGAGGTGGCGGCGCTGAACGAGGCGATCGACCGCAACCCGGATCAGGTCCACATCCGGAAGGGCGAGTTGTTACTGTCCGGCGCCGCAAAACAGCATGGGGGCAAGGCCGCGCCGCTGTTGAAAGGCACGCACGGCCGCGGTGATATCATGGACATTTTGAACTGGCCGAAACCCTGGTGTGAACCCTTCCGTGACCTGTTGACCCTTCCCCGGACGATGCGTTATATGCTGGAACTGATCGGGGACGGGTTTCGCTACGGCAACGCGAACGGAATCAGCATGACGGCCGGCGCGGAGGGTTTTCTGTTTCACGGCGGCGGCACGCCGAGGGGGCCTTATTACTACGAATTCCAGGACGGGCGGATGTGGAACGGGCTGATGGCCGTCTGCTACCAGCTGACGGATATCGGTCCGGGCGACGGGGGATTCGCGTGTATTCCCGGCAGCCACAGGGCGAACTATCCCTGCCCGGGTGACGTTCGTCGCCTGGATGCCCACCCCGAGTGGTTCAAACATCTTCCGATGAAGGCGGGATCGGCGCTGATCTTCACCGAAGCGCTCACCCACGGCACGTTTCCCTGGACGGCGTCCCACGAACGCAGAACGCTGCTGTACCGCTACGGCGCGGGAGATATGGTGTTCGGGTCCGGGCCGGCCATCCACCCGGCGGGTTACGAGTCGTTCAAGGACGAGCTGACGCCGTTGCAGCGCGCACTGATGGAGCCCCCTTACGCCAGCAGGCGGCCCAGCCTCGTGCCGCTGATGGAAGAAGAAGAACGCCGCGAGAGTGTGACCGGCGAATAGGCCTGAGTCGTTCGCGCAACGGTAAGGGGACATCCATATGCTGTGTATCTTCGATTTGGGCGCTACGTTTGTGGACGTGGTCTTTTTGGCATTACCACTCGTCCTGCCCTGCCTGGGCGCGGTGTTCTACCTGTCGCCGGATGGCGACGACTCGGGGTCCGGCGGGCGCTCGTCACCCTGGAGAAGCAGCGGGCGCGCAAACGGCGCATTGACACCGGGGGATACCCTGGTCTTCCTGCCGGGGGTCTACGAGGGCACGATCGCGCCGGAGCACACAGGAAAGCCGGATGCTCCCATCCGGTGCCGGTCTGAAGTCCGGCACCGGCCGTGCTCGTTGGCGGGGGCGAAATGCGGCTGGCGGTGGATCTTCAGGAGAAGCACAATATCCGAATCGAGGACTTCCGGATCGCGCCCGGGGACGGGCGCTGGCTGCGGGCCGACGGATGCGACCGGCTTGCCGTAAGTGGCTGTCATATGGAGAAGGCCGGTAACGCAACGCCTTTCGTGCTGACCGGGTGCACGCACGTGCGGCTTATCGACAACGTATTTCGCAAGGACCGCGTTGGCGGCAATATGTGCCAGGTGGTCGAGTGTACGTACGTGTTGATCGAGGGGAACGCGTTCGCGCGGGTCGGGCACTGCCCGCTGCAGATCTCCATGACGAACAATCTCGTCGTTCGGTCGAATTGTTTCCACAACCCCTGGGGGCGCAACTACGAATTCTGGGCGTCCGGGAGGGTCCTGGTCGAGGGGAATATCGTTACCGAGGCGCTCGACAGCGCGCATTCGGCGGACAGCCGCGCGAAGAATCTGTTGATCGACGGCATCATTCGTTTCAACCGGGTCTACGGCAACCGGCATACGCCGCTCAATTCATCGAGCTACGTGCCGGTAAACTACCACGTGCGCGATCCGTTCCGGTTTGTCAATTCCAGGGTGTACCACAATACGATTGCGGACAACCTCGGGTACGGGTGGGAGATCACCGGGGTCAACGTGAGCTCGAATGTGTTCGTCAACAATATCTTTTTTATGAATGACAAGTACGGGGGCAACGTCCAGATCGCAAGGGGCGCCGGGATTGCGGGCGACAACCTGTTCTTGAACAACGTGTTTCGGGGTACGGAGGCCGGGCAGCGGGTTGTGGGGTACGGCGACCGGTTCCAGACGGTGGACGAGGCCAACAGGAAGTCGGTCGTGAGGGGGCACTGGCGGGAATTCGAGGATAACCTGGACGTGGATCCCGGCTTTGTGGATTCGGAAAAACGCGATTTTCGTCTTGGTCCCGGCAGTCCGTGCATCGATGCGGGACGTGCGCTGACGGTGACGAGACGGGGCGGGAAGGGCCGGGAAGTTCCGGTGGACGACGGCAGGTACTTCTACGACGGGTTCGGCATTGAACGTGAGAAGGGCGACAGAGTCGCCATAGGTACGGCAGACCGGATTGCCCGTATCGAGAAAGTCCTGCTCAACTACTATCAGCCGGACCTGCTCGTTCTGGACCGCGAGATGGAATGGGACGCCGGGGCGCCGGTCAGCCTGCCCTGGCGCGGGGAAGCGCCGGACATCGGCGCATTCGAACACGGCCTGCCGGGATCCGGTCGAGGGATTGCAAGGGCCGAACCGGTTGACACCGAACCGGGTCGGGAAGTGAGGTTTTGCGTCGAGCCGGCGGGCAAAACCGTCGCGTCCGTCCGGTGGGACTTCGGCGACGGGGAGACCGCAGAGGCGTGCGAAGCGGTACATGTCTACCCGGAATGCGGGCGCTTTCCCGTGCGGGTACGGGTGCGGTATGAGGACGGCGATGAGGGCGCGGACGTGATCTTTGTTAAGGTGAAACAGCCGGTTGATCCCTTTGCGCCGATGCTCACGGTCGATTTCGAAGAAGCGACGACGCTGGAATGGGGATATCTGTTCAAGATCTACCGGGGAAACCGGCTGACGGGACACGAATTCGTCTCGGACGGATTCGGGGGTGGCAGATGCGTTCGGCTGTTCGCGGAGGCGGACGGTTCCGACCTGGGCTGCAGTCTCGCTCCCGGGGAATGGGGTATCGACGCGTATCCGTTCGTCCGGTTTGCCTACCGGATTCCGAAGGGGGCGCCGGTAGGGCTGTGGCTTCAGGCGTTTCCCGCGAAGGCGTACGGCGAGGGGGTCGTGATCGCGGGCGGTACTCCGTCACGCGACGCCGGACCGTATCCGGACACGGACACTTGTATATTGAGGGACGACGGCCGATGGCACGTAGCAATACTGGACGTAAGGACGATTCGGGAACAGATCGGGGAGGTGCGTTATCTTCGCCGTTTCCGGTTCTATACGCATGGGAACGCGAAAAAAGGACACCAGTTCTGGTTCGACGAGTTTGAGATTTCGCCGGCTGGAAGATTGGATCCCACAGAATCGCACGGAAAACTGCAAATATGAGTCGATCCGGGGCGAGTTCCCCGCGGGAGACGCAGACCTCGAAATCGAGGGAGGGAATCACCCTCCGGGCAGTGGTTATCGGCGTGCTCGCCGTGGTCGCGATCAACCTCTGGGTGACCTATGCGGAAACGGTCGTACGCTCCTCCCGTCTCAATCTGAGTTTCTTTCAGCTGACGCTGCTGAGCATTTTCATCGCCCTGGTGGGCGGGGTAAACCCGCTGCTCCGGCGAATCCGGCCGCGCGCGGTCCTGTCTCCTTCCGAACTGTTAACTGTGGCGGCGATCGGGATGGTGGGCTCGGTCGTGCCGACTTCCGGGGTGACCGGGTTCCTCGTGGGGGTGATCGGCAGCCCGATCTATTTCGCAACGCCGGAGAACGGATGGGCGGAATACTACCACCCCCATCTGAAGGCGTGGATGGTCCCGTCAGACCGGGAAGCGTTACGGGGGTTTTTCGAAGGCGGCACGGTCGGTGTGGACGCCTGGAAGGCCTGGCTGGCGCCGATTGCATGGTGGGGCAGCCTGGTCGCTGCGCTCCTGGTGGGATCGGCCTGCGCAATGGTCATTCTGCGGCGGCAGTGGGCCGAACACGAGAAGCTGGTTTATCCCCTCGCGGCCGTGCCAATGGAGATGGCTGAAGGTGCGTCGACCCGAAGCGCGCTCCCGGATTTCATGAGGGGCCGGCTCTTCTGGTTCGGTGCGGCATTGGCGTTCCTGCTGTTCGCCTGGCACGCGACCTCCTGGTTCTTCCATGGGATGCCCGGCATCCGGTTCTTTCCTCACGCGGGCTACTTCCGCTTCACGCGCTACTCTCCGGGCGTCTACATCCAGCCCCTGCAGTTCTACACCATCGGCTTTGCGTATTTCGCCAACCTGCAGGTGCTGTTCAGCATCTGGTTCTTTTTTCTGGTGCACGTGGTGGAGGGCGGCATCTTCAACCGCCTGGGGTATCAGATCGAACGGTCCACCGATACCTTCAGCGCGGATCCGCCCACCGAAGCGTGGCAGTGCTTCGGCGCGCTGGCATGCCTTGTCGCCTGGCGGCTGTGGGTGGCCCGTGCCCACCTGAGGGATGTTTTCGTCAAGGCGTTGCGGCCGGACCATCCGCTGGACGACCGCGGGGAGGTGCTTTCGTACCGGGCATCGGTCCTGGGTGGGCTGCTGTGCGCGATATACGCGCTGTTCTGGCTCCAGCGTTCCGGCATGGACGTGATTTCAGCGTCGATGTTTCTGTTCGCGCTGGGTGTCATCTACATCGGCCTGGCGAGGGTCGTTTCCGAAGCCGGAGTGGCGTACGCGCAGGGCACGGTCACGCCACAGGCCTTCGTGATGGACCTGCGCGGGACGTACGGGCTGTCCGGCGCATGCCTCACGTCCATCGCGCTTTCCTATGCCCTGATCGACTACATGCGTGGACTCTTTACGCCCGGCCTGGCGCAGGCGGTACGCCTGGCGGACCGGATCAAAGGAAACCGGCGCCTCCTGCTGTTCTGCGTCACGGTGGGCGTGTTCGCCGGCCTCGTCTCATCCATCTGGTTCACGCTACACCTGGGTCATACGCACGGCGCCTATAACTTCTCCCGGCTGTTTTTCAACGGGAATCCGAAGGCTGTCTTTTCCACCACGCTGGGACAGATGCGTACGCCGGGGGCGCCCGAGTTGAGCCGGGTGTTGTTCTTCGGGATCGGCGCCGGGCTGATGGGGGCGCTCACGTTTCTGCGGTATCGTTTTTCCTGGTGGCCCATCCACCCAATCGGCCTGGCCGTGGCCGCCGCGGACAACGTGTACAGCCTGGCGATGCCGGTATTCATGGCGTGGGCCGCGAAGGCGGTCGTCATGCGCGTTGGCGGGGTCGCCCTCTACCGCCGTTCCAAGCCGCTGTTCCTGGGTCTGCTGGTGGGATATACGGCAGGCGTCGTGCTGGCCTTTACGGTTGACGCCATCTGGTTTCCAGGGCAGGGACACCAGGTACACTGGTGGTAGCCTGGGACGTCTGCCAGATCTCCCCTGATCCTGTCTGCCGGTGTTCCATTGCCGGCCCATGCGGAATGAAGCGCCGCCCTCTCGGCTTTCTCTCATCTGAAACGCATTCGAAATCATAGCCATGGAATCGTCACCGATACATGCTGCGGAGCCCTTGACTGAAAGCCCGCGGGATACGCGAAGCGGAGTCACGCCGAGGTCGGTTGGCATCGGCCTGCTGGTGGTGGTCTTCGTCAATTTCTGGATCCTCTACTCGCTGTACCTGATCCGGGCTTCCTGGCTGCAGGTGACCCATTTCCCGATGGGACTGTTCGTGCCGTTCATGCTCCTGGCGCTGTTTGTGAATCCCGCGCTCAGGGCGCTCCGGCGCGGCTGGGGCCTGTCCCGGTCGGAGATTCTGGTGGTGGCAGCAATGGGGCTGGCCGGCGCGATGGTGCCCGGATTCAGCCTGATGACCACGCTCCTGGGGACCATCTCGGTCCCGTACTACATGGCGACCCCGGAAAACCAGTGGAGCGCTTTTTTCCATCTCCACATGCCGGACTGGATCGCGCCGTCGAACCGGGGCGGTACGATGCGGATGCTATTCGAAGGCCTCCCGTCGAGCGATGTGTCGATTCCACTGGGCGCCTGGGCCGGACCGTTGAGCTGGTGGATGGCCCTCGTGGGCGCGTTTGCATTCGCTTCGATGTGCCTGATGGTGATCCTGCGCCGGCAGTGGGTGGAGTACGAACGCCTGGTGTACCCGCTTGCGCAGGTGGCCGCGGACATGGCCGGCGAGGGGCGGGACGGGAGCTCGTTTCCAGGGTTCATGCGCACCCGTGCCTTCAAGTTCGGCTTCGCGGCGGCCACCCTGGTGATGACCTGGAACATGATGTCTCATTTCGCGCCGGGGTTTCCCGAGATCCCTCTCGGCATCCCATCTCGGTGGACCACGTTCTTCAAGGGATTCCCGGCGCTCCACACCACCATCAACTTCTACACGATAGGATTTGCGTATCTGGCCAACCTGGACGTGCTCTTCAGCATCTGGTTCTTCCACTTTATGGCGATGTGGGAAGTCTTTGTCTTCACAAGGCTGGGCGTGGGAGGGATCTCCGGCGGAGCGGCCGTATCGTGGCAGAGCATCGGCGCATTGTGTACGCTGGTGGTGTGGGGGCTGTGGACCGCCAGGAAACACCTGCGCCAGGTCCTCAAGGGAGCGATCCATCCTTCCGCGGACGATGCTCAGGAGATCCTGTCCTACCGGACGGCCGTGTCCGGCGCGGCGTTGAGTCTGATCTTCATCGTTGCGTGGTTCTTTAATTCGGGCATGGGTCTGCTGCTTTCAACGGTGCTGGTTCTGCTCTTTTTCATGACTTATCTGGGCATAGCGCGGGTGGTGGCGCAGTCCGGCCTGTTGTACGTCAGTTCGCCCATGTTCCCGCAGACCGCGATCCTTCGCACCGTGGGCCCCGCCGCGATTCCCGGGCGCGCAATGACGGCGCTGGCGTTTTCCTTCGCCCTGCGCAACGACGGCCGCGGGCTCTTCATGCCTGCCCTGGCGCACGTGGCGAAAATCGGCGACCTGATCGGCGGGGACCGGCGCCGTCTCGGTTACGCCGTGGCGCTGGGCCTTGCCGGGGCCGTGGCGACGTCGGTCGGCCTGACACTCTACTGGGGATATACGATCGGCGCGTATAACTTCGGGAGCATCGCGCTGCTGCGGCGGACGGTTCCCACCTTTAACTGGTTTGCGGGGATGATGTCCAGCCCGGACCCGGTGAAACCCGAGGTGTTCGGGTATTTCGGCGCCGGCTGCGCTGCGATGCTCGCGCTGACGTTTCTGCGTTACCGTGTTCCCTGGTGGCCGCTGCACCCATTGGGGCTTGCCGTGACCTGGTCGGGAATGACGGTGCACTCGGTACTCTCTGTTTTTCTCGCATGGGCGGTAAAAGGCATCGTACTGAAGGCCGGCGGCGTTTTTCTGTACCGGCGTTCCATTCCGTTTTTCCTGGGGTTGATGGTCGGATACGCGCTGAACGTGGGCGTTTCGTTCCTGCTCGATATCACCTATTTCGGCGGTGAGGGGCACGGAGTACACGCTTACTGAAAGTCGGGAGAAGCATAGAATGAAAACGGGTCGTTGGATTTCAGCGGTATGTTTTCTCGCGTTCGCGTTTAGCGCCTGCGGCGGGTCCGATGATGGATCGTCCGGCGAGACGGTCACGCTCAGAATCGCCT
>LXNJ01001962.1_pt1 | contig 11692 bp, 8 predicted proteins | sample 809081 | NCBI WGS metagenome assembly LXNJ01 (sample SAMN04870510, study PRJNA318959) | sponge metagenome | biome: sponge; feature: marine sponge reef; material: water | host: Petrosia ficiformis | place: Greece: Milos, Mediterranean Sea | collected 2013-05-29 | depth 5-7 m
CGGGGCGCCGGCGCGCGCGACCGCCGGTCCGGGATGCGGGGTTTCCTTCCGCGCTACTGGACCAGCGGCGATTCCGCGGCGGCGATGTCGAAGCCGGTGATCCGGGCCTCGCCGGCGAGCAGCTGGACATACTGCCGGAAGGCGCGGCGCCAGGACGCCTCCTGCAGATAGTCGGCGACCCGGCCGGCCACCGCCTCGTAGGGCAGCGCCCGGCCGGGCACGCGCTTGTCGACGCGCACGACATGGACGCCGTAGCGCGTCTTCACCGGGACCGGCGAGATCTGCCCCTCCTCGAGGTTGAACAGGAAGGTCTCCATCTCCGGCACCGTGTCGCCGCGCGACAGCTGGCCGAGACGGCCGTCGCTGTGCCGCGAATCGCAGGCCGAGTGCGCTTGCGCCAGTTCGCCGAACCGGTCCGGCGCGGCGGCCAGCAGGCCGATCAGCTCCCCGGCCTGCGCTTCGGCCCGGGCGCGCCCGTCCGCGTCGTCGGGGGCTGCGGCCAGCAGGATATGCGCCGCCTCGACCAGGTCGGCGCTGCGGAAGCGGGCGGGATTGTTGTCGTAGTAGCGGCGGCACTCGGCCTCGGCCGGCGCCGGAACGTCGACCTCGCGCTCGATCGCGGCCTGAACCGCCGCCGCCTCGTCCGCCGCGTCGATCCCGAGGGCGCGCGCCCGGTCCAGCAGGAGGGCCCGGATGACCAGCCATTCGGCCGCGGCCTGGCGGGCGGCGGCGACATTCTCCGCCGGGTGATACTGCATCTCGCGCAGGATCTCGTCCTCGTCGATGCAGCGGCCGTTGACGCGGATCGCGGCCGCGGCCGGATCGGGCGTGGTCGAAGCGGGCGTGGTCGAATCGGGCATGGTCGAATCGGGCATGGTCGAATCGGGCGTGGTCGAATCGGGCATGGTCGAATCGGGCGTGGTCGAATCGGGCGTGGTCGAAGCGGGCATGGTCGAACCGGGCATGGTCGAATCGGGCCTGTTCAAATCAGGCGTGGCGGCGCCCTTCCCGGGTGCGCACCACCTGGTAGCCGCGCCGCCCGAGATAGCCGACCGGCGCGCTCCAGATATGGACCAGGCGGCTGAACGGGAAGATCAGGAAGATGGTGACGCCGAGGAAGATGTGCAGCTGGTAGACCCAGTGGACGTCGGCGACATAGTCCGCCGCGCCGTCCTGGAAGGTGACGATCTTCTGCGCCCACAGCGACAGGGCGACCATGACCTCGCCGCCTTCCCGGTGCGCCCAGGAGAAGGGGATGGTCGCCATGCCGAGCACGAGCTGCAGCCAGAGGATCGCCAGGATCGCGATGTCCATGACGCTCGACGTCCGGCGGATGCGCGGGTCGGCGAGGCGCCGGTGCAGCAGCATGGTCAGGCCGATGAAGCAGACGATGCCGAAGATGCCGCCGGCGACGATCGCCAGCATCTGCTTGGCGCCGGAGCTGAGGCCGACGGCGTGGTAGATCTCCTTCGGGGTCAGCAGGCCGACGAGGTGGCCCAGGAACAGCATCAGGATGCCGACATGGAACAGCACGCTGCCCATGATCAGCTGCCGGCGCCGCAGCAGCTGACTCGATCCGCTGCGCCAGGTGTATTGCTCGCGGTCGAAACGGATCAGGCTGCCGGCCAGGAACACCGTGGCCGCGAAATAGGGGTAGTAGCCGAAGACGAGGATATGGAACCAGTCGCCCATGATCATGCTCCGTCCTGTCCGTGCGGGCGGGCGCCGTGCGGGCCGGGGGCCGCCGCAAGCTCCGCCATGCGGTTGAGGGTGTCGCGCGCCGCGGCGCAGCCGCCGTCCGGCGTGCCGGCCGGGGCGCCGCCGAAGGCCGGCGCCTCCTCCCATTCCTTGTCGAGATCGGCCGCTTCCTCTTCGGGCGCCTTGTCCCGTTCCAGCAGGCTGTCGACGGCGGCCCGGTCGGGTTTCCTGGCGGCCAGTTCCTCGAGCGCCAGGAAAACCCCGGCATAGTCGCTGCCGCGCCGCTCCAGCCGGATGCGGATCGCGGCGAGAATGTGGGCCACGTCCGACAGCAGGTCCGCCGCCTCGCGCGGCTCGACCAGGGAGAGAAATTCGAGAAACAGCGGCAGATAATCCGGCAGCTCGTTCGAATCGATGCTGTAGCCGTGCGCCTCGTAGTGCGCCGCCAGGTTGACCATCGCCTGGCCGCGGTCGCGGGATTCGCCGTGGATATGCTCGAACAGGTGCAGCGACAGGCTGCGCGACCGGTCGAACAGGCCGACATAGGTCTCCTGTGCGCTCAGCAGGTCGCCGAGCGTCAATTGCGCCGCCAGCCGGTCGATCGCCGCCGCGGCCTGGCGGGACAGGCGCGCCTCGGCCTTGACCAGGGCGGCGACCTCGCCCGCCGCCTCGGCCAGCCCGGCAGAAGGATAGTGCAGCAGTGCCGCGAGCGCCCGGTAGGATTTCATCGGTCGGTCCTCATCGGGGGGCGCCCACCTTGTCCGACCGGCCGCCGGCGCTCGGCCCGACCCGGATCTCGTGGCTGAACAGGTCGATCTTGCCGCTGCCGCCGCTGCAGCCGTCGCCGAAGCTGAAGCCGCACTCGCCGCGCAGGTCGAAGGCTTCCTCGGCATATTCGCGGTGGGTTGTCGGGATCACGAACCGGTCCTCGTAGTTGGCGATCGCCATCGTCTGGTACATGTCCTCGATATCGGTCTCGGTGAGCCCGACCTGCTCCAGGGCATGGATTTCGCGCCGGCCGTCGACATGCCTGGCCCGCATATAGGCCCGCATGGCCAGCATCCGCTCCAGGGCCAGCTTGACCGGCGCCTCGTCGCCCGCCGTCAGCATGTTGGCAAGGTATCTGAGCGGGATGCGCAATTGCGACACGTCGGGAATGGCGCCGTTCAGGCCCAAGGCGCCCGCCTCGGCCGCCGACTGGATCGGCGAAAGCGGCGGCACATACCAGACCATCGGCAGGGTGCGGTATTCCGGGTGGAGCGGGAAGGCGACCTTCCAGTCCATCGCCATGCGCCAGACCGGCGAGCGCTGCGCCGCGTCGATCCAGGCCTGGGGCACACCGTCTTCCAGCGCCTGCCGGATCACCGCCGGGTCGAAGGGATCGAGGAAGATATCGAGCTGCGCCTGGTACAGATCCTGCGGATCTTCCGCCGCTGCGGCCTCTTCGATCCGGTCGGCGTCGTACATCAGCACGCCGAGGTAGCGGATGCGCCCGACGCAGGTTTCGGAACAGACCGTCGGCTGGCCCGCCTCGATGCGCGGGTAGCAGAAGATGCATTTCTCCGATTTGCCGGAGCGCCAGTTGTAATAGATCTTCTTGTAGGGGCAGGCAGAGACGCACATGCGCCAGCCGCGGCACTTGTCCTGGTCGATCAGGACGATGCCGTCTTCCTCGCGCTTGTAGATCGCGCCCGACGGGCAGGCCGCGACGCAGCTCGGATTGAGGCAATGCTCGCACAGGCGCGGCAGATACATCATGAAGGTGTTTTCGAACTGGCCGTAGATGTCTTTTTCGAGCGCCTCGAAATTCACGTCCTTGCTGCGCTTGGAAAATTCGCCGCCGAGAATCTCCTCCCAGTTCGGCCCCCATTTGATCTTGTCCATGCGCTCGCCGCTGATCAGCGACCGCGGCCGCGCCGTGGGCGGAGTCTGCGATTCCGGCGCGTTGTGCAGGTGCTCGTAATCGAAGGTGAAGGGCTCGTAATAATCGTCGATCTGCGGCATGTCCGGATTGGCGAAAATCTTCGCCAGGATGCGCAGCTTGCCGCCCATCTTGGGCACGATGCGGCCGTTCTTCTTGCGCACCCAGCCGCCGTTCCAGACTTCCTGGTTCTCCCATTCCTTGGGATAGCCGACGCCGGGCTTGGTCTCGACATTGTTGAACCAGGCGTATTCCATGCCCTCGCGGCTGGTCCAGACGTTCTTGCAGGTCACCGAGCAGGTGTGGCAGCCGATGCACTTGTCGAGATTCAGCACCTTGCCGATCTGTGCGCGAATCTTCATTCCGCCGCCTCCATTGCCGCATTCATTTCGGGGCCTCGATAGGGGCCTTCCATCCAATCGACCGTTTGCATCTTGCGCACGATCACGAACTCGTCGCGGTTCGAGCCGACGGTGCCGTAGTAGTTGAAGCCGTAGGACTGTTGCGCGTAGCCGCCGACCATGTGGGTCGGCTTGACCGTCGCGCGGGTGACCGAATTGTGGATGCCGCCGCGCCCGCCGGTTACCTCGCTGCCCGGCACATTCACGATCTTTTCCTGGGCGTGGTACATCAGTGTCATGCCCTCCGGCACACGCTGGCTGACAACGGCGCGCGCGACCAGCGCACCGTTGGCGTTGTAGGCCTCGATCCAGTCATTGTCCTCAATGCCGGCCTTGCGGGCGTCGATTTCGCTGAGCCAGACAATCGGTCCGCCACGCGACAAGGTCAGCATCAGGAGATTATCGGTGTAGGTGCTGTGGATGCCCCACTTCTGGTGCGGGGTGATGAAATTCAGCACGACCTGCGGGCTGCCGTTGTCCTTGTCGTCGATCAGCGGCCTGATCGTCTTCGTGTCGACCGGCGGCTTGTACACGCACAACTGTTCGCCGAAGGCGCGCATCCACAGATGGTCCTGATAGAGTTGCTGCCGCCCGCTCAGCGTGCGCCACGGGATCAGTTCGTGCACGTTGGTGTAGCCGGCGGTGTAGGTGACATGTTCCGCCTCGACGCCCGACCAGGTCGGCGAGGAGATGATCTTGCGCGGCTGGGCCTGGAGATCGTGGAAGCGCAGCTTGTCCTCCTCCCGCGCCGCCGCCAGGTGCTCATGCTCGCGGCCGGTGGCCTTGCCCAGCGCCGCCCACGCCTTGACCGCGACATGGCCGTTGGTTTCCGGGGCCAGCGCCAGCACCACCTCGGTCGCGTCGATATCGGTATCGATCTTCGGCAGGCCCTTCGAGACGCCGTCCTCGCGCACCTCTCCGTTCAGTCGCTTGAGGAACGCGACCTCGTCCTCGGTGTTCCAGCTGATGCCCTTGCCGCCGTTGCCGGCCTTGGTCATCAGCGGGCCGAGCGCGGTGAACTTCTTGAAAGTGCTGGGATAGTCGCGTTCGACCACGACCATGTTCGGCAGGGTCTTGCCCGGAACAGGATCGCACTCGCCCTTCTTCCAGTCCCTGACCTCTGTCGCCTGGGCCAGTTCCCCCGGTGTGTCGTGCAGGGTCGGCACCAGCACGAGATCGCGCTCCGTGCCGAGCTCTCCTTCGGCGACCTCGGAGAATTTCTTGGCGATTCCCTTGAAAATCTCCCAGTCGCTGCGCGTCTCCCACACCGGATCGACCGCCGCGGACAGCGGGTGGATGAAGGGGTGCATGTCCGAGGTGTTGAGATCGTTCTTCTCGTACCAGGTCGCCGTCGGCAGCACGATGTCGGAATAGAGGCAGGTCGTCGACATACGGAAATCGAGCGTGACCAGAAGGTCGAGCTTGCCTTCGGGCGCCGCGTCGTGCCACGCAACCTCAACCGGTTTGCTGCCGCCGGTTTCGCCGAGATCCTTGCCCTGCACGCCGTGCTGGGTGCCCAGCAGATGTTTCAGGAAATATTCGTGGCCCTTGCCGCTCGAACCCAGGAGATTCGAGCGCCAGACGAACAGATTGCGCGGCCAGTTCCTGGGATCGTCGGGATCCTCGCAGGACAGACGCAGAGTGCCGGCCTGGAGCCCGGCGACGGCCGCCTCGACCGGATTTTCGTCCCCGGCGGCCCGGGTGACTTCGAGCGGATTTTTCTCGAGCTGCGGGGCAGAGGGCAGCCAGCCCATCCGTTCCGAACGGACGTTGAAGTCGATGAGGCTCAGCGAATCCCACTCGCCTTCGGGTGCGAGCGGAGAGACGATTTCGTCGACCGCCAGCTTTTCATAACGCCACTGGTCCGTGTGGCTGTACCAGAACGAGGTGCTGTTCATGTGCCGCGGCGGGCGGTTCCAATCGAGCGCGAAGGCGAGCGGCAGCCAGCCGGTCTGCGGCCGCAGCTTCTCCTGCCCGACATAGTGCGACCAGCCACCACCGGATTTGCCGACGCACCCGCACATCACCAGCATGTTGATGATGCCGCGGTAGATCATATCCATGTGGTACCAGTGGTTGAGCGCGGCGCCGACGATGACCATCGAGCGGCCTTCCGTCTTATGCGCGTTCTCCGCGAACTGGCGGGCGACCGCGATCACCTTGTCGCGCGCGACCCCGGTGATGCGCTCCTGCCATGCGGGGGTGTAGGGCACGTCGTCGTCGAAACTCGCAGCCACGTTTTCGCCGCCCAGCCCGCGTTCCAGCCCATAATTTGCGACGAACAGGTCGTAGACGGTGGCGACCGGAATTTCTCCGTCCTTGGTTTTGACCGTCTTTACGGGCACGTTGCGCCACAACACGTCGTCATGGTCGGTGCCGGCGAAATGGTCGTGCTTGGCGTTGCCGAAATAGGGAAAGCCGACCGAAGCGACATCGTTCCTGATGTCGATCAGGCTCAGGCGCAGCTTTGTCTCCGCGCCGTCCGCACCGTCCTTCTCCTCAATGTTCCACTTGCCGGCCTCGCCCCAGCGGAATCCGATTGAACCGACCGGGCAGACCAGGGCATCGCCCCGGTTCTCGTCGATGGCGACGGTCTTCCATTCGGGATTGTTGGCCTGGTCGAGCGCGCCGGCCAGGTCGGAAGCGCGCAGCATGCGGTCCGGCACATAGCCGTCCCCGGTCTTTCGCAGGGTCACCAGGAACGGCATGTCGGTATAGCGCCGGCAATAAGCCTCGAAATACGCGCTCTTTCCGGTGAGATGCCACTCCCGGAGAATCACATGGCCCATTGCCAGCGCCAGCGCGGCGTCTGTGCCCTGCTTGGGATTGAGCCAGATGTCGGCGAATTTCGACGCCTCGCTGTAATCCGGCGTCACGGTGACCGTGGTCGCGCCCTTATAGCGGACCTCGGTCATGAAATGAGCATCGGGCGTGCGCGTCTGCGGCACGTTCGAGCCCCACATCATCAGGAAGGTCGAGTTGTACCAGTCCGCGCTTTCCGGCACGTCGGTCTGCTCGCCCCAGGTCTGCGGGCTGGACGGCGGCAAATCGCAATACCAGTCGTAGAAGCTCATGCAGACGCCGCCGATCAACGACAGGTAGCGCGAGCCCGCTGCATAGGAGACCATCGACATGGCCGGAATCGGCGAGAAGCCGATGACGCGGTCCGGTCCGTGGGTCTTTATCGTGTAGACATTGGCCGCCGCCACGATCTCGTTGACCTCGTCCCAGTCGGAGCGCACGAATCCGCCCAGCCCGCGCACCCGCTGGTAGTCCCTGCGCGTGGCTTCGTCCTCGACGATGGACGCCCAGGCCGCGACCGGCGGCATCGTCTTGCGCGCCTCGCGCCAGTGCCGGACAAGCCGGCTGCGCACCAGCGGATATTTGAGCCGGTTAGCGCTATAGATGTACCAGGAATAGCTGGCGCCCCGCGAACAGCCGCGCGGCTCGTGGTTCGGCAGGTCCGGGCGGGTCCGCGGATAGTCGGTCTGCTGGGTCTCCCAGGTGATGATCCCGCCCTTGACGTAGATCTTCCAGCTGCAGGAGCCGGTGCAGTTCACGCCGTGGGTCGAGCGCACGATCTTGTCGTGCTGCCAGCGCGCCCGGTAGGAGTCCTCCCAGTCGCGGTCTTCGTTGGTGACGATGCCGTGACCGTCGGAGAAGGTGTCTACGGTCTTCCTGAAGAAGGTCAGCCGGTCCAGGAAATGGCTCATCGGTTTCGCCTCCTTACGGGTTATTAACGTAGGCGTTCTTCCGCAGATAGAACCACCAGTTGATGCCGATGCAAACCAGATAGAAGGCTGCGAAGCCGTAGAGCGCGTTTTCCGGCGTGGTCGCCTTGATCTGCTCGCCGAAGACCTTCGGGATGATGAAGGCGCCGTAGGCGGCGACCGCCGACGTCCAACCCAGAACCGGGCCGGCCTGCACCTTGTCGAAGACGATGGCGATGGTGCGGAAAGTGGAGCCGTTTCCGATCCCGGTCGCGGCGAACAGGATCAGGAAAAGGATCAGGAACGGCGTGAAGTATTCTTCAGGTGTCGGCGAGGCATAGGCGAGCGACAGGAAATACGCCACGCCCAGGGCGCAAGCGACCATGATCACCGAGATGATCTGTGTGACCAGCGCGCCGCCCAGCCGGTCGGAGATCATACCGCCGATCGGGCGGATCAGCGCGCCGATGAACGGGCCCGTCCAGGCATACATCAACGCGCTCGGGCCGTTCGGGTTCACCGTCGTGTGGGTCATCACGCCGTCGACCTCGATATGCTGGAAGCCGAAGACCACCTTGATCGCCAGGCCGAAGGCGGCGGCGTAGCCGATGAAGGAGCCGAAGGTCATCGTGTAGATGACCGTCATGGCCCAGGTGTGCTTGTTCCGGAAGATCGAGTATTGCTGGTCGAGGCTCTGGCGGATCGTGCCGGGAATCAGCCGCAGCGCAAAGACCGTTGCGGCAATGACAAGGGGCAGAACGATCCATTTGCTCAATTCCAGTCCAGAGCCGCCGGCCTTCTCCGGCAGCAAAAGCCACAGCCCGATCGCCGCGGTGATCAGCCCGATCGCCAGCATGCCCAGAATCTTGCCGAAGGCGCCGGCCGTCGAGCCGAGGCCCGGCGAGACATGGCCTGCGGTGATGTTGTTCATGCCGAACCAGGCGGCGATCACCAGCGGAATCAGGATGGCAACCCAGATGTAGCCCGCATTGTGAATATAGGTCTCGGTTCCGGCCGGGATTTTCCCGACCAGCGTGCCCGAACTGTTGCCGAGAATCAGAGCCGAACCGCCGAAGACGCCCACCGTCATGACCAGCGGCACCAGGATTTGCATCGTGGTGACGCCAAAATTGCCGAGGCCGGCGTTCATGCCGAGCGAGTAGCCCTGAACCTTCTTCGGATAGAAAAAGGAGATGTTCGACATCGAGGAGGCGAAGTTGCCGCCGCCGAAGCCGGACAGCAGCGCCATGATCTGGAACTGCCACAGCGGCGTATTCGGATCCTGCAGCAGGAAGCCGGTTCCCGCCGCCGGGAGGATCAGCAGCGCCGTCGTCAGGAAGATGGTGTTGCGGCCCCCCGCGATACGGATGAAGAAGGAGGAGGGAATGCGCAGGGTCGCGCCGCTCAGTCCGGCGATCGCGGCAAGGGTGAACAGTTCCGCCTGGGAGAAGGGGAACTTCAGATTGATCATCTGAACCGTGATGATCCCCCAGTACAGCCACACCGCGAAGCCGCACAGCAGGCAGGGAATGGAAATCCAGAGGTTCCGGGTCGCGACCCGCTTGCCTTCGGCCCGCCAGAATGCGTCGTCTTCCGGATCCCAGGTCGCCAGGTTCTTGGCCATCTAATTCCCTCTCTCTGAACCGATCGGGCAATAGCCGCCCCGGCAGGGCGGCGGTTTACTGTGCAGAAGCGGGCGGCGGCTCCGGCGCGTTCGGAACGTCGCTGAGATAGCGCTCTTCGGCGAGCCCCGGATGGCGCCGGCGTTCCATGAGACGAATGGCGACGTGCATCCAGACCGTGCTCACCAGCACGATTGCGAACAGCAGCATGAAGGAACTGGTCCAGACACCGAACCAGTCGTTGAGAATGCCGAACGTGATCGGCAGGACGAAACCGCCGAGGCCGCCGATCATGCCGACCAGCCCGCCGACGGAGCCGACATGGTGCGGGTAGTAGACCGGGATGTGTTTGTAGACGGCGGCCTTGCCGAGCGACATCACGAAACCGAGCAGCACGCTCAGGATGACGAAGACCGTCAGGCTGACTCCGAAGGTGAACTCGATCGGCCCTTCGATCCCCTGCACCGTATACTGGGTGCGCGGATAGCTCATGATGAACAGGCAGACCAGCGACACGATGAAGGTCAGATACATCACGAAGCGCGCGCCCCACTTGTCCGACATCCAGCCGCCGAGCGCGCGGAAGACCGAACCGGGCATGGAATAGGCCGCCGCCAGCATTCCGGCGGTGGCGAGCGACAGGTCGTAGGCGCCGACATAGAAGCGCGGCAGGTAGGACGCGAGCGCGACGAAGCCGCCGAACACGAAGAAATAATAGGTGGCGAAACGCCAGACCTGCATGTTCTTCAGCGGCTCGAGCTGCTCTTTGGTCGAAACCGGCTTGAGCCCTTCGCGCTTGCGCGCCACTTCCGACGGATCCGGCTTGGCCAGGAAATAGAACGCGACGGCCGTCAGCGCGAGGACGACGGCATAGATCTGCGCGGTCTGTTCCCAGCCGAACGCCAGCACCAGGAACGGTGCGCCGAAATTGGTGACCGCAGCGCCGACATTGCCAACTCCGAAAATGCCCAGTGCCGTGCCCTGGTGCTGTTTCTCGAACCATTGCGATGTATAGGCGATGCCGACGATGAACGATCCGCCGGCCAGCCCGACGCCGAGGGCCGCGATCAGGAACACCTCGTAGGTGCGGACCTCGGAGAGCAGCCAGCAGGCCACCGCCGTGGCGAGCATCTGGATCGTGAAGACGAGGCGTCCGCCATATTGCTCGGTCCACACGCCGAGAAAGATGCGGCTGACCGACCCGGTCAGCACCGGAGTTGCCACGAGGATGCCGAATTCGGTCTCCGACAGGCCGAGATCCTGTTTGATCTTGACGCCGATGATCGAAAAAATCGTCCAGACGGCGAAACAGACAGTGAAAGAAAAAGTGCTCAGGCCGAGCGCACGGTACCGATCGCTCCCGGTTACCTCCGTCAGGTCGTGCATGGAACGAGGCTCCCCGAAGTCGCGGCGACGAAATCGCGGCATTCGCCGGACATTAGGCGTCGCCGCAGGGGGAAAAAATGACCTAGATCAAGTGTCGGGTTTTATCGCTGTGTTAATTCCGCGATCTCCGGCTTGCCCGAACCTGACTGACAGTTCCCCGTTGGACAGCGAGATCCTCAATCGGCTTGCCTCGATCGGCCCGTTTACCGGTGTCTCCCGCGAAACGCTGGAGGCGGTTTTCCGCGATGCACGGGTCCGTCGCCTGCCCGCCGGCGCACAGGTAGCGGAACAGGGCGCAAGGCCGGCCTTTCTCGACATGCTGCTCGAGGGGAACGTGGACCTGATCGGCAAGGGACCGGACGGGCGCGAGACCGTCGTCCAGTCCTGCGAACCGGCGGATTGCTTCGTTCTGGCTGCGGTGCTCACCGATGCGCCCAGCCTGGTGGGCGGGACCGCGGTCGCGCCGGTCCGGTTGGTGTCGATCCCCGCACGAAGCGTCCGGGACGGCGTGGCATCCGACCATCTCCTGGCCCTGAACCTGATGGGCGAACAGGCGCGGCAGGTCCGAACGATCATCCGCCGGATCAAAAACCTCAACCTGCGAAGCGCAACGCAGCGGCTGGGCTGTTATCTGATTTCCCAATACGACAGGACCGGCAGCATCGCGTTCGCGCTGCCGGTACCCAAGCGGCAGCTGGCCGTTCAGCTTGGCATGACCCCGGAAAGTGTATCCCGGGCGTTCGCCGCATTGCGCGAATATGGCGTTTCGGTGTCAGGACGCACGGTGAAGCTCCGGGATCCGGGCCTGGTGCGCGCCGAATGCGTGCCCGATCCGCTGATCGACCGCGACTACCGCGAACTGTCGCTTGCGTGCGGCGCGCCGGGCAGGACGGCCGCCGCTGTTCGTCCGGGTGCTCAGGCCGGCGGCGCGTAGCGCACGACCTGCTGCTCGAT
>LXNJ01001963.1_pt1 | contig 11680 bp, 7 predicted proteins | sample 809081 | NCBI WGS metagenome assembly LXNJ01 (sample SAMN04870510, study PRJNA318959) | sponge metagenome | biome: sponge; feature: marine sponge reef; material: water | host: Petrosia ficiformis | place: Greece: Milos, Mediterranean Sea | collected 2013-05-29 | depth 5-7 m
AAGAAACTCCCATTTATGAGATTGTGTAACAAATTTTTAGATGAATGTCCGAGGCGCAATAAATTGCGCGACTACAAACGCATTTTTGTTAATGAGAAGCTATTATTTAGAAATGGTATTATAGTGCTGCTTTATTGTTTTCTTACAATTGCGAGCGTATCTGCAAATCCACTGCCCAAATTCACTGAAATCACTCAAGCAGCGGGGATAGACTTCGTCCATAATAATGGAGCATTCGGGAAGAAATATTTACCAGAAACAATGGGATCAGGTTGTGCATTCTTTGACTACAATGCAGATGGGTGGCAGGACATCCTTCTCGTTAATGGAAAAGACTGGAAAGGACACTCAACTGGAAAGCGACAAACCTTAGCACTCTATCGCAACAATCAGGATGGTAGCTTCAGCGATGTTACCGAAGATGCAGGCTTAGATATTCCACTCTACGGTATGGGCGTTGCAATAGCGGATTACGATAACGATGGAGATAATGACATTTATCTGAGTTGCCTGAATGCTGACAAATTATTTCAAAATAAGGGAGATGGCACATTTCTGGATGTGACTGAAACCGCAGGAATTGATAATCAAGGTTTTGGAACAAGTTGTGCATGGTTCGATTATGATCTGGATGGACACCTCGACATATATGTGGCAAACTACGTTGAGTGGAGTATAGAGACAGACATTTTCTGCACCCTTGATGGTAAAAACAAATCCTATTGTACGCCCGAATCATATACTGGTCAAGCGAGTAAACTTTTTCGAAATCGCGGCGATGGCACATTTCTGGATGTCTCTGGTATATCAGGTATAAGCGACTCCTCAAGTAAATCATTAGGTGTTTGCATCTTGGACCACAACCAAGATGGTTTACCCGACATCTTTGAAGCAAATGACACACAACCGAATAAACTCTATCAAAACAATGGCGATGGCACTTTCATTGAAGTCGGGATGCTGGCTGGCGTAGCGTATAATGAAAGCGGCGTTGCCACCGGTGCAATGGGTGTTGATGCCGCTGACTACAACCGTAGTGGTAGAGAAAGCCTCATCGTCGGTAATTTTTCTAATGAAATGTTGAATCTTTACCACGACGAAGGTGATTTTTTTCTTGACGATGCACCAGTTGCCCAACTCGGAAAGGCAACTTTATTGACGCTTACCTTTGGCTGCTTTTTTTTCGATTTTGACTTAGATGGACATTTGGATATCTTTACGGCAAACGGGCATGTCGAAACTGACATAAACATCGTCCAGAGTGAAGTTACATACGCACAACGACCACACCTATTTCACAATATCTCCGATGGAAAGTTCACTGATGTTCTTCACGAGGTAGGGCCAGATTTAGCAAAACCGATTGTCGGGAGAGGTGCAGCCTACGGTGACATAGATAATGACGGGGATTTAGATATACTTGTTACCACATCCAATGGGCAAGTGCATCTATACCGTAATGATGGTGGCAACCGCAACAGTTGGATTAAAATACAACTTCTTGGACGATTGAGTAACCGTAACGGTATAGGCGCACGCATCCGAATTACTTCCGCCACTGGCACACAAACGCAAACTGTTAAAAGTGGTTCAAGTTACTGTTCTCAAAGCGAACCGACAGCAATCTTCGGAATAAAAAAAGACGAGATTATTGAAACTATTGAGGTGTTTTGGCCCAGTGGAAAAATAAATAAATTTGAAGATGTCAAACCGAATCAGGTGATTCTCGTAAAAGAAAAGTTGTAAAACCTAATGTGTTATTTGCTTTCCACAAGATCAATTATAAATCAAAAATAACTTGCGCTTCCCAAATACCGTTGGGATTTTGAATTACATATAACTGATGATAGGTTACAGCCTTAATTTCTGTATAAACGATATGTTTATCGAAATTTGTGGGTTCGCCAAACACCTGAGCAGACAGTTCTGTAGTACTGATACTCCGAATATTCGATCGCTTAAAGAAAATCTCATCTGTTTCGTGTCTGAAAATTAATTCATCTAACCATTTAACAAATAACATTTCAACAGATTCAGCCACAATGTCGACGTCAATTGATAAGGTTTCATCAATTGTGTCCACAACAGCAATCATTTCAAATACCCCCTGTGCGGCATGATTAAAGAGAGAGTGTAACGTTTTTCCACTAACACGCATTCCCGCATCTGCAGTATGTTCAATGTATTCAAAAGGTTTCATAGTTTTATATATTTGATCATAGCTAAAACAAGAAAAAAATAATACCCATTATAAGGAATTTGGGCTCCTAATGTCAAAAGCTTTATACACTCACCCCTTAATACGACGAAATTTTGCGATAGCCTGTATAATTTCTTTTCTTGCATGGTTCTGTAGTTTTGCTTCCGTTCTTCACGCGGATCCTTGGAAGTGCGGTACTCCGTTGTTAATTGAAAACTCACCGTTAATTCAAGATTTTAAGTCGACAAACGCTGAGAGGGTTTTGGCAGCACCCGCAGCACCTGCAAAATTAGGACAAATAGACCGATTTTTTATTCACATTCCTGAAACGTCTGTCAAAGCCACCTGTGTTGCAGTAGGCGTGCACTGTTATATTTACATCGAAAACACTGCTTCGGATATGCTTACTAAAAACGAGGCAGTTGCAGTTGCCAATACGTTTGACACGAATATTTATCCTAAAGTACATCACTGGATTGGTTCAGAACTTCAACCTGGTTTAGACCGCGACAACAGAATAACTATCTTATTCCACGATGTCGGCATGAACGCTTCAGGACGGGATTACGGTGGCTATTTCTCTCCTACCGACCAGCATCCCACATACCCAACGAGTAATCGCCGCGATATGCTCTATATGGATATATTCCAGTTCAAAGAACGTTCTCGGCATACCTTCTATAGTAGTCTTACACACGAATTTGCACATCTTATTAATTGGTATCAGAATGGTGGCACAAGTGATCAGCGTTGGTTAGAGGAAGGCATTGCGTCCTTTACAGAATGGGGTATCTATGGGACAGTCCACACACTATTCGTTGATAATTACCTCGCTAACCCTACTATGTCACTAACGACTGCCAATAATACGGATATCTATTATGGCGCGGCGTTTATGCTTCTCCTTTACCTCTATGAAAACTACGGAGGTATTAACTTTATTCGCCAACTTGCCGCGGAAGATACACTTGGTCTGTCCGCTATTGACGTAACTTTAGGGGAAAACAGACATTTCGTTGATGCATTCTTCAATTGGGGAATTGCAAATTGGTTAAACGATCCCAGGCGAGGAAAACCCTTTAGTTATCTGAACCTGCCCAATCGAAAAATTACAGCACAGACCCCACGCATTACACGTTATCCAACAACTTCTGACGAAGTTACAATTGATAGTTGGGGAACACAGTATGTTCTCTTTCAAAATCTGCCTGAAAACATTGAACTCATGCTACAAGCAGACTCACAAGCACGCCTGTACGCCAACATAGCATATCTTGCACCGAATACGAACCTTTCAGTTATCAAACCCATTCCGCCCGTATCAGAACCGAATGCTGCAGCTACACCTCATACGCACAAGATCGAAATTGATAATTTAAATCGTGATGCACAGATTCTGTTAATCGTCACCTCCGAATATCCCCAAACGTTTCAATATATTGCTAAGTCTGGCACAGGAGATGCAGGAATTGATATAGGAGAATCGACAAACATATCCCAAAGGGATATAGAACAATCTCGATACCTTTTGTATCCTAACTCAGTAACGCATCTCTCTGGTAATAATTCGCAACCGATAAGTTTAGGACGCCGTTTGGGAACTTCCTTAATCCCATCGAATCACTCCACAAAATTAGAACCGATGACCCAAATCCATCTCTCAAGCAACTATAACAAGATTGTTATTCAAGAAGAAAATGCTTTTGCTACAAGCGATTGGGGACTTGAAATTTTTACATTAAACCCTTCACCGACACGGATAGGTGAAATTGCGACACCGGGGAACGCGCAAGCCATCGCCATTGATGGAGATGTTGTTTATATTGCAGATGGTGAATCAGGAGTACATCTTATTGAAGTCAATCCACCAACTTTGCCCCGCATTGTCAAAACACTTGGAGGGTTTCAAGATGCACGCGATGTACATTTAGCAAACGGAAACCTATACGCACTTGATGCAGTTCGTGGACTCTTGGTCTTCACAGAACAGGATGTACTCAACAGTGAAAATCCACATCCGCGAAGAACTTTTAAAACAGCAGGAACCCCTTTTAAAGTCTCAACAAATGATGAAGGAACCATCTATTTAAGCGATAATGCACGGGGATTATACATTTTGACTCCGGACCCGCTTGGCGGATTTACGGTTACGGGCACTGTTCCATTGCTTGCACTTGATTTTGAGATTTTTGGAAAATATGCGCTCACCATTTCCAGTGATCTACGCATTCTGAATATCGGTCCCCTTATAATACCAGAACCAATTTCGCAGGTGAATACACCGGGTTTGACTTCAGGGGTGAAGTTCTACGAAGGGGCACTTTACCTGACAGATGAGCAGTCCGGTCTTCACATTATTAATGTGAATAATCCAAATACTCCACGCTTGATTTCATCGCATCCTACTGTTGGCAATGCACAAGATATCGCACTACGGTATTCGGCTGCAGAGAAGACAACTTATGCATATATTGCAGATGGAAAAGGGGGTATACAAACTCTTGATGTTACAAAGCCTGACATTCCAATCTGGATAAATCACTATAATGCAAGCGGCATTGCTTATGGGCTTGATGTAAGCAGCGACGGTGATAAAACTACCATTGCTATAGCAAACGGCACCAGCGGATTAAAAATAGCTGAAATGACTGATTCTTACAACGGTAAAATTACGCAAGATATCCGCGCTTTTTCAAGTGATCAAGGAGTGCTAAGTGTTCAGATTGAGAAGGAACACGCCTTCGTTGGCACGGATGTGGGAATGGAAATTGTTGAGCTGGAAACAGGAAAAACTCTCACACATATAAACACTACAAACCCTGTTTGGGGAATTGCGATAATTGACGATTATGCTTATCTATGTGCGAAGTCTCTTATTGTAGTTGACATTAGCGAACCGAAACGCAGTCAAATTGTTTCCCAACGCGAGTTCATAGGTAGTGCATATAAAATTGATTTTAACACCTCAAACGCTTATGTTGCTGCACTTGAAGGTGGCGTCCACATTTTAGATATTTCTGAACCAGCACTTCCCCATCCAATTGCTCACTTCACTACAGAAGGCACAGCAACAAATGTATGTCTTGCTGGTGAATTTGTATATGTCTTGGATAGCCATCAAGGTGTTTTAAAATTAGATGGGAAAGACCCTCAGCAGCTTACGCTGTTAGCAAGCTATGTTGAAACGCAACTGCCTATTGCTGCAGCGATTCAGGGACATTATCTCTATTTGCTTGATAGTGATACGCTTCAAATTATCGACTCGCGCACGATGCGTCTCAGCGCACGCTATTCACGACTACAGTCACCAACTGACATTGCAGTCTCTGGCTCTGCACTATATGTCACCGATCTATACCAACTCAGTGTCTTTCGTGTCAACACACACCTTTTGAACCTTGCAGTAGAAGAACCAGAACACAATGAACTATATCAACCAACACTTTCCACAATAGTTGTCCACAATCAACTTTTCCAAAACTTCCCCAACCCGTTTAACCCCGAAACTTGGATTCCCTACTCACTTGCTAAAGACACGCAAGTCACGCTCTCAATCCATGATGCAAATGGCCGTTTAGTGTCCAATCAACTTCTCGGTTATAAACGATCAGGGAAACATACTGTCCATTGGAATGGACGAAATGAATTGGGTGAACCTGTTGCGAGCGGTATCTATTTTTATACGCTCACTGCGGGCAATTTTTCAGCCACTCGGAAAATGGTTATACAGCATTAATGCCCCTTGCTGAGATTAAAAGGATAAAGACACCCTTCACTTCACTTTTTCTACTTCAAAAACTCTAATAAATATATTTCTTATAAAAGCGTTTCTGTAACCCATAATTAATTGCAAACGTTAAAATGTATAAATAGAGATGGAATGCGATACGCAAATGTTCTGTTTCCATAATGTATTCTCAGCGTAAGTTGCCAACATGATATGGGCACTTATAGCGTTTGTATTCCTTAATGTCCGAACGGCTCTATAGCACACACTTGGGTAGGTTAGTACACCGTTCGGACCCCTCTTAAAATCGCATATAGTAATAGGTAGATACCAAATTCATTTTGCGAATGCAGTTCTTGCAAAAGGAGACTTAGGGATGGCAGCAAGCAGTGTAACTGGTAGTTTTCGGGATATTGAGGTAAGTTTTACATATAACGGCCCCCATATTGTCATGAGTGTTTTAAATAAAGCTGAAGACGGTAGACGTTTACGCGTGATGTTCCAACAGCAGCCACTCAGTGGACGCGTAAATTGGACCGCTTTTCAACTATCGAGACAAACACAAGAGGTTGTAGTCCCTGTTGAGGTAATTCAGTCACACAAATTGGCATTTTACGTTGACAATCATGAACCAATTTCAACTTATACTGAAAAAATATTAGAAGAATTAAAGCAGATTCAAAACCAACGATTGATGGATAATCAGCCAAAAAGTTCGGCATCCGAGGCAGAACTACAGACGCCTCTATATCCCGAAGTTGAACAAGTGCAAAAAGACGAGTTTAACCATCAAACCTACGAACAAGAAAATGGGTTGTATGATAAAACATCACAACAAAAATCTGAAGTAGCAACGACACTATCAAACCTGCAGACCCCTGAAAATCCGGACTTTGAGGAAAATATTGATGTTGAACACAATACAATACCAGAGTTTCATGAGCCCACATCATTAGAACTACAAGACATAGATGTGACTCCAAACGGAGATGGAAACCACAGAGTACAACAGGAATATATACCGGGTGAAACGACACTGGAAGAAAAGCCGGAGGTAGCACCTATCCCACCAAAATCCGGCTCCAGTAATGAACATGTTAAGAATCCAAAACGAAAAACACAATATATAGGTCATTACATTCCGAGCGTAAATTCCGAACTACAATTTAAAATCAAAGTGCCATCATTACCAAAAAGTGCATCTAAGAAGCAAGCGACTTTTATACCGCCGCGTGCTACCTCTACATCAAAATCTAATGGGAAAAAAGATGGATTATTTGGACAATTAGCGGGTACATTCGGATTCACTCTCCCTAAGAAAAAGGAATATTATGTGCAGCAAAACCGACACTTATATGACAAATTTCATGCTACTTTGGAAAAATTAGAAAGCGACTACAACAATGGATGTGGGATTTCACTTGAAAATTGGGACATAGAAGCGCTGAATGAACAACAGACTGCTGTTCTACTCCTGAATCTAATGGTCAATGAGGTAAATGAATGGAAAAAGGCTGCAAAAAAAGGAAACACAACTAAAGACACTCTCGCCAAATCTCTTGAGACTATTGAGAATGAACTCAAGCAAACTCTAAAACACACAAGAGGTATTAAGGCGCCAGCACCTACCCTCTTTCCCGATAGAACTGCATCAACCGACAAAGATTTGATGGATATTCAGAAAGACTGTGATACTTACCTCCAACGTTTTTCTGAAAAGTTGGCTGCCTTGGAACAGAAGCATGCCGAAAAAGTTAAAATCCCAGCATTCAAAAAGTTTTTGGTTGAGTTTATACGAGATAAAATCTTTCCAAATGTTGCTGAGTTCAGTTCGCTCAACATGGTACAATCAAGGTTAAACTGGTTTCTTGATTTGGTTGATTATGAGTTAATGCCGATTGAGCCAGGTAAAACGAAATTCTCTCCTCAGTATCATGAACTCAAAGAGAAACGCAGCGGCGAATTTGAATCCGATACAATCGTTGAGGTTGTCTCACCAGGTTTGCAATCAAAAGACGGAGAAAGGGTTATCCAAAATGCTGTCGTGGTTCAAGCGGAGTAGGATGTGATAACCAGACAAAACCTACTTCAACGTATCGCCCAAATCCCACAAGTTAATATAGGGCATTTTCCCACTCCTTTTGAAGAATGTCCGCGCCTATCTGAAGCACTTGGTGGTCCACGCATCTTCATAAAACGTGAAGATTGTTCTGGATTAGCGTTTGGTGGAAATAAGGTTAGACAATTGACTTTTACAATCGGTGAAGGTGTGGATCAAGGGGCGGATACGATTATACAGGGAGCCGCTTCGCAATCAAACCATTGTCGACAAGCTGCCGCAGCTTGTAGTAAGCTTGGGTTGAACTGCTATCTACGCCTCGCACGCGATCATAAAAGTATCGTGCAAGGTAATCTTTTGTTAGACCATTTGGCAGGTGCGGATGTTGAAGTTGTCGATATTCCGTTTGGTCCAGAATTAGAGGAGTTCAAATTCGAACTTGCTGAGAAATTGAAAGCAGACGGATTAAAACCTTATGTTATTGCCTCGCCTCGCTCCACTGCACTCGCAGCAGTTGCATTTACATGGTGCATCGCTGAAATTCATGAACAGCAAACACAAATCGGGATTGATGCTGATTGGATCTATACCGCTTCGGTAGGTGGAACTCAAGCAGGTTTGGTGCTTGGTACTAAAGCACTTGGAATAAAATTAAAACCTTTTGCCTGCGCGCCTATCCATTGGGAAGGTAAGATCGATCGGATACGCGATGCTGCAAATCTTGCGGCTTCTATCTTAAAACTTAATATCCAAATCAACGATTCTGATATCCAAAATACCGATGATTACATTGGGGACGCTTATGGATATCTAACTCCTGAGTGTATCTCCGCTCTCAAATTGGTAGCAAGCACGGAAGGTATAATTCTTGATCCGGTTTATACTGCTAAGGCAATGGCATGCCTAATAGACCATATCAAACAAGGTAAATTTGATTCAAGCGATACTGTTATATTCCTACATACTGGCGGAACGCCTGCTTTGTTTGCCTATAATGAAGAGTTGATTACAGATGGTGTATGACTGCTTTTTTCTCAAGCAGATATATTCGGTTTTCTGGAATGTAGTATCGCTATATCGTGAAGTATAAAGATAAGTTGACATTTTCTTTTTTTGATACGTTTGTAGTCGCGCAATTCATTGCCAAATCAACGCAGCATGCGCGTGTGGCATGCTGCGCCTCTTTGAATTTGGTTACGGCACGCGGCGCGTGCCTACTACCTTTAAGCATAAATTTGACATTGAATTATTTATGCACACCCCTCAGCTATATGACCTTTTGTGAACACCGAATCACCATGTCCAGTTAATTGTAAAATCTACCATAAATCGGGCGGACAAAGTCTCCCTCCTACAAGAGTAGTTCCTAATTCGAAATCTTCTCATGATGAACAAACTCTGAAGGTTTTAACCTGACAGAACTTCCACCCTCCGAACTTACGTAACCTATCCTTAATAGCGTGATTACCTCATTATAGTCAGGAATATTGAAAAGTTGGCGGATATTTTCGCGATCCGCTTCGCTTTCTAAAGGCGCACTGACAAATTGCACACCGATACCACGCGATGTCGCAGCGAGAAGCATATTCTGTATCAACATCCCCATGCTCAGCCACATCCATCGGGTTGCCCCTTCACCCGGTGGACACCTTTCGGTATTCATCGTAACCAATACTAACAATGGCGCTTCGCGTACTTGTGTCGCAATCTCTTTTGCAGGCATTTTACCTGCGCCTAAATGCCCCACAATCGCCAACGACTTCGCATTTTTTAACAACCCTTTCAATATGCTGCCTGTCAGTTTCTCAGGGCAATTTTGAAGCAATTTCGGTAGGGTAACATGGTCTTTCAGTAGAACACCATCGCCACGGTCTTGCCATTCTGTTTCGTTTAGACACATCCATCGGCTATTGTCGTCCAAAAACTTGGAATCTTTGAACTGTTCAATAATTGCTTGTTGAGTTATATCGGCCAGTATCTCTTTTCCCTCAGTCTCTTGAATGATCACTAACTCCCATGGTTGAACGTTAAAAGGGGAAGGTGTCCATCGCGCCGCCTCAATCAACCGATTCTGGTCAGCTTCATCAATTGGACGATTCTGAAATTCACCACGATAGCTGCGACGTTGGGTTATTGCTTCAAATACGTTCATTTAGACTCCGATATCTTTCCAGTACTTCCTCTGGTGTGGCTGTGCCTGTTGTGCCTATCTTAGTTACAGTAATGGACGCAATCAGATTCCCAAGATATGCTGCTTGAACTGCAGCCTCACTGCCTAAACTACAGAGCGTAGGAACTATCCCTGCTGAAACGCTATCTCCGGCCCCAACAGGATCAGTTTTGTCAGCATTCGGGATACCGGGAATATGGGTAAGTTGATCGTTATGATAAACGAGAATACCTTCCTCACCGAGTGTGACGAATACCATGTTTTGCGCCTGTTCTGCAAGCGCGACTGCACACCTTTTTGCTGATTCAGTGTCAACAGATTTTCCGTCCCAATTTGGAACAAGTACGCGTTGTGCTTCAAAGCGATTAGGTTTTATAATTACGTTTTGATACGTTCCTATCCTTGCACGGGAGTCAGCAAAGAAAATCTTATCGGGATAAACCACCGCAAGATCACACAGTTCTTCGCGCACGCGGTTGGTGATAACGCCTAAATTCTGATGAGGCATCTGATCTCCAATGATTATTCCATCAACCTGTGAAATACACGTTTGAAGCGCATCCAAAACCGCATTTTCAACACTATCATCCATCGGTGCTTGATTTTCAATATCAAAACGCGATCCTTCTGTTTCAACATCTTCATAGCCACGGTGAATAGGTTTTAGATATGTAGGGGTAACCCACTTCGGTGCGCTCACCATAAAATCTGTCCGACATCCTTTTTCTTCTAAACATGCCTGAAGTGTTCCTCCGAATCCATCTTCACCTATGACACCTAAAGTATAGACTGTTCCTACTCCCAATGCCTTGAGATTATTTGTGACGGTTCCTGCTGCCCCTGGACTATAACGTTGTTCAACCACAGGATTGGTATGCCACGGTGTTTCCAGCGATAATGTTGAACGTGTTTTGTCAATATACCAGTAGGCATCCAGATAGAAATCCCCAATCACGAGGATTCGCAGGTCTTGAAATTGGGATAGGAGTGCCTTTAGATCCCTTTCGTTAATCAACGCCATTCTCCATAATCTTATACTAATCCTGAAATCATTATACCATAATCCGACTTTAGGGAGCGCAAAAAATAATAATTGATTCGTTTAAACCAAATTATGTTCTTCCGCTACACGATTGGTCTTAATGCTTTGCAAGTAAATGGGTGTGTAAATATTTGGCATTAACTATATCATCTCTTGTAAGAAGGTTTTCAACCCCGATATAACGGTTTGAGTCTCAAAAATCGGGCTTTCAAAGCCCTCCCACAAGAGATAAGCCAGCATTTTTTTCTTAAGTTGACACCTATGGGTGTGTAAAGTTTTTGTAGCAACTCTGATGTCCAGAGTTATTGCGAGTTACAATAAAAATGGGTATCCTATCCTAATAAATTCAAAAAAGGAAGAGGATACCAATGTTTAATATATCATTAACGTGAGTTTGATAAATATTTAGAACTTCCACATTTCCTCTTAAAGTCCCTCTGATAAGGGGGATTTAGGGGTTAAAAACACCAAAATAACGATTT
>LXNJ01001964.1_pt1 | contig 11673 bp, 10 predicted proteins | sample 809081 | NCBI WGS metagenome assembly LXNJ01 (sample SAMN04870510, study PRJNA318959) | sponge metagenome | biome: sponge; feature: marine sponge reef; material: water | host: Petrosia ficiformis | place: Greece: Milos, Mediterranean Sea | collected 2013-05-29 | depth 5-7 m
GGAGATATCCGAGCCGCTTGATCGCCGCACCGTTGTCCAGCCGTTCGAGGGCATCCACCAGATCTTCGAGCCTCGCAGTTGAGAGCAGCGTGTCGAGGACCTCCATTGTGTGGCGGATGCCTCCACCTAGCGTTGGGTCCGACAAGATGTCGGCGACGGTGCGCTCCCGATCCGACACTTTGACCTGCCGGTCGCCCCGCCACTCCCCCACGAGTCCCCACTTGAGCCGGTCGGTTCCGACGTGATGGACCACATAGCTGGCGTCGGCGAGCTTCTGATCGACCCGGCGCACTCGTTGTGCGGTCGCAACGACCGTGGAGCGAAAGACTTGGTCGGTGAGAGCCCAGTGATTCGCGGCCGACCATCCGGCGATGTAGCACGGATCCCACACCAAGTCCGCCAGATACCAGGGGTCCTCGTTCCAGGTCGCCGGATCCAGCGCATCCACCGGCACTGCGATGTACAAACCCCGCCGCACACGCCTCAGCCACCCCCGCGATGCCCACGCCGACAACCGACGCGCAGCGGACTCGCGACTCACCCCCAACGCCGCGGCCGCAGCATCCACCGTGACCGTCCGCTGTCCTGCCCCGAACAACGTGGCAAGATCACGCCGACTCCTCGCTGACAAACCGCCCGGCTCGATACTCGGACCCATGCAGACATCCTAAGTCCAATACTTGCAACCTGAGCGGAATAACTGGAGTTTCATTGTCACTCTGGCCTGCTCCGCCTGATGGTGGCCCCGCCAGCGGAGTACCGATCTTGGCCCACCGGCGGCAGACGCTCAAGGCCGCCACGGGCTGGTAGCAGTTCGGCGACGGGCTCTCAGAGCCTCGCTGACAGCCCACCGACCAATGACGCGTGTTGCGTCTGCTCGGCTTGGCTCCTGAGCATCACGCCAACTCTGATCTTGACGCCTTGATCGAGTTCGCAGAACCTGTCAGCGTCGATGTCGTCCAGGTCCACGAAATCACTGATATCGTGAAACCGTGAGAAACGTCACCATCAGCCTGGATGAGGAGACCGCACGCTGGGCTCGGATCGAGGCGGCGTGCCATGACATGAGCGTGTCGCGCTTTGTCGGCAAGGTTCTTCGAGAGCGGATGACGACCTCCGATGACTTCGAGCGGGCTCGCCAGTCGTACCTCAACCGCGGGGCCGCACCGCTGGGGACAAGGGACGACCCCTTGCCCGGGCGCGACGAGATCCACCGACGCTGAGACGCGGTGAGCATCTTCGTCGACACGAACGTGCTCGTGTACGCGCGCGACCTGTCGGTGCCCCGCAAACAGGAGCGGGCCTATGAGTGGATCTCCGCACTGTGGGCGTCGCGGCTGGGCCGTACCAGCGTCCAGGTCCTCAACGAGTACTACGTCACCGTCACTCGCAAGCTCGCGCCGGGCCTCGCGGCAAGCGACGCCCGCGCCGATGTGGGCGACCTGCGGGCGTGGGCGCCGGTGCCGGTCAGCGCCAGCCTCCTGGACTCCGCGTTCGCGACCGAGGACCGATTCGGCCTGTCGTGCTGGGACTCTTTGATCGTGGCCGCCGCGCAAGCTGCAAACTGCGAGTATCTGCTGACCGAAGACCTCCAGGACGGTCAGCTCCTCGACAGCGTGACCGTCGTCAACCCGTTCGAGCACCGGCCCGAGACGATCCTGTAGACGGCCCCAGTCGCCACCGCTGACACCGCAACCGGTCCGGGCCCAGCCGCATTGTCCATGCCTCCGTCCCCCGGCTAGCCAGCCGTCAATACCAGGGTGCAGTTGGCACGCACTGCGCCCCGCAGCCTTCGCCCGGGCGTGCGCGACGCCCGCCTGCGTATATTGAGCGCCGGTGCAGACCTTCTCTTCATCCACTCCGATCGCGGCTCCTCAAGAGATCGTCTGGGAGGTGATGACCGATCACCGTCTCTATTCTCGATGGTCAGCCAGCTCTCGGGTCGATCTGGAGGTCGAGGGATCACCCGATCGCAACGGAGTCGGCGCTATCCGGGTGTTTCACACCGGCATCGTGAGAGCCCGCGAGGAAATCACGGCCTTCGACCCGCCCAACCGCATGACCTACCGGGCGCTGAGCCTGCCACTGCCGGCGCGGAACTACCGTGCCGAGATGATGCTGGTGAGCGACGAGGACGGCAATGGCTGCACGCTTCACTGGGAGTCCTGGTTCGAGGCCACCATTCCTCTCACCGCAGGGATGTCTCGCCGGATCATGTCCTCATCGGTGGCCAAGATGGCCGCCGGAATCGCCGGGGAGGCTGAGAGCCGAGCCCAATCGGCGTGAGTCCTGCCGCGGGAATCGTTCCGCCGCCTGGTGGACCAGGCAGACGGTATACTCTAGAGTATGCCTGATTCGACTACCATAAAGGTCTCAGTCCGGACTCGGGATGCCTTGCGTGAACTCGCCGATCGTGAGGGGCTCACCTTCGACGCACAGATCGAGAGACTGGTCCGAAGGGAGCGTCGTCGCATCATCGGGGCTCAGCTCGCTAGTGCCCCGCTCGACGCCGGCGACGAGGCTGTGCTCGATGCGTCCGTGAGCGATGTCGCCGATGCGAGCGGGTGACGTCGTCCGCTGCGACTTCGGCACACCGGCGCGGGGCGAGCCGGAGTTCGTCCGGCCGGCCATCGTGGTCACCTCCGATGATGTGCTCGAGTTCCGGCAGCACGCGATCGTGGTCGTACCTTGCACGACCACGAGGCGAGGATGGTTGAGCGAGGTTGACATCGCCGGGTCCGATGTCGCCCAGGCGCACCTGCCGACAACCATCAGCGTCGACCGCGTCGTCGAGACGACGGGCACGAACATCGGGCCCGTCGCGCTGCAACAGATTCGAGAACTGATCGCCGACCTGCTCGGACTGTGACCCCGCCAGCCCGGCGGCCGCACAAGCCGTTCTAGTTCGTCGGCGTGCTCGGAGAGAATGTCACAGCCGGCGGCCTGCTGGCCTTCGTCGCCTGTGAGCATTACGGTCAGTGCCGCTGGTGCATTTCGCACCGCGCAGCGCTCATGTGGCCAGACGAGTCGGCGTTCAGGAGCAATCGTGATCATCCTCGCGAACGGCAGGACACACGAGGTCGCCCAGCGGACCGACGACACCGACACCCTGTGGGTGCGGCTCGGCGAACTCCCCGACGCCACCGGCTGGCAGATGAAGCCGCAGGGCGCCTGCCTGGGCGAGCTGTGCGTGCCGCTGCCGGAGCACAAGCGTGAGGAGTGGATCGCCGACGCCGACGACTGGGTGTGGCTCAACTACTCGGAGTTCGCGGCCATGATCGGCCAGAGGTACGTGCGCGACGGCGACGTGTGGAGCCTCGGCTCGGTGCCCGAAGTCCGTCGCATGGGGCTGGAATCCGCAGTCGCCCCCGACTTCGAGGTGACCGACCGCAACGGCGACACGCTGAGGCTCTCGGACTTCCGCGGCCACAAGGTGGTGCTGTTCACCTGGTCGTCCTGGTGAGGCTGCCGCTTCAGCCTGCCGGTCTGGCAGGCATTGTACGAATCGCTCGGTCCGGACCGGTTCGAGCTGATCAGCGTGGCCCAGGACTCGGGCGGCCCCAAGGCGGTGGACAAGTGGTTCGACCGGGCCAAGCCGACCTACCGCTGCGTGGTCGACCCGACCCACGAGATCAGCTCGCTGTTCGGCTGGGTGAACGTGCCGTCGGCCGCCTGGATCGACGAGGACGGGCAGATCGTCCGCAGCAACGAAGGGGTGTACCCGGCCGAGACGACCGTCGGGTTCGGCCTCGGCAAGGTCCGCATGGGCGACGACTCGTTCGCCGACGCGACCCGCGACTGGATCGAGCGGGGAGCCGACAGCGAGCACGTCTGGTCGAACCAGCAGCTGGCCGAGCGGCTCAAGCCCGTCGACGACGACAAGCGGCTGGCCGAAGCGACGTTCAAGCTGGCGCTGCACTTCGAGGCGACCGGCGACAGCGAGCGGGCGCTCAAGCACTTCGGCGCGGCATCGGAGCTGGCGCCCGACAACTGGAACTACATGCGGCAGGGCTGGACCCACAAGGGGACGGTCCATGCGACCCTGCAGGTGCTGAAGCGGACGAGCGACATGCGCAAGAATTCCGACAAGAGCTTCTATGACCCCACGGGGCTGCCCGGCGAGGACTACCGCCGGTTCACCGAGCCCGAGTGGCTGTGGACGCCTGCCGTGCGGCGGCTCAAGCAACTGGTCCGCCGCTAGAGGACGCGGCGAACAGTCAACCTGGGGCTAGGCGGCTGAGAACCGCTCTGCGCTGGCGCGCCGGGCGGCTGAGTGGATGGCGTCGATGTCGATGTAGCAGCCCTGCAAGTGCCGGCGCTCGGTCGAACGGTAGGCCCGGCGCCCATGCAACACCCGGCGGTTGTCGAAGGCCACCAACTCGCCGGCCCGCAGGGCGATCTCGATGGCGTGGTCGTCCCGGTCGAGGAGATCGACGAAGGCCCGGTAGGCGCCGTAGAACGATGCCGTGCCGGCCCGGCCGGCGGTCAGCGGCTCCATCGAGCGGTTGTTGACGCTCACCGCTCTCACCGCGCCGCCGCAGTCGAGTTCGATCAGGGGGCGCCGGGCTCGCAGGTCGACATCGGCGCTGCGGTAACGGAACATGACGTCGGTAGTGGTGAGCGTCTCGAACGCGGCGGGATCCTCCTGGCGGAGGCGGGCCGCCGCCGCGAAGCCGTCCACGAACCGGCTGGCGCCGCCGTCGCTGGCCGCGGCCAGGCAGTGCAGCAGCTGCACGGTGGGGCACGGGTCCCTGTAGGGGTTGTCGGTGTGGGCGGGCAGGCCCAGCGGCGTGAAGGCGAGGTTGACGGGGTCGGGTTCGGCGACAACGTCGAAGAGGGTGCCGTAGTTGGTCTCCCGCACGAACCCGACCGTGTTGGCGACGTCGAGGACCGTTCCTGGCTCGACCCCGCAGTCGTGCAGCAGGGCGATGCCCCTGCGGGCCAACTGGTCGACGAACGGGGTCAGGTCGCCGGTCCGGCTCGTGCTGCCGGCGCGGAGCTGTCCCGCGAGCGCCGGGGGCCACACCTCGGCGTGAACGTCCTCGGGTTCGGGTGTGGGGACGTGGCATACGTGGCGCTCACCCGAACGGTGGTGCAGGGTGACGGCCAGTTGGTTGTCGGTCCGGTCGGTGCGGACTACCGTCCACCCGTCGAGCGCGGAGGCGTCCACCAGGTGTTGATCGTTGCGAGGATCGCGGCACTGCGCGCACCGGCAGGCATCGCGTGCCCACGACGGGTCGATCGGAGGCCTCGGCGCGAGCGCGGCGGTGATCAGTCCCCGGTAGCTCTCGAGCGGAGGGATGGCTAGGCCCTCGACCTTGCCGCCGTCATCGTAGGCGCGGAGACGCAATGCCTCGCAGGCGAAGGTGCCGGAGGCGAACGCCTCGGCATCGTCCGCAGGCAGCGGGCCTCCCTGTTCGGCCAGCGACACTTGCGAGGCCAGGCTGAGGCGGCGGTAGTACGCCGGCTCGACCGACACCCGGTACCGCTTCGCCTCCACGTGGCCCCGGATGGGCTCGACGATGGCCGGCGAAAGGAGAGGCTGCAGCGCCCGAGCTCCGACCTCGGCGTGGTCGGGCAGACCCCACGCTCCCGCGGAGCCCAGGATGTGGCCGAGGTCGTGCAGGAGGCAGGCGAGCACCATCTCGTCGCCGGCATCGTCCGCCGCGGCGAGAGCCGCAGACTGCAGTGCGTGATCCACCATCGTCACCCGCTCGCGGTACGACACTTGAGCTGCGGCGGCCAGGAGATCCAACACGACCTCCACCAGCGGGACCTCCCGGCCCAGCAGCGACGACCCCTCCCAGCGCGGATCGGGTGCGAACCCACATAGGTCGGCGACAGTCGGCGCGACATCGAGAGGCGAGACGGCGGGCCATCCCGAGCCGGCCGCGACCCGCCCCGGCGCTCGCACCACCGCGAACGTCTCGAGCACGTCGGGGACCTCCTCGCGGTGGTGGGTTCCGAGCCCCCCATGGTCGGTGGTCACCAGCACGGATGCCCCGGCCCCCGCGGCGTCGAGCAGGCGGGCCAGAACCGTGTCCGACCGGGAGACCGCAGCCCTGTACTCGGCGCTGTCCCAGCCGTGGGCGTGACCGGCGAGGTCGGGCTGGACCAGATAGACGAACACGACGTCATCGCGATCGTCGGCTGCGCCCGCGATGGCGGCATCGACTACACGGCGGTCGTCGTCGGGGTCGTAGCCGCCGTCGATCACGAACCGCTGCACGGCCGCATCCCGCTCGATCACGGCGTCGAGCGGCAGCCAGCTGATGAACACCGCGGTGGAGCGGCCGGCATCTCGGGCTGCCTTCAGGAACGAGGGTGCATCGGTGCGCAGCAGTGCCGATGTGTTGTCGGACAATCCGTGGGTGGCCGGATCAACGCCCCGGAGGATCGACGTGTGGATCGGGAGCGTCCATGGCGGCGTCAAGGTGCGGGCTGTGAAGCACGACGCCCCCTCGAGGGCGAGGGTGGTGAGGGCGGGCATGGTTGTGCGGGTGATGTGGCGCGGGGCCAATCCGTCGATCGACACCACCAGCACGGGCGAGCGCGCAGACTGCATGCGCGGAGGATACGACCGCGGAACTGATCGGAGTGCGATGCAGCGCTCCCATGTCCCGTAGCCTGCGGCCGTGCGATTGCGGTTGGCCACGGCGATGCGGTTGGCCACGGCGATGCTGGCGGCTGCGATCATTGCCGCCGGCTGCGGGGGCGACGCCGACGACGCCCCCGACACGGCTCCCGCGACGGAGGTCGACGCGCCCGCTACTACCACAGACGCCGACGACACCCCGGCAGAGCCGGAGTCTCAGCCGGCAACCCCAGACGAGCCCGCACCCCATCCCAGCGACGCCTACTTCGCTCTCGAGCGGGTGATGGAAATCAGCATCGAGATCGACGGCGCCGACTGGGACACCCTGCGCCACCAGACCCGCACCCTCGAGGACGTGTTCGCTGAGATCGAGGAGTTCGGCCTGTCCCGGCCCTTCGCCGACATCTACACGTGGTTCAGCGCCACCGTGACCGTGGACGGCGAGGCCCACGCAGAGGTCGGCGTGCGCAAGAAGGGGTTCGTGGGCTCCCAGAGCGACACCAAGCCGTCCCTCAAGCTGCGCTTCGACAAGTACGTCGACGGCCAGTCCCTGGGCGGGGTCATGGAGCGGATGACCCTCAACAACAGCGTCCAGGACGCCTCGATGGTCAACACCTGCCTGTCGTACCGGGTGTTCGCCGCAGCCGGCAACCCCGCGCCCCGCTGCAACTTCGCCACCGTGGCGGTGAACGGTAAGGACCTCGGGCTCTACGTCCACGTCGAGGAGATCAAGGCCCCGTTCCTGCTCCGCCACTTCGACAGCGCGGAGGGCAACGTGTACGAGGGCAACGTCAGCGACTTCACGCCGGTGTACCGCGGCACCTTCGAGAAGAAGAACAACGAGGACGCAAACGACTGGTCCGACATCGACGCGGTGGTGGCCGCCCTCGACGACCCCTCCGACGCCGGGCTGGAGGCGCTGGGCGAGATCGTGGACCTCGACCGGTACCTCTCGCACTGGGCGACCGAGGTGCTGATCGGGCACTGGGACGGCTACGCCGGAGACCGCAACAACTACTGGTTCTACCGCGAGCCCGGCGGCCGGTTCGTGTTCATCCCGTGGGGCGTCGACGACACCTTCCACCTGCGCGACGACCCCAACCCGTTCGACGACATCAGCGACCCTCCCCCGTCGATTCTGGCCCTGACGGCCATCCCCAACCGCCTCTACAACCATCCCGACTGGCGGGCCGCCTACGTGGAGCGGCTGAAGGACATCCTGGAAACCGTCTGGGACACCGACGCACTGCTGGCCGCGGTGGACGAGATGGCCGCCGTCGTGCAGCAGCACGCCCTCCCCGCTGAGCGCGAGGCCGCCGAGGCCGACACCGAGCGGGTACGCAAGTTCATCCTCAAGCGCGAGGGCGAGATCCTCGCCGACCTCACCCCCGAGCCGCCCGAGTGGCCCCAGCCGGAGGGCTACATCCCGCCTGACGCAGGATCGGGAACCCTGGAGGTCAGCTTCTCCACGACCTGGGGCAGCAACCTGAGCGGCGACTTCCCGGGCGACGGCACGATCCACAGCCTGATGCTCAACGGGTCCCCCGAACCGATCGAGAACATGGGGGTCTTCGCCGGCCACGCCAGCCCGGACGAGGTCCCCCTGCTCCCGGGTGCCCGCGAGCCTGCTTCCATAGTGGTCGTGAGCGTCGAGGACGACGGCTCGCTCGCGGGTATGTCGCTGGTTGTGGAACTCGACCGGCTGGAGCCGGGGGCCACGCTGGTGGTCGGCGCCGACGCCATCGGCGGCGGGGTGTGGTCCATCCCGGCGGGAGCGGCCGCACCCGACAGCTTCTCGCCCTTCGCCGAGGGCACCCTGGAGCTGTCCGAGGCGGGCACGGCCCGCGGCGACGCCATAGCCGGCACCTTCTCGGGCCGGTTCGGTTGGGATCTAGTTCCCGGCGGCGGCGACTCCGGCACGGGCCTGGTCGATGTCGGCCTGGTGATCAACGAGGTGGCCGCCAAGGGCGACCCCCTGGACTGGTTCGAGCTGCACAACTCCTTGGCCGAGCCGATCGCGCTCGACGGCTTCGTGTTCGCCGACGACTTCGCCGACGCCGGCAAGCGGGTCGCCTTCCCGGCGGGTACGACCATCGAGGCGGGCGGGTACCTGCAGGTTGAGCTGGACAGCGACGGCTGGCCCGGCTTCGCGCTGGGCGGCGACGAGGAACTCGGCGTCTGGCTGGCCGACGGCACCGGCGTGGACAAGGTCGACTGGGAGGAGGGTGACTCCCCCGGCGATCAGAGCTACGCCCGGATCCCCGACACCACCGGGGACTTCCAGACCGTCGACAACCCCACTCCGGGTGCCCCCAACCAGCCCTGACGGTAGACACATGACAATGAGTGACCGGTCTGCGGCCCCGACGCCCGAGAGTCCCCTCACCCGGGTCGACATCGGAGAGGTCAAGCTGGCCACCCTGGTGCTGCGGGGCGGCGACGGGGTGCTGCTGTTCATCCACGGATCGTTCGACGATCACCACACCTGGTCGCCGGTGACCCGGGCTCTGGCCGGGACCGGCCACACCATGGTGGTGTACGACCGCAGGGGCCACAGCGCCAGCACTGACGTCACCGGCCAGGGGACCATCCGTCAGGACGCCGACGACGCGGCCCGGCTGATCGAGCAACTTGGGCTGGGCCGAGTCCATGTGGTGGGTCACTCCTACGGGGCCGGAGTGGGAGTCCTGCTGGCCGCCGAGCGCCCCGAGCTGGTCGCCTCGCTGTATCTGCACGAACCGCCCGCCTTCGCCGTTCTCACCGGCCGCCCCGAACTGGACGAGCTGAGAGAACAGACCGGGGCCGTGGCGCGGGAGTCGGTGGCCCTGCTAGCCGCCGGCCGGGTCGAGGAGGGAACCGCCTACTTCATGGAGGAGATGGCCTTCGGGGCCGGCAGCTGGAGCGAGCTGTTCGATGACCGGGCCCGGGCCACCATGGTGGCCAACGCCGACACCTGGCTCGACCAGTCACGCGACCCCGAGCGCCTGGCCGTGGACGTGGCCGCGCTCAACGCTTTCGACGGGCCGGTCACCTTCTCGGTCGGGAGCCGGACCCTGCCCGCATTCTCGGCTTCCACCGCCGAGATCCTCAGACTTGTCCCGGAGGCCTCCGGCGTCACCATCGAGGGTGCCGGCCACGGCGCCCCGACGTCTCACCCCGAGGAGCTGGCCGCAGCCATCCGCCACCACCTGGACTCGACCTAGCCCCTCATCTGATCACCCCCGACCGGTGCGGCGGGTGACGATCAGAACTGCTGGATCGTGTGGTGGTGGGTCATGGCTGAGCCGGCCGGGCCCAGCAGCATGTGGGCTCGCAGGTTCCGCTTGTGGAACAGCCTCACCAACTCGGCGTCGTGCCGGCCGGCGGTGTCAGCCAGCACGAAGGCCTCCAGCTTGGCCTCGCCGTCGCGCCAGTCGTGGGGGCGGGCCCCGAGCAGCCGCTCCAGGTCGTCGAGGTCGGCCTCATTGACGGCATCGCCGATCTCGTCGCACCGCTGGAGGTGGCGGGCCAGCCGGAACAGGATGCGCAGCTCGTGGCCGACGAACGGGTCGCCGGTCGATACCGACCGCAGCGCCCGAACCAGGTGCCCATGGCCCACATCCGCGGTCGAGAAGCGGGGCTCGGGCATCTCGACGGTAGGCAGGTCGATGCCGAGATGCTCGGCCCAGGCCTCGGTGGCGAACAGGTTGGTCTCGCAGCACCACTGCAGATTTGTCATCAGGTCCGAGGCCGCTGAGGGATCGCGCAGGGCGTGGCTGTAGGCCAGCTGGTTCGACAAGGTGAAGGCCATGTGGTGCCAGCGGATGGCGTCCAGGTCGACCGGAACGCCCGACAGCTCCTCGTAGCGGGCGTAGAGCTCTCGCATGTCGCCGTAGCCGACGATGGTGTCGCGCATGCGCCAGGCGGCCAGGTCCATCATGGGGTCACCGAGGTGGCCCAGCTCGAGGTCGAGCACCGCCAGGATCCGGCCGCCGTCGTGGTGGAACTGCCCCGAGTCCCACACCACGGGCGCCTCCCGGCCGGCGGTGTCGATCGGGTTGCGGCGCAGCCACCCCAGGCAGAACTCGAGGAACGGGTCGGGGTGCTTCTTCAGCGAGCGGTAGTGCTCCTCGTAGCGGCGCAGCCCCACCAGCCCGGCCTCCGCGGGGTCCGCGGCCCGCCGGATCCCGGCCGCGGCGAACGGCTCGATGGGCAGCGAATGGAGCCGGGCGAGGATTGCGAGATAGTCGTCGACGGCCGCGACCCGGTCCTCGTCGCTGGTGCCGGCGAAATGCTCCTGGCCGCCGACGCGGTCGATCACGAAGGCCATGGGCTCGTCGATCCAGCCCCGAACCGTGGCCACCGGGATGCCATGGTCGCCCAGCAGCCGCTGGAACGTCATCTCGTGGCGCAGCGGGAAGATCAGCGGCATATCGGTGCGGTCGCCGCGCACCACCAGCTCATGGCGGGCGCCGGCCCGGTCCACGGTCGCGAACCACACCGGCCGCCACCGTGGCTGGCGGGCCAACTCGACGACCGTGCCCCCGAAGTCCCGCTCGAACCAGCGGACGATGTTGCCGTCGGCGGCCGCCAGCGATTCCGGGCTCATCATGTCGCTGCGCCTCTCCCCTGTCCGCCGGCCTTCTCCGGCCGTCCTTATCGACGGCCGGCCCATTGTGGTCTAGGTTCGCGGTTCCCCATCGGATCGCCAAGGAGGAGACATGAGGTTCAGTTTCGTAACCCTGCCCGACTACCCGCTATCGGAGTCCCTAGAGCACATCAAGACGGCCGACGAGCTCGGCTTCTACGGGTGCTACGCCGCGGATGAGACCTGGCACAAGGACCTGTACGTGCTGTTCGCCGCGGCGGCGTCGCAGACCAGCCAGATCCGCATGGGTCCCAGCCTGGCCCCGATCGCGTTGCGGGAGCCGACGCTGGTCGCCCAGGCGGTGGCCACCCTCGACGAGCTGACCGGAGGCCGGGCCGAGTGCGTCATCTCGAGCGGGAACTTCAGCCTGCTGGCCCAGTACGCCACCGACTGGACCGGCATCAAGCCGCTGTCGAGGGTCAAGGAGGCCCACCACGTGATGCGCACCTTC
>LXNJ01001965.1_pt1 | contig 11672 bp, 6 predicted proteins | sample 809081 | NCBI WGS metagenome assembly LXNJ01 (sample SAMN04870510, study PRJNA318959) | sponge metagenome | biome: sponge; feature: marine sponge reef; material: water | host: Petrosia ficiformis | place: Greece: Milos, Mediterranean Sea | collected 2013-05-29 | depth 5-7 m
CCTGCTTCTACGTGAAGCGCGTGATTCGGCGGGGTGGCGTCATGTCCCGCCTGATCGACGAGGCGGTGGCTCACGCCCGCCGCAACGGGGCCACGGTCGTCGAAGCCTATCCGGTGGCGCCCGATTCGCCCAGTTACCGCTTCTGCGGTTTAGTCCCCGTGTTCGCCGCGCACGGATTCGTCGAGGTGGGCCGCGCCGGGCGGCGGCGCCACGTGATGAGGCGGGAGTTGAGCGGGCAGCCCACGGAGTAGGTTCGATGATCCGTGCCGCTTGCGCTGGAGGCGCATGGGCTGAGATTGTGGGACTTGTTCAGAGTCACGGCGGGGAGAGGGGAAGGGGAGGATCGTGATGTCACGCCAGCGCGTGAAGTCGTTCGACGAACTACAGCGGCAGGGGACCGGCAGACAGTCGGAGGGTGGCTTTCACGAACTGTGCGTTCGCGCCTCGGTCGGCCCGCACGCCGGTCGAGAACCGATGCGCACTTGCCGCGACATCGTGCTGGAATGGCTGCGGGGCAAGCTGCAGGAGGACCTTCCACGCAAGGCGAGGCGGCACCGGGGCTTTTCGCTTCGGACGGGCAACGCGGTGTGCAAGGGCGTCAGGGTTCGCGACGGGGACAGCGACCAGTGGGCGGTGATGATCGAGCGAAGTCCCGCGCCGGACCGCGAGGTCGCCTCCGAAATCGTCGTCTCGGGCACGGCCGCGCGGCCGGTCGTGATCGGCATCCGCGTCGTGGACCGGTCGATTGTCCCGCGAGACGTGGAGAAGGAGTACCCCGCGGAGCTGCTCGCGGAACTGGCCGCCCGGATTCCCCTGCGGCAGAGTGGGCGCAGACTCGCTTGCGAGCCGGTCATGGTGGAGTCGGAGCAGACGATGAGGGGTTTTGTGACGTTGCTGCTGGATCCCGACCGGCAGGTGCCCTTTGCAGTCCTCACGTTGCCCTCCGATGCGGCCGATCGTTCCGCCGTCGAGACACACGCGCATGCCCTGGCGCGAGCCGTCACCGGACTGGCCGTTGTCTGGGTGCTTCCGCCCGCAATGACCTTTCGGCTGACCGAGCGCGTTACCCGGCACCTGTCGGTGTTCAATGGCGCGTGGCGGCTCTACCTGCCGGGTTTCGGCACGGACTCGTTGAAGACCGACCATCCCCTGATCCTGTGGGACCGGTTGAACGAGAACGGTGGTATTGCGCGCGCCAGCGGGCGGTTCCTGCGCGTGTCGGCCGAGGCGAGCGGGAAGGTTGAAAGCGGCGATCAAGCCGCCGGCTACGCGGCCCTGGAGCGCGAGGCCGCCAGCGTCGCCGGTCGTCGGGGAGGACTGGTGTCGTTTTTGCGCAGATCGATCTGGGGTGGGCCGGAACAGGTCGCGGTCGTTCGCGAGCCGCCGCCCATGCCCGCTCCCGGATCGCCGCGGCCCTCGCGCCGTCTCAGGGCGGCGAGGGAGACCGCGACTGCCAACGCAAGGCGGTACGAGCGGGTGAAAAAGCGGGTCGACACGATCGAGCGGGAGCGCGACGAGGCACGCAAGCGGGCCGAACAGCTCGCCGGCCTGGTCCGGGTGCTGGGGGGAGATCCGGACGCCAGCGTTCCATTCCCGACAACCTGGTCCGAATTCGCCGGCTGGTGCGACGAGAGCCTGCGCGGCCGCCTCGTTCTGACCGGAGCGGCGCGGCGCGAACTGGACGGCGCCCACTTCGCGGATGTGGGTCTGGCGGCCCGATGCCTCCATTGGCTGGCCGACGAGTACCGGACCGGCAGGCTCAACGGCGGCAACTCCGGGTTGCGCGGACGGATCGCGGGGATAGACGGCGCCTTCAACGTGCCGTGCGGACGCGACAGCTTCGAGCACTTCCGGGACGGACGGCGCCATGCCGTGAACTGGCACATCAAGCGGGGCGCCAACACGCGCGACCCCCGCCGCTGTCTCCGCATCTACTACTTCTGGGACGAGCAGGCGGGTCAGGTGGTCGTCGCCGCCATGCCCGGGCACCGGAAGAACGCGCTGAGTTGAGTCGCGCCGCGGCCGCCCGACGGGCCACCGCCGGTTGCTGCCCGCCGGCTACCGCTTCCCTGCGGCCACCCGCTTCTTTTCCTCCTCCAGGGCCCCGAGCGCCACACCGTCGGTAATCCACGACGGGGCCGGTTCGCCCTTCAGGTAGTGCCCGAACCACTCCAGGATGCGGCGGTGGTAGTCCTTCTGGTTGGCCTCCTGCCGGAAACCGTGATCCTCGCCTTCGTAAACCAGCAGCACCATCTGTTTCTCCGCTCGCCGGGCGAAGTTGAAGAACTCGGTCCCCTGATCCCAGTCCACGACCCCGTCCTCGTTGCCGAAGGCCATCAGCAGGGGGGTTTTCATGTTATGCACCTCGTGGATCGGCGAATTCCGCCGGTGTGCCTCCGGATCCTCCCAGAACGGCACCTCCATCCGCGCCTGCCCGGTCTCCCAGTGGCTCAGCTCTGCGATCCCCGGGTTCCAGTGCAGCTGGCCCATGAAGCTGACGAAATCGGTCAGCGGCGCCCCCGCCACCGAAGCCGCGAAAATGTCGGTCCGCGTGGGCAGGAACGTCGCCTGGTAGCCGCCCCACGAGTGCCCGATCAGACCGACCGCGTCCGGATCCGTCACGCCCATCTCGACGGCCTTCGCCACCGCGGCGCGCACCGATTCCAGCGCGCTCACGCCGGGGTCCCGCGCCCGGTACACGATGTCGGGCAGCAGCACCGCGTACCCGTGCTGGGTCCAGGCCGTGTAGTTGTAGTAGTCGTGCTCGCTGGGGACGCGGAAGAAGTGCATTTGGGGGGAGAGCATCTCGTAGGTGTACACGATCGTGGGCACCGCGCGTCCCTCCTCGTGGTTCGCGGGAAGAAGGAGTACGAACTGGAGGTCGCGGCCTGATTCGCTGACGAAGTCGACCAATTCGGCCCGGCCCCACGCCACCTCGTCGATGAAGGGGTTGATGGCCGTCGCCTGGACGGGATTCGCCAGGTCGGGGCCCGCAACGAACAGGTCGGGCGGGTCGGTGAAGGACATCGCGCGGTAGAGGAGGACGTCGGCGCTGTCGGCGCGGACCAGGCCGGACAGGTAGGCGTCGTCCAGGATCAGGGTCTCGACGGCGTCGCGGTCGCGCGCGTCCGCCCAGCCGTCCGCGAGGCGGGCGTAGCCGCGCTGCTCGGTCTTCTCGTTGTAGAGGGTGAGGTAGGGGCGCGAATCGGGGTCGAGGCCGGGCTCGTCATCGTCGTCGGCGACGCGTGCCACGCGGTGGGTGATGCCCGTCTCGGCGCCGCGGGTCACCCGCTGGCCTCCCGAGCCGTCCGGCGCGACCCGCCAGATGTCGTGCTTGCCGTACAGCAGGACAGCGTCGTCGTCCTCCAGCCAGGCGCCGGGACCGAAGCCGTGCGGCGGGGTGACGTCGGTGGGCGTGTCGTAGTCGGTGTTGGCGAAGTTTTCCGCTAACCCTGACGTTACGTCATGCTCGGCTCCGGTGCGGAGGTTGAGCGTGTGATACGCGGAGCCGTCCCACCACAGAAGCCACGCGCCGCCCGGACTGGGCCACTCGTAGCGGACGCGGCTGAAGAGCTGCCGCCGCTCGCCGGTGTCCACGTCCACCGCCCGGACATCGTGGTAGGGACGGCCGAACATCGCGCCCCAGGGGTAGGGATCGGCGTCGTCCTCCAGCGCGGTCTCCCACCCGTGAAGCAACTGCGCGCTCGCCATGAGGTCCGAGCCGAGCACCACCACGCGGTCGTCGTCGACGTGCCACACCGCCAGCAGCGTGCGGCTGCCGTCGCGGGCCTCGGCGACTTTCTGTTCCGGGAAGAGGCGCACGTCCTTCGTGTGCCAGAGCTGCAGATCGGGCAGATCGGGTTCCTCTTCCGGGGAGCCCTGCGCGTCCTCCGCGTCCGGATCGGTGTCTTCGTCCTCCTCTTCGTCCTCCTCCTCAACAGGCCGGAGCCCCACCGAGATCATGCTGCCGTCGTCCGACCAGGCGGGCGCACGGTGGCGGACGACCTCGAGGGTGTCGGGAACGCCCGCTGTCCCGGCCCCGAGGACCATCGTGTCGACGCCGCGGCCGAGGTCGCGCCAGGCGAGCACGTCGAACGCGGTGCCGTCGGCCGACGCGGCGTCGCGGGACCGGAGCGCCGCGAGGTCGTGGGAGTCGTCGCGCCAGCGCAGGCTCATGTACGCGGACCCGGACGCGTCGGCGGAGCGGAGGGCGCCGGTGGCGGCGTCGAAGATCTGCACGCCGTTGCCCACGTCGGTGCCGGTAGCGACCGCGAGCGCCAGCATCGATCCCGTGGGGCTCCACGCCATCTCGCCCACGTTGCCGAAGGTGGTCCCGGCGCCGGTGGCCAAATCGACGATGCGCACGTCGGCGCCCTTGCCGGCCGGCTCCTCGGGCGCGTAGCCGTGGAGCGCAATGAAGCGGCCGGAGGCGTCAAAACGGCGTTCCGAGACGGCTTCAAATTCGCGGGTCTCGCCGGTTTGCAAGTCCATCACGGACGCCTTCTCGCGCACGGGTTCGTTGCTGTTCTCGCGCTCCTCCGGGGGGAGACCGACGGTCCAGGCCAGCCAGCGGCCGTCGGCCGAGAAGGCGGGCGCCGAGCCCCATGCGAAGACGCGGGTGGAGTCCTCGGCCAGCTTGCGGACGCGAAGCTCCGAGGTCTCGTCCACGCGGGTGACCACGTACGCGATCCAGTCGCCACGAGGAGAGAGGGCGTCCGCGCCGAGGCTCTCCCACCGGCCGTAGTCGTCGGGCATGACCGGGGGGCGGTCCTGGGGGGAGGCGGGGGCGGGAACGGAGAGCAGGACGGCGGCCGCGAGGAAGGCGGTGCGGTGCAGGCGAGCGTGCATGGGAACTCCCGGGGAATGCGTCGTGACCCATCGTGTGCGTGCGTCCAAGCATCACGGCGGGCGCGCCGCGGCGCAAACCCGCTAACTTCCCGCCATGTACGACCGGATTGTCTGCCTGACCGAGGAGCCGACCGAGATCCTCTACCGTCTGGGGGAGGACCGGCGGATCGTGGGCATCTCCGGGTTTACCGTGCGCCCCGCGCGTGCGCGCAAGGAGAAGCCGAAGGTCTCGGCGTTCACATCGGCGAAGATCGACCGGATTCTCGCGCTCGAGCCGGACCTGGTGTTCGGCTTCTCGGACATTCAGGCGGACATTGCCGCCGACCTGATCCGGAGTGGGTTGGAAGTCCACATCTTCAACCACCGGTCGGTGGCGGAGATCCTGCGGACGGTTCGGGCGATCGCGGGGCTGGTGGGGTGTCCGGAGAAGGGCGAGCGGCTGGCGGAAGAGCTGCAGGCGGGTCTGGACCGGGTGGCCGAGCGCGCGGCTGAGCGGGCCGCCGCGGCGCCACGCCGCCCGCGCGTCTACTTCGAGGAGTGGTACGACCCGCTGATCTCGGGGATCCGCTGGGTGTCGGAGCTGATCGAGCTGGCGGGGGGCGAGGACTGTTTTCCAGAGTTCCGGGAGTGTGGCCTCGCGAAGGACCGGATCATCGCCGACCCCGGCGAGGTGGTGCGCCGCGCCCCCGACGTGATCATCGGGTCGTGGTGCGGCCGCAAGTTCCGGCCCGAGAGGGTGGCGGCGCGCGAGGGGTGGGGAGATATCCCCGCCGTGGCGGACGGGCACCTGTACGAGGTCAAGTCGCCGTTGATCCTGCAGCCGGGTCCGGCTGCGCTGACCGACGGGGTGGAGGCGGTGGCCAGGATCATCGGGGGGTGGCGGGGGTAGCAACCCTTCCGGTTGGCCAGGTTGTTGGTTGCGATCGGGCTCCTTCCCCCATACTGTATTCAAACCAGTACCCAGGTTTGTAATCACTGAACCGGGAGAGCTGGATCCGCCGCAGGACGTCGTTCAGTCGGTTTGCGGCACTGGAAGGACACAGGATGGAAGGCCAGGGGTGGTTACCGTCGGTTGACTCCGTACCCGACGTGCGTCCAGCGCTTGCATCTTCCCCTGATCCTCGTCTCTTGCGGCCGGAATCCGGATCAGCCGGATCCGCTGTCTGCCCACTCTCTTTCCGGAGGTGCTCATGGGCAAGCCACGTCTGAACTGCAGTTTCGCCATCCTTCTCACATTCACCCCGATCGTCGCTCTGGGTGCCGCGCCGATGGATGCGCAGGCCCAGGGCGGGACAATCACGGGCCAGGTGACCGACGCCGAAACGGGGGCGCCGGTCGAACTGGCTCAGGTGACGGTGGAGGGCACCAGGATCTCGGTTACGACCACCACTCAGGGACGCTACCTGCTGACGGGCGTGTCGGCCGGTCTTCGCACCGTGACCGTGCAGCGCCTCGGCTATTCCGACGCTTCCCTGGAGGTCACGGTGGCGGAAGGCTCCGCCGTCAGCCTGGACTTCACTCTGAACACTGCCCCGGTGGGCCTCAGCGGAATCGTCGTGACGGCTACGGGTGAGCAGCAGAAGCTGAGCATTGCGAACGTGATCGCGACCATCGAGGCCGACTCCATCGTCACCAGCGCGCCCATCACGAACGTGACCGACCTTCTCCAGGGCCGGGTTCCCGGCGTGATGACCTTCAGCAACGCGGGCATGACCGGCTCGGCGGCCCGCATCCGGATCCGCGGCTTCAACAGCCTGTCCCAGGACAACTCGCCCCTCATGATCGTCGACGGGGTGCGCGTGGAGAACACCACGGGCGGCGGCAGCCAGATCGGCCCCAGGCAATACAGCTCCGGCTGGACCGCGGGCGCGGTCACCGACCTGAACCCCGAGGAGATCGAGTCCATCGATGTCGTCAAGGGTCCATCGGCTGCGACTCTGTACGGAACGGACGGGGCCAACGGCGTGATCCTGATCCGCACCAAGCGCGGGCGGCCCGGGGAAGCCAGGTGGAGCGTCTACACGGAAGGCGGCATGATCCAGCAGGCCGCCGACGTGCATCAGGGGTACTTCGCATGGGGCCGAAACGCCGACGGCGCGTCCATACGCTGCGAAAACCGCGTCCGCGTGGCGGGCGGCTGCATGTTGGACAGCCTGACGACCTGGAGCGCATTCCGTGACTCCCCTGCCGCCCCTCTCGGGATCGGACACCGGGAGCAGCTGGGGATTCAGGTGTCTGGCGGGGTGGAGCGCTTTCGCTACTTCCTGGGCACCGAACTCGAGAACGAAACCGGGTACCTGCAGCTCTCCGAGTCCGAGATTCAGCGCAAACAGGCGGAGCGGGGAGGTGTCGAGATACCCAGCTGGCAGAGGCGCCCGAATTATCTCAGGCGATTGAGCATGCGCGGAAACGTCACGGCGCGCCTCAACGAGACCGCGGACATCAACTTCTCCACAGGGGTGACCCTCCAGCAAAGCCAGATCCCGAGCAACGGCGTCTTCTGGAGAGGCAGCTGGGGACCCGGATACAACGACGACAATGAAGGGTGGTGGCTTGGAGACCGCCCGGGTGACCTGTTTTCCACCCGGAGCGGATCCAACATCACCCGCTTCACCACCGGCATCAACGGGAACTGGATACCGCGACCGTGGCTGACGTTCCGGGGCACGATCGGTCTCGACCATTCGGCTCAGTTCTCCGATAACCTGCTGCGGCGGGGTGAGGACACCTCCGGAGCTCTCAGCACGGGTTTCCGGAACCACATTCGCTCGGATATCGCCCTCTACACCATCGACCTGGGGTCCACCTCGGAATTCGACATCAATCCGTCGGTCAAATCGAGGACTTCGTTCGGGGTTCAGTACAACCGCCGCCACCAGGGGGTGGCACAGGCGCGCGGCACCGATCTGCCCCCGGGAGCGCAGACGGTTAACGGCGCCGCCAACTACACGGCGTCGGAGTCCAACGTCCAGTCGGTGATTGCGGGTACCTATGTCGAACAGAACTTCGACCTGGACGGACGTCTTTTCCTCACCGCCGCGATTCGGGCCGACGGGGCCAGCAACTTCGGCAGGGATTTCAAGACCGCCTGGTACCCCAAGGGAGGTTTCTCCTGGCTGATATCGGAGGAAGGTTTCTTCCCCCGGGGCTCGTTTATCAACAGTCTGCGATACCGTTTCGCATACGGAGCCTCCGGCGTCCAGCCGCAGGCAACCGACGCCCTGGCGGACGTCCGCTTCGCCAGCGTCTTCGTGAATGGCCAGTCGAGGACCGGAGCGAGTCTGTTCGCGCTCGGCAACCCCAATCTCGGGCCGGAGCGGGTGACCGAATACGAGTCCGGGTTCGACCTCGAGCTGCTCGACAGCCGGGTTCAGCTGGAAGCCACCGCGTACTATCGCAAGAGCGTGGACGCCCTGGTTCGGCGGGCCATGCCCCGATCGGTCGGCATTACCGGCACCGGGCAGCTGGACAATGTGGGTTCGGTGCGGAACATGGGAATCGAGGCCGACGTGCAGGCCGACGTCTTCGAAATGGGAGGCGTCAGATTCAGCATGAACGTCAACGGCTCCGTGAACTCCAACAAGCTCCTCGAACTCGCCGAAGGACTGCGTCCACCGGAAGATCGCTTCATCAAGTTCGTCGAGGGCTATCCGCTCTACGGACAGTGGGATCGTCCGGTGCTCGGCTGGAACGACGACAACGGCGACGGCGTCCTGCAGGCCGACGAGGTGCAGGTCGGCGATTCGATCATCTTCATCGGCAATACGAACCCGACCAGGATGCTCAACTTCACGCCGACATTCTCGCTGTTGGGCGGCAGACTGCACGTGAGTTCGCTGTTCGTATACCGGGGAGGCTGGGTGCAGACGAACTTCAGCGAGCTCAACAAGTGCAACTTCGGCAGCTGCCGGGCGCGGAACGATCCGGAAGCCCCGCTGCATTTGCAGGCGCAGTACATCGCCTTCACCAAGCCCGGGCTGACCTACGCGGGATACCAGGAAGACGGGACCTTCACCCGGTGGGCGGAGGCGTTGGTGGCGTACACCTTCCAGCCGGGCGCCCTCCAGCCGCTCGGGCTCGGAGCCAGCAGTGCGACGGTATCGCTCAGCGCCAGAAACCTGATGCTCTGGACGGACTATACCGGTCCCGACCCGGAGGTGACGGCGAACCCGTCTCTGAGCGGCAACTTCGGAACCCGCTGGGACCTGGGTTACGACAACCCGACGGCACCACCGGCACGCTACATCATCGTGCGCGTGAAGCTCAACTTCTAGAAAGGAGGCAACCATGTTCAAGTGCAAGAAAAAACCGTGCTTCCTCGTAGCCGTCGCCGGAGTGCTCATGGTCGGTTGCGACACACTGACCAATGTCCATGCGCCGGATGTGGTGCAGCCGCAGGACGTCGACAACGCCGAGGGTGCGGCGGCGTTCGGTGCTGCCGCGCTCGACAACCTGTACGGACAATTCGCCACCATGACCTCCACCACCGGACGGTTTTCGGACGAGTTCTACCTGTCCGACTCCTTCAACGCCTTTGCCGCCGTCGACTACCGCGAGCAGGCCGTGACCTACACCGAGTGGGGACCGGTCTTGCTGGGCCGGGGGCGAACCTTCGCTCAACTGGGAATCGACCTGTACCTCGAACACGCGCCGGACGAGCGAGCCGCGATCGCGCAGCTCTACGCCGTGCGCGGCCTCGCGGCACTGCTCCTGGGAGAGGTCAACTGCAACGGAACCCCCCTCAGCGAGGTGGTCGACCTGAAGCCGGTCTACGGCGGACCGATCACCAGCGACAGCACGACCATGCGGGCCGTGGCGGAGCTTGACGTCGCGCTCGAATACGCGGCCTCGGACGCCCGCATCATGAACCTCGTTCGCGTTGCCCGCGGCCGGGCGCTCACGAACCTGGGCCGTTTCAGCGAGGCGGCCGCGGCGGTCTCGGGCGTGCCAACCGACTATGTCTACCTGGCCGAGCTGAGTGCTGCCGGGTCCGGGCTCCAGAATCCCATCTTCAACACGAACAGTCTGACGGACGTATGGGGCGCCATCACCGTCTCGGACGGTGAAGGGACCAACGGGCTCGACTTCGTCAGCGCAAATGATCCGCGCGTGCCGACCGAGCACCTTGGCGTTGGCCGGGACGGCGAGACGGATCACTACTACTTCACCGGGTTCACGGATCGGTATCACCCGATCACGCTGGCGTCCGGGATCGAGGCGCGGCTCATCGAAGCGGAGGCGGACCTGAAGTCCGGCGGCGGCCGGTGGCTGTCGATCCTCAACGATCTGCGAGCCGTCGCGATCGATCCGCCCCTGGAGCCGCTCATGGATCCGGGAACACCCGACGCAAGGGTGGATCTCGTGTTCCGCGAGCGCGCGTTCTGGCTCTTCGCCACGGGTCATCGCATGGGCGACCTGCGGCGGCTTCTGCGCCAGTACGGGCGGTCGCAGAACGACACCCACCCGGTGGGCCACTACAAGGGGCCGCAGAGCTATGGAACCGACGTGGTGTTCATCCTGACGCTGTCGGAGCAGTCGAATCCGGAGGGGTTTGTCTGCATGGACAGGAACCCGTAAGAGGGCGTCGAGGAGCCCTCTCTGCGACGCAGGGGCAGCGCCCCGGCCCGCCAGGTGCGTCAACCTGGCGCGGTCGGGGCGCGCTGTTATGTTCATATGATACATATATGGAGTTCATATGAACGAATCCGATCTTCCGGCGCGGCTGGTTCGCGAGGCTCGTCCGGTCTATGGCGAGCCCGCCCAACTCGAACGGCTGCGTCAGGCTGCGGAGTCCGGCCTTCCTGTGGACGCCGTCAAGGTGCTGCAGGGGGAGTTGAAGCGATTCGGAGTGCAGCGGCCGTCCGACTTCGTGAACGGGATCGTTTCGCGGGCAACCCGCCAACGACGGAGTCGGCTGAACAGGGAAGAGAGCGAAGTGGTGCTGCGCGTGGCGGCGGTGATGGCGCTTGCCGTGTACGTGTGGGGCGAAGAGCCGGGGGCCGCGACGTTTCTGACCCACCCGCACCGGATGCTCGGAGGCGCCATTCCCATCGAGATGGCCCTGTCGGAGGTCGGTGCGAGGCACGTGGAAGACATCCTGTGGGGCCTCCATTACGGCCTTCCCGTGTAACAGGCCGGGGCGAAGACACCTTCCTTGGACGTCTACCGGATTCACGACCGTCGCTTCGATGCCCTCAGCGGGTTCGGGGCCGGAGCAAGAGGCGGGCGATGGAACCCGCGCGGCGTGCCGATCGTCTACACCTCGCCCGCGTACGAAGGCACGTTGCTCGAGGTTCTCGCACATGTGGAGGCGAGTCACATCCCGAAGGGACATGTGGCATCCCGCATTGTGCTACCGGGTGGTTGCGCCGTACGGGTCCTTGACGAGGCCGACCAACCGGATTGGTCCGACCTGACGGCTTCCAGGGACATCGGGCGCGACTGGGTTGAATCGCGGCGATCGCTGGCCCTTCAAGTCCCCTCCCATGTCGCGCAGCCGTGGGGACGAAATGTGCTCCTGAACCCGCTTCACGCGGATTTCGGTCGGGTCCGTGTTGCGGATGTCGTGGATGTCGGCTGGGATCCCCGGTTGTTCTGACTGAGCGGTCAGCGGACCACCAGGGGTGCGCCCCGGCCCTGCCCTGCGGTATAGTCCACTCCTCGGAACTCCCAAACCCCGGAGCCCACCCCCTTGCAATACTCCCTCCTAGGAAACAGCGGCCTGATCGTCTCGCGCATCGCGCTCGGCTGCATGAGCTTCGGCAGCCGCAAATGGCGCCCCTGGATGCTCGAAGAGGACGAGGCCATGCCGTTCTTCCGGCGCG
>LXNJ01001966.1_pt1 | contig 11658 bp, 10 predicted proteins | sample 809081 | NCBI WGS metagenome assembly LXNJ01 (sample SAMN04870510, study PRJNA318959) | sponge metagenome | biome: sponge; feature: marine sponge reef; material: water | host: Petrosia ficiformis | place: Greece: Milos, Mediterranean Sea | collected 2013-05-29 | depth 5-7 m
CCGCGCCGAGCAGTTGCTACCTCTGGCGGATGAGGAGATCAAGCGCAGGCTTCTCGACGATGCCCGCCGCAATCGACCTCCCGGATCGGCGCTTCCGCAGGACCACGAGGGAATCTTCACGCGCGTTTACCGTTGGAAAGAGGCCGTCTGCATGGGACCTCCCGGTATGTTTCGAGCCATGGCCAGGATGCGGCGCGAGCTCGCGCGAGACGGAAACGGCTTGTTTCTTGCCGGTGACTACATGGGGGTTCCCTCGGTCAACGGCGCCCTGGCCAGCGGAGTGGCCAGCGCCGAGCAGGTTGCAGCCCGGCTTCAGAACTCCGGTGCCCCACTCGAGTAGTCCTTGCTCCAGCCTCAACCGTTACGCCCGGAACATTGACCTGACGAACCGAGCGGACCAGAGCGGCACCCGCCGGGCTCCGGGTCCCTTCGCGCAAGGCGTCGAGCCGTAGGAACAAGCCGATCGGCGTACAGGTCGGGGTTTGTCGCCCTGGTCGGTTTACCCAACGCGGGGAAATCCACCCTCCTCAACCAGCTGGTCGGCGAGAAGCTGGCCATCGTTACTCCCAAGGCGCAGACCACCCGGCGCCGACTGCGCGGGATCTACACGGACCCCCGGGGCCAGATCGTGTTCGTTGACACGCCGGGATTGGTCGAACCCAGGTACCTGCTTCACGAGGCCATGTTGGAGCAAGCCGCCGAAGCAGCTCACGGCGCCGACCTGATCGTCGGCGTGGCTGACGCGGCGGCCACGGCCGGCCGGGCGTGGGCCCTGGAATACGAGCCGCCCGCGGGGATATCCGCCGTGCTCTGCGTGAACAAGGTCGATTTGGCGGCGGCGGCCCACGGCGGATCCGGCTCGCCAGAAGCACTCGCGGACTTCTACACCCGGGCCGAGGAAACCGGGCGCTGGCACGGCCTGTTCCAGACCGACGCCCGACGGGGAAGGGGGGTGGCGCGGCTGCGCGACGCCGCCATGTACCGGCTCCCCGAATCTCCGCCTCTCTATCCCGAAGACGACCTGTCCGACGCGCCCGTGCGCGAGCTGGCTGCCGAGCTTGTCCGCGAGGCATGCTTGCGGGAACTGAGCGACGAGGTTCCCTACGCCGTGGCCGTAGTCGTGGAGCGGTTCGAACGCCGGCCCGGAGACCGACCTGACTACGTGCAGGCTACCGTGTTCGTCGAACGCCCCTCCCAGAAGGGGATCGTAATCGGGGCGGGGGGGAGCAAGATCAAGCGCATCGGGGAACAGAGTCGCCCCGGCATCGAACAGCTGGTGGGGAAACGCATCTACCTGGAGCTGCGCGTGAGGGTCCTCGCCAAATGGCGCAAGAATCCCGCCGCGCTGCGCCGGCTCGGGTTCAGAGACGCTTCCTGATGGCCCTGCTCTAGTCCGGTCGCTGCCCGGCGCGCCGTGGCTGGCCACGATTCCGCCGGCCCGCGGGCAGGTGTTCTCGAGCCACCGAACGCTCAAGGCCTTGCGGTGCACGCCCGGAATCGCATTATTGCCCCGTCCAATTTGAATCGCCCCTGGCTGATCGGAGGACGGACCCGCGCGATGGCCCTGGATGACGAGCTCCGCCAAATCTTGGTATGCCCGCGGTGCAAAGGTGAACTGGAGTACAGTGGAGTACCCTCGGGCGTGGTGTCCGCCGCCGAACCGGACGACGCGAGCACGCCCGCCGTTCAGCAGGGCGGGAGGGAATCTCTTTCGTGCCTTTCCTGTCGTCTCCGTTATGCAGTGGAGGACGATATCCCGATCATGCTGATCGATGAGGCGACCCCCATCTAGGGGGGGCCGCGAGACCTTGCCGAAGCTTCGTTTTCCGTCCCGCACCCGCCTGAGAAAGGCGGCCATCGACTACGAGAATCATCCGGTTTTCAGCACCCGGCCCAAGTGGAGGCGCGAGCTGCACCGGATCATCGTGGGGCACCTGACCGTTGGGGGCGAAACATTCGACGCCCTTCTGCTCGGCGCGATTCTGGCCAGCACCACCGGTATTATCCTCAGCACGGTGGATTCAATCGGGTCCAATTACGCGGATCAGCTGCAGGTGATCGAATGGGTGTTCACCGGGCTGTTCGTCGCAGAGTACGGGTGCCGGTTGATCGCGGCCAGGAGCGCCCTGCGTTATGCCTTCAGTCCATGGGGAATCGTGGATCTGCTCGGTGCCGCCCCGGCCTTCCTGGCGCTGGTGGTGCCCGAGGGCGATGTGTTGGGGATCGTCCGCATCGCGCGGGTCATGCGGATTTTCCGCGTCCTCCACATGGTGGACTTTCTCATTGGCGAGCAGGCCATCGTGAGGGCCCTGAGAGCCAGCTCCTACCGCATCGTCGTTTTTCTCTTGTCAGTGGTTACCGTTGCAACGGTTGTGGGGGGGTTGATGTTCCTCGTTGAGGGGCCAGAGGCAGGTTTCGTCAACGTTCCGATATCGGTGTACTGGGCGATTGTCACGCTTACCACGGTCGGATACGGCGACATCACCCCGGTAACCTGGCTCGGCAGGACGCTGGCGGCCTTCCTGATGATCATGGGTTACGGCGTAATCGCCGTGCCGTCCAGCGTGGTGGCGGTCGAAATGGCAAAGCTCCCCGACCCCAGAGACCCGGAGGATGTTGTGCTGAAACTGATCAGGACCTGCGAGGAATGCGGCGCGGCCGGCCACCGCGAGGAGGCTGTTTTTTGCCGCCTGTGCGGATACGAGCTCCCCGTGGACCCCGACGCACTGGAGGAGGACGGTTTCTGAAGAGATCGTCGCCTGTGCGCGGGAGCAGGGGGCTCGCCCCTGCAGCCAGCCTGGCGGCCGCGGTCAGCGCGGCAGTCCTGACTTTTTCTTCACCGGCGTTCGGTCAGGATTCGCTGAGCGCCGCGCCCACCCTGACCGCGGACAGCCGTCCGGGCGGGGTAGGCTCGGCGGTGCCCGTTCCGCTGAGTCGACTGGCAGGCCAGATCCGGCTTGACGGCATCGTGGACGAACCAGCCTGGGAGGCGATCGCTCCGCTGCCCATGTTCATGTGGGCGCCGGTGCACGGCGGCGAACCCACCGAGGTAACCGAAATCAGGATCGGTTACGACGAATCCCATTTGTACATGTCGGGCCGGATGTACGACTCCGATCCGGACGGAATCCGCATCAACACGCTTTACCGCGACCAGTTCAGCGGCGACGACCTTCTGTCCATCATGATCGACAGCTACAACGATTACGAGACCGCCCTCTGGTTCGTGACTACGCCCGCAGGCACCCGGTCGGACCGCTCAATGGCGAACGATGCCGAGTTCACCGGGGGCGGCATGCCCATGAACTCGGACTGGAACGCGCACTGGGACGTCGCCACTACCCGCGATGACCAGGGCTGGTACGCCGAATTCCGGATCCCTTTCGCAACGCTCGGGTTCCAGACCGTCGGCGACGAGATCACCATGGGAGTGATCGTCTACCGGTTCATCGCCAGAAAAAACGAGCGCCACCTGCATCCCTGGATCAGCCAGGAATGGGGGGGGTTTGGATTTGGGAAGCCGTCGCAGGCGCAGCGGGTCACGTTGGAGGGCGTGCGGGCCTCTTCACCCCTGTATGTGACACCCTACGTGCTGGGGCGCGCCGAGGAGACGCCGCGCTTTGACGCAATCATGGACGGAGCTGCAGAGGGAGTCGCGCTTGACAGCGCCTGGTTCCGGGACCAAAAGTTTGCACCCGAGCCCGGGCTGGACGTGAAGTTCACGCCCTCGCCGAACTTGGCCCTCGATTTTTCGGTCAACACTGATTTCGCCCAGGTGGAAGTTGACAATCAGCAAGTCAACCTGACCAGGTTCTCGCTGTTCTTTCCGGAAAAACGCCAGTTCTTCCAGTCGCGGGCCTCGACTTTCGATTTCGCCGTGGGAGGGGCGCGTGACCGGCTCTTCTATAGCCGCCGCATCGGGTGCGGAGGGCTGTCGGGGTGTGATCCCGTCCGCATTTACGGTGGGGGCCGCGCGGTCGGCAGGGCAGGGGAGCTGGATTACGGCATCCTGAGTATGCAGACCGCCCCCGACGGAGACCTGAGCGGCGAGAACATGTCGGTGGCCCGCCTCAAGGCGCGTGTCATGAACCCCTATTCCTATGTGGGGACCATGGTGACCAGTCGCCTGAACAGCCACGGGCAAAACAACATCGCCTACGGAATGGATGCCCAGCTCAGGCTGGTCGGAGACGAGTACCTGACGGTCTCCTGGGCACACACCTTCGATCAGGAACTCGGCGTTATGAACCCGCTGGAGTCCGGCCTGTTCCGCGCTCGCTGGGAGCGCCGCCACGACCAGGGGTTCTACTACGGCGGGGAATACCGGCGGATCGGCGGGGGCTACCGGCCCCAAATGGGGTTTCAGCTGCGGAACGACCATACGTTCTGGGGCACACGGGTGGGTCACACCTGGGTCAAAGGGAACGACTCGGCCCTTCGGACGGTCAGCCTCGATTTGATGAGCACCAACTATTTCCGCCTGTCCGACGGCACGCCAGAGAGCCGCGGAATAACTCCGACACTTGCCCTGGAGTTCCGGTCAGGCGGCCGTTTTTCCTTCGCGGTCCAGCGCACGTTCGAGAGCATCCGCGAAGAGTTCACCGCCACGGGTTTGACCGTGGAGCCGGGGGAGCACTGGTTCCAGACCTTCAACGTGAACTGGATGCTTCCCCGTAGCGGCCTGTTCCGCGGGAACATCAGCGGTGCAGTGGGCGATTTCTACGACGGGCGCGGGGCAATTTTCGGATTTAGCCCCACTTGGACCGTGTCCAAGCACTTGGAGCTTCAAGCCAACTATTCGGTTAACCGTATTGAGTTTGCGTCGCGCCAAGAATATGCCACTACTCACCTGGCGAGTTTGCGGCTGGGCACCGCCATCAACGCGCACATCTCCCTCAGCGCGCTGGCCCAATACAATACGCTCAGCGAACAGGCAAGCGTCAACGCGAGGTTCCGTTACCATTTCCGCGAGGGGACCGACCTCTGGGCGGTGTACACCGACGGCCTGGACTACGCCCGGGATCTCACCGCCCGGCACGTGTCCCCGCTCTCGACGGGGCGGGTCTTGATGTTGAAGTACACCCACACCCTCGGCTTCTAACGACCTTGAGGCCCTCATTTGAGGGTGGGGTGGGGGTTTTGAGCCGCTTTTGTGGCGGCTATTAGTTTACATAATATATGTTATGCGACATATAAGCGCCACACATATCGGGGAAAGATCAGGGCTGGTCGGGTTCTAAACAGTGCCCTGTCCGTCGCCTTCGGTGGATTCGGGATCGACAGCGGTCGTGTCCCGCGCCGAGCCGGGTTCTTCGTCGCCCTCCTCGAGTTCAGGCTCACCGGGCTCGCCAGGAGCGGGTGTCACAACGGCTGCCGAGTAGGCGCCGGTCTCCACCGCGGCCCGCAGTTCCCCGAGCCGCACGCGGTAGTTCGCGACCTCTTCAATGGCCTCGTCGGCTTCGGCAAGTTCAAGTAGTTCCGCGTACATCGCCTGGGCCTCATCGGGCCGACCGACATTCGCTAGCAACCTCGCCGCGGCGGCACGAGCCATTCTGCGCTGGAAACCGAAGCGGGCGCTGCTGCCCAGCGCCTCGTAAGTGTCGAGTGCGGTCTCGGTCGCGCCCTGGGCTTCCTGGGCGGCACCCTGTAGCCTCCTGCCGGCGAAACCGAGCGGATGGTCGGGACCCGCCTCCACGGCTGCCGCCGTCTGTTCCGCCTCAAGCGCGCGGCCGGCCCGCAGGTAAAACCCCGCCAGGGCTACCCGGGCCTCGTCCCCGGCCGGGGTGTCCGCGTACCGGCCGAGGAATTCCTCCAGCCCGACGATCGCGGTCTCCTCGTCCTGCGCGCTCAGCCGAACGGCAACAAGCGCAGTCGCCGCCTCCCCCCGGACCCTCTCCTGGAATCCCGCATAGTAGCGGATACCAAAAGCTCCCAGAGCCAAGGCCGCGAGGGCCACCAAGAGGTATGTGGTGTTTTCCCGCCCCCAGGCCACCAAACGCAGCACGGACCGCGTGAACTGGTCCTGCCCGTCGTCCCGGGTTTCCTTCTGCCAGGGTGCTGATTCTTCGCGCTTGGCCATCCCGGCTCCCGCCTCACCTTCTTGTGTGTCGTGTTCGCACTACGTCTGATTAACTACAACCTTGGAAAATAGCGTTCCGGGTGCGTTTCTACCAAAGGCATGCCCACGCCCTAGTCCGTCCGGACCCATTTCAGGCGTGCGCGGCGCAGGATCCATCCGTAAACGAGCGCATTCACCGCGATTGCGCCCACTCCCAATAGCATTTGGAGCTCGCGGGTGAAATCTCCCGGGTAGACGACCGGCACGACGTAATTCTCGATGAAGCCGCCGGAATAACCAGCCTCACCTCCGGCGCGGCGAAGTCTGTTTTCAAGAGGCGTCAGCGGGCAGATCCAGCCCTTGAGCGAGATCCAGGCCCCCCATGCCACGCACGGCAGGTGAGCCCAAGCCACCCGGGGCCGCCAGACCGCCGCGAACGCCCCAAACGCGACGAACGCGATGAAGAACAGGTGTACAACCAGAACCAGGTCAGCGAGCAGCCGGGATATCAACGAGATCGCTCAGGGTGATCACCCTTCCCCGCTTGGACCAGCGGGTCAGGGTTTCCGCCTCGGGTTCCAGGCCCAGTCCCCAGGTGGCATCGCTGACGGCCGTCACGGCGTGGCCGCGGTCCTGCAGCCCGTCCACTGCCTGCGTGACGCAAACATCGCGGGCTACTCCGATTACCACGAACTCCGGCGTGGCCGGGAGCAGGCCGACCAACTCATCCACGAACGCGTCGCTGGCGGGATTTCCGTCGAACACGTTGAACCGGGTCTTCTGCACGAACACTGGCCTCCCCGTTGCGACCGCCCGGCGCGCCACCTCGCGTCCGTCAGCCGGAGAGGCGTCGTGGCACAGGACCAGCTGATCACCGGGACGGACAGCTTCGATGATCTCCGCCCCGGCACGTTCCCGGGGATCGGACGACCGGCCCATGCAGTGCGGAGGGTACGTCCCGACCCCCGGATCCGGGTTGTGGGGATCAATCTCGGGGTCCTCCAGGCCGTGCCAATCCCCCGTATATACCACAGTCCGGCAGCTCTCCCGCATCCAGCAAACCGCCCGGGCCAGGGCCGGCGCAATCTCGCGCGCACCAGGGTCGGTGTCGTCAAAGAGGTTGCGGACGTAGAGCCTGCCTTCGGGCGCCATGAAATCCCGCTGGACGTCCACGACCCAACCGATTCGCGCCGCCCCGCTCACTCCACCACCTCAAGCCGGTCGTTGGGCCGCAACCAGCGGCCTGCCTTGGCCATCGCGCGGCCATCAACCTCAACGATATCAGCTGTAAAATCATTCGTTCCTCGCATCAACGAGGAACCGACTCCGTAGGCATCCACCCGCGCTCCCTCACTCTCGAATGCCCGAATCTTCGGTGCGTCCAACCCGCCCGACACCACGATCCGCACGTGACCGAACCCGGCGGCGTCCAGTGCATCACGGACACGGGCCACCAAGTGTGTGTTCACCCCCTGGACGGAGGCCTCACCGGCCAAGTCCCTGACCGCGTGATCCACCATGTTGCCGGCGGTGTCGAGGCGAACTCCCCAGAGTCGGTCTCCGAGGGCCCGCGCCACCTCCAGCGACGTCCCGACGCTATCATTGTGAAAGTCGACCAGCGTGACCAGGTTGACCTCTTCGCCCACGGTTTCGACAAAGGCCTTGGCGGCCGCAACGGTATCACCCCCGAACGCCGCAATCAACCCGTGCGGCACGGTGCCCGTCCCCGCACCGCCCCACCATGACCCCTGTGCGTCGGTCGACACGTCCCCGGCACCCGCGACCATTGCCGCCCAGCCGTCGCCGGGCTGGTTCAGCCAATGATCGTGGCGCGCCGGGAAATAGAGCACCCTTTTGGGCCAAGCCGCCTCCACGGCTTCGCGCGTACGGGTGGCGATCCTGCTTCGGCGCGCCAGAATCCCCGTATAGAGCGTCTCCAGGTGTGCGAACGCAGCGTAGGGGCCCTCGATCAACATCACCGTCTCAAGGGGATCGGCGCGGTCGCCGTCCCGTAGCGCCCTCACGCGCAGATCGCCGAAATCGTATCCCTTGGTCAAGCAGGTCCTGAGCAGGCCGACTCCCTCGTCGGTGCCCGCCACGAGCGCCCTTTTCCGCTGGAAAACCTGCATGGTCACACGGGAGTTGATACGGCGGGCGACGAGCACGCTGCGCGTCCGCGGGAAGTACTTGTCCGAGTAGAATCCGCCGCGGATCTTCTCGGCCGGGAACTCGAAGACGGCCGGATCAATGCGCGCGCCGGACCGCCTCGGGTCGGGGGGGGTGGGGTGGCGGTTGCTGGTCATGGTGGCGAAGTCACAACGCGAACGGGGGGCCGTTAACCCTGAAGCTTGGCCTCCAGAACGGCCGCCACAACCTCCCTGAAAGCGCCCCCTCGAATCCAGCGACACACAATCACCAATTCGTTGGCGGGATCGACATGAATCAGGTTCGACCCCGCTCCGGTGTGCGTCCAGCTGTACTCGGGCGCCGTGGGATGCCTCCGCTGCCCGGTGTTCATGAAGAAGTTCATGAAGCCGGTGCCGGGATTCACTTCCCCGGGCGTCGTTGCCATGTCGAGCCATTCTTCCGAGACCAGCTGCTCTCCGTCCCACTGACCCTTGTGCATGGTCAGCAACCCGAACCGGGCTTGGTCGTAGGCGCTGATGATCATCCCGCCGCCCCAGTGCGCTCCCCCACTCACCGACTGGATCTGCCGTCCGTCCAAGGTGACCCAGGAGTTAGCGTAACCGTGCCACGCCCAGGTGGTTGAGGCCCCGATCGGGTCCATCACGTATTCCCGCAGTACCTCCGGCAGGGGCGTGCGCCAAACGGCAGTGGCCGCAAGCGCCAACAGGTTCACCCGAGTGTCGTTGTATTCGTAAACCGTGCCCGGCTCGTGGCGCGCCCGGGTCCTCCAGGTTGAGCGGTCCTGGTCCGGTCGGTCCGCCCAATCGGGCTTGCCCCACAACGTGCCTTCCCAGTCACTGGTCTGATGAAGCAAATGTCGCCACGTGATCTTGCGATTGTTTTCGGATTCGAACAAAAGTTTTGCGCGGCGCCCCGACTCATCTCCCGGTTCGCCGTCCCCGTGGTCCAGCACCAGTGGCGGCATGTAGCCGCGCACCAGGTCGTCCACGTCGGCGATGAGGCCGTGGTCCCAGGCCAGTCCCACCGTGGTCGAGAGGAAGCTCTTGGACACGCTGAACGTGTTGTCTGCCTTGGACGGTTCGCCCCATTCGGCGATGATGTACCCCCGGTGGACGATCAGCCCAGTTTGGGGCCCCCGGACCGTGAACGGTCCGACTGCATCGCCCAGTGGCTCGCGCCCAAAGCTCATCAGATGGTTGAATGCAAGATCCGCAGGTGCTTGTGACTCGCCAGCCATGGCGATTTCCATGGCGTGCTCAATCCCGGCAGGGTCAAAACCCGCCTCCTGCGGCGTGCGACGCTCCCAGTTGGGGTGCCGGTCCGGGAAATAGGACTGGGCTAACAGCGGAGCCGCGGAAACCGGAGTCGCGGCGACTGCCGCCGCCATCGCAGCACGGCGAACCGACCGGAAGCGAAACGGCGGGGGCATGGACAGGGCCAGGGGGTTCTTCATGTAATCCTCCCAGGAGTTTTGTCTCGGCATCGTTTCACGGCGGGCAAGTTACTCGCCCCGGTGGGCCCACAGCCGCTTGAGGCTGCCGCGGTCCACCTTGCCCAAATGGGTCCGGGGCAGGTCGTCCAGCACCAGGAATGCGCGGGGCACCTTGTAGGATTCGAGGCTAGCCCGGCAGTGTGCCTCCAAAGCACCGCGGTCTCCGTCAGGGCCGCGGGGCTCCCCCGCTCGGGGCACCACGAACGCCACCGGTATGGCCAATCCGGCCTTCCCTTCGACGGCCACGACCGCGACCTCTTCCACAAGCGGGTGCGCCAGGATGACCTCTTCCACCTCGGCCGGCAAGAACCACTTGCCCGACACCTTGATCAGGTCGTCGGCCCGCCCCTGATAGGTAAACCACCCCTGGCTGTCGCGGGTCATCATGTCTCCCGAGAGGTACCACTCGCCCTGGAACGCCTCGCGCGACGCTTCGGGCCGCTGCCAGTACCCCCGGGCCAGCGATTTCCCGCGAACTCGCATCCGCCCAACCGCGCCCGGTGCAACCTCGAGGCCCTCTTCGTCGCACAGCCGCACATCAAAACCGGGCACCGCCCGTCCCAGCGAGCCGGGCCGCACATCACCGGGACGGTTGGAGATGAAGACATGCCACATCTCGGCCGTGCCGAGGCCATCGAGCAGTTCGACGCCGAACAAATCGTTCCAGCAGCGGTGCACCGATGGCGGCAGGGGCTCCCCCGCCGAGGTGGCCAACCGCAGGCAGCTGAGATCCTGGTTTGCCGCATCGGGGCTGGAGACCATTCCGTTGACCATTGTTGGGACGTTGACCAGGATCGTGGGTCGGTGCATGGCTATCTGCCGGAAGACCTCTTGCGGAGTGCACCGCTGCGGGAACAGCACCGCGGACCCCCCGACCGACAGCGGGAAAAGCAGGTTGGAGCCGGTGGCGTAGCCGAAGTGCAGCTTGGGAACCGAGAGGGTTACGTCCGCGGAGCTGTAACCGAGGACGCCCCTGGCATAGAGCTCGGTGGTGTTCGCAAAAGACGCATGTGTCTGGATTACGGCCTTCGGGGTCCCCGTCGTGCCCCCGGAAAACAGCCAAATGGCCGGGTCATCCGGCCGACTCGGGAAGCTCTCGAACTCGGTGGCGGCCCCGGCCAGGGGGCACCTGTCGTTGCCCGGGAGGCTCCCGTCGCCGGTACCGAGCACCAGCAGACTCGGTGCCCGTGGTTCCCCTCCTCCGGCGTCGCGGCGGCGGAAACTCGCGCAGGCCCGCACAAACTCGTCGCGGTGCCGGTGGTCGGTCACCACAACAGACGCACCCGTGTAGGCGATGATTTCGGCCAGGCGGCGGGCGGGCAGAAAACAGTTGACCATTACGGCGACCGCGCCCGTCTTGACCGTACCGAACAGGGTCGCGGCGAAGTCCGGGACGTCCGGGAGGGCGATCAGCACACGTTGCTGCGGCTCAATTCCCCCGTTTTGCAGGACGTTCGCGAACTGGTTGGCTCGTGCCTGGAGCCGGGCATAGGTCGTAAGCTCAAGCCCGGCGGCCCCCTCGCCGCGGAGCGCCACTTCCTGGCCGAGCCCCTCATCGACGCGTCCGTCCAGGAAGTATTCGGCCATGTTGAACGGGTTCGGGGGCCTGAACTGGCTCACGGGTGGAGTCATCTTGATCCAGTCTGATGTGGTTTTCGGCAGCACGTACGGCCGGACCCCGGCTCGGCCCGCCGCAACTTCGCTCCGCGCCGTGTGCCGGGGCCGGTGGGAGTATGTTCCAGACCAATGACCGAACCGGCAACCAAACCGATTGTTTCGCCTCCGGGCGAAGGGGCTCCCGGCGAGGACGGCACCCGCCCTGCCCCGACCATTTGGAGCAACGCAACCTGGACCGAACTTGCGGACGCGGGGGTGGGGCCCGGCCCCGGTGGGCGTGCCGGGGCCGGGCCCCTGGTGGCCCTCCTCCCGGTCGGGGCGGTGGAGGCGCACGGCCCGCATC
>LXNJ01001967.1_pt1 | contig 11655 bp, 9 predicted proteins | sample 809081 | NCBI WGS metagenome assembly LXNJ01 (sample SAMN04870510, study PRJNA318959) | sponge metagenome | biome: sponge; feature: marine sponge reef; material: water | host: Petrosia ficiformis | place: Greece: Milos, Mediterranean Sea | collected 2013-05-29 | depth 5-7 m
ACCGCCTGTGCAGCGCCTTCGTCGGCCTCGGCGTGCGCAAGCTCCGCATCACCGGCGGCGAGCCGCTGGTGCGCAAGGGCGTGATCGAGCTCTTCGAGAGCCTGGGCCGGCACCTGAAGACCGGCGCGCTCGACGAGCTCACGCTCACCACCAACGGCAGCCAGCTGCCGCGCCATGCGGAGCGCCTCCGTGCCGCGGGCGTGCGCCGGGTGAACATCTCCCTCGACACCCGCGACCCCGACAAGTTCGCGCGCATCACCCGCTGGGGCCGGCTGGAGCAGGTGATGGCGGGGATCGAGGCGGCGCGCGCGGCGGGCCTCAAGGTGAAGATCAACACCGTGGCGCTGCGCGGCGTCAACGAGGACGAGATCGAGGACCTGGTCGCCTGGTGCGGGACGCAAGGCCACGACCTCACCTTCATCGAGACCATGCCGCTCGGCGAGATCGACGGCGACCGCACCGAGCACTACCTGCCGCTCTCCATGGTCCGCGCGCGCCTGAAGAAGCGCTGGACCCTGGACGAGAGCGACCACCGCACCGGGGGGCCCGCGCGCTACGTCACCCTGCGCGAGACCGGCCAGCGCCTCGGCTTCATCACGCCGCTCACCCACAACTTCTGCGAATCCTGCAACCGGGTGCGGCTCACCTGCACCGGCACGCTCTACATGTGCCTGGGCCAGGAGGACGCGGCCGACCTGCGCACGCCGTTGAGGCGCAGCGAGAGCGACGAGGCGCTGGTCGCCGCGATCCACGAGGCGATCGGGCGCAAGCCCAAGGGCCACGACTTCATCATCGACCGCCATCACACGCGGCCCGCTGTCGGCCGCCACATGAGCGTGACCGGCGGCTGAGCCGCCCCGCGTCCCGCGCCGCGCCGGCGCAGCCCATCGGGGGATTCCATGCGTTACCGGAGGATGGCCGCTGTCGCATCCAGCGCCGCCGAGGCCCAGTCCGCGCTCGCCGAGGTCGCCGCCCGCTACCCCCTCGCCGAGCCGGCCGAGGCCGATGTCGTCATCGCGCTGGGCGGCGACGGCTTCATGCTGGAGACGCAGCACCGCTTGCTGAGCCAGGGCAAGCCGATCTACGGCATGAGCCGGGGCACGGTGGGCTTCCTGATGAACGCGTTCTCGCTCGACGACCTGCCCGCGCGGCTGGAGCGGGCGCACACCACGACGCTGCATCCGCTCGGCATGCGGGCGGTGACGATCCACGGCGAGATGCGGGAGGCGCTCGCCATCAACGAGGTCTCGATGCTGCGCGAGACGCGCCAGGCCGCCAAGATCAGGATCAGCGTGGACGGGGTCGTGCGCGTGGACGAGCTCATCTGCGACGGCGTGCTGGTGGCGACGCCCGCGGGCAGCACCGCCTACAACCTCTCCGCCCACGGCCCCATCATTCCGCTCGGCGCCAACATCCTGGCGCTGACGCCGATCAGCGCCTTCAGGCCGCGCCGCTGGCGCGGCGCGCTGCTGCTGCACGAGGCGACCGTGCGCCTCGAGGTGATCGAGCACGACAAGCGCCCGGTCAGCGCGGTCGCCGACTACACCGAGGTGCGCGACGTGGCCTCGGTCGAGGTTGCGGTCGATCGCGCGACGGCGATCAACCTGCTCTTCGACCCCGAACACAATCTCACCGAGCGCATCCTCAGCGAGCAGTTCACGCCCTGAGGGCGGCCCTCCTGCCCCGCGTGCGTCCTCCTCGCAGTCCCGGCCGCGTCCCGCGCCGGCGCGGGCCGTGAAGCGCGAGCGGCCCCCCTTCCTCGGCGGTATCCGCGCCGCGAACCTGCGCGTGGCGACGCAGCGCTTCGCGCTCGCCATCGGCCTCGGCGCCGTCGGCGGTGCGGTCTTCCATGCGCTCGCCCTGCCGCTGCCCTGGATGCTGGGCGCCATGACCGCGGCGACGGCGGCCGCGCTCGGCGGCGCCCCGCTGCAGGTGCCGCCCGCCATCCGCAACGCCATGATCGCGATCCTGGGCGTGCTGCTCGGCAGCCAGTTCACGCTCGACCTCTTCGCCCGCATCGCCGACTGGTACGTGGGCCTCTCGGGCGTGCTGCTGTCCACGGCGGCGACGGCGGCGATGGCCTATGTCGTCTTCCGCCGCATCGGCGGCTACGACCGGGCGACCGCCTACTTCGCCTCCATGCCGGGCGGCCTGAGCGAGATGATGGTGCTGGGCGAGAGCATGGGCGGCGACGGCCGCAAGATCTCGCTCACCCACGGCACGCGCATCCTCGTCGCGGTCTTCCTGATCGCCTTCTACTACCGCCTGGTGGAGGGCTACGAGCCGGTGGGCCTGCCGGTGCCGGCGGGCGGCGGGGCTTCCTGGATCGACATCGTGGCGCTGGTCGCCTGCGCCTTCGTCGGCTACCCGGCGGCGAAGGCGCTGCGCGTGCCGGCGGCCCAGCTTGTGGGGCCGCTGGTGCTGAGCGCCGCGCTGCACCTGAGCGGGCTGGTCTCGGCCCAGCCGCCGGGCGAGCTGGTGGCCGCCGCCCAGGTGGTGCTCGGCGGCGCCATCGGCGCGCGCTTCGTCGGCATGGCGCCGAGGGAGCTCTGGCGGGTGATGCTGCTCGCCGCGCTGGTCGCGGTGCTGATGGTGCTGATCGCGGCCGGCGCGGCCCACGGGCTCGGCGCCGCCACCGACCTCGCGGGCTCCGCCCTCTTCCTCGCGCTGGCGCCGGGCGGGCTTGCGGAGATGAGCCTGATCGCGCTCTCCTTCGGCAGCGCCGCCGCCTTCGTCTCGACCCACCACGTCGCCCGCATCATCCTGATCGTGATCGCGGCCCCGCTGATATTTCGCCTCGCCGAGGCGCGCCGGCGCTCGCTAAGCTAGGCGGCGCCATGGACTTCACCCTTTCCGAGGAACAGGAGGCGTTCCGCGAGCTCGCGCAGAGCTTCGCCGAGAACGAGCTCGCGCCCCATGCCGCGGCGTGGGACCGCGACTGCACCTTCCCGGTCGATGCGCTGCGCCAGGCCGCAGCGCTCGGCTTCGGCGGCATCTACGTGCGCGACGATGTCGGCGGCTCGAACCTGACCCGGCTCGATGCCGCGCTGATCTTCGAGGGCCTGGCGCGGGGCTGCGCGTCCACCGCCGCCTACATCTCCATCCACAACATGGCGTGCTGGATGATCGACCGCTTCGGCGGGGACGCGCAGCGCCGGCGCTTCCTGCCGCGCCTCGCCAGCATGGAGCACTTCGCCGCCTACTGCCTGACCGAGCCCGGCTCCGGCTCCGACGCCGCCTCGCTCCGCACCGCGGCGCGGCGCGAGGGCGATCACTACGTGCTGAACGGCACCAAGGCCTTCATCTCCGGCGGCGGCCATGCGGACGTCTACGTCTGCATGGTGCGGACCGGCGAGCCGGGGCCGGGCGGCATCTCGTGCCTCGCGGTGGAGCGCGATGCGCCGGGGCTCGGCTTCGGCGCGCAGGAGAAGAAGCTCGGCTGGCACAGCCAGCCCACGGCCATGGTGACCTTCGAGGACTGCCGCGTGCCGGCGGAGAACCTGATCGGCGCGGAAGGGCAGGGCTTCAGGATCGCCATGGCGGGGCTCGACGGCGGGCGCATCAACATCGGCGCCTGCTCCCTCGGCGCCGCCCAGGCGAGCCTGGAGATCGCCCGCGACCACCTGCTGCAGCGCGAACAGTTCGGCCGCAAGCTCGCGGAGTTCCAGGCGCTGCAATTCCGCCTCGCCGACATGGCGACCGACCTGGAGGCGGCCCGCCTGCTGATCCACCGCGCCGCGGCGACGCTGGACGCAGGCCGCGCGGACGCCACCGCGGCGACCGCCATGGCCAAGCGCCTCGCCACCGACACGGGCTTCGAGGTCTGCAACCAGGCGCTGCAGCTCCTCGGCGGCTACGGCTACCTGATGGACTTCCCCATCGAGCGCCACCTGCGCGACCTGCGCGTGCACCAGATCCTCGAAGGCACCAACGAGATCATGCGCCTCATCATCGCCCGCCGCCTGCTGGCGGAGTGAAGGGAACTACCCCGCCGCGGCGAGCCAGTGGCGGGCGATCTCCTCGCGCGTCGCGAACCAGACACCCTCGTGTCCTTGCGCATGCTCGATGAAGCGGGCCAGCCCTGCGATCCGGCCCGGGCGGCCGATCATGCGGGCGTGGAGGCCGATGGACATCATCTTCGGGCAGGTCGCCGATTCGGCGTAGAGCGTGTCGAAGCTGTCGCGCGCGTATTGATAGAAGTGATCGGCGGTGAGGAAGCCGGGCGCCGTCCAGAAGGAGAAGTCATTGATATCGCACGTATAGGGCACCACCAGATGGCGCTTGCCCGAGACCTCGACGAAGTAGGGCAGGTCGTCGTTGTAGGCGTCTGAATCGTAGAGGAAGCCGCCTTCGTCCACCACCAGCTCGCGGGTGTGGACCGAGGGGCCGAAGCGGCAGTACCAGCCCACCGGCCGCCTGCCGCAGGTGCGCTCGAAGGACTCCACGGCGAGCCTGATGTGCTCGCGCTCCTCCTCCCGGCTCAGGCGGAACACCTCCTCCCAGCGCCAGCCGTGGCTGCACACCTCGTGGCCGCCGGCGACGACCGCGCGGGCAACCTCCGGGTTCTGCTCGAAGGCGAGGGCGCAGGCATAGAAGGTGGACGCGATCCCGGTCTCGTCGAAGAGGCGCAGGATGCGCCAGACGCCGGCGCGGGAGCCGTACTCGAACATCGATTCCATGGCGAGGTTGCGGTATTGCTCGGGCAGCGAGTAGCTGCCGAACTCGGTCAGCCCTTCCTGGTGCGCATCGCCCATGGCGTGCGAATACTCCGAGCCCTCCTCGTAGTTGACGACCACCGAGACGGCGAGCCGCGCCCCATCGGGCCAGGGAATCGCCGGCGGGTTGGCGCCATAGCCCACGAGATCGCGTCCGCCTGAAGATACCTCCGCCATGATGCGCCTCCCTTTCCCTTCTGCCCGCGCCAGACCCGCGCGTGCCCGCCTTGCGCGTCAGTCATCATAGAGCGTCACGGGCCGCCCTCGTAATGGGTCCGGAGGATGGCGAGCACGCCGGCGCGGCTGAACTCGGGCGGAATCGCCTCTCGGCCTGCGAACATCGCGCGCAGCCGGGTGCCCGAGATGCGGAGCTTGCCCGCATCGCCCAGGGGGCAGGGCCGGCCGCGTGCGCTGCCCGTCGCCACCGCCGCCACCGCCCGGTGGCGCTCCGCCTCGCCCGCCGGGTCCTCCCCGCCGTCTGCGGCGAAGCAGACGTTGCCCGTCGCCATGCCCCCGCAGTCGAAGCAATGGAAGGTGTCGTCGACCTTGAGCGGCCGGATGGCGAGGCTGCCCGTGCCGATCTCGTCGAAGATGCGCTGCGCGTCGTAGGGCCCGTAGTAGCCGCCGAGCCCGGCATGGTCGCGCCCCACCACCAGGTGCGAGCACCCGAAGTTCTGGCGCAAGAGGGCGTGCAGCAGCGCCTCGCGGGGGCCGGCGTAGCGCATCTCGATGGGGTAGCCGGCCTGGATCACCCGCCCTGCCGGGAAGTGGTTGGCAACCAGCCAGTCGATCGCGCGGACCCGGACCTCGGCCGGGATATCGCCTTCCTTGAGCGCGCCCAGCACCTGGTGGATGAGCAGCCCGTCGCACGCCTCGAGGGCGACCTTGGCGAGGAACTCGTGACTGCGGTGCATGGGGTTGCGGGTCTGGAAGGCGGCGACCGTCGACCAGCCCTTGCCCGCGAAGAGCGCCCGGGTCTCGGCGGGGCGCAGGTAGAGCCCCGCGTAGGTCTCGGGGAAGTGACCCTCGGAGAGGACCGAGACCGGGCCCGCCAGGTTGATCGCTCCCTGGGCCATGACCTTGGCGACGCCCGGGTGGGCCTCGTCGGCGGTGCGGTAGACCTCGCGGCATTCGAGCGCCCTGTCGATGGCGTAGGTCTCGGCGACCGCGAGGACGCCCAGAATCTCGCCCGTCGCATCGGTCAGCGCCACCTCCTCGCCGACGGCGGGGGCCGCGTCCTCGCCGCAGGACAGCGTGATCGGCAGCGGCCAGAAGAGCCCGTCCTCCAGGCGCATCTCGCGGCACGCGCCGCGCCAGTCGGCCGCGCCCATGAAGCCCGCGAGCGGCGTGTACGCGCCCATGGCCAGCATGAAGAGGTCCGAGACCTCGCGGGTCGTAAGCGGCAGCCTCTTCAGGGTGCGCGCCCGCCTCAGCGCCTCCGCCCGCTCGTCGGCGGGCAGCAGCAGCGGCTTCAGCGCGGCATTGCCGTGCGGAGCGATCAGCGCGGACACGGGGCGTCCTCGTGGCGGGAAGTCGGGGCTAGTCGACGATGTGGTAGACGGGGGCCTTTTCCATGGCCCATTCTCCGGACTCCCGGTCGTAGCGGGACAGGGTGAAGCAATGCCATTGGGCGTCGTCCAGCTTGGGATGGTCGCCGCGATAGTAGTACCCCGGCCAGCGCGTCTCGGTCCTGTAGAGCGTGTGATGGGTCACGGCCTCCGAGGCGAGCACCCGGTGGTGCAGCTCCCACGCCCGCTGAAGCTGGTGCAGGTCCTCGGCCCCGAGATGGTCCAGGTCTTCCTTCAGCATGTCCAGCAGCTCCAGCCCGCGGGTGAGCATGGGCTCGTTCGTCGTGTAGTTGGCGCCGATACCGCCGACGTATTCGTCCATGATCTTCTCGAGACGCTGGAGGCCGTGAAGCGGCAGCATGTAGCTCGGCGAGACCGTTCCCGCGACGATCTCGTTGCGACCCACCCGGTAGGTCTCCAGGGGCCGGAAGACGACCGTCCTGAGGTCTTCGTACTCCTTCTCGCTGACCTGGGGCTGCTCGCTCTTCAGGTCGTTGACGTAGTTGACCGCCGCCTTTGCGGCGATGCGGCCCTCCGTGAAGGAGCCCGACGAGAACTTGTGGGCGGAGCCGCCGATGGTGTCGCCGGCGCCGAAGAGGCCGTCGACGGTCATCATCCGGTTGTATCCCCACTGGTAGTCGGCCGGCGCGCAGTCCTCCGGCCCGCTCGCCCAGGCGCCCGAGCAGGTGGCGTGCGAGCCCATGACGTAGGGCTCCGACGTGGTCAGCTCCGGGTTGGTGTGCTTGGGATCGATGTTCTGCGACGCCCAGACAACCGCCTGGCCGATGGTCATGCCCAGGAAGTTCTCCCAGCCGACCTGCTCCTTGTGGGGATCGGCGAAGGCCTCCTTCGTCACCATGCGGATGGGGCCGCGGCCGGCCTTGATCTCTTCCAGGAGCGCGTGGTTGCGCAGGCAGGTGGGCACCGGATGCATGTCGATGTAGTCGCCCACCAGCGCCTTGGTGTGGTCGTACCACCTGGACTCGTACTCTTCGCCGTAGGCGTTCTCGGTGTAGGTCTTGAGGTGGAGGAAGTAGGCGCCGACCGGACCGTAGCCGTCCTTGAAGCGGGTCAGGACGATGCGGTTCTCCATCTGGGTCATCTTGGCGCCGGCGAGGATGGGCAGCGCGTAGGCCGACGCGCTGCTCCAGGGCGCATACCAAGTGCGTCCCATGCCCTCGCCCACCGCACGGGGCTTGAAGATGTGCGAGGCGCCGCCGGCGCAGACGATGACCGCCTTCGCGCGGAAGACGTGGTAATCGCCGGTGCGGACGTTGAACCCCACCGCGCCGGCGACGCGGCCCGGCTTGGTCCGGTCCGTCAGCAGGTGGGTCACCATGATCCGGTTGTAGACTTCGGTGGCGGCCTTGCGCGCGGCCTCGGCGACGATCGGCTTGTAGCTCTCGCCGTGGATCATGATCTGCCACTTGCCTTCGCGCTGGTAACGCCCGGTCTCCGGGTCCTTCATGATGGGAAGGCCCCACTCCTCGAACTTGTGCACCGTGGCATCGACGTGGCGGGCGATGTCGTAGCCCAAGTCCTCCCGCACCAGGCCCATGAGGTCGTTGCGGGCGTAGCGGACATGGTCCTCGGGCTGGTTCTCGTCCCACTGCATGCCCATGTAGCAGTTGATGGCATAGAGACCCTGGGCCATGGCGCCGCTGCGCTCGATGTTCGCCTTCTCGACGCAGACCACCTTCAGGTCGCGCCCCCAGTAGCCGGCCTCGTAGGTTGCCCCGCAGCCGGCCATGCCGCCGCCGACCACCAGGATGTCCGCGTCGACGAAGACCGTCTTCCGGCGCGAGAAGAGACCCACTAGAGCACTCCCTCCCTGAAGCGATCCGGCGCGAGCGCGGGCAACGCCGCGATATTGAGCGCGTCCGGCTCGTGCGCGAGCTCCTGGGACTTCATCGCCTCCGGCGCGGGCGCCGCGTAGTCGGCCGGCCCCTTGATCGAGCCCCAGGGCGTGGTCCGGATCGGCGAGACGAAGTTCTTCTCCCGGCCGTCCCGGAACTTGATCTTCCACGAGATGGTGCCCTTCGCCTCCTCCCGCAGCGTCCGCACGCTGTGCCCCAGGGGGGCGAAGTCGGCGTAGCCGCGGCAGTCGATGGCATGCTGCGGGCACGCCTTCACGCAGGAGTAGCACTCCCAGCACATGTTGGGCTCGATGTTGTAGGCGCGCCGGTAGGTCTTATCGATGTGCATGATGTCGGACGGGCAGATGTCGACGCAGTATCCGCAGCCGTCGCACCGGGTCATGTAGACGAATGTCGGCATTTGCTTCCCTTATCTCCTCTGGCGAAGACGGGCCGATCAGTAGTGGCGCGGCCTTTCGCGTGCGCTGCCGAGCGTCTCCGGCTCGTCGGCGGGGGCCGGCAGGTTGCTCCTCGATCCGGTCGCCTCGGACACCCGTTTCTCGAAGGCCGCCGCAGGCTTGAAGAACATGTGCGAGAACTTGGACCACGGGACGGAGCCGAAGAGCACCGTCGTGGCGATGAGGTAGAGGCCGAGGACGAGGTTCGTGCCCCAGCTCTCGACCGACTGCAGGGCGGCCCAGATCAGCCCGAGCGACGCGCTGGCGAGAAGCGCAAGGATGAAGAGGTCGGCGCGCACGATGCGGAAGGGCGTGTTGCCCTCGGCCGCCACGTCGACCCGGATGAAGAACCAGAACCAGTAGCCGCCGAGGCAGACCAGCAGGGCGCCCGCGATCCAGAGCTGGGGCAGGACGGCGGGCGTCGCCGCGTCGGGCGTCGGATAGCAGAACACCATGACGAGGGTGGTCGCGGCGTGGAGCAGGAAGCCGTACATCGTCAGCAGGTGGGCCGCCCGGCGACGGCCCAGGCCGAATTCGGCGGAGGTCGCGACCTCCACCAGAGCGGTCCGGACTGCGAGCGATGCCACCTTGCCGCCGCCGACCTGCCGCGTGCCCTTGTCCCGCGAGTTCCGCCAGCTTCCGAAGAAGTAGGTGGCGCTCCCCTTGTGCCAGACGTCGAAGAGGGTGCCGCCCACCACCAGCGCGATCATGACGCCGACGTAGGCCTGTATCGCGGCGGGCGGTATGGACTCCGAAAGCACGGCGAAGGGATTACTGGTGAACACGCGCTTCCCTCGCTGTCAGCCGGTTTCGTTCGACGCCGGGAGCGACGGTATCGGTCTACCCCCGGGAAGGAAACCACTTTTTATCGGCATCGGATATCGAGGCCGGCACGTCGCGCCGCCGACGCTCAGGCGGCGGCCCAGTGGGAGCCTTCCACCCCGCCGACGCGGCGGCCCCCCTTGATGTGGATGCGGCGGCCGGGCAGGCGGCGCAGGATGTCGACGAGCGAGGTCGCCTCGAAGACCACCAGATCGGCCGCCGAGCCGGCGGCGACCGCGGGCACGGGCGCGCCGATGATCCGCGCCGCCCGCGCGGTCACCATCTCGAAGCCCTCGCGCACCTCCTCGTCGGTGCGCAAGCCGGCGCTGAGCACGGTGATGTAGGCGAGCTCCACCGGGTCCATCCGGTTGAAGCGGAACCAGATATCGTACATGTTGTCGGCGCCTGCGGCGACGTTGACGCCGGCGTCCAGCAGCTCCTTCACCCGCGACGAGCCGCGCTCGTGCGGCGTGCGCCCCTCGCCTCCCAGCATCTGCAGGTTGGCCGTGGGTAGCACCGTGATCGCCATGTCGGCGGCCAGCACCTTGTCGATGACGCGCCCGGCCTCGTCGTCGGGGTAGACCGCGAGCGCGTTGCAGTGGCTGCCGACGACGCGGCCCTGCATGCCGTGGGCGACGGTGGCGTCGGCCAGCATCTCCAGGGTCTTGAGCGCGGCCCGGTCCATGTAGTCGGCGTGCATCTCGACCGGCACGCCGAACTCGGCGGCGAGGTCGAGGCAGGTGTCGACATGGGTGCGCTGGTCGGCGACCGAGGCTTCCACCTCGGGCAGGCCGCCCACCGCCGCGGCGCCCATCTCCAGCGCCTCGCGCAGCAGCGCCGGCGCCTCCTTGTCGGCCACGATCCCCTCCTGCGGGAAGGCCACGAGGGTCACGTCGACGACGCCGACGAAGCGCTCGCGCGCCCGCATCACGCCCTCGAAGGAGACCAGCCGCGTCGCGAAGTCCACGTCGATCTGCGCGTGCAGGCGGCCGATGCCGTGGGCCGCGGCGAGCCGGAGCGCCTGGCTCGCGCGCTCCTCCACGTCGGCGACGGTGAACCGGGTCTTGACCTCGTGGGCCCGGTCCAGGGCCTCCTGCGGCCCGCGCGCGCCGAGCAGGTCGCGGCTCAGCACCTTGTCGATATGGAAGTGCGGGTCGACGAAGGAGGGCGTGACCAGTCCGCCGCGCGCGTCGATGCGCTCGGCCGCGTGGCCTGCGAGCGACGGCGCCACCGCCTCGATCCGCCCCTCGCGGATGCCGATGGAGACGGGCTCCGCCTCGTCGAGGCGCGTCGCGTCGTGGATGAGAAGGTCCCAGTCCGGGCCCGGAGCTGGCTCGCTCATGCGTCCTCCGCCCTTATCGGCTGCCTGCGCGGGGTCATTCCGCCGCGTCCATGGTGGCCTCGACGGGCTCCGCCTGCCAGTCCGCGTCGGGGTCTTGCCAGCCCTCGGGCCAGGCGATGCCGCCCTCGGCCTTCTTCGCCTCGAAGTAGGGGCCGCGGTCGAAGAGGGGCAGCGGCCCGCGCCGCGCCGCCATCCCGGCCCTGAGGTTGCGCGTCGCCGCGCCGTCGATGCGCCAGGCCCCGCCCTCGCAGGCAAGGACCACGCCGTAGCGCGCGCGCGCCGCTTGCGACGAGACCAGGCCGCTCTCCACGTCGCGGCAGACCAGCGCCGGCTCGCGCCTGAGCGCATCGCCCCAGCCGCCGCCGCCGGTGGTGACGATGCGCACCACCGAGCCCGTCTCCACCTCTATCCCGTCGGCCATGCCGGCGACCTCGCGCACGTCGCCCTCCGGCCCTTCGACCGAGATCGCGTAGGGCGCGCCCGGCCCGCCGCCGTTGACGCCGTAGGTGTTCAGCATGGCGCGGTCGGCGTTGGACAGCAGCGTCGAGCCCTCGAGCACGCGCACCCGCTTGTCGTAGCCGAGCCCGCCGCGCCGGTAGCCGGCGCCGCCGGAATCCCGGTTGAGCCCGAGCCGCTCGATGCGGATGGGGTAGCGCGTCTCCGAGAACTCGGCAGGCAGGTTGCGCGAGTTGGGGACGATGTGCACCACGTCGCTGCCGTCGGCCCAGGGCCGGCCCGGCCCGCCGCCGCCCAGCACCTCGCGGAAGAGGTAGAAGTCGCCGTCGGCGGCGTGGCCGTGCAGCCCCCAGATGCGGATGGTCTCGTGGTCCGCCGGCATGCGCCCGCCGGTCGCCTTGGAGAGGCAGGCGGCGAAGACCCCGAGCGCGCGCAGCA
>LXNJ01001968.1_pt1 | contig 11651 bp, 5 predicted proteins | sample 809081 | NCBI WGS metagenome assembly LXNJ01 (sample SAMN04870510, study PRJNA318959) | sponge metagenome | biome: sponge; feature: marine sponge reef; material: water | host: Petrosia ficiformis | place: Greece: Milos, Mediterranean Sea | collected 2013-05-29 | depth 5-7 m
CTCCTCGCCGGCCTGGAAGTCCGGGCGCCCGCACGTCCTTGCCCAATCGAGCGGTTCGCCCCACACTTGTAATCTTCAGCAGACGCTGGCTTGGCCTTTGAACATGGTTCCGGACGCCGACACAGCAAGGTTCGACCGTGCGCGGACGACAACGAACGACTTGTGTTCGCGTCCGCATTCCGATCTGGTACGGCGTTCATTGCGGGCGAGGGTGCCCGCGAACCGGATCGCTTGCGCCGTCCTCGCGTGCGCTGCCGCCGTTTGCGCCGGGGCCGATCCGGTGGCGCCGGGCTTCACGCTGTCGGTGCTCACCGACGACGTACCCAACGCGCGGCAGATGGCGCTGGCCGAGTCGGGGCTCCTTTTCGTCGGAACGCGCCGCGCCGGGAAGGTCTACGCGGTCGTGCCTTCCGACGATGCGGATGCCGACCCCGAGGTCGTGACCTTTGCATCCGGCCTGGCCATGCCAAGCGGCGTTGCCCTGCTCGGCGGCGATCTCTACGTCGCGGCGCTCGACCGCGTCCTGCGCTACCGCGACATCGAGGCGACCTATCGGAGCAAGCCGCGCCCGGAGATCGTGACCGACGAACTGCCGGACAAGCGGCACCACGGCTGGAAGTACCTGTCGGTCGGCCCGGACGGATTCCTCTACGTGCCGGTCGGCGCGCCGTGCAACGTCTGCAAGTCGGACGACCCGCGCTTCGCAAGCATTCTGCGCATGGATCCGGCCACAGGCGAGACCACCGTGTACGCCCACGGCGTGCGCAATTCCGTCGGCATGGCCTGGCATCCCGACACCGAGCGTCTCTGGTTCAGCGACAACGGTCGCGACATGCTCGGCGACGACGTGCCGCCGGAGGAGGTCAACGTCGCCGCCAATGCCGGCGCGCACTACGGCTACCCGCACGTTCACGGGCGCGCGATCCTGGACCCGGGGTTCGGCGACGGCCACGACCCCGCCGACTACGTGCCACCCGAGGTGGAGATCCAGGCCCACTCCGCAGCACTCGGCCTCGCCTTCTACACCCACAGCGCGTTTCCGGCGGACTACGCCGGCGCACTGTTCGTCGCCGAGCACGGCTCGTGGAACCGCTCGTCGAAGGTCGGCTACCGCGTGAGCGTCGTGCGCTTCGGCACCGACGGGCCGGTCTACCAGCCGTTCATCGACATCTGGCTGGCCGACGAGCGCGCTTCGGGACGACCGAACGACGTCCTGGTCGCCGCGGACGGCAGCCTGCTCATCTCGGACGATCAAGGCGGGCGGATCTACCGGGCGACCTACACCGGCACGGAATAGCCCACACCCGACGGAGCCGTTTGGGATGGCGGCATCGAGGACACCAACAACCCGACGCGCCAGGCGTCTGCGAACGCTGTGCACGCTTTTGGTCCTCGGCCTGGCATCGTCTGCACTCGCCGATCCGGCGACCGGTCTGGACGATGCTCGCAGCTTCGTGCGCAACTTTTGCGCGGCGTGCCACACCGAACGCACCCAGCATGTCCGCTGCCAGCGTTGCCACGTCGAGAACGGCGAGATCAAGTTCGCCGATCTCGACCTCGCCGACGTCGGCGCCCACCCCGCGGCCTGGGAGAAGGTGGTGGCTAGACTGCGCGCTGGCACCATGCCGCCGCTGGACGCCAAGAGGCCGCGCTCTGCAACCGCCGACCGGTTCCGCACATGGCTGTCGAAGGAGCTCGATCGCGCAGCCGCTTCCCGGCCGAATCCAGGCCCGTCCCCGGTGTTCCGGCGCCTCAACCGCAACGAGTACCAGAACGCCGTGCGCGACCTCCTGGCCCTCGACATCGACGCGTCACGGTACCTGCCGGCGGACGACTCGAGCCACGGCTTCGACAACATGGCAGGCACGCTGCGCCTGTCGCCCCTGTTGATGGAACGCTACCTGGCGGCGGCCAAGGCGGTCACCCGGTTGGCGCTCGGCGATGCGGGCACGTTCGAGACCACCACCTACCTCGTCGGCACCGAGACCGAGCGTCGCGCGCGCACCAATGATGCGCCGCTCGGCGCGGAAGGCGGCACTGGGATCCGCCACACCTTCCCCGCCGACGGCGTCTACGAACTGACGGCGGCCCTGGAGCCGGTCAATCGTCCCGGTGCCCGGCGGACCATCCCGTTCCTCGTCGATCACCGGCTCGAACTGACCGTCGACGGTGCGCAGGCCGGTGCGTTCATCGTGCCGAAGCCGCTGCAGGAGGTCCGCGACCCACCGAAGCACCGCGTCCGCCTTCGCGTCACGGCGGGCAGCCACGCGGTGGCCGCAAGGTTCTACAAGATGCCGCTCAATCTCGTTGACGGTCTCCTTGAGCCCCTCGTCAACGAGCGCGGCGAAGGCGACATCGCGGGCGCCAGCGGCGCTCTACCCCGCCTGCACTCGCTTGCCATCGCCGGCCCCTTCGGCGGCGGCCGGATCGCCGAAACGCCGAGCCGCCAGGCGATCCTCACCTGTACGCCCGCGGGAACGCAGGACGAAGCGACCTGCGCGGCACGGATCCTCGATCAGCTTGCCCGTCGCGGCTTCCGCGGCACCGGCCCCGCCCCCGAACTGCAGGCCTTGCGGGACGCCTATGCGACCGCGCGCGGACAGGGTGCCGATTTCGAGGGCGCCGTCGGCTTGGCGGTGCGCCGGTTGCTCGTAAGCCCCCACTTCCTGTTCAGGATCGAGCGCCCCAACCCGACGCCCGAACCGCGGCCCGCAACCGGCCTTGAACTCGCTTCGCGACTCTCGTTCTTCCTATGGAGCAGCATCCCGGACGAGAGGCTGCTCGCGGCGGCGACGAGTGGCCGTCTGCGCACCCGGGCCGACATCAAGCGCGAGGTGCGGCGGATGCTGGCCGACCCCAAGGCCTGGGCGCTGACGAGCAACTTCGCAAGCCAGTGGCTGGAACTGCGCGGCCTCGCGTTTCATCGACCGACGGAACCCGCGCGCCTGGACTACGACGAGACCTTGCGCGACGCCTTCCAGCTCGAAACGGAGCTCTTCTTCGACCACCTCCTGCGCCACGACCGTCCGGTCACGGAGTTGCTCGACGCCGACTACACGTTCCTCAACAAGCGCCTGGCCGACCACTACGATGTCACGGGCATCCAACACCCGGATCTGCGCCGGGTCCGCCTGCCCGTGGACAGCCTCCGGGGCGGCCTGCTGGGCCACGGGAGCCTCTTGACCATCACCTCGCACCCGGACCGCACGTCGCCCGTGCTGCGCGGCAAGTGGGTGCTCGCCAACCTGCTCGGTACGCCACCGCCGCCGCCGCCACCCGACGTGCCCGATCTCAAGGCCGGCAAGCCCGGCACGAAGGCGCCCACCTTGCGCGAGCGACTGCGTGAACACCGCGACAACCCCGCGTGTGCGGCATGTCACGATGCGATCGACCCCCCGGGCTTCGCCCTCGAGAACTTCGACTCGATCGGCCGCTACCGGGAACGCGATGCGTCCTGGAACGAGATCGACAGTGCCGCCATGCTGCCCGACGGCACCCGGGTGCAAGGCGTCCTCGGACTCAAGCAGGCCCTCGTGGCCAAGCCGGAACGCTTCGCGGCCACCCTCGCCGAGCGCCTGCTGACCTACGCGCTCGGTCGTGGACTCGAACCCTACGACGGGCCAAGCGTGCGCGAGATCGTAGCGCGCTCGGCGGACGACGGATTTCGCATGCAGTCGCTGATCGTCAACGTCGCCCAGAGCTATCCGTTCCGCATGCGCGGCACCGACGTGCCCGACTCGGACGAGGTCGCTGCCGCCCATTGAGCGGGCCGCAACCCCGCTGCCCAAGGAGCCTGACCGGGAGGGTTGATTCCAACGTGGGTACTTCCGTCCGGCTACAGACGGCCGAGTGCTATAGTCCGTTGGCTTGGGCGGGGCGGACGAGATGGCGAACAGGGAATCCACCAACGGCGCATCTCGCCGTTGGCGCCGGACGCGACTCCGCCACGCTGGCCTGCCGACCGAAGTCCTGACACGCCGGTAGCCGATGCCGGCCCAAGGCGAGACCCGGGCGAGCGAATACGTTCGCCGCCGCGAACTCGCGCGGGCATTGCCGATCATGGGCGATGGCCCGATCCCCCCCGAGCGGGACCTTGACGTGGCGGACGACCGCGACGGTCTGGTTTCGATCGTCAAGCTGTTCCTCCGCTCGTGGCCCTACATCCAGCCGCAGTTCTTCGGCCGCTGGCTGTCGACCGGCGACCAGACATCCTCGGGCGATGACGGCGGCTACTCGTATGCCTACCTGCCCTACCTGGTGACGGCCTTGGCTGCGGCCGGGTTGCTCTACTACGACGTCTTCCCGGCCAACTCGGAGCGCCACTTCCTCTACCCCCTCGCGGTATACGCCTGCATCGCCGGCATGGCGGCCTGGAGCTGGATCATCGCCAGGAGCGAAAGCGCCAGGCTGCGGGTCGGTGCGACGGTGGCGATGCTGCTGCTCGCAGCCTACGGCAACGTGGTCGTCGCGCCGGCAGCGATGCCGGAGTTCGCCGCCAGCAAGTGGATCGCGTGGGTGACCGGGGCCTGCGTGCTCGGCTGGCTGGTGCAACTGCGCACCCGGGACGGGCGGATCGATGTGCGAGTCCGCGCATCGACGCACCTCGTCTACTACTTCCTCATGGTCTACCTGCAGAGACTGATCGGCCTGGCGACCGGGCTCGTCCTCGCCGACCTGCTGTTCCAGTCGATCCTGCAGGCCGATCCGGTCATCCCGGTGCTGGCCAACGCGCTCGGCCAGGGCGACCTGGCCCGGGGCATCCTCCTGCAAACCTTGAGCACGGAGGAACGCTACTACTACCAGTGGGTCTATGTCGGCATCAGCGTGGCGCTGCTCGTCGGCCAGACGCCGCTGCGCATCATGGTCGGCGGCGGCGAGTACTCCTGGATCATGGGGGGCACGGGGGCGGGCTGGTACAAGATCTGGATCCTGCAGCGCATCAACCAGCACCTGCGCACGGCGCTCGTGGAACGCTGGCACATGCTCTCGCTCAGCTACCACAGCGACCACCGGACTGGCGACTCGATTTTCCGCATCTACCAGGACAGCGCCCAGGTGACGGCCGTGATCGACCGCCTGCTCGGCATCGTGATGACGATCTTCAGCTACCTCGTCGCGGTCTTCCTGCTGTCGCTGCTCAGTCCCTGGCTCGGACTCATCATGCTCTCGGTGGTGGCGCCGACGCTGCTCTACGCCCGATGGGCCATGCCACGCATGCGCACCAAGGCGTTGGTCGCGCGCGCAGCCACGTCCGATGTGACCTCGCGACTGCAGGAGTCCTTCAGCGGCATCCGGCTGATCAAGGCCTACGGCGCGGAGGACCGTATCCAGCGGCAATTCGAGGAGGACTCGGTGATCCTGTTCCACGCCGCGTACCGGGTCCGCGTATTGATGGCCGTGGTCGGCATCATCACGTTCAGCATCGTCGCAGGCGCCATGCTCGCGAGCGAATACCTGATCGCACGCTGGGCGCATCTGGGCGTGCCGACCTTTTCCATCGAACTGATCGCCTTCGTAGGCTTGAGCTTCGTGATCTGGAACCTGGCGGCCCACCAGTGGTCGCGGGACGAGTTCCAGGGCGCCGCCGCGCGGATCCGCGGGGCCATGTGGGATTGGCTGTCCGCCCAGGACATCGCCATGGGCCTGAAGCGCGTCTTCGACATTCTCGACCTCGAGCCCGACGTCGTCGACGCCGACGATGCCGTGCCGCTCGCCCGCATTCAACGCGAGGTGCGGTTCGACAACGTCTCCTTCGCCTACGAAGCGGACCGCCCCGTGCTCGACGGTGCCAGCTTTGCCGCCGAGTGCGGCACGATCACCGCCATCGTCGGTCCCACGGGCTCCGGCAAAAGTACGCTGATGGCGCTCCTGCTGCGGCTCTACGACCCCGACGCCGGCGCCATCTCGATCGACGGCATCGATCTGCGCGGCTACACCGTGGCTTCCGTGCGGGCCGCGATCGCCATCGCACTTCAGGAAAACGTCCTGTTCGCGATGTCGGTGCGCGACAACATCCGCTACGCGATCCGTGCGGACCGCGCCGGTGCGCCCGCGGACGACGAGAGACAGATCCGGGAGGCGATCCGGATCGCCTGCATGGAGGACTACGTCGACGAGTTGCCCGACGGTCTCGACACTGTCCTCGGTGACCGCGGCGGGCGGATCTCCACGGGCCAGCGGCAACGTCTGTCGATCGCCCGGGCCGTGGTTAGGGATACCGCGATCCTGATCCTCGACGAGCCCACGGCGGCGCTCGACGCGGTGACCGAGAACCGGGTCATGACGAACCTGGCCCAGTGGGCGGCCGGGCATTCCGACACGGGCCTCGAGCAGGCGGACAAGCGCGCCATCTTCCTCATCACCCACCGCATCTCCACCATTCGCCGCGCCGACAACATCCTCTACCTGGACGACGGGCGGGTCATCGAGAGCGGCAACCACGCGGCGTTGATGGCCATCCCCGACGGGCGCTACCGGGCGTTCGTCGAGGCCGAGTCGCACCTTTCCCGCACCGCGGGAAACTCCCGCCCGGCGGGATACGTCTCGTGACACAAGCCGCGGCGACCGCCAGGCCCTGGTCCAGGCTGCGCGACCGCGAGGCCGCACTCGACCGGCGCGCGAGTCTCATCGATACGCAAACGGACCTCACGTTCGGCGAGACCCTCGAAGTCGCGGCCCGGGGGATGTTCCTGGTGCGCCACTTCCTCGGTCGTTTCCTGCTCAAGCTCACCCTCATGTTCTTCGCCATCGCGGTGCCCGTGGTGATCCTCCCCTGGCCGGTGAAGATCGTGATCGATCACGTCGTGCTCTCCCGCCCGATCGCCGACGCCACCGGCTATCCGCCCATGTGGCGTCCGTTCCTGGATGCACTGTCCGGCGCGACGCCGCTCGAAGTGCTGCTCGCGGTCACGGCGATCTACGTGCTGTTCGTCCTCCTGATCGGCGGTTATGCGCAAGGCGACAACGCCAGGGACGAGACCGAGGGGAACCTGGAGGAAGGCCACGACACGGCGACCCGGGTCGAGAACAGCCTGCACGGCGCGCACAGCTACCTGGGCGGTCTGTACGGCTACATCGACTTCAAGATCAACACCCGCCTGACGCAATCGGTCAACCACTACCTGCGGGCGCGGCTCTTCGAGCGCATCAAGGCGCTGCCGATGACGACCCTCGAGGACCAGCGCATCGGCGACAGCGTCTACCGGGTCATGTACGACGCGCCGTCCGTCAACCAGGGCCTGTACGGCATCTGGTACGCGATCCCCATGGCGTTGGCCGTGATGATGATGGCCATCGGCACATTCATGAGCGCCTACCCCGACTCGCCGGGCTTCATCCTCCTCACCGCGGCCGTGTTCCCCTGCTTCTTTCTCCTGTCGGTGGGCTTCGCACGCATGTCGCGGCGCCGCGCCCAGGCCTCCCGCGCCGCGGGCGCCATCACCACCAGCACCATCGAGGAGGGCATGGACAACGTCCTCGCGGTGCAGAGCCTGGGCGGCAACCGCAAGGAAAAGCAGCGCTTCGACGACGACAGCGACGAGTCCTTCAAGCGCTACCGCGGCTACGTCTGGGTCGGCATCACGGTGGGCCAGCTCGTCGAGATCGGCTACTACATGATCGTCATGGGCTCGGTGCTTTACGCCTCGACACAGGTGATCGACGGCGTGATGTCGCCCGGCGACTACGGGGCGCTGCTGTTCTACTTCAAGTGGATCCGCGGCCCGGCGCGCAGCATGGGCCTGACCTGGGTGCACGCGCAGTACAACGCCGCCGGACTGCGCCGGGTGTTCGCGATGATGGACATGCCCGGCGAGGAGGACCTCGGTAGCCGCTCGCTGCCACGCATCGAGCGCGGCGTCGTTTTTCGCGACGTTGGCCTCGTCTACCCGGACGGCCGGCGCGCCCTTGCCGGGATCAACATGGATGCCGAGGTCGGTCAGATCGTCGCCATCGTCGGGCCCACCGGCGCCGGGAAGACCTCGCTGGCGAGTCTCATCCCCCGCTACCGGATCGCCACGGAGGGCGAGGTGCTGATCGACGGCGTCAATGTCAACGCGGCGACGCTGTCGAGCCTGCGCGACCAGGTCACCACGGTGTTCCAGGAGACCCAGCTCTTCTCGGACTCCATCGCCGACAACGTCCGCTTCGGCAAGCCGGACGCGAGCGCTGCCGAAGTCGAACGCGTCGCCCGCATCGCGGGCGCACACGACTTCATCGCCGCCCTGCCCCAGGGCTACCAAACCCGACTCGGCACCAGCATGAGCAAGCTCTCCGTCGGCCAGAAGCAGCGCATCGCGATCGCCCGCGGCCTGCTGCGCGACTCGCGCATCCTGATTCTCGACGAGCCGACCTCGGCGCTGGACCCGGAGACCGAGGAGTACCTGGTGCAGTCGCTCAAGGAGGCCGCCCGCGATCGCCTGGTGATCGTCATCGCCCACCGCCTGTCCACCATCGCCGGCGCCGACCGGATCGTATTCCTCGAAGACGGGAGATTGCTGGAAGCCGGCACCCACGAGCAGTTGCTGGCGCTGGTGGACGGGCACTACCGGCGCTTCGTGGAGCTGCAGACCGTGGCAGCGTAGGCGTTGGACAGTTCGGCAGCGGGCGTTCGCAGGCGAACTGTGGTATAGCTCACGGCTTACGCCGTCGCGCACCCTATGCGCAACCATGTTCATCACCAACAAGGCGATCAGCCGACGCCAATTGCTGCGCGGCACGAGTGCCGCGGTGGCCTTGCCGTTCCTGGGCGCGATGGTGCCGGCACTGAACGCAAGTGCCGCATCCCGACCGGTGCCGCGCCTCGCCTTCTTCTACGTCCCCAACGGTATCGTCCCCGCGAGTTTCCATCCGGCGGGCGACGGCGGTCGGCACTACGCCATGACGCCCGTGCTCGCGCCGCTCGAACCGATTCGCGATCACGTCACGGTGCTCACGGGCTTGAGCAACCTCGCCACGGCCCGGGGCGGCGGCGGCCACTCCAGCGCCCACTCCGGGTGGCTCAATGGCGCGCCGTCGAAGAAGACCGAAGGTTCGGACATCCGCGCGGGCAAGACCCTCGACCAGTACGCCGCCGATTCGCTCGGCGCGGACACGATTCTGCGCTCGCTGGAACTGACGACCGAGTCGAGCATCGTCTCGGGACTGTGCGAACTCGGCTATAGCTGCGTCTACCGCAACTCGACGTCGTGGCTGACGGCCACCACGCCCCTGCCGCACGAGAACGACCCCAGGCGCATCTTCGAGCGCCTGTTCGGCAGCGAGGCAACGCCCGCGGCAAGGCGGCGCGAACTGGCCAACGACCGCAGCATCCTCGATTCCCTCGGCGCCGAATTGGCCCGACTCACGCGGTCCCTCGGGGTCGGCGACCGACGCACCGTCGACGACTACATGACGGCCATTCGCGACGTGGAATCGCGAATCCAGAAGATCGAACGCAGCCAACAGGGCGACCTGGCCGCCGAGATCACGCCGCCGACCGGCGTGCCCGAGAACTTCGAAGACCACGTCAAGCTCCTTTTCGACCTGCTGCTCGTGGCCTTCCGGGGCGACATCACCCGTGTCAGCTGCACCCAGGTCGCCCGCGAGAACAGCAACCGCAGCTACCCGTGGATCGGCGTCAACGGCGGCCACCACGCGATCACGCACCATGGCAACGACCCCGTGAAGGTCGCACAGCAGATCAGGATCGACACCTACCACATGGCGCTCTTTGAGAGTTTCATCGAAACCCTCGACGCGACGCCCGACGGCGACGGCACCTTGCTCGATCACGCGCTATTGGTCTACGGCGGCGGCCTGGGCGACGGCAATACCCACAGCTTCAGCAATCTGCCGCTGGTCGTCGCAGGCGGCGCGGGTGGGCATCGGGGCGGGCGCCATGTGAAGGTCCCCATGGACACGCCGCTGATGAACGCCGGGCTGTCCCTGCTCGACAAGGTCGGCGTGCACCTGGACCACGTCGGCGACAGTACGGGGCGGCTCGCCGGACTGTGATCCCGGTGCGCCGCCTCACGGCCCTGCTCGCTCTGTGCGGCGCATGCCACGGCACGGCCAACGGATCGGATGCGCCGTTGGTGGAGGCCGCCAGGACCGGCGACCTGCCCGGGCTGATGCGCATGCTCGGCAACACCGACGTCGACCAAGCCTCGATCGACGGCACGACGGCCTTGCATTGGGCGGTCCACCGCAACGACGACACCATGGTGGATCGCATCCTCGACGCCGGAGCGACGCCGACGTTGCGAAACCGCTACGGCATCCCGCCGCTGAATCTCGCTGCCGTCAACGGCAATCCCGCGGTCCTCAAGCGGCTCTTGGCCGCGGGAAGCGATCCCGACACGTCCGTCCCCGGCGGCGAAACCGTGCTGATGACAGCCTCCCGAACCGGCGACCCCGCCGCCATCGCCGCGCTGCTGGACGCCGGGGCCGATGCAAACGCGATCAACGACGCGGGTCAGACGGCCTTGATGTGGGCCGCCGCGGCCAACAACGCTCACGCCGTCGCCGCCCTCGTGGCGGGCGGCGCCGAACTCGCCATGCGTACCGAGAAGGGCTTGGACGCGCTGCTGTTCGCGGTGCGTGCCGGTCGCGTCGAGGCCACGACGGCGTTGCTCGACGCCGGCGCCGACATCGGCGCGACCCTGGCCACGGGCGAGAGCGCGTTGGAACTGGCGCTGGTGAACGCCCATTGGGACTTGGCCGACCTGCTGCTCGACCGCGGCGCCGACCCCGACCAGTCCGACGCCGGCTACACCGCCCTGCACCGCCTGGCCGTGCAGCGCGCCATCATCCGGGGCGTCGTGCAAAGCGAGGAGGCGGACATCCCGATCGGCGCGCTCGACATCACGCTCGACCTCGTCGCCAGGCTGGTCGCGCTCGGCGCCGACGTCAACGCGCGCATGGCGAAGGACCGTCTCAAGGAACAGCGCTTCGTGAACATGCGCGATGTGCTGTTCCGCGTCGGCGCGACACCATTCCTGCTGGCCGCCAAGGAAGCGGATCTCGAACTGATGGCGATCCTGCTCCGGGCCGGTGCCGACCCAACGATCGCCACGACGGACGGTACGACCCCGCTGATGGTCGCGGCCGGCCTATACAGCGATACCGGCAACTTGCACCGCTTCCGCGAGCGCGGCTGGGAGGCCGACGTCCTCGAGGCGGTCGAGGTCTGCCTCGAGAACGGCAACGACGTCAATGCCGTCAACGCCATCGGCGACACGGCCCTGCACGGTGCCGCCTACCGCGGCGGCATCGACGTGGCGCGCTTGCTGGTCCGGCGCGGTGCCCGGCTCGATGCCGTCGACAGCCGCGGTCTCACGCCACTGTCCGTGGCCACCGGCGTGTACTACAAGATGGGGATCTCCGCGAAGCCCGAGACGGCCAAGTTCCTGCGCACGGTCATGCAGGTGCGGGGACTGCCGACCCAAGTCCTGCCCCCGGACATGGACGAACGCTGCCTGTATTGCTACCTCACCCAGTACGCGCAATTGGAGGCAGCGAAGGAACGTGCCGAGGAGCTCGAGGCGCAGTTCGCATTGGAAAGCGGCCGGACCATGCCCACGCGACGCTAGCCCAATTGAAGCGCTAAGCGTCAATGCCGCCGCGGCAGCCGAGCCTCCCGGGCCGTATCCAGCGGCCACGGTTCGGCGCGC
>LXNJ01001969.1_pt1 | contig 11647 bp, 7 predicted proteins | sample 809081 | NCBI WGS metagenome assembly LXNJ01 (sample SAMN04870510, study PRJNA318959) | sponge metagenome | biome: sponge; feature: marine sponge reef; material: water | host: Petrosia ficiformis | place: Greece: Milos, Mediterranean Sea | collected 2013-05-29 | depth 5-7 m
CACTCTGCGTTAGGGTATTTGACACCTTTTGAATTTGAACAACAAAACTTGTCTTAACTTTACTGATTTTTTGGCCCTAATTAGCGTTGGCACTTCATACAATTGATTTTACAATTAGCGATATACCATTTTTTAACTATGTAAATGTAAGAGGCGCAATGAATTGCGCGACTACAAACGCTATAACTTTAAAATTATGTTTATTTCTATGCTACACTATAACCGATCATAACTCGTAAAGGAAATTCTAATGAAGATTGCGACTATTGAACAATTCTATCCACGTCGTCGGATGCGGCTTGTAAAAATTACAACAGACACCGGCATCGTTGGATGGGGTGAAACGACACTTGAAGGTAAACCGAAAAGCACATGGGCGGCAGTTGAAGAACTTGCCGACTATTTTATTGGTAAAGACCCTTTACGTATTGAACACCATTGGCAGCATATCTACCGATCTGCTTTTTTTCGAGGCGGTAATATCTTGATGTCTGCCCTGTCCGGAATCGATCAGGCGTTGTGGGACATTGCGGGCAAATTTTACAATGTGCCAACGTATCAACTCTTAGGTGGCGCTGTGCGTGACCGTATCCGCGTTTATGCACATTGGGGCATCGGCAGTTTAACTGACGATGGAAAAGCCTCTGCAAAAGAACGGCTTGAATTTTTACAAGAAAAAGGAGGCTACACAGCGTTTAAAAGCGGGCCTGGTGGTAAATGGCGCGGACATGAACCTCCTGCAGTGATTGATGCTTTTGTTGAACGTGCCTATCTGATGCGCGAATGGGTCGGTCCCGATGTTGAACTTGCCTTTGATTTTCACGGAAAGATGACACCTGCTCTCGCTATTGAGATTTGCCACGAACTTAAAGGCATGCGTCCAATGTTCGTTGAGGAACCTGTTCCACAAGAGAATGTAGATGCTCTGAAATTAGTATCTGACCATGTTCCGTTTCCGATTGCCACCGGTGAACGTTTGCTGACACGGTGGGGATTTCGCGAAGTTTTTGAGAAACAAGCGGTTGCTTACTTACAACCCGATACCTCCCACGCTGGTGGTATCACCGAACTGAAGAAAATCGCCAATATGGCGGAGGTTTACTATATGCATATTGCACCGCATTGTGCGATTGGACCGGTTGCTTTTTCTGCCTCCCTTCATGTTGATGCTGTCGTTCCAAATTTCCTTATCCAAGAGCAAATTGATGACGGTTTGGGTGCAGGTTTATTCACCGAAGATTGGCAAGTTACAGATGGCCACATTGAGTTGCCAACAAAACCAGGGCTCGGATTCGAAATCAATGAGCAGGAAGCGGAACAGATGCTTGATACCTATCCTGAAGAACTTGGCGGCGAGTATTATTATGATACCGACGGTAGTGTTGCGGATTGGTAACATAAAACAGAAGAGAATCAACCGCTCAAGTTATAGAATGACAAAAAGGATATTTTCGCAATTACATTAGTCCGACCCTCGTACAGCCTTTGCTACCTCGCTAACTCTTGCCAACACAAACCGCCATATTTTGGGCAAAATTATTAGATTAACAATAAGAATTATGCTCACTATAAGCGCGACAAACAAATCTTCATAGCCGTAGAAAGAACTTAAGGTTATTCCTATGATTATGCTTGCAAATATCCAAAATAATAGATAAGGTTTAATCTTTTTCATTTTCAATCGTGATCAGCAGCATGAAGATTTCGCGTTATCACCAAAAAGCAAATTGGATTGGGTTTTGAGATCACTAATTTACTACAGGTTTACGGTGTGCAACATAAGGCGGTTCAAGCATCAACTTCTGGTCTTCATCTGTCATCAGCTCGCGGAGTGCATCGTCATATCTACCTTGTCCCCATGAAGCATGTCCTGGGGAATACTTGAACAGAATTGAGCGGCGTTGGTGCGTAGCAGTCCACGGAAGGGTACCGTGAGTTAACGCTTCCGTGAAGATGACAGCATCGCCTGCCTTCTGATGCACAGGCGCCATACAAGTTTTGTTGTCTTTCACGGGTCGGAACTGCGGTGGACACGGATAGTTGCTTTTGTGGCTACCAGGAATACAGCAAAAACCACCATGCCCTGGCAGCATATCTGTCAAAGCCCACGAAACAACAGTCAAACCGTTATACATCCGATCATTTCGGAAGACGTAATATTGTGATGGATCGTAAGGCGTGCCACCACCGTGGAGTGTTCCACCAGGGTTGCCTTCTTTCATCAAGATACCGTAAACATGATCAAGCCGAAATTTTGGGCCGACAACCTCTGCTAAGCATGGCATGATGCGTGGATGGTTGAGAAGTTTCCGAAAAGCCTCATTTTCCCAACTCAAGAAACCACCGAATCGTTGTGAATGGATGTTCTCATCCGCAGGATCAGGGTAGTCTTGCGCGTCAATCAGAGCGTTCAATTCTGCAAGTTCTTCCGCTTCTAAAACACCTTCTATATTCACATATCCCCACAGGTCAAACAGATATTTTTCTTCAGCGTTCATTCTGACATCTCCGTTGCTGTTATTGATGCGGTGAGCGTGAGGTCGGTTCCATCCGTGTAACAACGATTTTTGATCTATCAATGAGTTCACCGACGCGTGCCGAGATTTCGTTTACCCATCTATCGTCTTCGTAAACCGCCGCGTAGAGTTGTTCCCGCTGTTCCTCACTTTCAAACCGTCGGATCCAGACATAGAGGTCATCCTCTTCTTCACCGATAAAACTACCGATAACGACCATTCCCTTGGAAATCTGGAACGGGATAATCGTTTCCTCCATGTATTTGACCCAGTTGTCGCGTTGTCCGGGTTGGGTTCGATATTGACGTAATTCAAAAAATGCCATATAAATCTCTCCTTGTTGAAAATTTAGGTTATTAATTGAGAAGGCATTGTCTTGTTGGTAAATATGAGGGATAATCCAAAAGAAAATGAGATAAACAACTCATTCTGGTTTGCTGTTTTTAGGCATGTGCTCGACAGTGTTTTGCTAAATCTTTACGCACAATCTTGGCAATTTCGGGACCAATTTCCTGGAGTTTTTCTTCTAATCCTTCATTTTGGATAGAGACTGTAGAAATGAATGCCCCTTTATCTAAATCAATAGGGAAACCGTCTTCTTGTTCAACACCGTTGCAGGCGTACCGAACCCGCGCGAGGAAAAGCGGTCCATTACCATCTTCATACTGGAGTTCAACGCGCAAGAATTCGATAGTATCAGTCCCTTGCACGCGTCCTTTCAGGTCAAGTGTCTTAATTGTTAGATTGAACGGAGACTTAACTTTGTAGCTGTTCATGAGTTTACCCTTATTAATTATCAAAGATAGTCGAATCTAATAGTAAACCTCAAAACGATTTTTTACAGCGGTTGGAGGGATGTTGCCGTGGGCAAGAATTTCAGCATCCCGTAATGCCCTTACAAGTGTTTCTAATTCAATTGTTAGGTTTGGTGTCCGTGGAGTGCCTTCACTTGAGGGCGGCTGCATTGAGTGTTGTTCCAGAAAATGTCCCATATTACTTGGATCAACAATTCCCAACAAGAAATCGGGAAATCCATCGTGTTGGTAGGGTGGTCCTATGCTTGTAGGAGAAGGTAAGGTTTTTGCGACTGCTTTGACTGGATCTAAGAGTTCTAAACCTTTAGGTAAAGGTTCTTGAATTTCGATTTCATGCACGTATGCCGGGCCGTTCACAGTAGGAACTCTCACGCTACTCAACATCGCGTATCGCCACGCGACTGCATAAGATCGGGTGATAGAAATGAAAGGGCTGTTAACAGTGCTTCGAGCAATATGAAGCATCAACCGAGTTATAGTGGATGTCATTCCGGGTGCCCTTGCGGCAAAACCGCTTTCTATTGGGTCATTTATGTGCCAATAGGTGCCAATACCTGATCCGCGATAGAATATCGCCATAAACCTTTTATTCCGTTTTCATTTCCAATATGGATATGTAAGTGTACCACAAAATTTGTGAATGTGTCAAGTGAATTTTATCGGGAATAGATCGCATTTAGCGTATTGTGTCCATACTAAGAGGATGTAAAGTAACCAAATGCCTCAGGCATAATTAGTGTTGATTTAGTCAGGACTTACGCATTTTTTTTTACAGTCCCACTGATAAGGGATTTAGGGGGTTAAAAACACCAAAGCAAGGACTTTTAACCCTCCTTCATCAAGAGGGAATGCGTAAGTCTTGTTAGTAATGAATTGCGAGACTACAATAATACAAATCCGAAGAAAATGTTGGGTATTAAGGTCTTACTATAGAAGGAGTCTACATTATAACCGATCATAACCATAACCATTACCGGTAATCTCAAAGAGTGCGGATGCCGCTAAGAAATGGATATCCGCATCTGCGTCTTCTAAAACTGTTTCCAGAATCTGTGTTGAACTGTAGTTTTCTGCATCTCCGAGTGCTCTTATCAGATCGGCGCGGAATGCACGCTCTGTTTGTTCTGCGTGCAATTCAGTGAGTTTTGCGACGAGTGCTGCAACCGCTTTATCGGTCCCAATTTTGCCGAGTGCACGTGCTGCGTCCCTGCGGATTTCAATATGATTTTCATCGTTATTCATGACTTCAATGAGAGAGCCAGTCGTTGAAACATCCGCAAGTTCACCTAAAGCCTGCGTTGCTAATCTCCGAACATCCTTATTGTCCTCATTTTCTCCGTTTGAGACGAGGACGAGGTCTTCTAATAATGCGAGCGTGCCAGTTTCTCCAATTTTCTTTGCAGTATCTTTTCGGGTATCCACATTTGAATCGGCGAGTGCTTCTCTAAGCTCCGAAACGTTAAGCGAACGTGTGCGTGCTAATGCAACGGACGCAGCATTTCTGATCGGATTTCCTTCCCATTTGTCATCCGTACGTGCCTGCATTTTATCGGAGATGAACTCAGGTAGATTAAGTTTTTTGGCAGATCTGACGATAACTTCCCAACTCCAGTTCCTTTTCCTATCGTTAAGTGCCAAATTGCGTCTGTTCGCTGCGTCTTCAAGTGCAACAATATATTCTGTTTCGTCAACAATGCGATTAGCAAGCGCTTTCGTTGCCTCTGTTCCCTCAATTGCGCCAAGTGCTACCGCAGCTTTTATGCGCGGAGAGGCATTTGCCAATGCAGCCGTACTGGCATCTAAAGGAATCCGTTTATCCTCCAAGATTGCGATAAGGCGAGGAACAGCTTTTGTGCTTTTTAATTTTCCGAGTGCTGTGATTGCATTATTAGAGATATTACCGATTCGGATGTCAAGGGCACGGATAAAGAGGTCTTCTGAAGCCGTATCACCGATGTTGCCGAGTGCGGTGACAGCCGCAGCACGGATAACATCCGTTTCTAACTGATTTTCAACCATTTCGCTCAGTTTAGAGACAGCTTTTGCATCTTTTATACTTCCTAAAGCAGCGACTGCTTGTAACCGCACAGCACTGTTTTCATCATTGAGTGCTTCGCGGAGTGCGGGTGCTGCGCGTTCGTCGCGAAGCGCATTTAACGAGGCAGCTACTGCTGCACGGATAGATACTGCTTCTTCCCGGTTTTCAAGGATTGCGATTAAGGGTTCTACTGTCTTTCGGTCTTTAAAACCACCGAGCCGAGTAACAACCTCTTTACGAATAACATAACTCGGATTTTTCAACTCGGCAAGCATCGTGTCTAACGCTGAAGCCTTATGAATGACACCAAGCATATAGACGATTGCCCAGCGAGTCCATTCATCATCAGCAGACTTGAGCGCGTCAAGTAGCAAATCGGTTGTGGTTTCATTCCCATCTTTCACAAGTGCGCCGATAACCTCATTTTGAACGGATTGAACTTCATGACCGTCCTCAAAACTGCCGCGTCCTTTTTTAACAATATCTACAAGACCTTTATCAGCCAGAGCAGGACTTATTTCCCTAAGTGCTTTCGTTGCCTCAAGACGTGCGGTTTCATACTTATCCGTTCTGATTATATCAAGCAAAGGTTCAACACTTTTCTGTGATTTAATTGTGCCTAAAGCAATCGCAGCTTCTTGGCGCACTACCCCCTGTTTATCCTTTTTTAGGGCGGTAATCAGTGTGTCAATAGCGTTGTCACCCCCGACTCTGCCGAGTGCCCATGCGGCACTGCGCCGCACCGTTGCCCGTTGATCGTCTGCTAAGGCATTAACAAGTGGTTCAACGACGGTGTCGCCCTTGAAAATACCGAGTGCCCGTGCGACTTCACTCCGGACAAGGCTGGGAATAGGCTTAAGTTCACCCCAAATTCGATAATTAGAACGCGGATAATCTGCTGTCCATTCGATATTCAGCGTGTCAAGATGGGTTCTCAGTGCGTCAAGTGTTTTATACTTCCGTTTCATGTGGCGCTGAAAATCGGATATTTCGTCATACTGCATTGACAAAACCCAAAAAAGTGCGGGGAGCGTTTCTGTGTCTTTAATGCGGCTAAGCACCTTTACAGCGTTTGCGCGTATAACAGCACTCGTTTCATCACTCAGCATGAGTAAAAGCATCGGTTGGGTAGCATTTTTAGGTTTCAACTGCCACAACGCGTTGATAGCAGCAGACCGAACCGTCTCTCTACGTAGTTTATCCATTGAAATCGCAATCAATTTCCGTATTGCTTCTTCAGAGGAAACATTAATTTTGCCAAGAGCTTCTGCTGCTTGTGTAACTGTCGTATCGTCAAGTTCAAGTGCCGTGGTAAGTGCGATAACAGCTGCGTTATTGGGACCACGTGCTCGCATGTTTCCAAGTCCTTTTGCAGCGATAGCTTTCACCTCTTTGTTAACATCCCCCGTTAGGACGTCAATAAACGGTTGGACAGCGCGCCGATCGCCTATGCTACTCAGTACATTTGCAGATTCTAACTGCACATGGTATCCACCTGTTTGGAGTGCGTCTATAAGTGCTGGTATCGCGACGCCTCGCATTGAAATTAAGGCAGCGCTTGCTGCTCCCTTTAAATCCTCATTCGCCAAAAGCTGAATTAGAGGCACAACTGCCGCTTCCGCCCTGAGTCTTCCCAAAGTATCAATTGCTGCAGATTGTGCCCTCAAGCGATATTTTTTCATCCAAGAATCATCAATATACGCGCTTGCAATATATTGATATTGCTCAGAAAAGCCGTCATCTATGTCCGGAATGATGTTGCTTGCACCCGTTTCAAGAACAGCCAAAAGCGTTTCGACTGTTGACATTCCAATCCTGTTAAGCGCATCTATAGCCGTGTCTTTGACATAAGCGTTGGAATCTGCTAATAACTTGACCAAGTCGTCAATAGCTGCTTCTGCTTGAAGTTTACCGAGAAGTTTCGCTGCGTGCATTCGGACTTGCGCGCTGTTGTTTCTTGTAGCAAGTTGAAGAATTGGGACAATTTCGGAATTTGGTTGAAATTCGGGTTTGCAGAGTGCACCCACAGCAACAATAGCGCTATAAGCCACTTCCGGCACTTCGTCCGTTTTGGTGAGAATTAATTTGTATGTTGGAATGAATTCACTGCTTTGTAGCGTGCCTAATTCACGGAGCGCTGCTTTCCTTATCTGTGGGTCTTGGTGTTGGGTAGCGTTTTTTAGCAAGATAGTGAAATCAGAACTTACACCTTCTGTTTGATTGCGTAGTTGTTGTAAAAGTTGTTCAACCGATTGGATGACAGCAGGTTGATAACATTTCTTCGCCTCTAATAGCCCTGTAACAACAACGGCATCCGACCTCTTTGCTAAGTCCGATAGCAAACCGGGTTGTTTTTCAACTGCAGTGGCGAGTGCGGTGGCGAGCAATCCTGAAATAGAATTCCGTGACCGGATAAAACGTTCCTGTTGGTCAAGTTCGTCTGAATCCGGGTCCTCAAGTATTGAAATTGCATCAATACTGGCATTCAATGTTTCAAGATGTGTCAACGCTTGTGAGATGCCTTGGTCCCAACTGTTCGTATCTGCGCTGTTTCGCAACTGCAGGAAACGGCTAAGATGGACTGCTTCCTGGTTCTCTGAATCGTTGGCGCGCGATTTTTGAACAGCAGCCTCTGCTCCTGCATAATCTCCTTGAACGATTGCTTTCCGTGCTGAGAGAATAGATTTGTCTTCCTTTTCACCACACCCGATGAAAAACGCAAGGCTGAAAATGAGATGAATACAGATAATAGAATATTGTTTCATAGAATATTGCCTTATTAACATAAAATTGTGTCTATTCTCCTGCAATTACCAATTTCGTGAGATCGGCTACAGCATAGATAGGTTTCGCTATACGGCTTAATAGTGCTAATCTATTTCTGCGTAGGGCAGTATCTTCTGCCATTACAAGTACATCATCAAAAAACTTATCTATATAAGGTTGTAACTCTGCTAACTGATGCAATAGTTTTGAATACGCGCGTTCCTGAATGTTTTCCTCAATGTCAGGTGCCGTATCGTTGATACAAGTATATAATTCTTTTTCCGCATCAACTTGAAGTAGTGATGGGTCAATAATACCTGGGACATTTCCGGATAGAATGTTTTGTAGTCGATCAAAAACATTGGCTGTTTCTTCAACTGACTCATCATCGGGTAAAATTCTAAGTACCCGATTGAGTGCATTATATACTGTCTCAAAATTGGGTGTCAAGCGAAATTCGGCGAGTGCGCTGGCGCGTTTGAGAATATCCACAATGTCAACGTCACCGACTGCCAAGACAGCATCAGCAAGGTCGGCGGTGTATTCCTTTGTTTGCAAGATACCACGCATACGTTCTCTTATGAAATCAAGTACGCTTAATCTTGTCCCATCAACCAATTCCACATCGTATTCATGGATTGCTTTGTGGACAACATGATTTAGATTGAGTGGTAATTGCCGATCTTGCAAAATGCGGATTATACCGAGGGCATGTCGTCGTAGAGAGTACGGGTCTTGCGAACCTGTGGGTCGTTCCTCTATGCCGAAGTATCCAACGATGGTGTCGAGTTTGTCAGCGATGGCAAGGATTGCTCCGGCTTCGGTTGCGGGCAATGGTGTATCTGCACCAAGCGGTTGATAATGCTCAGCAACAGCAGTAGCAACGGCTTCAGGTTCATCAGAGTTTTTGGCGTAATACCTACCCGTAATCCCTTGCAGTGATGGGAATTCAATGACCATGTGTGTGGTTAAATCTGCCTTACAGAGCCATGCTGCACGTTCAGCGTGATGGGAAATCGTTTCTGCTAACTTCAATTCTGTGCTGATGAATTTAACCAATACCTTTAGCCGTTCCGCCTTATCTAAGAGCGAACCGAGTTTGGCGTGAAAGACGACTGCACCTAAACGTTCAACTTTATCGGCGAGATTGGTCTTCTGATCCTCACTGTAGAAGAATTCTGCATCATTGAGTCGTGCGTGCAGGACACGTTCATTTCCGTGCCGAACACCATCAATATTGCCATCTGTGCCATTAGAAATCGTAATGAATTTTGCAGCAAGTTCGGTTTCGCTTTTCCACATCGGAAAATAACGTTGATGCTTTTTCATTGCAGTAATCAGTACTTCAGTGGGTATTTCCAAATGCGACTCGCTAAAATTACCGACAATCGGTTGCGGATTTTCTACGAGATAGTTGACCGTATCCAACAATTCCTCATCTAACTTAGGCAGACACGCTTCGGTTTCAAAAACGGTTCGCACCTGTTTTTCTATGGTATCCCGCCGTTCCTTCGGGCAGACAATGACACCAGCATTGTGCAATTGCTGGATGTAAGTATCTAAGTCCGCCGATGCCAACGTTATTGAGTCGGGATGTAAAGAACGGTGTCCATACGTTATACGTGCTGCGTCTGCTGCACCGTAAGCACAGTTGACAACTACATCGCCAAGCAGTGCGACAAGCCATCGGATAGGACGGGCAAAGCGGGCAAATACGCGCGGTTCTTCAGAGTTTGTTTCCCAACGCATCGTTTTAGGAAAGCGGAGTGCTTCAATCCATTCGGGTAGGAGCGTTTCTAACAGTTCGTGCGTTGATATTCCCTTTTCAAGTTTGGATGCGGCGATATATTCTCCACGTTCTGTTTCAACGATGCGGAGATCAGAAATTTCAACGCCCTGTGATTTTGCGAAACCGATAGCTGCCTTTGTCGGTTCGCCGTTTTCATCGTAAGCGATACTTTTGGGAGGCCCTACAACTTCTGTTTCTTGACTTTCTTGTAACATTTGGACATCCTTGATAGCGAGCGTCATACGCCGTGGTGTGCCAAACGTTTGAATTTCACCAAACGGAATTCTATGTTCCGTGAGGGAATCGGTCGCGATTTTGCTGAGTTGTTCAAGGGCAGGCGGCACATAGCTTGCGGGTATCTCTTCCGTCCCGATTTCAAAGAGAAGTTCAGCGGTTTCCGTGTGGTTAGAAGTCTCACTTACAGCAGTTTCGATGTGGTTAGAAACCGCATCTACCGTAGAGGAAGCTGATTCTGTCCTGAAACGTCCAAGTAGTGGGTGTCCCATCTCTTCGCGTTGTGTGACGTAAGCGCGTGCGATACGTTGTGCAAGCCGCCGCACACGTTCAATGTAACTCACCCGTTCCGTTACGCTAATAACGCCGCGCGCATCCAGCATGTTGAAGGTATGTGAGCATCTCAAAACATGGTCGGTTGCGGGGAGAACTAACCCTGCATCTAAACACGCGTGCGTTTCCTTCTCGTAGGTGCTAAACAGGTCAAAAAGCATATCCACGTTTGCGTGTTCAAAGTTGTAGGTTGAGTATTCTACCTCGCTTTGGTGGTGGACATCCCCATAATTAAGGTGTTCGTTCCAGCGGATGTCAAAGAAGGTGTCAACATCCTGCAAATAAAGTGCAATCCGTTCGAGTCCGTAGGTAATTTCAGCGCAAATCGGATCGAGATCAATGCTTCCCATCTGTTGAAAGTAGGTGAACTGTGTAACTTCCGCGCCGTTCCACCAAACTTCCCAACCGAGTCCTGAGGCACCGAGTGTCGGTGATTCCCAGTCGTCTTCTACAAAGCGTATATCGTTTTTACGGGGAGAGATGCCGAGATGGTAGAGGCTTTCAAGATAGAGTGGCAGCACATTCTCAGGTGCTGGTTTCAGTATTACTTGATATTGGTAGTATGCACCAAGACGGAAAGGGTTTTCTGCGTATCTGCCGTCGGTGGGTCGCCGGACAGGTTCTACATAAGCAACCTGCCACGGTTCGGGACCGAGGCATCGTAAAAATGTGGCGGAGTTAAATGTGCCTGCACCGACTTCTATATCGCATGGTTGTTGAATGATACATCCGTGATCTGCCCAAAATTTTTCTAATGCTAATATTATTTCTTGTAAGGTCATATCTGTTTTTTGTTATTTGCTCCGTTTGTGTTAGTTGATTCGGATATTTATTGTAGCATGAGGAAAGGTTTTAAGCAAAGGATTTTCAGAGACGATGTGTAAATATTTGTCAAGAGTTAGGGTTAAAGCGGCTACCAGAGATTCAATTTATCTTTTCAACATTTTTCTGTCTGAATCTCGGATTTACACGGATTACTCAGATTGCGCGTATTAAGGAGATGTCGCGACCGGAAGGTCACTCTTTATAGAAGAGTTAGGCACACTGAATGTCTATAATACCAGATTCATTTGATTCATCGTCTTTACATACCGCTCCGCTGGAGCGGAAGACAGAAAACTCCACGTGCTATAAACATACCGCTCCGCTGGAGCGG
>LXNJ01001970.1_pt1 | contig 11642 bp, 7 predicted proteins | sample 809081 | NCBI WGS metagenome assembly LXNJ01 (sample SAMN04870510, study PRJNA318959) | sponge metagenome | biome: sponge; feature: marine sponge reef; material: water | host: Petrosia ficiformis | place: Greece: Milos, Mediterranean Sea | collected 2013-05-29 | depth 5-7 m
TATTCCATTGGCCCCAAGCAGTTCTCGAATAGGCCACTGCATCGTTGTCCAATTACCGCGGCCCGGGTTGGGACTGGGAGCGCCTAATTGAGAGAATCCGAATTCGGGTCTATTGTGAAATCTCACCGTCAGGTCCGGGCCAACCGGAAGGGAGTTGCCATTCGTGGCCATTGTCATCAAATGAACGATGATTCCATCTCTTGCGCGAACCTTCGCCTGTTCTACTGTAGCCCCGTAGATGATTAATCCAGGAAGTGCTGGTGCAGTCGCACAGAATCTGTCCTCATCTTGTTCAATAACGATTTTGACCGATATTTCAAACTTTCCTTCACCCCTGGGCTCTTCCTTATTCTCCCAACGCCATTTTAGGAACTTGAATATGGACATGACGAAGGCCCTTGTGAAAAAACAGGGAATAGAAAAAATTGCGGAGTATCGTGCGCGAAAATTTACCCATGTGGAAATTCCTGTCAAGCACAAAGGATCGCGAGGCCGGCACGCGAAATCCACCTGCGGTTTAGTCGCAGATACGCATCAATCCCCCGATGCCTTTCCTTCTCCGTCCGAGTGCGCATTGTACAGTCGTTTCCTGTATTGCGAGGCCGTCATTCCGTGTTCCGACATGCGAAGTTGAAAATACTGGCGCCCGATACCGCTCTCTTTAGCAGCCCGCGACACGTTTCCATCCGTGCTGACAAGTGCCCGGTGCAGGTACTCCTTTGTGAACCGGTTTATGCAGATCCTGCGTGCATCCTTGTAGGGCAGCTTGTAGATGCCTCGCTCCGGCCTCAGCTCCGCGTCCTGGACCTCGGACGGAAGGTCGTCGGGCGTGATTACATCCCCTTCCGTTAGCGCCAGCGCGCCGGCGATGGTATGCGCGAGTTCCCTGACGTTCCCTGGCCAGTCATACCCCTCCAGCAGGGCGCAGGTTTCCGGCGAAATCCGGCAGGCTGCTCTTCCGACGTTGGCAAACCGGTACAGAAAATGGGCAACCAGAAGCGGAATGTCGCTTCGACGTTCGCGCAGCGCGGGGAGATGGAGTTGAATGACCCGAAGTCGGTAATACAGGTCGTTTCGAAACCGCCCCGCTTCAACCCTCTTTTTCAGGTCCCTGTTCGTCGCCGCCACCACCCGGACACGCGCCCGCTTCCATCGGTGATCGCCAACCATCCGGTATTCGCCCTCCTGAATCAGCCGAAGCAGTTGACGCTGAAGAGGCTCATCGAGTTCACCCACTTCATCGAAAAAGAGCGTTCCGCCGTGTGCGACCCCGACCAGTCCGGGTCGAGACTCCGTGGCGCCGGTGAACGCCCCCCGGACATGCCCGAACAGTTCGCTCCGCCCCATCTCCTTCCCCAGCATGCCACAGTCCACAATGACAAAGGGCGCGTCCGCCCGGGGGCTGCAGTCGTGGACCTCGCGGGCGATGAGCTCCTTCCCGGTCCCGGACTCCCCTGTAAGGAGAACGGGCAGTTCACTCTCGCCAGCCCGGCGCGCACGCTTTCTCACCGCGCCGAAGGCGGGATGAACGCCCACCATCGTGTCGGTACTGCAATGGGAACTCTCAGGCATCTTTCGATTACGGGACACCAGTGTCGGGGTGCGTGAGAGGAAAAGGGTTTCAGATTGAGGCGTAACGGCGTTACGCGGGTATTTGCTGCAACAGCATCATGAAGGCAAACATTGTACCCAGAACAAAAAAAACGCCTCGATTCATCGCAGGCGCTTTCAAAACAACGGGTTGAAGTTTCAGTCTTCAGACGCAACCAGTCTGTTTGCATCCTTTCTGGTGTCAACTCACGTAGACACACACGTCATCGGATAGAATCACAACCCAATTCGCGCGACCAACCGGCTGCAAATAAAAAGCATATCGACTGTCGACGCGAGTCGACATCGGACTCCGATATTCAACGGCAGTCAACAGGCGTCGTCCCTCGTGCTGAGGCCGTGGCGCTCCAGTTTTTTGTACAAACCCGATCGCGAAAATCCCAGCTCTAATGCGGATCGTGAAATGTTCCAGTCGTTCCTGTTGAGCACCTGAGAAAGATACCGCCTTTCGGCATTTTGCAGAAATGCTCTCAACGTACCTGGCGGTTCATCAATCCCACCCGCCTCATCGCGGATGCGCTCAGAAAGCAACTCCACGTCGAGAATTCCGCCATTCTCCGCGAGGGCCACAGCACGGCGTATCTCGTTGTCCAGTTGGCGAACATTACCCGGCCAGTCGTGTTGCATTAATGCCTTCAACGCGCACGCCGTGAATCCCGCCACCTTTCTCCCGGCTTCACGTACGGCGTTGCGCAGCAGATGCTCCGCCAGCAGGGGAATGTCGTCCTTCCTGTCCCTCAACGGCGGCATCTCGATGGTCAACACCTGGAGCCGATAGTAGAGATCTTTCCTGAATGACCCCCTTGATACCGCCTTCTCCAGATCAGTATTCGTTGCCGCAATGACACGGACGTTTACGCTGCGTGTTGCGTTCTCTCCCAGCCGTCGGAGTTCGCCGTTTTGAAGCACTCGGAGCATACTCGCCTGAGCCCCGGGTGCCGCGTCCGCGATCTCATCGAGAAAGACCGTACCGCCATGCGCTGTCTCGAACAGCCCGGCCCGATCCGACACGGCGCCCGTAAACGACCCTTTCCTGTGGCCGAATAACTCGCTATGGATCAACTCGCCGGCCAACGTACCGCAGTTTTGGGCCAGAAACGGGCGTTCCCTGACGGCGCTGTTGTCGTGTATCGCACGGGCCGCCAATTCCTTCCCCGTTCCTGTTTCGCCCTGAATGAGGACCGGCAGATCCGTACGGGCGACCCGTTCGATCATGCGATAGACCTCCTGCATCGCATGACTGGCGCCGACAAGCCCGCCCAGTTGCTTCCTGCCAGGCAGACCGCGCTCACCGCAGGATTCCGGTTCCTTCAATCCCTTTCTCGACCGTTCCTGAACCACCCCTACGGACAGCAGCCCGGCCAATGCAATCAGGAACTCCAGATCGGACCCGGAAAGGGCGTTTCCACCACCTCGATATTCCAGGTACAAGGCCCCCAGCGAGCCCTGCTCCCGAAAATGCAGCGGTACGCACGCTACCGAGAGGATATCGAAGTCGAACACACCTTGTCGTTTTCCGGTTCTTTTTTCTGCGGCGGTTTCCCTGATAAACAACGGCTCCTTTTTCTCCATTGCCCGGCGCACCGCACCCTGATTGATGCGCCTGGACACGGCATTTCCACCTTCCCGTGAACGCGCCAATTCTGTACGTAACGCTCCCGTCGCGGCAACTGACAGTACAACGACTGCCCGTTCCACCCCCACCACCTTCAAACACCCCGACAAAGCCCTGTCCATAAGCGAAGTCGGATCGAGGCCCTGCCCGAGGTCCCGGGCAAGTCCGGAAACCGCGGCAATCCTGCCGTCGACCGGCCGGGTTCGTGACGTATTTCCGGATCCACTTTCCAGCCGTGCCAACCTTGAGAGCAGATTCGTTGCTTTCCGGGCGTAAACGGGTGTTTGCAGGGCCTCCGCTTTGCGTTTCGCAGCCTCGAGCCTCAGCCGTGCCAACTCCGGATTCCCGGTTTCAAGGTAGAACCGACCCGCCGCCAGCAGCGACCGGCACCACTCAAACCGCTGGTCTGCCTCGCTGCACCCGATCGCCCGTTCGAAGGCGTTCTCGGCCTCGACGGGACGCTTTGCGGCGGCTAACGCGACACCGATCCCGCGCCAGGACACGGTCGAGGTCTCGCCTTCAGACCGGGTGCCGGGTCGTGCCCTGTCCGCCCATGATACCGCCTCGCCTCCATTTCCCAAAGCTGCGTGAGCCTCCGCCAGCAGGCCGAATGCCCAGTAAAGTTGATACGAGTCCTTTACGTGAGACAGAATCTCCACGGCCTTTTTTCCGAACGCAACCGCGGTTTCCGCATCGTTCTTCTCAAGTGCAATCCAGCCGAGGTAACACTGGCTTACGCCTTGTGTCGCTGTTCGCCTCCAGTCACCGTCCGTATCCAGCAGAGCGCGGAAGATGTCTTCTGCACGTTTGAAATTTCCGGTTTGAAAAGCGGTCGTTCCCACCAGATTCATATCGCCGACGGGACCGAGTCGACCTTCCTCCTTGTCCGATCGTTCCAGAGCAGTCTGGAACCCTGCATATGCATCTCCAAGACGTTCGTCCAGATGCGCGATACAAGCCCTGAAATAGCCGGCTTTTGACCTGCTCACCGCGTCATCGGACTGCCCGTAATGTTCTGATATGCGCTCCAACTGCACCCTGGCCTCCGCCTGTCGCTCCATCCGTACATACAGGTCGGCGAGCCACCCCCTCGTTTCTATTTCTTTATTCACAGATCCGAGCTTGCCGTAAATTGCAATCGCATCCCGAAATGCCCGTTCGGCGTCGTCGTACAAACGGGAACGGGCATTGAGGATACCAAACTGGCACAGAACAAGAGCCTTCTCGCCGGGGATGTTGTCTGAAACCAGCGACCACGCATCCCGTGCTCTTTTCCTGGCCTCATCGACATTGCCCCGCGAAGACAGCGCGTTGGAATAATCGCACAGAAACCTTACCGCGGATCTGACGCTGCCGGCAGCCTCAGCATCCGGATCATCGCCCACAAAACCCAGTTTCATTGCGCCTTCAAACATAGTTAACGCACGGGCTACGATTTATGCGTCAAACGCCCGCTTACCCGTTTGGATAGGATAGTGATCGGCCTTTTCGGCATCTCCGGACTTCCTGATCAATGATACACCAGGGTCTGGACAGCCGGATGCATCAACCCGGAACGATGGATCTCCAACGTGTGACCCGCTCGCACCAGTTCCGCCATCTATTGTCAAAACCCGGGTGCATAGCCTGGACGTGTCTTCGGCACGGTGGACCTCCTCTCTTCTCATCAAAATAACAAGAAGATCGGTGTCCACCAAATAGGGTCAACTCCAAATTGCAAAACGAGTGGCTTATCCGGATTCCTTCCGCTCCATTAACAGCTCCAGCGGATGGATGACCTTGATACCGGCGCCCTCGCGCAGGTGGATGGCGCACACGCTGCTTTCGGTCACGATGGTATCCACCCGCGCCTCCTGAAAGGCCTGGAACAGCGGTTCTCCCACGGCCTGCGAGAGCTCGTATCCCAGCATTCCTTTCTTCATCCCGAAGGTTCCCGCCATGCCGCAGCAGGTACCCGTCTCAATCAACTCGACCTCGGCGCCGCGGCGTCTGAGATAGTCCATCGCCTCCTGTCCGGACCCCAGGGGCCGCTGGTGGCACGAGACGTGGAATCCGAACCGCCGGCCCTCGAAAACAGGTTGCCGACCGGCATCGTCTGAAAGCGCTTCCAGGATTTCCAGGTACGCGAACAGTTCGTGAGTTCCTTCGGCCACCGCAACGGCATCAGCGCGTCCGTGAAGCAGCTTCGGGTACGACACCTTCAGACAATAGGCGGCCGTAGGCTCCGTGGCCACAACGTCGTACCCGGCCTCAACGTGGGGCAACATCAGGCGTACGTTCTCATCGGCCACCTTCTCAGCCCGCTTCAGGTCGCCGTATCCGATATAGGGATAACCGCTGCCGCGCTGCCGGGGCAGAATGACCTCGCATCCGAGCGCTTCCAGCGTCCCAACGGCCGCCCGGCCCAGTTCCGGCGCATTGTAGGCCGCATATATATCCGCGAAGAACGCCACCTTGCGTACCGGATCCCGCACCCGTGGCGCAGAACCACGCTTCCTGAACCACTTTGCCAGCGTCTGGCGCCTGAACGGGGGCAACGCCCGTCTCCGGTCGATGCCCGTAAACGCCTCCATCGCCCACCGGAACAACCCGTTTCTCATCATCCAGTTGGAGACGGGCGCCGTGGCGCAGCCGAACTTCGCCATCCCCTCCGCGGCCATCAGAATCCGGTTGACCCGGGGATGCCCGTTCTGCTCCCCGTCCCGGTCCTTCACGCCGGCGATCATCATGGGGATATCGATTTCCGCGGGACAGATCTCCTTGCAGAGCCCGCAGGAAACACAGAGCGGCGCGAATTCCGCGGCCTTCTCCAGTCCATGCACCTCCGACGTCCATGGGATCCCGATCGGCCCCGGATAGATGTAGCCGAAAGTGTGCCCGCCCACCACACCGTAGGTGGGACAGATATTCATGCAGGCGCCGCAACGGATGCAATTCAACGCATCCTTGAACAGGGGATCTTCCCGCATCCTGCTGCGCCCGTTGTCGAGTATGATGATATGCGACTCCCGCGGACTCCGTCCGCCCCCCTCGCCCAGCGGAGACCTCCCACCCATCATGGTCACGTACGTCGTGAGATGCTGACCCACCGCGCTGATCGGGTGCGCCAGCATCATCTGCAGTGCATCCTCGACGGTGTCCACGATTTTCTCACGCCCCATGATGCAGATGTGCACGTCGGGAATGCTGGACACAAGGCGCGCGTTGCCTTCATTCGTCTCGATCACGATCGCCCCGGTCTCGGCCACCCCCACATTGGCGCCGGTCATCCCGATGTCCGCATTCAGAAAGATCGGACGCAGGTATTTGCGCACAATCCGCATGATGGCGTCGACGTCATGCGGCACGTCCTGCTGCGTCACCTCCCGGAAGATCTCAGCCACCTGCTCCGCCGTCTTGTGCACCGCGGGAAAAACGAGGTGATAGGGTTTTTCATTTACCTTCTGGATGATCAACTCGCCCAGGTCCGTTTCGATCACATCCACGCCGGCCGCTTCCAGCGGATGATTCACTTCGATTTCCTCGCTCGTGAGCGACTTGGACTTGGCCACGGTTTTGGCGGTGCGTTTCTTCACAATGTCCAGAATGTATGCAATCGCGTCGGGGCCGTCGTTCGCCAGAAATACTTTGGCGCCGCGCTCCCGCACCTTCCTTGCAAACCGGTCCACCAGTTCGTCCTGCTCTTCGAGACATCGGACCTTGACGGAACGAACCGCGTCACGAAATCCCTCGCCTCCCGGCAGCGCGCCAACCGCCTTATGCCGGCTGTCCCGCCCGCGTTTCATGGCGCGGTAAAGCGCCGTCCGGCTGGATCGCTCCTTCAGCGCGCGATCGATCTTGGCTTCAAGTCGCTGATACCGGCCCTTCAACATCATCCATGTCCTTTCGTGCCTGGCGTTTCATGCGTCCTTTCGAAACCGGGTCTGCAGATCATTTCTACGGGTCCAGGATGACCGCGTGGGCCATCTCAGGGCCGTGCACGCCCAGCGTGAGCCGCATCTCGATATCGGCGGTTCGGCTGGGGCCGGATATGAACGTCACGGTGGCATTCTCCGGCTGCGCCGCCATGAAGGCCCGGATCCGCGGTCCGGCGTCCATCAATGACTCCTGGATCTCCTCTGCGCGAACGATTCCAAGATGTATCCTCGGCAACGTGGAAACCAGGCGCGTCGCGTCGTTTGTCGCGAATTCAACAAGCGCGCCGGCCTCCGCCACCGCGAACTCCGCCCAGGACACGCCCACGTGTGCGGCGTCTATAGCGCCCGGGAGCGTGCTGCCGTCGTAGGGCGGCTTCAACAGATCGACCCCCGCATCGGTACACCGCCGCTCCAGCGTCCGCATCAGCGCATTCGGGAGTTCGGCCGCGGCCAGGCGCGTTCCTCCGGCGTCGTGAAGGACGGAAAGCACGGACTCGACGGCCGATTCCGCGCTGTCTGCCAGATGTACCTGTCCTGACAGCGTCTCGTACTTGGTAACAAACCGTTCGATTACGTCTGCCGTCATGCCCCGTCCCCTTTCGATAACACGTGGAAAACGCCCGGATCGGGCGCCATCAAGTTAAGTGTAAAACGGCCTCCGGTCAACCGTCTCCCGGACGCACTGATCACCCGAACCGGTTCGTTTTCATTTGGTGGGGTTCTCACTGAAACGTATATTCGTCAGACCCCGTGCGGGACCCTGTTTTGCGCCCCGGACAGCCGGTTACGGTCCACGCGGAACCGGTCGCTCCGGTACTCCTGTACCCGCGACAGAGTCCCCATCGCGGGGTGGGTTTCCCCATGTTTCTCCATTGCGCCGGGATGCCGTGCGGCCCGGCGATCGATCTTCCTGCAGGCACTTTTTTTCAAGGATACAGGGAGTACCCGATGTCGAATCCCATTCGTATCGTGCATATCGGCCTGGGGCCGCTCGGCCGGATGCTCGGCCCCTATCTCACGGAGAAGGACCACCTGCAGGTCGTCGGCGCCGTCGACGTGGACCCCGAAAAGGTCGGCCTTGACCTGGGAACCGCGTACAACCTGGATCGCCCCCTGGACGTCGCCGTCGGGGGATCGTTGGATGCCGGAATGATGAGAGACGCCGACGTGGCCGTTGTCACGACGGTGTCCGACCTCAGCGCGCTGCTTCCCACGCTCGAACAGGCTGTCAACGGCGGCCTGAACGTCGTTTCCACCTGCGAGGAACTGGCGTATCCCTGGGACGCGGAGCCGGAACTCGCCCGGGGCATTGACGATCTCGCAAAGGCGAACCGCGTATCCGTAATCGGCACGGGCGTGAATCCGGGTTTTCTGATGGATTTTCTGCCTGTGGCGACGACGGCCGTATGCCGAAACGTGGCGTCCATCCTGATCGAACGGATCCAGGACGCATCCCTGCGGCGTCTCCCCTTCCGTCAGAAAATCGGCGCGGGACTCTCCGTCGAAGCATTTCAGGAACGCGTCAGAAACCAGCAGATCCGCCACGTGGGACTGACGCAGTCCATGCAAATGGTCGCTTCCCGACTCGGCTGGCGCCTGGAACGAACCGAGGATATCGTGGAACCGGTCGTCGCGCGCGCGGAGGTACGGGGAAAGGACTGGTCCGTTGACGCCGGCAGGGCCACCGGCGTCAACCAGACGGGACGGGGTTATATGGACAACCGGGAGGTCCTCACGCTCGTGTTTCGCGCGACCGTGGGCGAAGCCCGACCCAGAGACCACATCCGTATTGTCGGTACTCCGGAAGTCGATCTTACGATTGCCGACGGTATCAATGGAGACGTGGCCACGTGTTCGATCGTGGCCAATGCGATTCCGGTCATCCATCGGGCTTTGCCCGGACTGCGCACCATGGTCGACGTCGCCCCGATATCGGCATTTTAGCCGGTTCGGGGACAGCCGCTTTGTCAATCACCGGAAATCCCGCATCCTCGGCCCCACGTCATCCTCTCAGTCCTCCTCGAAACCAGACTGGACCCCGGAAGCCATTAACCTGTTGCAAAATTACCACATCTGTGTTATTCTTTCACAGGTTCTTGCCAAGCGCCGGTCACAAATTTCCGCGTAAATGGTTGTTTTTCAGCTTCATTTGTATCCGATTTCAGGAGGTCGCACTGGTACGGTTTTTGCGCACTCTGATTCACCGCTCTGAATGTGGTCGACAGAACCTGGCGGAGGTCAGCCCGATGTGCCGCACGATTGTCCTTCTCTCCCTCCTCCTCGCCTATGCGAATCCCTCGCTGTTCGCTCAGGATGCCACCGGATACGTGGTCGAACGAATCGAGGTTCGGGGCAATCACAAGACAAAAGCGGACATCATCCTTCGATCTCTACCCATCCACAAGGGTGACCGGCTCACGCCCGGAAGACTGGATGCCAGCCGGGAGTCGCTCTACCGCACCCGCCTCTTCCGCACGGTACACGTCGCGCCAAAACCCGGCACGGAACAGGGCAAGGCCGTGCTGGTCGTTTACGTGGACGAGAAACGGTTCGGCGACGTCGGCGTCAGTTTCGAATACACGGAACTGGATGGATTCGGTCTTGCCGCCGACGCCTATCACGTCAACCTCGGCGGAGAAGGAAAGACCGTCGGCGTGGAGTATTCGCACGGTGAGCGCCTGCAGCGCTTCGGCGTCAGCTATGCCGACCCCTGGCTGACCAGCGGGTACACGTCGCTTCATGTGAAAGCCCTCTTTTCAAGGGCCGACCGCGACATGTACCGCAGTTCCGACCCGAAAAAGCGCGGCCTGTACGACGTGGACAGAATCGGCGGCGCCGTCGGCCTGGGAAAGCCCGTCGGCGAGAAATACCGGCTGGTGGCCCGTTACGCCCTCGACCAGATTCGCATCAACGACTTCGAAGAGCCGGAGGTATTCATCTCGGGTCCGGAATTCACGCGGGAAATCGTCTCGGCCCTCGGCCGTACGCCGATATCCACCTTCGGCATTGAACTCTACCGTCATCCCGCCTCCAGGTTCTGGGGCGGCGCGCCGGGATTCGATCTCAACTTCCGAACGGACTTCGCCCCCGGCGCCCTGGGTACCAACGCGAGTTACCTCCGGTCCCGGGTGGAAGCCTATCGCCATTTTGCCACTCTGCCCGGACAGACCCTCAGCGTGGGCGGACGAGCGGGGCTGATTCTGGGGTCGCCGCCCTTTTTCGAGCGGTTTTACCTGGATGGCGAGAATCAGCTCAGGGGGTTCGAACGGCGTGCGATCGGCCCCGAGGGCGGCACCGAGTTTGTATCAATCGAAGGTGTTTATGCGATCGCAACCCGACCGATCGGCAGGCTCTACTGCTTTGCCGAGTGGGCCGCCATACGCAGACCGGTCGCGGCGTTTCATGTAAGAGATTCGAATGGCACCTATGGAATCGGCGCGCTGCTGTTTAACCGGGTCGACATCAGCTACGGCTTGAAAAGGGGCACGCTAATTGTAAAATTCCACCGGTTCGGCGGTATCAATCTGGGCCTGTGAGTCAGGGGAGCGTCTTTGTAACGCGGACAGATCACTCGAGTCCGTTCCAGGGAACATGCCACGATTCGGCGATGCTTCCACAACGGCACCCGTTACCCCAATCGCTGAAAACTCACCAATCTCCCGAAATGCATACCATTCGAGGCAAAGCGGAGGCGTCCAGGCGTATTGTCAGCATTTGCGCTTGCCTCTTTTTTTTTGTGGTATCCCCGGGGCATGCCGACGCCCGCGGCGTCGCCGTCGCCGCACAGAGGGTCTACCTGCAGGCGGACACGCTCAAACTGAATATTGAATTGGACTCACTCTTCTCCAGACGCGCGCTGGATGCCATCGCATCCGGCCTCATCACCTCGGTGGTCATGGAGTTCCGGCTGGATTCGGACCGGCGGTCGAAAGCGCTGGAGTACACACTCGGCATGCGACTCGACCACGACATCTGGGAGGGGCGGTACCACGTTGTGCGTGACGCGGGACGCCGGGATACACTCCAAACCACCAATTTTGACAGTGTCAGCACGTTCTGTTCTACGCTTCACGGGCTGTCGCTCGGGCCACTGCCGGAAGGGCGAAGTTTCCGGCTGCGTCTTCGCGTTGGCGTCACACCCATTTCCATCGAACAGGAGCAGCGGAGCCGCCGGTGGCTCAATGTCCTGCAAAAAGGAAGCCTTCTGGAGCTTTTCTTCTCCCTGGACCGCCCCTCGGAGCGAACGCCGTGGATCGAAATTGGCCGCTATTCGCCGGAGGATCTACAATGAGATCCCTACCCCTGCGCTGGCGCATCATTATCGCCCTCATCGCCCTGACGCTGGGCACCACGCTGGCATTGTCGCTGCTGGCGCAACACTTTCTGGAATCCGGCCTGCAGCTGCAGGACAACATCAGCGCAAGCACCAGCAGGGCATTGAACGACGCGGTGGGACTGGCAAGAAACCACTACGAAGACCGTAAAGCGGCGCTCAGCGA
>LXNJ01001971.1_pt1 | contig 11637 bp, 10 predicted proteins | sample 809081 | NCBI WGS metagenome assembly LXNJ01 (sample SAMN04870510, study PRJNA318959) | sponge metagenome | biome: sponge; feature: marine sponge reef; material: water | host: Petrosia ficiformis | place: Greece: Milos, Mediterranean Sea | collected 2013-05-29 | depth 5-7 m
CGGGGGCGCGCATGCGGATCTGCTGTGGAGCGCCGGCGAAGGGGGCCGGACCTTTTATCAAATCCTGCACGAGGCCCTTGCGATCCTGAGCCTTCTGGTGAATATGATCGCATTTGCCCTCACGCCATTCTATATCCGGAAGAACAACCGCCTGCTGGATGACGTGGGAAGTACCCGGGCAACGGCGTCGGAGTAGACGGTCCCGCCGGGAAGCAACGAGGCGCCGCCCACAAGCCGATCACGGAGGGGTTATGGACAACCGGGAGGTTTCGGAAATCCTGGAAGAGATGGCGATGTTGATGGAGTTGAATGGCGACGGCGGTTTTCGCATCCGCGCGTACGCCAACGCCGCCCGGGCAATCGATTCCCTTGGGGAACCAGTGGCGGCGCTGGCGGCCGAGGGCAAGCTGGACTCGGTCCGGGGTATCGGGAAGGGACTCGCGGGGCGGATCGGCGAACTCGTGGAGACCGGCTGTCTGCCTGGACTGGAGGAATTGAAGTCGTCCGTCCCCGAAGGTTTGATGGAAATGACTGAAATACCGGGTCTCGGCGCCAAGAGAGTGCGCGCGATTTATGAAGAACTGGGCATCGTGGACGTCGATGCGCTCTCCAGAGCCTGCGACTCCGGCGATCTGGAGGCGATGAGCGGATTCGGCCGGAAGACCGCAGAACGGATCGTCCACGGCATTCAATACATGCAGAAGCACCGGGGGCAGTTTCTGTGCAATAACGCTCGCGAAGAGGCGGAGGGGGTTCGGGCGTTTCTGGACGACCAGGCAGGCGTTGAACGGCTCGCCGTGGCCGGAAGCGTACGGCGCCGCAGCGAAACGCATAAGGAATTGGAACTTGTCGCCAACACGAAGGATCCGGACGGACTGGCCGATGCATTGGTACGGTACGGAGAAGTGGACGAAGTTGTGGAAAAGGGTGAGACGCGGTTGAGTGTAATGTTGCAGTCCGGCATGCGTGTGAACCTGTGGCTCGTGGCGGAGGAAGCGTTTGCGACGGCGCTGCATCACGTTACGGGCAGTGAGGCGCATGTCTCACAAATGCGCGACAGAGCGTCGGAACTGGGGCTGACGCTGGACGAGCGCGGTCTATTCGACGGCGAACGTCGAATTCCGTGTGGCAACGAGCCCGCACTGTTCGAAGCGCTGGGACTGGCCGAAATTCCGCCGGAACTGCGCGAGGGTGGTGACGAGGTCCAATTGGCAGGGGCCGGAACGCTTCCCGGGCTGGTCTCACGCGGCGACCTGCGGGGGACGCTGCACGTGCATACCCGGCACAGCGACGGCCGGGCGGACGTCATTGAGATGGCGAGGGCGGCGGCCGATCTGGGATACGCATATATCGGGATTTGCGACCACAGCAAGGCGGCGGCCTATGCAAACGGACTGAACGAGGACAGGGTCCGCGCCCAGTGGGAGGAAATTGACAGCGTGAACGCCAAACTTGATGGCATCCGGGTGCTGAAGGGAATCGAAGTGGATATTCTGGGCGACGGACGGCTGGATTTCGAGGACGAATTCCTCTCGGAGTTCGACCTCGTGGTGGCGTCGGTACATTCCAGGTTCGGCATGACCGAGGCCGAGGCGACGGATCGGATCGTGCGTGCGGTACAGAATCCCCACGTGCACATCCTGGGACATCCCACGGGGCGATTGCTGCTTTCGCGCGAGGGTTACCCGCTGGACCACCGCGCCGTCATCGACGCGGCGGCCGAGGCAAACACGGCCATCGAACTGAACGCCAATCCGCGGCGGCTGGACATGGACTGGCGGCATATCGGATACGCCAGGGAAAAGGGCGTGAAGATTTCAATCAACACCGATGCCCACAGCATAGAGGGACTGGAGCAGATGGAACACGGGCTCGGCGTGGGCCGGAAGGGCGGACTGACGCCCGGGGACGTCCTGAACACGATGACCGTGGATGATTTTCTGACCGTAATTAAGAATGACTAAGTGATGGGCTGTCGTTCAGGGAATGATTGACTGTGATTGCATGCAAAGGCGGGATCCCGTGACGCGCGAGGAGATTTTCGAGACGGTCCAATCTCTGGCCGCAGAGAAGGACCTCTACGCCGCCAGCGAATTTGTGCTCGGACTTGCGGATGAGTTGGACGTGGTCAAGGTTTTTGAAAACCTCCTGCTCGACTGTTATTGGAAAGCGAAGTCCACGGAGCGGGTGATACACTTCGCGAATACAGGTATCCACTATTGCCTTTTTAAGGCGTGCGCGTGCGAGGGCATTGACGCCGCCGCCGCGAGGGAGTTCCGATTCGCCGCCAAGAGGATGGCCACCAACGCCGCGTCCTTCACGTGGATTGGCTGGGACGAACCGGGCGTTGAGATTTCGCCCGAGCAGATGCGGCACGGAACCGCCTTCGCACGGTACAGTGTCCGGCAACTGCATGAACTGGACCCGACCGAGGCACAACTCGCATTTACGTACTGGTATCTCGGTGTGCATCTCATGGCGCAGGCGTCGTACGCGGAGGCGCTGTCGGTATTTGGGTCCGCCAGAGACGCCAGCGCTTCGGACGGCGGCAATCCGGATCAGCAAACCATGCTCGAAGGCTACATCGGGCTGACGAAAATTCTCTCGGGCGACAACGAAACCGGCGAATCGGAATTCGATACTGCGGTTGCCGCGCTCGATTCCCGCGACAACGAAGACGCCGCCTTCTATGCGAAGCAACTCGCGGACGTAAGGACATTTTTCGAGAATCGCTTAGAAAAAAGCTAATGGCCGAGCAGGGCAGCCACGAGGGCTGCCCCGTGCGGTTTCACTTCTTGCCGATTGCATAAAGGAAGAACCAATCGGGCAAGGACGTCTTCTCCCGTCTCCCGGCTCACGGCTCCCCGCTTTTTGGAGACCCCTCAGCCAAGCCAGACAAAGTCAGCTCAAACGAAGACACAAAGACACAAAGGAAAACCCGAAAATGCACAACTGTTGCATTTTGCGACATCTCTCGGATACCGGTTGCACGGCGCGGGTTCGCAACGCTTAACCGCAACCAATAATCGGCAATTATCGGGCGAGCCCGTTTGAGGGTTCAATCACTCCCCCCTTGAGGGGGAGTCGCAGAAGCCGAGCCCGGCCCCTGAGCTTGTCGAAGGGGCGGCGAAGGGTGAAAGAGACACCGAAACGCGGACACTTCGAAAAGCTCAGCGTCCCCGTTTGGGCAAGTTCCGTTCCGCTGTAGCAAGTGCAATTGTTGTCAACTATTCACTGCTTCCGGCAAAAAGAGGGGAGACGTGAAAAGACCACACGACACACCACCGGTGTTTTTGCCCGACAGAAGCACTACCGGGACGATTCAGAAGCTTGTCAATGAGTCAGGGACACCAGAGGAACACTGAGAGGGGCGAGAGAGTCGCTCCTGGGGGCTTACAGGAGCGTACAGAGCGGTTTCTGAAGGATAGGACGAGGAGGCGAACGGAAGAGGAATAACAAAGCCTGCCAATTTGGGATTCATGCAGGCTGTTGATGGTGTTACGGGAGATCGGGTTAATCCAGGGTTTCGAGTCTTGTCTTGTTTGCGGTGATACGTTCTCCGAAGGAATCCAGGCGGGCATCTATTCTTTCAAGTTTTCGGTCGATATCCTGTCTGAGTTCTCGAATATCAGCTTTGAGACTGAATATTGTGATGAGAATAGCCGCAAGCGCAACAAGAGTAGGTGTATTCATCTTGAGCACATGACTCCATGACGTGTTTTCTCCGTTCATTTGCGTACTCCCGTGGCTGTCAATTGGATGACTTCTCCGTAAAAGTACCGGATAGAATTAATCTGGTCAAGCCGAAATGTTGAAATATTGTGGAAGGAAATGCGTACGAGCCGAGGTAGGCCGAAAAGGAATTTCAATGCCGAGTACAGCAAGTGTCAATCTGTCAGGATAAGTATATAAGTCCCTTTTTTTAAAAGGATTACCTGAACGAGATGACGCCTCGAAAGAAAAACATCGAACCCGAAGGGCCCACTGATCCCTTTTCGGAACTGACGTGGGACGAACTGGAGGAATGGGCGGGCAGCCGCATCGTTGCGCGGGGTCGGTCCTATCAGAGAAACGGGGCCGTTCGGGAATTGCAACGCGACGAAGAGGGCGCCCTGGTCGCCTGGGTGGCGGGCAGCCACCTCTATGCCACAAGGGTGAGTATTGAGGGAGACAAGGACCTTACAGGCGAATGTACCTGTCCCTACTGGACGACGTGCAAACACGCGGTGGCCGTCGTGGTGGAATATCTGGAAATGGCAAAAAAGAGAACCGCTGTCGGCCGGGTTAAAGCAAACGATCCGCGCGTTTCGGCGTTTGACGCAATCACGGAAAACGACGAGGAGCCGCTGGAATTCGACGCTGATGACCTGGACGAGGAGTCTGATGAGACACTTTCCAATAGCATCGAAACCAGGCAATCCCGGGATACTACCTTGCGTTCCTACCTGCAAGAGCATACCAAAGCCGAGCTTGTAGAACTGCTGCTGGAACTCGCCGAAACGCACGACGTGGTGCGCCAATCGCTTGAGAACCGGCGCAGCCTGACCACGGGGGAGATCCGCAAAGTCCTGAAGCGCATCCGTTCCGAGATCGCGGCCCTGGAAGAACCCGCATGGGACAGCCATCATTACGGGTACCAGGTGCGTAATACAGATCGCCTCAAGGCGATGCTCCAGGCGCTGGTGGCGTCCGGACAGGTTGACGCTGCCGTGCGACTGGGACCGGAACTGCTGGCCGCGGGCACCCAGGCGCTGGAGTACGAGCACGAGGGAGAATCAACCGAGGCGATCGGCGATTGCCTCGACGTTATTTTCCAGGCCCTGGACAGATCATCCCTGTCGCCCGCGGACCGGATCGAATGGGTCCTGGATATGGCCCTGGGGGACGAGTACGAACTCTGCTGCGACGGATTTGAGAATCTCTGGGATAAAGACTATGCGAAGAGCGATTGGTCCGTGGTATGCGACCGCCTGGCGCAGCGTTTGGATGACCGGGAACAACCTGTTGGAAACAATGAGCCTTCGCGTGACTACAGGCGGGACGTGATCGCGGGCTGGCTCATTCGCACCATGGAAAAGGCTGGCCGGCACAAAGAAATCGTCCCACTGTGCAAGCGCGAGGCCCCCATCACCTTATCATTTAATCGCCTGGTGGATCGCCTGATGGCCGAGCGCAAGTGGGACGAAGCGCGGCGCTGGTGCCGGCAGGGTCTCGAGGCGATTGCCGACCGGTATCCGGGTCTGCAGGCGGAGCTTCGAGAGCAACTGCAGACAATCAACCTGAGCAGCGGCAATCCACTTGCCGGGCTGGCCATTAAGGCGGAGGAGTTTTTCGCCAGACCCGGCGCGGAGGGTTTTCTGGCTTTGTGCAAAGCCGCCCGCAAGTCGGGCGTTGGCGAAGGAGTCGAGGCGTGGGGTCGCCACTATCTACAAACCGGCCGGCGTCCTCGCAGCGGCAGGAAACGCAAGAGCGACCCGGAGATGGACTGGCCTCTGCCTGTTCCGGAGGTCGAAATGCCGGCGCCACGCGGAGACAATGAGGCGCCCATGGTGTACGTGCTGGTCCGGCTGGCCATTGCGGAGGCGAAGCCGAACGACGTTGTGAAATGGTACGACCACGAAAGCCGAACAAGAGGTGCGCCATGGATGTATGACGTATCCCTCGAAGACGACGTGGCCGAGGCCATTGCATCGACTCATCCCGACCGGGCGGTGGTAATCTGGAAGGAATTGGCGGAGAACGAGATCGCCCGGGTGAAGCCGAGGGGATACCAGGAGGCGATTCCGTATTTGCGCCAGGTCAGAGATGTACTCACCCGGTCAGGTCGTGAGGGGGAGTGGCAGGAGTACCTGGCCGGCTTGAGACAGCAGAACAGGCGCAGGCCCAGATGCATCGAGGAGTTGGACCGGCTCGAGGGCGGCCGCCGGCGGATTGTGGACGGCTGAGCATGGGCCTTCTTCATAAGGCGGTGAGACGGGAGACGGGAAAAGTGAGATGATGTGAGTGCCCATGCGGTATCATCTCTTGCCGGAGGCATAGAGGAAGAACCAGTCGGGCAAAGACGTCCTCTCCCGTCTCCCCTCTACCGTCTCACCGTTTCAGAACATCACGCTGACTTAAGGAGAACATCCTTTATGGCCGACGAATGGAGCGCGGAAACCACCGGAGCATTACCTGGAGCATTTCATCGGCATGTCGTGCTCCGCCCGGAGCGATCGATCAGGTTTGGAGTGGACCACACCCGATGAACGTCAAGGACCGTCTGCTGCTGTCCGGCCGCAACCTCCTTGGCAGTCTGTCGCGTGACGACGGCTACCTGCCGTACTGGCACATGGCCGTCGACGGGGAACTGGGCGCCATGTACCAGTTTCGGCCATACTGCACCGGCCACAACGTCGGACGCTGGTGGAACACAATGCTGCGGCTCGAGCGCGCAGCCGGCTTCGAGATCCCCGTGGAGGTGGAAGCGGCGATGCTGGAGAACAGCCGGCGCCTGTCCAATAACGCCAGCGGCATCTTCCTCGAGGACGTCGACCCCCGGGACCCGGCGACCTGGTACATCCACTCCTACCGCGAGACCATGCTGTCCCTCGGATTGCTTGTCGAATGCCGCGGCAGCCAGCGCGCCGCTGAGTGGGGCCACAGGGCGATCGAGGGGATGAGCCGCGCCAGCCGGGACCTGATGGAGTGGAGGTTCTCGTTTGACGGCGGACCTGAGCGGGCAAAGCACGGCAACGGCGCCGCCCCGGCCTACACCCACGGCCGCGCCATCGAGGGCCTGCTCTCTTTCCACGCGGCCACCCGCGAGCCGGCCGCCCTCGAGGAAGCGGAGCGCCTGGCCGATTTCCACTTCGGACACCTGGTGAACGCAGACGGCAGCCTCGCCGGGGGCTGCGGCCACCACACCCACTCGTACCTGAACACCCTCCGCGGCCTGCTGATGCTGGCGGTGCTCAAGGGTTCGCACGAACGCCAGGAGCTGATATACAAGACCTACCGGGAGGCCGTATCCGGGATGATCACTCGCTCAGGGTTCGTCACCCACGACATCGGCGACCGCTACGGCGGCGACGTCGCTTCGGCGGGAGACATCGCCCACGTCGCCCTGTTGCTATGGGACCTGTTCGCCGACCCGGGACTGCTCGACGATGCCGAGCGCATCGCACGGGCCCGTCTGTTCCCGGCTCAGGTGCGGGAACCGGTTCCGATCCGGCCTGCCGAAGCAGCCGGCTCCCGCGACTGCTACCGCGACCTCCCCAACCGTTTCGTGGGCGCCATCGGCGGCTCGGTCGGTCACGTCAGCGGCCAGACCTGCGTCACCGATTTCACTGCCGCTGCCCTGCACAGCCTTATCGAGCTCTGGACCCGGACCGTCGACGTCGAGGGAGAGATCGTCCGCGTCAACTTCCACTTCGACCGCGAGTTGCCGGAGGTGGGGGTGCAGGCGGAGCGCGACGAAAACGGGGGCCGGGTCACCGTGGTCAACCGAACCGGAAAGGAGCTGCGGCTGCGTTTCCCGGGCTGGGCCGATGAGGGGACCTGCTCGGTGACCGTCGACGGGCGGCCTGTGGAGGCAACGGTGGCGAAGGGCTTCGTGGTGGTGGCGCAGGGTGAAGGGCCTACGACCAGCGAACTGCGCTTCGCTGTTCCGGAGTACGAGGAGGAGGAGTTGTCGCGGGACAGGTCCGCCGAAGAGGAGACGGTGACCTTTCGCTGGCGCGGCGACGAGATCGCCGACGTCAGCAGCGGCGGGCCCTACATGGAGCCGCATCCGGCATTGTGCCGGTCGCTGCTGTAGCAGTCCGTTGGTAAAGTCGCTCTGCAGGCGAGGCCGAGTCATTGTGGCCGAAGACCAGGCGCGCGACCGACGCGAATCCCTGGATTCGGGGAGGGAGCGCAACGCCGTCATTCGGCCACAAGGGCCGGACGCCTGTCTGCGTGCACCGCACAGGCAGGCAGACCGGATGGGCTTTTTCAACGGGCTGCCAGGGAGGTTGCCGGGGGCCTGGCGCCGCCTGTCGGATTGGTTCGCCCGATAGAAGGGTGATCGGCAGGCGGAAGGGTGTCACGAAGCCAGCCTCTCCCGACAGGCGCAGGCCCCGATGCCTGGAGGAACCGGACCGGCTCGAGGGCGGTCGCCAGCGCATTGTGGACGGTTAGGCCAGGTCTGCAGGGTCGATAATCCGGCATCGAAAAGAACGGAAAACGGAGGTATTCATGGATATGCATTTGAAGGGCAAAATCGCACTTGTGACGGGCGGTAACCGCGGGATCGGTCTCGCAACGGCATTGGGTCTGGCGAAGGAGGGTTGCGACGTTGCAATTTGCGCCAGGCGCAAGGAGACACTGGCAGGGGCGGCGGAGCAGATCGAGTCGCTCGGCGTTCGTGTTGCCGCCATTCAGGCCGACGCACAGAACCCGGACGACGCGGTCCGGTTTGTGGAGGAATCCTCCGCGCAACTAGGCGGGATCGATATTCTGGTCAACAACGTGGGCGGCCGGTCCGGCGAAAGGTTCATGGATTCGACCGACGAGGATTGGGTGGAGACCTTCGACAAGAACGTATTCCACAGCGTTCGGTTGACCCGGCTGGTGGTCCCCCACATGAAGGCGCGCGGCGGTGGGTCTGTTGTGTTCATTTCCTCGATCTCGGGATGGATTCCGCAGTTGAGCGGCGCGGTACAGTACGGCGCGTCCAAGGCCGCCCAGATCTTCATGGCCGAACCGATCGCGCTTGAACTGGTGCACGACCGCATCCGCGTGAACGTGGTATCGCCGGGATCGATCATTTTCGAAGGCGGCGGCTGGGACAATATGCGTCAGGAAAAACCGGAGGTATTCGCCGCATACGAAAAGAACGGTTTTCCCATGGGGGGCCTGGGCACGCCCGAAGACGTTGCGGACGTGGTCGTTTTTCTGGCTTCGGACCGCTCCCGCTGGGTGAACGGCGAGAACATACGTGCTGACGGGCTCGAACAGCCTGTTCCCGCGGTGCGTCCGTGGTAACCGCAGAGCATATAAGGAATTCGACGAAGATGGGGCCTGACGAAGATCTGGACGCGAGGCGTTGTAGGACGCGGGAAATTATCCGCAGGTTGAAGGGCGTCTATCCTGGCGCCGAGTGTTCGCTGATGTACGAGAATCCGCTCCAGTTGCTGATCGCCACGATCCTCTCGGCGCAATGTACGGACAAACGGGTCAACATGGTGACTCCGATTCTCTTTGAGAGGTGTCCCACAGCCTTGGACTTTGCCGACGCGCCGCTGGCAGAATTGGAGGATCTGATTCGTTCGACGGGGTTCTTCCGAAACAAGGCGCGAAACATCCAGGGCTGTTGCCAGGCGCTGGTGGACAACCACGGCGGAGAGGTGCCGCGTTCCATGGATGAACTGGTGGCGCTGGACGGCGTCGGGAGAAAGACCGCCAACGTCGTTCTCGGCAACGCGTTCGGAATTGCCGAAGGCGTAGTGGTGGATACGCACGTTCGCCGGATTTCCAACCGCCTGGGCCTGACCCAGCGGCAGGATCCGGTCAAGATCGAACAGGACCTGGCCGGTCTCGTGCCCAGGAAAGACTGGGTGGACCTGCCGCATCTGTTTATTCATCATGGTCGGGCGATATGCAGCGCCAGGGCGCCTGATTGCGACGCTTGCGGCGTGGGCGCGCTGTGCCCTTCTCAAGGACGCGCCTGACTGGTACGTTGCGTGAGATCGGATTTACAGGCACACGTTTTGCGAAAGGCGGGGAGTCGTTTTGCCTGGCTTTTTGGAACCGGCGGTTTTTTGTGCAGATTTGTCGAAATTGGGGCTTGACTTTACGCATCCGCGAAGATAAATTTTCGTCCGAAAAACCCGTCCCGGAACGGTCCGCATCCGGGGCCGGTTCGGCAGAGAGATATCGCGCGGTGCAGCGGGCATTTTCGGGAGAACGGTATCGACGTCATTGATTGCCGTCGATATCGGATGTAGAATTCAGCGGTCAGGATTGGCGCCGGGGAGGTAAAAGGCATATGGCTGAGAAACTGTCTCTCGAAAGGCTTGCGTTCTTCAAGAGGCTCTTGCTGGATCGAAAAAAGGAGCTGCTGAAGCAGACGCTGCTGGAAGATGCAGACATCAGCGAGCTCAGAAGCGACCGATCTGCGGACCCGTTCGATATGGCGGGAAACGCAACTTCCATTGAGTTGATGGCGACCTTGAGCAACAACGAAAGGCGGGAACTCGCAGAGATCGACCATGCCCTGGCCAAGATTGACGACGGCACGTACGGTATCTGCGAAGTGTCGGGGGAGTTGATCGGCGAGATGCGCCTGGAAGCCATTCCCACGGCGCGGTATTCCATGCAGGTTCAGCAGGAACGGGAACGAAATCCTCAGTTCGTGGAACGACCGAGGCGCAGGGTCATCTCGGCAGAGGACCTTCCGATGAGCAGCGACGACGACTCCTGACGTGGCGCGAGATGGGAGCAATAAAGGCGATTCGAAGCAGGGTCGCCTTTTTTCATATCGACGCCGGCCAAGCGTGGCAGTCCGTCCAATGCTGCACACGAACAGCACAACACGTTAACCGGATACAAGCCGGGTTCAGGATCATGTCAAACACCAGGCAGATCGTTCGTCAGTTGGATATTCTGAGAGTGTTCGCGGCGCGCCGCCATGGCGCCTCAATCCAGGAACTCGTCGATGATTTCGGTGTAACCCGGCGAACCATCGAGCGGGATCTAAACGACCTTGGCGTGGCGGGCTTCCCGCTCTATAAGGAAAAACGATGCCGCCGGAACCTGTGGAAACTCCTCCACGACAAGGAGATACCGACTCTGAATTTCCCTATAAGCGAACTCATTGCACTGACCTTTATTACAGGAATCCTCTAAGAAACGCCATTTAAGGACGAATATCACAACACACTGAAAAGGATCCGCACGACGCTCCCGGACGAGATGCGCGTTTTCCTGGAGCAGGCTGCCTTTTATCCGCACGTTCGCGGCCGGAAGGCCCAGGTAGACCCGGAGATCTTTCGAAAGGCGCAACGCGCCATTACGGACCGAAAAATCAGCAACGTTTTCTATCGCGCGATCACAACCGGACAGAGCAAGACCTATCCAATCATGCCATTCAGGTTCCTGTACCACTACGACGGCGTCTATCTGTTGTGCCGCAATCCGAAATACGGCAATCTGTTGACTCTGGCGGCTGAGCGGATTCAGAATCTCGAAGTCACATCAGAGTCTTTTGACGACTCCGTCGATTCCGAGATCGAGGAGCAACTTCACCAGGCGTTCGGTGTCGTTTTGGAATCTCCCATCGCGGTCAGCGTCCGCTTCTCGGCATCCCTGGCGCCATATATCAAACAGCGTATATGGCATCCCTCGCAGGAGATTGAGGAACTGGACGACGGCCGGATCATCCTTTCATTTGAAGCGGGCGGTCACTATGAAATCAAGTCCTTGATTCTGAGCCGTGGCGCCAGCGCTGAAGTCCTGGCGCCGGGGTCCGCCCACCTGATAACAGACCGATCGCGAATTACGACCCGACTCTCATCCATGCGGATGTAGATATGGTAGCGCTGACCGAGAGGTGAAGTCCACCACGTCGGTCAAGGCTCATTACTACGAAGATTGCGCCGTGCAGGCCGGCCTTTC
>LXNJ01001972.1_pt1 | contig 11635 bp, 10 predicted proteins | sample 809081 | NCBI WGS metagenome assembly LXNJ01 (sample SAMN04870510, study PRJNA318959) | sponge metagenome | biome: sponge; feature: marine sponge reef; material: water | host: Petrosia ficiformis | place: Greece: Milos, Mediterranean Sea | collected 2013-05-29 | depth 5-7 m
ACGAATCTCCGCGCCGGCACGACGCGTGGCGTCGGTCAGAAACTCCATCAGCTTCGCCGTGTCAGTGGCGAGGAAGTAGTACCCGTTGCGGCAGAGTTCGACCTGACGATGGCTGGGCGCGTAAATGCGAACGCGGTTCAGCTTTCGCACCAACGGTGCCGGTGCAGCCCATTGGGCCTGGGCTTCCTTGACGAGTATGCCGGTGGTATGAACGTACCGACCCGGGGACGGCTGCCGGTCGATCACCAGCACGGAGAGCCCTCGTTGTGCCGCACGCTTGGCACAGGCCAGTCCCGCGAATCCGGCACCGACGACGATGAGGTCCCGCGTGTCGGTCATTGACCGATCCGACCTTGGTGAACGGTTACGACAAACAACGACCCATTACCGCCGGGGCTCGCCGTCACAGCATCCCGGCGCCGTCAACGGACCGAGCGAGCGCTGCAGCCCCGATCCGCTGTCGAGCGAAGTGGTAGGCCGTGCGCCCGCTGCGTACGCCACGGGCCAAGGCCCACCGCAAGGCATCCTGACGGGTACCCTCGTCCCAGTGAGCGACGACGTCCTGATCCGCCGCTAGCCGCTCGAACCAATGCCGGGCCACGCGCAGGTAGCCATCCTGGCGGAAGGGATAAAAGGACAACCACAAGCCGAACCGGTCGGATAGCGAGATCTTCTCCTCGACGACCTCCGCTTCGTGCAATTCGCCCTCCACGTGCCGTGCACTCGTGTTGTCGGACATGTGCTCGGGGACCAGGTGACGGCGGTTGGATGTCGCGTACACAACGACGTTCTCGGATTGCGTGAACACCGAACCTTCCAGCGCGCTCTTCAACGCCTTGTACGACGCGTCGTCCGCCTCGAAGGACAGGTCGTCGCAAGTCAGTACGAAACGGTAGGGTTCACGGTCCAATCGCGCGACGATCGTCGCGACGTCGACCAGCGCCTCCTTGTCGACTTCCACCAGCCGCAGGCCATCCGTCGCGTAGCGGTTCAGCAAGGCGTGTACCAGGGAGGACTTGCCGGTGCCTCGCGCGCCCCAGAGCAGCGCGTTGTTGGCGGGGAATCCGTGGACGAACTGCTCGGTGTTGGCCACGAGTTGGGCTTTCTGGTCGTCGATACCGAGAAGGTCCGACAGCTCGATTCGATCCAAATGGCCTAACGGGACAAGTACGCCGCCCAGCAATCCGCTTCGCCACCGGGCCGCCCGGTGACGCGCCCAATCGAGGCCGTCGGTGCCCGGCAGCAGATCCAGCAGCCGGTCCAGAGCCACTTTGGCGAGTTCGGCCAGGCCTCCAGCGTTCTTTGCAGGCGGTTCCATCGACCCGGATTTTGCCAGTAAACTCGCCGCGCGTTTCGCCGAAACATCGCAATTGGGGATAAGGCCATGGCAATAGGTTTCGTGGCGTACCTCGCGGTGATCGCGGTGATTGCCGGGTACGCACTCGTGCGTACCAAGACCGCCGGCGACTACGTGATCGGCGGCCGCTCCCTGCCCCCCGCCGTAGCCGGCCTGTCTGCAGGAGCGTCCGACATGAGCGGCTGGCTGCTCCTCGGACTGCCGGGTGCGGTCTTTCTGGCAGGCCTCGGTGAAGGCTGGATCGTTCTGGGTCTCGCCTGCGGCGCCTGGGGAAGCTGGCGGTTGGTCGCGCCCCGTCTGCGCGCCTTCACGGAACGGCTCGACGGGGCCGTGACGCTACCGCAGTTCTTTTCGCGGCGCGTCGGATCCCGAACCGGATTGCCCGGCATCGTTGCCACCCTTCTGATCCTGTTTTTCTTCGCGATCTATACCGCCGCGAGTTTCGTTGCCGGAGCGCGGTTGTTCGAAACGACCATCGGCATGGATTACGAAGTCGCACTCGGCATCGGGGTCGCGGTGGTTCTCGCCTACACCATGCTTGGCGGATTTCTCGCGGTGAGCTGGACGGACTTCTTCCAGGCACTCCTCATGATGGCCGCCCTCGTGATCGTCGCGGTACTCGCATTTGTCAACGCGCCGAGTCTGGCGGGCGGTATGAAGCCGATCAGCGTGATCGCCGTCGTCAGCGCATTGGCGTGGGGTCTGGGCTATTTCGGCCAACCCCACTTCCTGGCGCGGTTCATGGCCATCAACCGCGTGGCGTCCGTGCCTCGCGCCCGTCGTATCAACCTCGTATGGATGGTTGTTGCCAGCACCGCGGCCGTCGGCGTAGGCCTAGGGGGCGACGCCTATTTCGGCGGCGTGCTCGAAGACCCGGAGACCGTGTTCATCGCCTTGTCGAGCGAGCTTCTCGCGCCGTGGATGGCAGGGATCGTCGTCGCCGGCATCCTCGCAGCGGTGATGAGCACCGTGGATTCCCAGCTTCTTGTCGCGTCCACGGCCTTGGTTGAAGACGTCGTCCGACCGGTTTGGCGGGGTCTCGACGAACGTTGGATGCTGACGCTGAGCCGGATCTCGGTAGTCATAGTCGCTGCCATCGGCGCATGGATCGCAATGGATCCCACGAACCGGGTATTCGACCTCGCCGCCTACGCCTGGGCCGGGCTAGGCGCCAGTTTCGGACCGGCCGCCCTGGCGTGCGTCCTGTGGCGCCGCACCACGGAAGCGGGCATCGTGGCGGGCATGCTCACGGGCGGCGTCGTGACCATCGTTTGGAAGGGTCTCGGCGGCGGTCCGTGGGGCATATTCGATCTCTATGAAATCGTCCCCGCGTTCGCCGCGGGCGGCCTTACGATTGTCTTGGTGAGCCAATTCGGCGGCGACGCTGGAAGACGTGCCACGGCGATCTTCGACCGTCTCACGGGGTAACGCGCACAAGGGCGGGGGGCGGTCAGGATTGTCCCGATGGGCACGGCCACAGCCCGCCCCCCGCACTTTCTCCATCCGTTTGTCACGGACTTGGCCGCAAACTTACGAGCTTATTCCAAGCCCCGTTTGATCAGATTCGCAACGATGCCGTCGAGCAACACAAAGGTCTGACTGACATCCAGCTCGGCCGAATTTGCGGCCACGAGGTAGGCACGGCTAATTTTGGGCGCGATCCACAGTATCGTGAACCAAGAGCCGTTGGACCCGTCGTGCATCACTGTCTTGCCTCGTGCCCACCGTCGCCGCTCGACCCGCCAACCTGCTGCATAGCGCCCGGCAACCGGCGTGATCAGTCTGTCCAGCGCTTTGCGGTCAAGGATGGCTGGCGGTCCATCGGCCAGCCAAAGGGCCACGAATCTCGCCCAGTCTTCGACCGCGATGTGCACCGTGCCGGCCGGGCCAAGGGCGGCCGCATTGTCGATCTGACTGGGTAACCAGTTACCGCTATCGGGATCACGTTGGTGCCCCCAAGGCTGGTTGGCCTCGCCTGGTGCACCGGGCGCCCCGAAACCGGCGCTTGAAATGCCGAGCGGCGCAAACAGCCGTTCTTGCATCAACGATTCCCATGTCCTGCCGGTGACCCTCTCCGCCATGGCACCGGCGACGACATAGCTCATATTGGAATAGAGATGCTTCCCGGCGGCAGCGGCACTCGCATCAGCCAGGTTGTCGCGCAGGATTCCGTAGCGTCGTTGCATGAGGGGCGCATCTCGATGTGCATGCCAATCCGCCGCGTCACACTTGATGCCGCCCGTCATGGTGACAAGCTGCCACAACGTCACCGGGTGGTAGTCCGGGTGGAGGTCGTCGCCGAGTTCCGGGAAGACCTCCATGACGGTCGTGTTCCAGCCGTTGGCGAACACGCCATCGCGGACCAGCACCGCCAGCATCGTGGACGTCATGGCCTTGGTGTTCGATCCGACGTGCACCGAGTCCGTCGTGAGGAGCGGTTGGGAACGGCCCACCTTCCGTACGCCCGCCGCGGCGATTGCGCGAATACCCCGACGGTCGACGATTGCCGCGATCAATCCGGACGATGCACCGCGCTGGATGGGATCAGTGAGGAAATCGCGGATCGACGGATCAACCTCTTCTGCGCCGCCCGTAGACTAGCACACAGGTAGGCACGTCTCGCCTGAACGACCCCAAGCACGGCGCGCCCATCGCCCGTGATGGTCCCGTAGGGCGCGCCGGGAAGGAACAAGCCGTCCCTTTCGCGGCCGCGCGAGCGCGGTGTGGGGCTCTCCTCGCGGGTCAGTCATCGAGCGTGTATGCCACGCTCTCGCCGAAGTTCCCGAGAATCGGGTTGATCATGCCGTGCTTGACGGCCAAGAGCGCAAGCTCGACATCACTTGAGACGTTGAGCTTTTCGAAGATTCGGTACCGGTAGCTGTTCACGGTCTTCGGAGAGAGATGCAGATGGGTGGAGATGTCGTTCACCCGCTGGCAGTTGATGACCATCAGCGTGATCTGTAGCTCCCGGCTGGACAGATTGTCGAAGGGCGAATCGATCGGATCGTCCAAGGATCGGAAGGCGAGGTGCTGAGCGATGTCGGCACTGACGAAACGCTTGCCCGCGTAGGCCCGCTTGATCGCCGCCACGACCTCCTGGGGCGACCCGCGTTTGGTCACAAAGCCACACGCCCCGGCCCGCAGGGCCTGAATAGGATAGGGGGCGTCCCAAGCCGCTGACAGCATGACGATCTGCGTGCCGGTCTCCATCTTCAGGATTCGCCGAGCCGCCTCCAGACCACCGATTCCCGGCATCGTGATCTCGAGCGATACGACGTGGGGGTTGAGCCGTTTCGCCAAATCCACGGCTTCCTCGCCGCTGTCCGCTTCCGCGACAACGTCGATGGCACGCACGTCGCGCAACAGTCGTTTGATGCCCGCCCGAAACAGACTTTGGTCGTCGGCAATTATCGTTCTTATCATCGTACTGCGTGGAGATTCACTAACGACAGAACATATGAAGCGAACTACAGCCACGCAATGCGGCGAGGTACTATCTCGCTTCAATCACCGAGTAATCTCCTCGGTAATATCACTGTGATGGTAGCACCCCGGCGACCCGTGGCAAATGCGGCAAGACGAGATCCGCCGGATTCGCTGCTGGTCACCGACCAACCCCGTTTCAATTACTATCGCACCGTTCAACCGGGAGAGAGTGGAATGGTTGACAGGCTCCTCGGCAAGCGGGTGCTCGTCACCCAAGCCTCAGACTACATGGGACCTGCTACCGTGGAACTGTTCGAGGCGGAAGGCGCCTCGGTCATCGCCGAACACGGTCCTCTCGAAACCGCCGAAGCCTGTCGCGAGTTGGTGGCCCGCGCCGGTCGCGTCGACGTTCTCGTTGCCAATCTCGCCGCCCCGAACTTCAGCGGCACAACCGTTACCGATCTCGGCGATACCGACTGGCACACGCCGTTTTCGCTGCTCGTGGACCCACTCCACTTTCTCACCCAGGCGGTGCTGCCGCAGATGATCGAGCGCCGCCAGGGCAAGATCGTCGTCTACGGCAGCGCCACGGCCCTACGCGGCCTGAAGACCGTGTCCGCATACTCGGCGGCGCGGGCGGCCCAGGTTGGCTACGTGCAGGCCGTAGGCGTCGAAGTGGCACCACACAACGTGCAGGTCAACCTGATCGCGCAGAACTACGTGGAGAACCGGGAGTACTATCCCCCCGAGTTGATGCAGAAGGATTCGTTCGTGGCCTCCCTAAAGCGACAGGTGCCCGCAGGTCGATTGGGCACCGCCCGCGAAGACGCCGCGTTCGCGCTGTTCCTCGCCTCCGACGAGAGCGGCTTCTTTGCCGGGCAGGCCTTCCCCTTTGCGGGCGGGTGGGTGCAGCGATGACACGCCATGTCCTCGCGCTGGCGTTCTGCCTGGCGGCGGTCGTTGCCTCGGCCGATCCGGCCGAGCACTACGCTGCACACTGCGGCGCGTGCCACGACACGCCGCCCGACGACAAGACACCCGCCGGCTGGCAGTTCGCCACCAAGTGGAGCTTCGAGACGGTCAATGGAATCGACGGTCACGGTGGCGCCATCGACAATCCGGGCGTCTTGGCCGTGGATGACCTTGTCTTCGTCACATCCGGATACGGCATGTTCGGGCAGATGCCGGGCAACGTGCTACTGGTGTTCGAGTTGGACACGGCGGATTCCGCAGCGTAGGCGCCGGAGCCCGTACCCGCGAGCTGGAAGCCCCGAGCATGTCACCGGCATCGACCCCGCCCGCGTGGGCATTGGAATCGGCGGTGGCCCGACTTGCCACCATCGATGGGGTACGGCCGCACGTGGTTCCAGTGGTATTTTGCGAATTGGACGGCGCACTCGTCATCCCCATCGATGGCAAAGCGAAATCCGGCGCGCGTTTGAAGCGCCTAACGAACATCGAACGCAACCCCGCGGTGGCCATCCTGATCGACCGGTATTCGGACGACTGGTCCGAACTGCGCTGGACGCGAATCGACGGCGTCGCGGAAGTCGTCGCAACGAACGACGGGATTCGCGACGCGTTGGCGGCCAAGTACCCGCAGTATGCACACGTCGAGATCGGCACGACTTCAATTCGGATCACAATCGAGGGTGTCCGGACGTGGCATGCCAAGGAACGACCTTGAGGGGACACTGGCCACACCGCCGCGTTCGGTATCGGGCACGGCTGTGACACCAAATCCGCTACGTCCAACTATCGCCACGGCGACCGACCTTCGCCGACATGGATGGCGACGGCGACCTGGATCCCTTCATCGGTGCCTTGGAATACGATCCGCCCCAACTCTTCCGGAACAACGGCGACAGTACGTTCACGAATGTCGCGGCGTCTTCCGGCGTCGATACGATCGCATCCCGCTACACGGTCTCGGCGGCCTTCGGGGACTACGATCTCGACGGTGACCTGGACATGTTCCTTACCCACTGGGGTACGCCAAGAGACCCGGGGGCGTATGCGAGGCGCTCGCGGATCCAGTTTCTCGCACGAGCAAACCCCGGGTCGGGACCCGACAGGAACGTCGTTTCGGTCTAGAGGTCTCGGACCACTCGAATGCCCCGGGTGCCACTGCCCCGGTTGCTGAACGACCGGTAGCTGACCGTGGCCTCCGCCGGCGTGGAGTCCCATGCACCACCACGCACGACACGGTCACCGCAGTTGCCGCTTCGGGCACCCTGTTCGCTCGGCGCACCCCTGTAGTTGCCATGCCAGCAGTCGGCTACCCATTCCTCGACATTGCCGAGCATGTCATGAACGCCAAACCCATTGGCCGGGAACCCGCCAACGACGGCCCGACGCACGGCACCGTCCGAACACGATGCAACACCCGGCTTCGGGTAGATTTCTTCGAACGCCGCGTCGGCAACGTTGGCATGTCCACACAGGGCTCCAACGTCGTCGCCGAAGTAGTACGGCGCGGTTGTGCCCCCCCGGGCGACGTACTCCCACTCCGCCTCGCTCGGCAGGCGGTAGCGGTTGCCGGTTTCCGCGCTTAGCCAACCCACATAGTCCTGCGCGTCCTGCCAGGACACGCCAGTTTCGGGAAGTCGCGACCGGGCCTCCGGCGACAGGTCATCCTCGGGCCCGGGTGATCTCGATGACACTTTCGCAGCCTCCCCCGTTGTCACCCGAAACCTCTCGAATTCGCTTCGTGTGGTCTCAAACACACCAATCGCGAAAGGTTGCGCCACCTCGACCTCCCGTACCGGTCGCTCGTCCGGGGATCCCTCGTCGGATCCCATGCGGAACGTACCGGTACCGATCACCACCAGTAGCGGGCCTTCGCCGCCAGACGCGAGACCATCCCGCAATCTGCGCCCGGGTTCGACGTCATATTTCGTGAGCCGAATCGCGTGCGACAACCGCTTCGCCTCCACGGTCAGACGTCGTTCGTAGCTGCGGTGTCCCACAGCCTTGGCCCGTACGGTCACGGGGCCCGTCGGGATGGCCATGCCCTTGCGGTAGCGAACCGTGCGCCAGTCCCCGGCATGGGGGTAGGACACCTCCACCTTGGCGTCCGGCGGGCTTACGGCCAGCGAAAGGCTTCCCTGCAATCGGACGAGGCTGACGGACTGATCGTTCCGCCCCCTAGAGAACTCCACGGTCTTCTCGAGCGGCGCGTACCCCGGGCGTTGCGCGCGAAGCCTGTAGGCACCGATCGGCAGGGTCATTCCCGGTTTGTAGGGTTTGCCGTCAATCTCGAGTTCGAGGTCGCGCGGCGATCGAGCGATGTGGATCTCGCTCATCGGCACGCGCTCCAATTCGAACGATGCCTCGGTATTCTGTCGCGGCAGCACCTCCACGGTCTCGATCTTTGCCTCGCGGCCATGGATTGATGCCGCGACCTCGAAGGATCCGGTCGGATGCGGGGAAAGCATGATGGGCGTCACCCCTTCGAGCTTCTTCCCGTCCACCGTGACGTCCGCGCCGCGGGGATTTGTCACGATTTCCAGGCTTCCGGTGGCGACCGGGAACTCGACATGAACGTCCACGGCCTCGCCTCGCGCAGGGCTCACGGCCCGCGCAACAGCATCGTGGAATCGGTGCTCCATTCGGACCACCGTACGCCCCGGACGTACGCGCTGATTGAGCAACGGCGTTCGCCCCACCGCCTCGCCATCCAGCAACACCCTGGCGGCGTCCGGTTGCGATGTCAGGTTCAAGGTTGCCGAACCCAAGAGCACCCGAGGCCCAACGCCGCCGGCAAACCAGTCGGCGATGACGACGAACGCCACGAGGATACCGATCAACGTCCAGCGCAGTGCCTTGCTTTCGGTCTTCGGTGCGGCCATGGCGATGAATCCCGTTAGCCCAATACCCCCGAGACGCCGCCTGCTAGGTCACGCGTCGAGCAGTTCGGCCAGCTTGTCCAACAAGCCTTCGCCACGGACGTACTTGGCGAGTATTTCGCCCTCGGCATTGACCAGGACGTTCATCGGGATAGCCAATACGCCGAACTGGGCGGGAATGGGGCTGTCGTACGCCTTGAAGTCGCAGGTGTTTGTCCAGCTGATCTCGTCTTCCAAGGAGGCTTCCTCCCAATCCTCCCGGTTGTCGTCCAACGACACGGCGAAAATGTCGAAACCCCGTTCACCGTACTGGGCCATGGCGGCCTTCAGCGTCGGCACCTCCGCCCGGCAGGGCCCGCACCACGATGCCCAGAATTCGATGAGGACCACTCGATTGACCGCGAGCAAATCGTCGAGGTGGTAGACCTCGCCGTTCAGACCCGGCGCCGAGAACCCCTTGACCTTGCTACCCACCTGCACCGCCTGCGCGGTTTCGGACATGCGAATGCCGGTCTCGGTTCGTGCCCGCAGAGTGGTGGCGGCAGCGGGCAACTCGCGAACGGCCTGTAGTTGGTCGAGCCGGTCAAGGGCAGCCGTGCCGCCAAGTCCACCCATTTCGATGGCAAATAGGCTGGCGAGCGGATCGTCGTCCGCCATCGCGATCTCGCGCAGGGCATCGCGCCGAATCCGGGTTAGCTCGTTGTAGAGTTCGATGGCCTCCTCGGTAAGGGCCGAACGCTCCGGGCCATCCTCGAGATCGGCCTTCGCGTCCATTACCCGGGCATAGTCGGCGAGCACACTGCGGTAGTCCGACGTATCCCGCCAGACTGAAACGACGCGTTGGTTGTAAGGTCCGCCTTCGGCCGTCAATCCGGCGACGCGACCCCCATAGCCGACTTGGATCTCCCCCGGCTCAAGGATGAACTGCACGCTGCCCCTCGAGTGTCCTTCGACATCCTTGGCGCTGAGCGATACGCGCCCCATGGACTCCGGGGAGACTTCGCCAGCCAGACGGAAGCGCCCTTCGGCGATCCGCGTCCGGGACATTTCGGTACTCGATCCGAGAACAGCGGAGGATCGCGACAGGACGACTTCGCCTTCCGCGACGGCGTCGCCCAGATCGCCGACGATGACGTATTCCGCCGCAGCGAAACCCCGCCCGACCGACATGGAGACGACCACCGCCAATCCGACACAGAGTCGGATCCGATGGTGACGGGGCATCATACACCGCCCCGGGAACGATCTCGTGCTTCGAAGACGGCAACCGGTCGCAACGGCGATCGTACTCTCCTCGCAGACTATGCCGAACGCCACCGAGAATAGCAGATCGCCGGTCCAACATGCCCCCTTCCTCTCGGGGTGCACCCCGATCAGAGTTCATCCGGCATGGCATGTCTGACCGTTCCTCAATCCCGGCTAGGCTGCTCGACGACGAGCGTCTGTCCAGCGGACACGTTGGTTCGGGTCGTTGTGAGCCCATCGGGCCACTCCACGACCAGCGAGTCCACGTTCGACGCCGCTCCCAAGCCGAGAACCTGCACCGTCGGGTTCTGCGACGTGTAGTTGCTGCCGATGACGATCTCGCGCAGCATTTCCTTGTCGCCAACGGTGGCGCGGATGCGGGCCCCCGCCGCCTGCGTGTTGGGCGACGAACCGACAAGCCGGACTCTCAGATACCGGTTGTCCGTCCCGTCGTTCCGCCACAACGTCGCTGAGTTCTCGGTGCCGCGGTGTGCCTGGAAGATATCGACGTCGCCATCGTTGTCGAAATCCGCACAGACCGCTGCGTAACCCCGTTCCCGGTCCGCGATACCCGCCGCCAGGGCCCCCTCGGTGAAGGTTCCATCACCGGCGGCCACGAACAGCCGGCTGGCGTCCATGTCGAAATGGTCGGGTGCGAACGGCTCGATCCAGCCGTTGGTGTGGTAGATGTCGAGGTCGGTGTCGTTGTCGAAATCGGCGAAGCACGCCGCCCAGCCCCAACCTCCGTCGTGCACGCCGGCAGCGTCGGTGACGTCCTGGAATACGCCCCCGTGGTTCTCGTAGAGCCGGTTGCCGAGTTCGAAAGTCTGGCGACCGCCCGCATCGGGCTCGCTCCAGATGGAGGTGACGAACCAGTCGACATCGCCGTCGCCGTCGTAGTCGCCGAGGGCGGAACCCATGCCGTTCCGATCCAGGATGACATTCCGGTCGGTGACGTTTTGGAACGTACCGTCGGCGTTGTTGAGGTAGACCATCGAGGTGAGGAAGTCCCCCGTGATCGCCAGGTCGGGGTAGCGGTCTTCGTTGAGGCGAACGAAAGCGGGCGAAAAGGTGTAGTCGAAACCCGCACCGCCAAAGGAACCGACCGGCTCCGGCTCGATGATACTCGGCGCAATGCCCGACGCCAGGCTCACGTCGGTAAACCGGATCACCCCGCCGGCGGTGTCGTTGCGCCACAGGTGTTCGGTGTCGATGTGCTCGCCCACAGCCCGGGGAGTTCCCCAATGGGTGAGGAACAAGTCCAGATCGCCATCCAGATCGTAGTCGCCAAAGGCGGCCGAGAGCGTGTACTTCGAGGCGACCGTGTCGACGCCCGACCCTTCGGTGACATCGGTGAACGTGCCGTCGCCGTCGTTGCGGTACAGGAAGCTCGGGTCGAACTCGATGCCCCCGATGAACAGGTCGAGGTCGCCGTCGCCGTCGACATCGGCGAATGCCGGGCCGCTATGGCGGTAGTTCTCGTTGGCGGACTTGGTGTAGGCCACGCCGGCGGCTTCGCCGACCTCCTCGAACGCGTTGCCGCCGAGGTTGCGGTACAGCAGGTTCGGACCGATGTCGCCGCGCAGCACGAACAGATCCACCATTCCGTCGTTGTCGTAGTCGCCGCTCGCCACGCCGCCGCCGAACTCTTCGGGTTCCGAAGCCGGCGTCGGGAACAGGTAGGCATGTTGATAGCTGACGCCCGATGACTGGGTGACGTCGCTGAAACGAAGGCCGATAGGTTCCGGCTCGGGAGGGG
>LXNJ01001973.1_pt1 | contig 11632 bp, 10 predicted proteins | sample 809081 | NCBI WGS metagenome assembly LXNJ01 (sample SAMN04870510, study PRJNA318959) | sponge metagenome | biome: sponge; feature: marine sponge reef; material: water | host: Petrosia ficiformis | place: Greece: Milos, Mediterranean Sea | collected 2013-05-29 | depth 5-7 m
GAGGGGCCGGCCGAGATTCACCTGCGCCCGCTCTACGACCCGGCCGGCGACCGGGTGAAGGCGTGAACGCCATCGGCAAGGGGGTGCACGAGACATGAGCGACAAGCCGCTCTCCGACGACGAGGTCTATTCGCTGGTCGGCGGCTCGCGCGGCATGGAGGCGCGCAGCGGTGCTGCGGTCGAGCGCGCCCGCGCGCTCCCGATCTGGTCCGGCCCGGTGGAGCCTGCCCTGCTGAGCGGGGGGCTGAGCAACATCAACCTCACCGTGGAGGATGCGGGCCGGCGCTACGTGGTCCGCGTCGGCGAGGACGAGCCCTTCTTCGGCGTCTCGCGCGCCAACGAGCTCCAGGCCTTTCGCGCGGCCCATGCGGCGGGCGTCGCGCCCGAGGTGGTCCACGCCGAGCCCGGCCTGCTGGCGATCCGCTTCATCGAGGGCCGCTCCCTGCTGCCGGCCGACATGCACGAGCCGGAGCGCCTGCTCAAGGCGGCCCGGCTCTTCCGCCGGCTCCACCGCGAGGCGCACAGGCACCTGGACTCGCCCGGCTTCATGTTCTGGCCATTCCAGCATCACCGCTCCTACATCCGGCTGCTGCACGAGCGTTCGGAGAGGCTCTACGAGCGCTGGCGCGCCATGCTGCCGGGCCTGGCGGCCGCGAACGAGGCGCTGGAGCGCGCCATCGGCCCCGCCACCATCGTCTTCGGCCACAACGACCTCAATCCGCAGAACATCATGGACGACGGCGAGCGGCTCTGGTTCGTGGACTGGGAGTTCGGCGGCTTCACGGTGGACCTCTTCGACCTCGGCGTGCTGGCCATGAACATCGAGATCGGGCCGCAGGAGATCGACCCCTACCTCGAGGCCTACCTCGAGGCGCCGGTCAGCGACGCGCTGCGCCACCGCTTCGCCGCCGCGACGGTCACGGCCGCGCTGCGCGAGACCACCTGGAGCTTCGTCTCCGAGGTGATGGACAAGCCGATCGATTTCGACTTCCGCATCTACTCCACCATGAACGCCGAGCGCTACGAGCGCATGTACGCGGAGTTCCGCAGCACTTACGGCAGCTGAGGCCAGCGGGGAGCGAGCGATGAGCGAGACAAGGGCGCCCGACGAGACCTGCCGCGTCGCCGTGGACGGCGGCGAGGTGGCCGTCTACAGCTTCGGCACCGGCGAGCGGGTCCTGCTCGTGCTCCACGGCGGCCCCGGCCTGCCCTGCGACTACGTGCGGGACAGCCACTCGGTGCTGGCGGAGCACGGCTGGCGCGTGGTGGCCTACGACCAGCTCGGCTGCGGCCGGTCCGACAAGCCCGCCGACACCGCGCTCTTCAACGTGGCCCGCTACGTGGACGAGGTCGAGGCGGTGCGCACCGCCCTCGGCCTTGGCCGGGTCCACCTGCTGGGGCAGTCATGGGGGACCTGGCTGGGGACCGACTACTGCCTCAAGTACCAGGAGAACGTCGCCTCCTACGTGATCGCGAACGGCTCGGGCTGCGTGCCGCACACGGTGGCGGAGATGCGTCGCCTGCGGGCTGCGCTCGGCCCCGAGACGGTCGCCATGATGCAGCGCCACGAGGCGCAGGGAACCACCGATCACCCGGCCTACGAGGCCGCCATCACCATCCTCTACCGCCGCCACCTGTGCCGCTGCGACGACTGGCCGGCGCCGTTGCAGCGCTCGCTCGAGGGCATCAACATGGATGTCTACGGCACCATGTGGGGGCCCAACGAGTTCTGCTGCGTCGGCACCCTCAAGGACTGGGACCGGCTGGAGGAGATGCGGCGCATCGCCCTGCCCTGCCTGATCGTGAGCGGCCTCCACGACGAACTCACGCCGGAAGGGGCCATGCTGATGCAGGAGGCGCTGCCGAACGCGGAGAGCGTGGTCTTCCCCAACAGTTCGCACACGCCCTTCTTCGAGGAGCCCGAGGTCTACTTCGCGGCGCTCCGCGCCTTCCTCGACCGCCAGCCCGCCTGACCGACCCCGTCCCTTAGTTGCATCTGCCGTCTCACAACGACACCCACGCGTCATTATCGCGCCGCAGAAGGGGCGAGGCCAGCCGGTCGCGAGGACAGCGTTCGGGCATCGCGCAGCCGAAGAGGCTCCTATACCGCTGCGCTGGCAGCGGGCTGCGACTCGGCGCGTGGCGATTGCCGTTCCGCACCGCTCGCCTCCAGAAGACGCTCGGCCCTGGCAAGTGCTTTCTCGAGGTCGGGATGAGCGAGCGGCGAGCCGGCGGCGATCCAGCCGCGAAGCGCGTCGAGCTCGAACAGCTCATCCGCGGCCACGAGCGCCGCGCCGACGAGGCCCGCCGATCTGCCCAATTCGGATGTGGTGATCTGAAGGTCACGGGTGACCAGAGGATGGGAGTGCCGGTACACCGTCTCGCGAACCGAGGCGAGGAGAATGTCGCCGGACTGCGCGATCGTCCCGGTCAACACCACAAGCGACGGATTCAGCGTGTTCACGAGCCCCGCGATCGCGCCCCCCATCAAGCGCCCGCATCGCGCCAGGAGGTCGGCGCTGAAGGAATCTCCGTGCTGGGCCGCGATCAGAACGTCAGTCGCAGCGATTCTGCCGTTCTCTTCGAGAGCGTGGGCTAGATCGTCGCTGCTTCCCGCGCGGGCGGCGCGCAAGCCCTCGGCCGCGATTGCGCTCGCGCCCGCCACAGCTTCGAGACAACCCGTGTTCCCGCAGGTGCAGAGGACCGTGTTGCTCTCGCCGGTGGCGATGTGGCCGATCATTCCCGCCGCCCCTTGCGCGCCGGCGTGAGGCTGCCCGTTCGAGATCACGCCCGCCTTGATCTCCTGGCCGATATCGATCACGAGAAGGTCCTTGGCGCCCTTGCCGCCGCCGGCCCGGAACTCGCCGAGCGCCGTCATCTGGATGCGGCTGCGCAGGCATACGCTCGCCCGGTAGCGGACCATGAGTTGCTCGACGAAGGGATAGTTCTTCCAGGCAGGGACGCTCGCCAGGCCGGGGACTCCGAAGGTGCCGCCGGGCGCGGCCTCGACCGGCCCGGGTACTGCAATGGCGATCGACCAGACGTCGCCGCTCCCGCATTTGAGCTGTTCCAGCGCCCAGTCGAACAGGGCCGTAAGCCGCTTTTCGATCTCGGCCGGTTCGAGGTCGTGCTCGGTGGCCTCGTGATGCTCGAAGAGAAGGCGGCCGGACAGGTCCGCGACGCCTACGCCCAGGGTCGACTGACCGAACACGGCAACCAGAATCAGCCCGGCCTCCCGCCGGAATCGGACCAGCCGCGGCGCCCTGCCGCCGGAGGTCGGGCCAAGTCCGCCCTCCTCGATGAGACCGAGATCGAGAAGTGCCGCCAGACGTTCCGCGACGGCGGCGCGGCCAAGCCCGGCGTGCTGCTCGATGTCGTGCCGCGTGCACGCTTCCCTGGAGCGAAGCAGCTCGACGATCGGTGCGAGACCGTGCCACGCCGGGACAGCGCGACGGGCCTCTCGCTTGGATTTCACCCCGCGCGCCGATGAGGCCGTCATGGCTTCCCGCTCCTGACCATTCGCACCCCCGTTTTGTTGAATTACGGCATAAGGCCTCCATACAACGACAGTATTCGGTCTCATGTCAACAAACATATGATGATATGTGCGAAAAGCGGCGAAATATCACATCTTTTGCTGAATATGATTTGCTATGAGCGGATTATTGCACCTAAGCTGTGGCAATCGCCGGTGTGCGGCGGATCGAACAACGAACAAGGGGAGATTGACCATGTATCGGCCTGTCCGGCGCGGTGTGGCTGCGTCCGCTCTGTTCTCATTGCTTGTTGCAGGCAGCGTCTCCAGCGGCCTCGCCCAGGATCCCACCGCCGACATCGATGCGGCGACCCTCGTGCCCGATGGCATCGTCGGGCCCAGCCAGGCCGGGGACCCGGCCTCCGATCCCGCGCTGGCGTGGCTGACCGACGAGGAATGCGCCGCGGCCAAGGAGCAAGGGTTCAGGATCGGCATCGTGATGCAGACCATGAACATCGAGTGGTCGACCGAGCAGGTGCGCGGCATCACCGACGGGCTCGAGCGCTGCGGCGGCGAGGTGATCGCCGTGACCAATCCCGACTTCATGGTCGAGAAGCAGATCGGCCAGATCGACGACATGATCCTGCTGAAGCCGGACGCCATCATCAGCATCCCGGTGGACGACGTGGCAACGGCCGCGTCTTACAGGAAGGTCCAGCAGGCCGGCATCAAGCTGGTCATGATGGACAACGTGCCGGCCGGCCTGAAGCACAAGGAGGACTATCAGACCGTCGTCTCGTCCGACAGCCAGGGTCTCGGTGCGGTCTCCGCCCTTATCCTCGACAAGTATCTGCCCGAGGGCGCTGAGGTCGGCATCATCACCTTCGGCATCTCGTTCTACGTGACCAATGAGCGCACCAAGGGCTTCAGGGACAAGATGGCGGAGATCCGCCCCGACGTCGTGCTCAAGGAAGCCCCCTTCCTGAACCCGAACGACGCCGGAAAGGTGGCGGAGAGCTTCCTGACTGCCAACCCGAAGATCGCCGGCCTGTTCACCGAATGGTCGGCGCCGGGTCTTGACTCGGCTGCCGCGGCACGGGGGCAGGGCAAGGATATTCCCGGCGTCACCATCAATCTGGAAGGGGACGTCGCGATCGAGGTCGCCAAGGGCGGCATGATCAAGGGCCTGGCCTCCCAGGTGCCCTACGATCAGGGCCTGACGGAAGCGAACGCCGCGATGAAGAGCCTGCTCGGCAAGGAGCTGCCGCCCTTCCTCGCCTACGCCGCCGTTCCGGTCATTCAGAACAACGTGATCGAGGCCTGGGATACGGTCTTCCACCTGCCAGTGCCGGATGACCTGGAGTACGCGTGCAGCCGCAACCCGATCTGCTCGGGCGCTGAGTAGGCTGCAGGCAGGATGCGGGAACCCCGGAGGAAACGAGATGCCGACACCGATCGTCGATCACAACGGTAAGCCGGTCGACCACGGCCGCGCCCAGGTGAACGGAGTCCGCCTCCACTACGTCATCGGCGGCAGCGGCGACCCGCTCTTCCTGCTGCATGGTGTTCCCAAGACCCACTACCACTGGCGCTACGTGATCCCGCTGCTCACCGAGCACTTCACGGTGATCGCCCCCGATCTTCGCGGGCTGGGCGACTCCCAGCATCCGGAGTCCGGCTATGACATGCGGAACATGGCCGAGGATATCGCCCAGCTCGCGACGCATCTGGGGTACGAGACCTTCGAAGTGGCAGGCGAGGACTGGGGAGCCTCCACCGCCTATCAGTTGGCGGCCGCCTATCCGGAACGGGTGAAGAAGCTCTGCTATCAGGAGATGATCCTTCCGGGATACGGCCTCGAGGACTATTCGTTCCTCACGCACGAGAACGTCAGCACCTATGTCTGGCTCTGGCACATCAACTTCTACAACGTGCCGGACTTCCCGGAGCTGCTCATCACCGGGCGGGAGCGCGAGTATTTCACCTACTTTATCAAGCACGAGTGCAACGATCCCACCGCGATAAGCGACGAGAATCTCAACGAGTATATTCGCTGCTACTCGTCGCCCGGCGGCCTGCGCTGCTGCTTCGCCATCTACCGGGCGACGCTGGAGTCGGGCCGGCAAAACAGGGAAGCGGCGAAGACCAAGCTGAAGATGCCGGTGCTGGCAGTCGGCAGCCAGTATTTCATCGCCGAGGACAATGAGCGCCAGATGCGCGAGGTCGCCGAGGACGTGCGCGGTGTCATCCTGCCGAAGGGGCACCAGCTTGCCGAGGAATGCCCCGAGGCTCTTGCCGCCGAATACCTGAAGTTCTTCGGGAACTAAGCGAGGCGGCTGCCCCGTCTGCCGCCTGGCGCGGCATGTGGGAGCACCCCGAACGGGAGAAGGGCAAGTGCAGTGCTCTGGTTCGCTCAGGGCGGAGGCGTGCGACCCACCGGCACTCATGGACGTTGACGCCGCCGCGAAAGGACCACCATGACCACCTGGAACAAGGCCTATCACGCCAATTGCTGGGGCGGTCTCGGCGGCGATGCGGTCGGCGTGACCTCGATCGCCCGGCTCACCTACCGTACCTTCGGCGATATGGAGCAGGCGATCCGCGATATCGGCGAGCTGGGCTATAGCGGTTGCGAGCTCTTCGACGGCAATCTTCTCGACTACGAGGATCGTCTCGGCGACCTGAGAATGGTGCTCGACGCGAACGGCGTCCGGCTTCTCGCAATCTATGCGGGCGCCAACTTCATCTTTGAAGAGATTCTCGGGGAAGAGCTGGTCCGTATCGAGCGCGGCGCGGCGGCGGCGGTCGAGGCCGGCGCCGCCTATCTGGTGGTCGGCGGCGGCGCCAAGCGCGCCGGCGGCTCCAGGCCGGACGACTTCAAGCGCCTCGGAGCGGGTCTCGAGCGGGTCGTTGAAATCGCCCGGAAGCACGGATTGACCGCACACTATCATCCCCACCTGACAACGATCGCCGAGAACGCCGAAGACGTGCGTTCAGCCTTGGCCGAGACCTCGATCGACCTCTGCCCGGATACCGCCCATCTCGCGGCCGCCGGCGCCGACGTTCCAGCCCTGATCCGGGAGCATCGGGACCGCATCTCCTACGTTCATCTGAAGGGCTTCCAGGCGGAGCCCTTTGCCTTCACGCCACTCGACGAGGGCAGTCTGAACATGGACACGGTGATCGACGCGTTGCGCGACATCGCCTACGACGGCTGGATCCTGGTCGAGCTCGACAGTTGGCCGGATCCCCGGGCGGCTGCAGCCCGCAGCATGGCCTATCTGCAGCGCGCCGAGGCCGCACAGGCCTGACCCGTGCGGCAGGTGCGGGCGCATGACGGAAAGCCAGTCCCACTTCCAGCAAACGGTCGGACAGAATGACCAGGACGCTTAGCATCGCCATGATCGGTGGCGGATTCATGGGCAAGGCGCACGCGATGGCCTATGCCACAATGCCGATGTTCTTCTGGCCGGCACCGGCCGTACCGCAGAGGAAAGTCCTGGCCGACATAACGGCCGACCTCGCCGCCGATGGCGCCGCTCGCTTCGGCTTCGAGGAATCGACCGGCGACTGGAAGGAAGCGGTTACCCGCGACGACATCGACGCGGTCGATATCGTCACGCCGAACGACAGTCACGCGGAAATCGCCATTGCGGCGCTCGAGGCGGGCAAGCATGTCTTGTGCGAAAAGCCGCTGGCGCGCTCCGGCACCGAGGCCAGGACCATGCTCGATGCGGCCCGCAAGGCCGGGACCGTCACCATGGTGGCCTTCAACTACCGCCGCACGCCGGCTGTCGCGCTCGCCAAGAAATACATCGAGGAGGGCCGCATCGGCCGAATCCTCAACTTCCGCGGAACCTACCTTCAGGACTGGTCGGCCGATCCTGACGGCCCGCTATCGTGGCGCTTCCAGAAGGACATCGCCGGCGCCGGCACGGTCGGCGACATCGGAACGCATGTCCTCGATTTCGCACGCTATCTGGTTGGCGAGGTCACCGCCGTTAACGCCATGGTCCACACCTATATCAAGGATCGACCGCTGCAAGCAGGCGAACTGGACAAGCTGGGGGCGTCCGACAAGAGCGGAGGCGGACCGCGCGGCAAGGTCGACGTCGACGACGAGATGATCGCACTATTGAAGTTCGAGAACGGCGCGGTCGGCTCGGTCGAGGCGACACGCAACGCCTATGGCCGCAACAATTTCCTGACCTTCGAGGTGCATGGCAGCGGAGGCTCCATTGCGTTCAACTATGAGCGGCTCGACGAGCTGCAGGTCATGTTCGCGGACGATCCGGCGGACGCGCGCGGCTTCCGCACGGTCTACACGGGCCCCGCCCATCCCTACGGCGATGCGCTCTGGCCCATCCCCGGGCTTGGCACGGGCTACGGCGAGACCAAGATCATCGAGTGCCACGATTTCATCTCCGCCATCGTGGCCGGCGAAAGTGTATCGCCTGACTTCGAGGATGGCTGGCGGATTTCAACGATTGCAGACGGGATCCTCGAGTCCGGCGAGACAAGTGGCTGGGTGTCTCTCGCTTCATGAGCGACACGGATCCGGAACCGACTGGCGCCGGAACGCTCCGTACCGCTTGGCAGACGCTGATCGCGTCGGGCGGCCTGATCTACCTCGGGCTGCTCGCGCTCATGATCGCCTTCGCCTTCGCATCGCCCGTCTTCCTGAGCGCCGAGAACTTCGCCAATATCGGGCGCCAGACGACGCTGGTCTCGATCATCGCCGTCGGCATGGCGCTCGTGATCATCAACGGCGAATTCGATCTTTCCGTCGGCTCGACCATGGCGCTGTCCGGCGTTTTCGCCGCCATCGCGATGAAGATGGTCGGGCACGAATGGATCGTGGGCGCCGTGGTGGCGCTGTCGACCGGCGCCATGGTGGGCATGGTCAATGGCCTGCTGACCGTCAGGCTCAGGATGCCCTCGTTCCTGATCACGCTGGGATCGCTCAGTATCGCGCGGGGATTGGCGCTGCTCGTTACCGGCACGCGCCCGGTAAACATCCTCAGCGAGGACTACATCACGATCTTCGGCGAGGGCCACCTGGTCGGCATCCCTGTGCCGATCGTGTGGACCATCGTCTGTGCCATCGGCGGCGTCATCCTCCTTCATTTCAGCACCTTCGGCCGCAAGATCTACGCGACCGGCGGCAACACCACCGCGGCGCGCTATTCGGGCGTCAATACGGATTTCGTGAAGATCACGACGCTTACGATCACCGGCATGCTGGCCGGGCTGGCGGCGCTGGTGCTGACCGCGCGGTCCCATGCCGCCCGGCCGGACGCCGGTGCCGGGATCGAGCTGGACGTGATCGCGGCGGTCATCCTAGGCGGCGCCGCGCTCGGCGGCGGTACAGGGACGATCGTCGGAGCCTTGGTCGGAAGCCTGATCATCGGCGTTCTCAACAACGGGCTCAATCTCGTGGGGGTCGATCCGTCTCTGCAACTTGCCGTCAAGGGTCTCATCATCTGGTTCGCGATTGCCCTCAGCAGACGGCGCGTCCGGTGAGCAGGCAAGGAACCCCAAGGCGATTGTGATGAGCGGGACCGGCTCCGATTCGATCCGCTCGTCGGCAGGGTCTGCCGGAGAAGCGGCGCAGCTTCCGCCCCTGATCGAGCTCGATGACGTGGTCAAGCACTTCGGCAATGTTCGTGCGCTGCGCGGCGTCCACTTCGACCTGCGCCCGGGTGAGGTGCACGCACTTCTGGGCCAGAACGGCGCGGGCAAGTCGACCCTGATCAAGATTTTCGCCGGCGTGCTGGACAAGGACAGCGGCACTATCCGCATCGAGGGGAAGGAGGCCGAATTCAAGTCCGCTGCTGCGGCTCGTGCAGCAGGCGTCGCGGTGGTCTATCAGGAGCTCAGTCTCGTGCCGTCGATGAGGGTCGCCGACAATCTTTACTTGGCGCGCGAGCCGAGCCGGTTCGGCCTCGTCAACAGGCGGAAGCTGATCGCGGATGCCCGGAAGTTCCTTCAGGAGCAGGGTTTGCCGCTCGATCCGACCGCGCGAGTCGAGCATCTGCCCTTCGCGTACCGCCAGCTGACCGAAATCGCCAAGGCATTGTCCGGCGAGGTCCGCATTCTGGTACTCGACGAGCCGACCTCGTCGCTCTCGCGTGGAGAGGAGGAGATCCTGTTCGACGCGGTCCGCCAGGTCAGCCGTCGCGGCGTCGGTGTCATCTACGTGACCCACCGGCTGGAGGAGGTGTTCAAGCTCTCCGATCGCGTGACGGTGCTGCGGGACGGTGCCAATGTCGGCACCTTTGCGACCAGCGACGTGACTATGGAGCAGCTGGTCGGCGCCATCGTCGGCCCGGCGTCTACCGGAGCGGCCAGCAAGCCCGAGGGCTATGAGCGCGCCCAGCCGAGCGCGACTGGCCAGCCCGTGCTCGAACTCGTCGATGTGAGCAACGATCGCCTCAATGGTGTCAATCTCGCCGTGTGGGCCGGTGAGGTCGTAGGTCTCGCCGGCATGATCGGTAGTGGCCGGACCGAAATCCTCGAGAGCATCTTCGGCCTTCGCCGTATCGCCTCGGGAGAGCTGCGCGTGAACGGCGAGAGGCGCAAGGTTCGGGGGCCGATGCAGGCGATTGGCCTCGGCGCCGGGCTGGTCCCGGAGGATCGTCACCTTCAGGGGCTCGTTCTCGATCATTCCATCGAGCGCAACGTCGCCTTGCCGCGCCTCGACCGCCTCGACTTTTTTGGCCTATTTCGCCGCCGAGAGTCGAAGGCACGGGCGCGCGCCGCGATCGATGGGCTCTCAATCGTGGCACCGTCGACCGGAACCCGAACCGCCGAGCTTTCCGGCGGCAATCAGCAAAAGGTCGTGTTCGGTCGCTGGAGCGATCCCACGCCGAGTCTGCTCCTGCTCGATGAGCCCACGGTGGGCGTCGATGTCGGCGCCCGCGAGCAGATCTACGAGGTCGTGCGCACCATGGTCTCGGGCGGTGCCGCGGCGCTCATCGTTTCCTCCGACTTGGGCGAACTCCTGATGCTGACCGACCGCATCGCCGTGGTGGCCGGTGGGCGCGTGGTCAACGTCCTGCAGGTGTCCGAGATCCGCAACGAGGAACACCTCCACCAGATCGTTCAGGAGGCGCAGCCTTGAGCAAGGGGTCTCCGATAGCGACGGAGTGGATCGACACGATTCGTCGGCGGGTCCTCTCGGGCGAGGGCATGATCTACATCGCCTTCGTCATCCTCATCATCGTGTTCTCGGTCTCATCGCCGTACTTCCTGACTCTTTCCAATTTCGAGAACATAGGCCGGCAGACGGCGCTGGTCTCGATCATCGCGGTCGGCATGACCTTCGTCATCGTCTCCGGCGAGTTCGATCTCTCCGTCGGTTCGGTCCTGGCGCTGGCGGGAGTAACGTCGGCGATCTCGATGCGGCTGCTTGGCGACCACTGGCTCTTGGGAGCTGTGGTCGGGCTCGCCACCGGCGCGCTGGTCGGGTTCGTGAACGGCTTCCTCACCGTCCAGTTCCGCACGCCGTCCTTCCTGATCACCCTCGGCTCGCTCGGAATCGCCCGCGGCTTCGCAATGATGTTGACGGACACCAGACCGATCGTCATCACCAACGAGCCCTACTTCAAGATCTTCGGCGAAGGCCACGTGCTCGGCATCCCGGTCGTGATCGCCTGGACAGCGGTGCTCATGGTGGCCGGCGCGATCCTGCTCCACTTCAGCACGTTCGGCCGCAAGGTCTTTGCTACCGGCGGCAACACGACCGCCGCCCGCTACTCTGGCATCTCCACCTACCGCATCCGCATCGCGACACTGACGCTGACCGGGCTTCTCGCGGGCTTCGCCGGCGTGGTGCTGAGCGCCCGCTCCCACGCCGCGCGCCCCGATGTCGGCGCGGGCCTGGAACTCGATGTCATCACCGCGGTCATCCTCGGCGGTGCCGCGCTCTCGGGCGGGCGCGGCACGATCGCCGGCGCGCTGATCGGAAGCCTCATCATCGGCATCGTCAATAACGGGCTGGTTCTGGTGGGAGTCGACAGCTCCCTCCAGATCGCGATCAAGGGCTTCATCATCTGGATTGCCGTCACCGCACGGAGGCAGTGAACGGTATCGCAGTGGCGGGCCGGAGCGCCCGCCCGGACAAGGGAGAGGAAAACATGAGAAAGTACACCCGCC